>UOGB01000155.1_pt1 | contig 12940 bp, 18 predicted proteins | sample 1989701 | NCBI WGS metagenome assembly UOGB01 (sample SAMEA4712198, study PRJEB27164) | hydrothermal vent metagenome | biome: marine basaltic hydrothermal vent biome; feature: marine hydrothermal vent; material: mineral | place: Pacific Ocean | collected 2011-06-14/2011-07-23 | depth 1691 m
AGCTGTTTTTCAATAAAATCTACCGCATTCATAATTTCCTATTTCTCCGTATCTTGCTTAAGAAGGCCGCTCAAGATAATCGACGCGGCGCATCTAACTGGCAAATGGTTATATTCGCCCGCTCCTTCTATCGGCTTTAGCCTGATATCCGCCCGCCGCATCACCGACTCGTCGAGCCCGTGGGCTGTGCCGAACAAAAGAGCCGCCCTGCCGGTTTTTTCAAGACTGGCTCTGGCTGTTTCATAAGAGACCGCCGAATCGTTGTCACGAGCGCTACTTACGATCAAAGCCGCGTCATCTTTTTCGAATCTGAGATTCTCCATCATATCGTCAATAGTGTCAACCACTTTTACGATGTTCAGAGCCTCGCGCCTGTCCGGGTTGTACTCCCCCCCGAACCCTTCAATCCAATGTTTCATAATGCGTTGCACCAATCTTCGCTGGGCTGAAAGGGGGGTGACAACGTAAAATTCGGGCACGCCGAAAGTGCGGCAAAGCCGGGCGATATCGTGAACGTCGAGGGTGGTTACCGAACTTGTCACCACCTCGTTAAATTTGTTTACGACCGGGTAGTGGACGAGCCCGACCGCAAGCTTTGTGTTAAGCCCGCTCATCTGTTTCATCCTTCGCGTTATCGACGGCCTTTTTCGCTGTTTCGCGCTCCTCGTCCGTCAGGTCAGCCCCGGCGAGAAGATCGGGTCTTTTTTTCGCGGTACGCAAGATAGACTGCCGGCGCTTCCAGTTTTCTATATCGGCGTGGTTGCCCGACAAAAGAACATCCGGAACCTTGAGCCCCTTGAACTCGGCGGGGCGGGTATACTGCGGATATTCAAGCAGTGAGTTTAAATGCGATTCGTCCAGCGCCGACTGTGAGTCGCCAAGCACGCCGGGAACCAGCCGGGCCACCGTATCTACTACGACCATCGCCGGTATCTCTCCGCCGGTCAGCACATAATCGCCGATAGATATCTCCAGGTCGCAATAATTCTCTCTTACCCTTTCGTCCACTCCCTCGTATCTGCCGCAAAGGATGATAAGACCCGGCAGTTTTGTGGAGAGCTGTTGGGCCATTTTCTGCGTGAGAAGGTCTCCCTGGGGGGTCATCAGCGCCACTTTGGCGCCCCGGTTTTTTTCTCTCAGGTCGTCTACGGCTTTGGCGAAAGGCTCCACCTTCATCAGCATCCCCGGCCCGCCGCCGTAGGGGTAATCGTCGGTGACACGATGTTTGTCATCGGTCCACGAGCGCAGGTCGTGCGTATATATCTGAAGCTTGCCGTCGTGTACGGCGCGTCCGATAATGGAAGAGTCGAAAACAGAGGAGAACATCTCCGGAAAAGTTGTCACTATATCGAACCGCATATTTTCAGTCCATCCCGTCTAATGGTTTCATGACGATTCTACCTCCCTCAAGATCGACCTCTTTGAGCGTTTCCGGAAGACACGGCACAAGCAACTCCGCGCCGTCTTCGGTCTTAATCGCCCAGACGTCTTTATCGCCTGCGGAGAAAAACCCGGTCAGAGTTCCAAGCGGCGCTCCATCAGGGTGGAACACAGGCAGGCCAACGATCTCTTCATAGTAATAGCGCCCATCCGGAAGGTCCGGCATTTTCTCTCTCGGCGCGAAAGCTTCGCAATTTGTCAGGCGTCCCGCCTCTTCGGGCGAGTTCACGCCATCGAATTTCGCGATGTCGTGTTTTGGGCCCGGTCTTATGGATAAGAATTTCATATCGAAGGCAGGTTTGCCATTGTCCGGGACAAGAGTCAGAGCCGAGCCCGCAAGATTTTCGATCACATCGTGTTCGAAAAAAGAGTGGAGTTTTATTTCGCCATCTACTCCGTGGGGCCGGTGGAGCTTTCCTATCTTGATTTTCAACCGTACACAACTCCGCTCGACACACCGCCATAAGCGGCCAAGTCATACGTTTGTAGCAGAAATCGAATTATTGGTGGTTCCCTCTAATCGAGGATTTCCAGAACAGCCCGTTTTTGATCTTTTGTGGCGGCGGCGGATAAAATGAGCCGCATCGCCCCTGCGGTTCGCCCTCTCCTGCCGATCACTTTTCCCAGATCCTCCGGGGCGACTCTCAACTCAAGAGTAGTCACCTTGTCCCCGGTCATCTCTTCAATTTTGATCTGATCGGGATTGTCAACGAGTTCGATTACCATATGCTCAAGTAGCGCTTTCATTGGGCGTCTCCTTAATAAGGATATTGTTAGAGGGCGGGCCTGGGGACAGGCTACGCGCTCTGCTTTTTGAGAAGACTGCCCACGGTGTCAGAAACCTGGGCGCCTTGTTTCAACCAGTGGTCCACACGCTCCTTGTTGATCCTCACCTGATCTTCGGCGATGTTCGGGTCGTAATGGCCCAGGGTTTCCAGAAACTTTCCATTGGGGCTTTTCCTCGAATCAGCCGCGACGATCCTGTAGATCGGTTTTTTCTTGGCGCCCATCCGCTTTAATCTTAAAATTACCGGCACAAAAATTCTCCTTAATATTAGATTTATACTGTTACCATTATTGCATAAGCCCCAGACCCTCGAACGGGTTGGCGCCTTTACCTTTGCCTTTCTTCATTCTACCCATATTTTTCATCATTTTTTTCGATTTCTGGAAATTTTTCAGAACCCTGTTCACTTCCAGCATCTCCGTGCCGCTCCCTCTCGCTATGCGCCGCTTTCTGGAGCTGTTTATGATGCCGGGGGACGAGCGCTCTTTTAACGTCATGGAGGTTATGATCGCCTCCGTCCGGGTCAGCTCGTAAGGGTCGAGATCGACGCCTTTAAGCGCTCCGCTCATGCCGGGAATCATTTTCATAATCTGGTCGAGCGGCCCCATTTTTTTTATCATTTTCAATTGCTCAAGAAAGTCGCCAAGATCGAACGTCGCCGACATCATCTTGCGCGCCTGCTCCTCGGCTTTTTTCTCATCGATATTTTCCTGCGCTTTTTCGACGAGGCTCAAGACATCGCCCATGCCCAGGATACGCCCGGCGATCCGCTCTGGATGGAAAGGCTCTATCGGCTCTATTTTCTCGCCGAGTCCCATGAACTTTATTGGCGCGCCTGTGACTTTCTTGATGGAAAGGGCGGCGCCCCCCCGCGTGTCGCCGTCTAGTTTGGTCAGGATGACGCCGGTCATCCCGATTTTTTCGTTGAACGCGCCTGCCGTGGTCACTGCGTCCTGGCCTGTCATCGAATCGGCCACGAAAAGGATTTCCTCCGGCTTTAGCTCATCTTTAATCTGCTTTAACTCATCCATCATCGACTCGTCGATATGCAGTCGCCCTGCGGTATCGACGATAAGGACGTTGGCGTTTTGATTTTTCAATTCTTTTACGGCGCCGCGAACGATCTTGAGGGGCGCCATGCTGGCCGCCGCTTCGAAAACTGGAATTTGTATCTGCTCTCCCAGGACTTTTAATTGCTCAAGGGCGGCCGGCCTGTATATGTCGGTGGAGACCATCATCGGATTGTATCCGAGCTTTGCGACATAGCGGGCGAGCTTGGCGGTTGACGTGGTTTTACCAGAGCCTTGAAGTCCGGTCATCAGGATCACGGTGGGGCCCCGTTCGGCCATTTTCAGACCGACCGTCTCGCCGCCGAGGATATCGACGAGGCCGTCGTGGACTATTTTTATAATCTGCTGGCCCGGATTGACTCCCTTGATAGTTTTCGCGCCGAGCGCCTCGGACTTGACAGAGGCGATAAACTCTTTTACCACGCCGACGTTGACATCCGCCTCAAGAAGGGCGATCCGCACCTCGCGCAGAGCTTCGCCGACATTTTCATCCGTCAGCTTGTGGAGCCCTTTTAAGCGGTTGACGACCCCTTCAAACCTGTCGTGTAAACCTTCAAACACTGATAATAAATCCCTAAATCATTAAAACGTTAAAGTATAGCAATCCGAACCGCCGTTGTCTATTAGGGAGGGGTTACGAGGCTCTTCCGACGGCGCCTCAATAATATTCATTATTACCAGTAACGCGCTGTATTACCTGCGTGTATGCCTTAATCTGTAGCGCAAAACCTACGTTTTTCCTTTGGCAATGTGTAGCGTATATCCTACACTGTAGCCATGAGTAAAAGTAAACCATTCGACGATATTGTAATTGAACAGTTGAAAAAGGATAAGGACTTCGCGGCGGATTACCTTAGCGAAGCTCTGGCTGACGAAGACCCGCATGTTTTCCTTATCGCCTTGCGCCGCGTGATGGAAGCGCGCGGGGTGAACATGACCGACATGGCGAGAAAATCCGGGTTAAACCGGGAGCATCTTTACAGAGCGCTTTCCAGACGCGGCAATCCTGCGATTTACAACGTCAATAAAATTCTCCCGGTTCTGGGATATCACCTGGCAATCGAATCCACTGGCGCCAGAAAAAGGGTAAAATCCAGAAAGGGCGGAAGAACGTCCGCTACCCATTAATTAACAGTGTGCTGAAAAAGTAGTTCCTGCCCCTGGGGGTGAAGTGTTGGGGTGGCCCGGTCTCGCTGTTTTGACCCGGAATCTCAAAGACCCCGGATCGGTTGTCCGGGGGCGCCATGTTGGCTCCGTAAGAGCCATTCGCTAACACGCAACCCGCAGGTTGTATGACATAAACATTGCGTCTATTGTAGAAACAGGAGTAAATGGGGATAATGGTGGTGGCAACAGGGTATAAGGAGACAAGACCTATGGGAAGTGGTGAGCGCTCGAAAGGTGTGATGACGTTTCACATTCTGATCAAGTTTGACGCCAGGGAGAAAGAGTGGGTGGCTCATTGTCTTGAGCTCGACATCGAGACTGCGGCTGAAAAATTCGAAGACGCCAAATTAGATATTTTGAGCGTTATACAATCCCGGATCAGCTACGCGCTGGCGCATGACACCATGGACGATCTGTTTGAGTCGGCGCCAAGATCGGCGTGGAAAGAGTTCTACGAGTGCGTGGAAGGGCCGTATGAGAAGATACTGATTAAAAAATATGTGATAGAAGATGAAGTTGTATCGGAGTTTTCCGCCCCCTCCTGACGTTATATCCGAAACCTGACGCCAGCCTGATTATTCGCGTAGTAAACAAACTTTAAAGCGGAGCGAACAGATCGATCTGGTTGCCGTCTGGGTCTTTCACCGAAGCGTATCTTTGCCCCCAGAATGCGTCCCAGGGGTCTTTGACGATTTCGAAACCGGCGTCTGCGATCTTTTTGAATAGTTCATCGACTTTTTCAGGAGAGTCCTGCTTGAAACAGAGGACAATGCCGCTTCCATCCGGCATTTGCCAGTCAGGATTGATTTTTTTCATCAGATCGACAGAATCGAGCATCAGCCTGACGCCACTCGGAGTCGCTCCCTCGTAATGACCGGGGCCCCCTGCCTCTGCCAAGCTTATTCCCAATATTCCATAAAAATCTATCGATTTTTGAATATCACCGCTAACGATACCAATCGCGTCCAGGCTCATTTATATTCCTTTTTATATGGCTATCTTTCCCATCGATCTTTTCGTCAAGCGATCTTCCCGTCAAGCAAGGGAAAGAGGGCCCGGCAAACGCAAAAAACAAAAACCCGGCCCGCTCTTATACAAGCGGGTTGGCGAATAGCAACAGCAAAACCACGACCAGCGTATAGATGACCAGCGACTCGATCAACGCAAGGCCGATGAGCATGCTTGTGAAGATGCGCCCATAGAAGCCCGGATTACGCGACATTGCGTTCACCGCGCCCGATACGGCGGCGCCCATGCCGATTCCACCACCTGCGGCCGCGAGGCCAAGCCCTAAAACACAGCCTAATGCGATGTAACTGAAAAAACCGGCGTAACGGCCCTCGGAGCCGACTGCGGCGCCTTCAGAGGCAAAGGCCATAGGGGCGAAAACCATAACCGCCACGAAAATGAGCAAAGCGGCGACCAGATGTTTTTTGTTCACTTTAAATCTCCTTTTTATCAATTATTCAAAAACAAAATATGATTTTCCCTGGCGTCAATGCGACTCTTCGAGCGCGCCAGATATATAAACCATCGACAACAAGATAAAAACCAGCGCCTGCAGGATGCTGGTGAAAACCGCGAAGGCGATCATCGGCATCGGCAAGATTAATGGGACGAGAAACCCTAAAACCAGTATGACCAGCTCTTCGCCCTTGATATTGCCGAAAAGCCGCACGGCCAGCGTAAGGGGCCTTGCAAGATGGCTGATAATCTCTATGGGAAGCATAAGAGGGATCATCCACCATACCGGCCCTAAAAAATGCTTCACATATCCGATACCGTGCTTGTAGACGCCGACATACTGGTATAGCGCGAAGACTATGATGGATAACGCAATGTTCGTATTTACATTCGCCGTGGGCGAGACGCATCCCGGAGCGAGGCCGAGCAGGTTTCCGCAGAGGATAAAAAAACCGAGCGCGCCGATGAGGGGGAAGAACTTGCGCCCGTCTTTGCCGAGGATCGAATCGACGAACTGCGCCAGCTCGTAAACGATCATCTCAATGACGTTTTGCATGCCCGACGGGATCATCTTGAAACCGCCGCGAAGAGTCAGCGCCAGGATGACGAAGCCGATCATTATGATCCACGTATAGGTCACATGGGGGTGGTGCTCCAGCCCGGGGATTACAAAGTAATTTAGGGGCTCTTTCATACGCCTGTTTTCCCGGCCAGAGTTTCAGAGCCGAGCGCAGGTTTTAAACCTAAGCCAATGGACAAAGACCAGATAAATATGGACAAGACAGTGACTGACAGCCCACAGAGAAGGGCGATAAAGTTGATCCATCCGGCGTTTGCGAAGATAAAGAAAACAAGCCCTATAACGATGAACCTGACAAAGAAAAAAGCGGACGACACCGCGCCCGCCATGCCGGAGCTTGACTCCGGGTCAAGGAGCCTGGACATCAGGCTGTTTAGAAGCGAAAGATTGCCGAGGCTTATCGCCCCGCCAAGCGCGGTGGAGAAGGTTATATTAAAATCGTCGAAAGCAAGAGACAGCCCCAGCGCCAGAAAGTAAACAATGGCCGAGAGCCTGCGCAGGTCTTTCATTTTTATTTACTATTTTCCAACTCGTCTTTTACAAGAGTTCTATACACGTTTAAAAACCCGGCGGCCACCCCAAGGCCGATAAACAAGAGCATGAGCCACGGCGCCGTATCCAGCCATCTGTCAAGCGCCAGCCCCATTCCGAACCCGACAAGCAAAGACACTACGATCTGGATACCTACGCTCCATACAATATACAACTTTTTGTAGGCGTTGTATCTGTCTTTAGAGTCGTTGTCGTGTGGCATAAAAAGCCCTGTTAATGGCGTGACTCTAGCAATTGAAGCGAGGGAGTGTCAAGATTTTTCTAAGGCGTAAAAAGCTGTTGGCCATAACAGGCGGTTAGGCAGAAGGCTCCGGTTCAGTCTTTACGCTCAACTATATAGGAGGCGAGGTCATGGAGCGCTTCGAGGTGGGGCGAGGGCGAAAAATGGGAGAGTTTGAGTTTCGCCTCTTTGGCGAGGCTCCTGGCCCGGTCGGTGGTGTATGTGATGGCGTCGTACCGCTCGATAATGTCCAGAACTATTTTGAAATTTTCTTTGCTCCGATCATCGTCTTCCAATGCTTTTCGTATTAATTCGCGCTCTTTGTTACCAGCCATGCTGTATGTCCTGATGAGGGGCAGGGTTATTTTACCTTCGGCAAGGTCGGCGCCCACTGGTTTTCCCCACTGATCCTGATCGGCGGTGTAATCGAGAGCGTCGTCCATAAGCTGGAACGCAAGCCCGATATTTTTCCCATATTCGCAAAGGGCTTCAGTCTTTTCCTCCGAGGCGCCGCCGACAATTGCGCCTATTTCGAGGCACGATATCATAAGAGCGGCGGTTTTGCGGAGAATCGTATCCATGTATAACTCTTCGGTCGTCTCGATATCGCAGGTGTTGGAAAGCTGTAAGACTTCTCCTTCGGCCAGGCGTGTGGTGGCTGTGGAGACAGATTTGACAACCCGCATGTCGTTGCCGTCGCTCATAAGCCCGAAAGATTTCGCGAAAAGGAAATCACCCACCAGCACCGAAGCCTGGTTGCCGTATTTGATGTTCGACGAGAGCGATCCCCTTCGAAGGTCGGCTTCGTCCACCACGTCGTCGTGGAGCAGGGTGGCCGCGTGTATATACTCGACCACCACCGAATAGTCGATGACTCTACTGCCGCCGGTATATCCGCAAAGCCTGGCGGCGACTATCACGAGAAGAGGGCGGATTCGTTTTCCGCCGCCGCCGATAAGGTATGAGCTTATGTCGGGGATTAAAGCCACGTCCGACCTGAAATTTGCCCGGATGGCCTTTTCCACTCGCTCCATATCCTCGCGGTAGGGGGCGAAGATCTCGCTATAATTTATCTTGCGCCCGGAGCTACCCTGCGCCTGCGATGGATTTTTCAAAACGACAAAGCCACAAAATTCAAAGTTTAGTTTTCCACTGAACCAGGTTATCAAACCTCAGACTTCTTTAGACCCGATGAAGTAGTATATAGTCAATCAAAAACAAAGTATAGAATCGTTTTAATTGTATCGCCCGGACAGAGGATTATGACAAAACCAGTAAAATATCACGCCTCCAGTCAAGGCGCTTTAGTAGCTGTTTCGTGGGGCGATCCTGCGGGGGTGGGGCCGGAGGTCATTTTAAAATCGTTTCCCCGGCTACCGAAAAAACTTCGTTGTAAACTTACCGTATTCGGATCGCTGTCCTGCTTTCTCGCGCTTGAGCGCAGGCTCAAAACGGGCGTGGACATTGTGGACGCCTCAAAGAAGATCGGCAAAATGTTTGACGGATTGCGGGTGGCCGATGTTGTCGATATGAAATTCTCACAGAAAAATTTTGGCAGGATAGACCGGCTTTTCGGCAAAGCGGCCATGACAGGCGTGGAAAAGGCGGTGGAGGCTGTCCGCGAAGGGCGGTTCGGGGCGCTGGTGACGGCGCCTATCAGTAAAGAGGCGGTGAACCTTGCCGGATACCGCATCGCGGGACATACAGAATTTTTGTCAGAGACGATGGGCGGCGTCGAAGTCGCGATGATGTTAAGCTCGAAAAAACTTAGCGTGATAGTTGCGACCACCCATGTGGCGATCAGGGATGTGCCGGGACGGCTGAGCAGGAAGAAACTGGCCGGGCTGTTTAAACTGATCCACCGCTCTTTAGTAAAATTCGGTGTGAAAAAACCGAGGCTCGCCGTCTGCGGACTCAACCCCCACGCCTCCGACGGAGGGTTGTTCGGAGACGAGGAGAAAACCATAATCGCCCCGGCCATTAAAGCTGTCCGCAGCGCTGGCGTGGATGTCTCCGGGCCGTATCCCGCCGACACGATGTTCACGCCGCGCGCTATTTCAGGATATGACGTGGCCGTGGCGATGTATCACGACCAGGGGCTGGTTCCGGTAAAAGCGTTGTCGTTTGGGAAGACGGTGAACATAACGCTCGGCCTGCCGTTTGTCCGGGTCTCGGTGGATCACGGGACGGCGTTCGATATCGCAGGCAAGAACAGGGCGGACGCCACCTCGATGATCCACGCGATAAAAACCTGCGACCAGATTTTAAACGGTAAGTTCAGGGTCTGACGATGGCGGTTGGCAGGCGTAAACGTAGAAAACTGGGCCAGCACTTTTTAGTGGACGACCGAATCGCCGACAGGATCGTGGACGAGTCTGGTGTCGGGGAAGGCGACCGGGTTGTCGAAGTGGGGCCGGGCAGGGGAGTTTTAACAAGCAGACTTATCGGCAAAGGCGCGTTTGTCCGGGCGGTGGAGCTCGACAGAACTTTACATTCAGAGCTGAAAGAAAAACTGGACAAACCGGGAGTGTGCGAAATCGAATGGGGCAACGCGCTCAAGTTTGATTTCGATTCTATTAAGGCTCCTTTCGATATAGTCAGCAACCTTCCCTATTCTGTTTCCGTGGCGCTCATCAAGATGTTTTTCGATCATATAGACAAAATTAAATCTATGACGCTGATGGTACAGAGCGAAGTTGCGAAAAGGCTGACCGCTAAAGCGGGCGACTCCGCCTATGGATCGCTGTCGGTATACACCGCATACCATTGTAAAACAGAATGGCTGTTCACCGTGCCGCCCACAGCGTTTCGTCCCCGTCCGAAAGTCGAGTCGGCGGTTATCGGTTTAAAACATTTAGAAAAAGAACCGCCGGTTGGCGCGCCGGATAAGGAAGCCTTTTTTGAATTTGTGATGACCTCTTTCGTCCATCGGAGAAAGACCATAAAAAATAATCTTCGCGATCTTTGGCCCGATCAGGGATCGTTTAAAAAATCACTCCTGTCCGCCGGAGTGGGAGAGACGCAGAGGCCGCAGGAGATTTCGCTCGACAGGTTCGCGGCGCTGTTTAAAGAATGGTTATCATACCGGACTTGATCTGTCCTATTGTCACCCCGGACTCCGATCCGGGGTCTAGCGGGATGACATTTTGCGTCCTCCCGTTATAGGTGTGGCTACTCTCACATCTGGTAACTGCGCGCCTGACTGGAAATCGTGTGTGCGCCTGAAAAGTTAATGTAGATCGAATGTTTTAAGGCCGGTACGGGAGAGTGAAAAAGGAAGACTTACGCATCCTGTCCGCTCCACTGCGGTGATAACACCTGCCCGCTTTTTTGGATCGGCGATCATAAAAAAACATCCGCCGCCGCCCGCGCCGCAGATACGGGCCGATGTCGCGCCAGCTTGTTTTCCGGCGTCGATGGCCTTGTCTATGCGGGGCGTTGTGATGGCTGGAAAAAGTTTTTTACGCGCGCGCCATTCATCGCTGACCGCCTTGTCGAATTTCTTTATGTCGCCATTTTTTAACGCTTCAACGGCCCGGATGGCGCATGCGGATATTTTTGTAAACAGATTAATCGCCTTGCGCTCTTTTTCCATGACACGCCTGAACATCTCCCAGTTGTTTATCCCCGATGAGCGAGACGCGCCGGAGTAGAAAAGAACGACCCGGTTTGCGAGGAGGCGTCCTTGTTCCGCGAATTTTTCTTTTTCCATGCCGCCGGGCGGAAAGGAGAAGGCGTGGGCGGAGCCATAGACGGCGGCGCCATAGTCCTGGAGGCCGGTGGGGATTTTCAGATGAGCCGCTTCTATATCTTTGGCGGTTTCGATCAGTTTTAGCTTATCGATCTTCTTGCCGGTTACTTTGGTGAGCGCCGCGCACAAGGCGATGGTAAGCGCCGAAGAGCCCGCCATGCCCGCGCCTCTTGGCGCCTCCGACCGGGTGACGATCATAACGCCTGTCCCCGGCTCGATGAAATGCTCCGCGATACGGCTTATCAGCCCCAGTGGATGATCGTGTTTGATCGACCGTATGGAGGGAAATTCTTTTTTCAGTTTTCCATCTTCGGAGACGAGCTTTATTTTTTTATCTTTTCTTAACGTGACGCAGGCGTGGGCGCGGATAGACACCGCCATGTTGAGCGTTACAGGGTTATCGAACATCAGGTTTAACGGCCAGATATCGAGGGTTCCCCCGGCAAGGTCAATCCGAGCCGGAGCGGAGGCGCAAACCGATGTTGGCGTCATTTCCGTTTTATCTTGCACCTTGCCGATTTTGTCCCGCATCCCGTCATTTTCATCGTCTTGTTGACAAGCTCAACGGACAGGTGGATGACATCGCCCGGCTTGAGGGCGCCCAGCGTGATAGACCCTATCGATACTCTTTTGAGCTTTAACACAGGATGCCCCAGGGTTTCCATGAGCCTGCGGATATGCCTTTTTTTCCCTTCGGCGATGACGACTTTCAGTTTTGTGTTAAATTTTGTTTTTTCGATTACCGACACCGATTTCACCTTCAGCTTGTCCCCTTCGATTGTGATGCCGGAAACCATTTTGGCGAGAGTTTTGCGCTCCGGGATATTTCGGACTTTCACCTGGTAAACTTTTTCAAGCCTATGTTTCGGGGAGAGGACAGCCTGCGTAAAATCGCCGTCGCTGGTCAGCAGAAGCAGACCCTCCGACATGATGTCGAGCCGTCCCACCGGATGGACGTTGGCGTATGATTTTGGCAACAAATCCATAACCGTCTTTCTTCCCTGCTCGTCGTCGCGGGTGGTGACGATTCCTTTCGGCTTGTTCATCATCAGGTAAACCCTGGCCAACCCGATGTCGATTTTGTCTCCGTCAACTACGATAGTGTCGTTTTCAGGATCGGCCGAGGCGCCTTTCGCGCTAGCCGTTTTGCCGTTTACAGTGACCCTGCCTTCGGCGATGGCCCGCTCCGCCGCGCGAAGCGAGAGGACACCCGACTTCGCCACGATTTTGTGGAGACGAACTAAACGATGAGCGTCAGGCGAGGTCTTCGGTCTCGGCGATATCTTCGGTCTCGCTGAGACCTTCGGTTTCTTTGAGACCTTCGGTTTCGTTGATATTTTTGGTTTCGTTGAGGACTTCATTTTGCCCTTCTTCCTCCGTGATGTCGGTGTTGTTGTCTGTTTCGTCAAGCTCATCGGAGCCGTCGTCCGGATTAGTTTCATCCGGGGCGAATTCGATCATCGCCTGCCGGGTATGCCCCGCCATTTCCCCGCCGAGCTCCGCCTGAAACTCGTCGAGAGTGGGGAGATCGGCCAGCCTCGCCAATCCGAAGAACTCAAGAAAACGGTTTGTCGTTCCATACATCATGGGCCTTCCCGGAACTTTGCGGCGGCCCATGGTTTTTACCATGCTTTTGTCGATAAGCCCGCGTAGCACGCCGCCCGAATCCACCCCCCGGATATCGTCCACCTCGGCGCGGGTAATGGGCTGGCGATAGGCTATTATCGCCAGGGTCTCAAGGGACGCGCGGGTCAGCTTGTGTCCCTTTTCCATTTTAAAAAAGTTGGTGATCCACTGGGAGCGCTCCTGGTTCGTCGTCATCCTCCATCCTTCGGCCACCTCCGATATCCTCAGGGCGCCGGAGGCGTAATCGCCTTCAAGCTCGGCCATGATCTGTTTAAGCTCATCG
>UOGB01000114.1_pt1 | contig 12789 bp, 14 predicted proteins | sample 1989701 | NCBI WGS metagenome assembly UOGB01 (sample SAMEA4712198, study PRJEB27164) | hydrothermal vent metagenome | biome: marine basaltic hydrothermal vent biome; feature: marine hydrothermal vent; material: mineral | place: Pacific Ocean | collected 2011-06-14/2011-07-23 | depth 1691 m
TTTTGGGCTTCGATCCCGCTCAGGCGGAGATGAGATTTGCCGACCTTAAAGGACGGGTTGAAAAAGCCTTCACCACAGACAGACTGCAAAACGGCGTCTCGCCCCACTCTGTCTATTCGGTGTCGCCAAAATTAATGAAGAAGACGGCAGGATACGCGAAAAAAACCAGCCTGCCGCTGGCCATACATATTTGCGAGACTTTGGCCGAAGCCGAGTTTTCCGTAAAAGGTAGCGGCGAATTCAGATCGTTTCATAAAAGCATCGGCGCCCACATACCCGGCGGCCACCCTGCCCTGACCCCGGTCAACGCGGCAAGCAGGACAGGCGCCATCGACAACGCGCTTTTAATACACATGAACCACCCCAACCGGGGCGACCTTTCCACGCTTGTCTGCAAAAACGCGAAGGTGATCGTCTGCCCCAACTCGAACCGATGGTTCCGGCGGAAAATAAATCATCCCCTCATAAAGTTGATGAAAAGAAAAATCCCGGTCGGCCTGGGGACAGACTCGCTCGCGTCTAACGATGATCTTGATATACGGGCGGAGGCCCGGAGGATCGTTGGCGATTTCCCGGAGCTTGCGGTTTCGGACGTGTTCGATCTTGCGACTGTCGGCGGAGCTCGCGCGCTTGGTTTGCCTGCGAAATATGGAACTTTGCAAGCCGGCGCCCCTTTCGACGCCATCGCCGTAAAGCTTAAATTAAACCGCCGAACCGATCCGTTGTTGGCTATAATCAGCAACAAAGAGAATGTTTCAAAAACCTGGGTGGGTGGAGAGCTTCTGAAATTTTAGAGGGGCGCGATATGCAAGATATTAAAATCGACTATACCAACATCATGGCCCCTGCCGTGGGAAAAGAAAACGGCCTGATAGATGAAAATTTCACGGCCCTTTCTTCCAGGGCGGATAAAATTCATGACGACCTTGTGGGCCGCCGAAAATCGGGCGACAAGCCTTTCTATGATCTGCCATATAAAATTAAAGAAGCCAAAGAGCTGATAAAAGCGGCCGACAAAATAAAGAAAGATTTCTCCTGCATGGTTGTGCTGGGCATAGGCGGCTCCGCGCTGGGGACGACGGCGATGCTGACCGCGCTGGGACACCCCATGCACAATTCTGTTTCATCCAGAAAGCGGGGCGGCGTGAAACTGTTCGTGGCCGATAACATCGATCCGGACGAGTTTGGCGCGTTACTGTCCACTCTTAAACTGAAAGATACCGTGTTTAACGTGGTCTCGAAAAGCGGCTCGACGGCGGAGACCATGAGCCAGTTCATGATCGTGTTCGATCTATTGAAAAACGAACTGGGCAGGGGCTGGAAAAAGCATCTGATCCTTACAACCGACGCAAAGGAGGGAATTCTGCGGGAAATCGCGGACACGTATAAGCTCAAAACATTTGTTGTTCCCGATGGCGTTGGAGGACGGTTCACCGCTCTCACCCCCGTCTGTCTCCTTCCGGTCGCCTCGGCGGGCATAGACATTCTCGGAATGCTTAAAGGCGCGGCCCGGATGGACGAGCTGTGCCGCACTGGCGATATCCGCAAAAACCCGGCCTATCTTTTCGCCTCGATACACTACCTCCTCGACACGCTAAAAGGAAAAAAGATGACGGTGATGATGCCCTACTCTTACCGCCTAAAAGACGTTGCGGACTGGTTCCGCCAGTTATGGGCCGAGTCGCTGGGCAAAGCGCGCGATATCGACGGGAACCCGGTTCACGCCGGGCAGACGCCAATCAAAGCGCTGGGGGCCACCGATCAGCATTCACAGGTTCAACTGTATGTCGAGGGGCCGTTCGACAAACTGTTCTGCCTTCTTGAGGTTGAAAGTTTCAAAACCGAAATGCCTATCCCTGAGATGTTCGAAGACCAGCCGGGGATTTCCTATCTTGGCGGGCAGAGCCTCAACCGCCTGATCGCCGTCGAAAAAGAAGGGACGCAATACGCCCTCACCACGAACAACCGCCCGAACATGACCATTAAACTTCCCGAAGTAAACGCCCACACGCTGGGCCAGCTTTTATACATGCTCGAAGTCGCCACAGCTTTCGCCGGAGGGCTCTACCGGGTGGATGCGTTCGACCAGCCGGGAGTGGAGTTCGGCAAACAATACGCCTACGCCATGATGGGAAGAGCCGGACACGAAAAGAAAAAAACAGAGTACGAATCGAAAAGAACTCGCAACAGGCTTATCGTTTAGCTCGCTAAACGTCCACAAGCCAGCGTCCGTTTCAGCCTCCGTGATGGTAGATTCTCATGCCGATCATCTCGTCGCTTGTCATGCTACTCATCATGCCCATCATTCCCCGGCGAGGCCGTTTTTTAAGCGCGATGGAGCGGATATAGTAGGCTAGCGACATTATTTCATCTTCCGATAATTTATTCTGATACCCCTCCATAGGGGCGCCATACAACCCTGTGGCTATTGTCAGATAAATATCGTTTATCTCCATTCCGCGCTTGAGGAGTTCGCCAACGAAATTCCGGGGACGAATGGGATGAAGCCAATCATCTTTTAGTTTATCCGCTTTCTCACCGTCTCCATAACCCTTATCTCCATGACATTGAGCGCATTTGGCTTTTTTGTAGGTCTGTTTTCCCAGCGCGATATATTCGGTTTCAGATTTGTCCGGTTTCGGAGGTTTTACAACAACCTTGTCATCGCCTTCTTCAAAAACGTCGGAAAAGGTTTTGATGAAGTAGACAACGTACCATTTTTCAACGGTCGATAACTGTGTCCACGGAAGCATCGCGGTGCCATGAAGACCACGGGAGACAGTGGTAAACAGATCTTCGTTCGTCGGCGGATAGCCGGTGGGAGTGGATCGAAACTTAAACGTCCCGCTCGTGAAATCGCGCGGTTTGACTTCAAGCTCCGCCGCTATCCGGCCGGCGCCGTCCCCTTTCGATCCATGGCAGGGGGCGCACCTGTTCTGGTAAATACGATTTCCCATCTTTATCGATCGCTCGTTCTCAGGCGGCCTGGGCGTTTTCCAATCTATCGGAACCGCCGCTCCGCCATACCATGCCATTTGCGACATCATGCCGCCGCCCATCATGCCGCCGCCACCCATCATGCCGCCCATCATTCCGCCCATCATTCCGGCCCTTATCGCGGTGACTGAGACAATAATCAAAACACTCAAGACAAAAACAGCGATAGCGAGCTTTTTTCTCATGATTTATCTTCCTTTCACCAACCAAAATCGAGGTTTGGCAGACCGTAGCGAAGGCTCGCCATATAATATTTTTCAAAAGCGAGTTTCATGTAGTGGGCCTTCTTGCTTTTTTTATGAACCAGCTTGTTGCGAGGCGGAAGGAGCGGGCTTGCGTAAAGGTAAATCGCGCTGTCGCCCGCGTCCGCTATGCAGATAACATCAAAATCCTTCCCACGTTTCTTTGCGCCTCCTTTAATATCCACAGCTATATTATACGCGGCCACTTTCGCCATCGCCTCGGTCATCTGGCCCGTCTTTGGAACGCCGACCGGGACATCAGTCTTAAAAGGAGGCGGCAAGGCGAGCGATACGCCGACGGCGTAGACATTCTGGTATTTGGAGTTGGCCAGATAATCATCGGCTGTGACGAACCCGCGTGGGTTTGAAAATCCATCTATTCCCATATAGGCGTGGCTCCCGTAAAAGGCGGGAACGATTAAAGAAAAATCGTTTTTATATTTGGAGCCGTCGTCCAGCTCCACTTCCTCCGGCGTGACCTGGGCAAGCTTTGAGTTAACTTTCCACTCTATATCCCGATCAGCGAAATCGTCTTCGAGCATGCGGGTCACCTTCCCAAAGCCTCCGACGCCGAAATGGCCAAGATACGGCTCGTTTGTGAAAAGCTGGAGTGAGAACCTGTTTCGTATCTTCTTTTTTCTAAGATGCGTGTCGATCATCATCGTGATTTCATAGACAGGCCCAAGGCACGACGCTCCTTGCGCGTTGCCGACGACGATCGAGCCTGAGCCTTTGTCTAGCGCCTTCTCCAGCGCGGTCTTCGCCTGCAAGGCCTGCTCAACGCTGAAGACGCACAGGCTGTGCCCTCCTTCCGGCCCAAGGCCGGGAATAGCGGCGAAATCCAGCTCCGAACCTGTGGCCGCGACCAGATAATCGTAGTTATATTCTCCCGCTTTGCCTGTGACTTTGTTCTTGTCCGGCTCGGCTTTTACGATGGTGTCGCAGATAAACTCTATCCCCTTGCGGCGCAAACTTTTGGCCACGGGGAACTGTATGGCAGAAGGCTCGCGCCACCCCATCACAACCCAGGGGAGCGACGGGACGAATGTGAACGTGTCGTCAGACGAGACAACCTGGATAGCATGCTCTTTGCCCAGAAGTTTTCGCAAATTGAGCGCGCAATGATATCCGCCGAAAGAAGAGCCTAAAACAAGAATTTTTTTGCCCATGTTTTTGTCCTTGTCAGAATGTCACTACTTTATCTGAGGACATGATCCACTCGCTCAAGATCGGCATCGATCCCGGCTCTATCTCATCGATCATCTCGCCCTCTCCCACTCCGCACCGGTCGATGCAGGTTTTGCAATATTTCACCTCGACTCCTTCTGATTTGACTTCTTTTAACATTTCAGACAAATCAAAAGAGCTTTCCGGCGGTTTGACTCCCTTGCGGCCTGTGTCCACACCTTCGTTTATAAGAAATACCTTTACTGTAACATCGCCCTCTCTGGCTGTTTTAGCAAGCCTCAAAGCGTTCCACGCCGCGTCGGACTCCTTGTATGGATCGCTACTAATAATAAGAAGCATTGATTTATCATTCATAACCACATTTCCTTTTTAAAAGATAAGCGTATTGTCGGCCCACTGCGTCCAATCTGCAAGCTCATCAAGAGAGCTCTTGAAACAATCTTCCGCAAGTTCTGGCTCATTCAAACCACGCGCGTCCATACAGTTGCCGCAGACTCCGATCTGGCCACCCTGCCTTGCGACGACTTTTAGCATTTTTTCAATGTTGTAATAACCGTTAGGCGTTTTCTGTCCTGCCTTGGCGCACAACGCGGCGTCGCCCAAAAGAAATAACTTTATTTCCTCACCTTCTCTTTTCCCCAGCGCGCCAGCAAGGCGCAGGGCGTTGTAGCTTCTTTCAGTTCCGTAAGGCGGGTCGTTAAGAATGAAGAGTGTTTTTTTTGCCATTGTTTGCTCCTTTCAGATCGCGTAATGCGTAGGCCATTGGAACGCTCAAATGACTGAGCGCTCAAACCCGATTGCCATGACACCCAGAGAAACCATATCGTTCAATTGATCTATTGATTAATAATATAGGTAGTTTGAAGAAATATGTCAAGCGGCAATCTTAAAGAAATTTGCCGTGATGGGCACGCGCCCTCGCGTGACCGTTCAAGCCTTTGGCGTTGAGCCCATTCGTACCACTCAGGGCAGGCTCCGCTAAGGGGCTAGCGTATGTCGCGGTAAAACCCGTGACCGGCCTGGATATCCTTTTGAGATTATTCGGGCTTCTAGAAGGAGTGTTTTAGAGGTTCCAATTGATAATTGGTTTAAAAGATCGCATAATTACCTTTTAGTGGGGTTTTTAGGGGCCTTGAAAGCAAGGTGTGTCAAATTCATTTAAACATTTACTTAAGGGGAAGTTATGAGTGTTACCGATGAAACTTTACAAGCTAACGAAAAGTACGCCTCAGGTTTCAGCGAAGGGGACCTTCCAATGCCGCCGGGCCGAAAACTGGCGGTGGTCGCATGTATGGACGCGCGGCTGGTGGTGCCTCTTATGCTGGGAATAAATAACGGCGACGCGCATGTTATCCGTAACGCGGGCGGTATCGTCTCGGAAGACGCCATGCGGTCTCTTATCATTTCTCATCATTTGCTGGGAACGCAGGAGATCATGATAATAAACCACACGGACTGCGGCATGCTGACTTTCAAGGATGAGGATCTGCGTAGTAAGCTTAAGGAAGGGACGGGAACAGATTCGGTCGCCCCGAATGTTTTCCACGCGTTTCCCGATATTGAAAAAAACGTGCGAGAGCAGATACAGAAAGTAAAATCCCATCCCTGGATTCCAGACAGCATCCCTGTCCGAGGATTCATCTATGATGTAAAGACAGGTAAACTTAACGAAGTCTCCGCCTGACCGGCGGGCCGGCGGGCGGCGGTTTTAGCGATCTTGCGGGCGCGGAGTAAAATCCGCGTCTTTTTTTCTATTTTTCTATAGATAAATTCAATAGATATTGCCGGTCTATTTCATAAAAAAAGCTTCCACCAGATGGTGGAAGCCATAATAACGTAATAAATCTGTGTTAAAAAGAGAGCGTTACATTAGCATCGATGGCGAAATCGAGAAAAGTGGCCGCTCCGCCAACCACGACTCCATCTAAAAGGTCATCTTTCTTGACTCCCATCACATCCATGGTCATCTGGCACCCGATCATTTTCACGCCCCCCTCGAAACACATATCAAGGAGTTTGGGCAGTTTGGCGACATTGGCTTTGTTCATCCAGCTTTTCATCATTGCTGTGGCCATCATGGTCATGCCCGGCATCGCGCCCACCAGGTTGGGTATCGGCATCGGGGCGGCGGGATTCGCCAGAGGCGCCACGCCAAGGGATTGATATTTATTTTTATTTACAATATCAAGCCCGTAAAAAGTGAAAAAGATCGCCGCTTCCATATCCATCGCTATCGCCGTGGAAGCGAGAATAAGCGGCGGATAGGCCATATCCAGCGAGCCATGAAGCGCTATTATGGCAATCCTCTTTGGTTTTTCTTCCGTCATAATTCCCCCCTTTTTTATCAGATATTCAAAATTGTTTACGATTTCTTAATAAAAAATTGCCATACTCCGTCGTTTTCAACCGATTCGACCAGTTCGTTGCCTGTCCGGTTAGCCCAGGAGGCGATGTCGTTGGCGGAGCCAGGATCGGTAGCAAACATTTCCAGAACCTGGCCGGACTGCATCTCATTGATGGCTATTTTTGTTTTCAATATAGGCTCGGGACAAGATAATCCCTTGCAGTCGAGTGATTTATCGGCGCTGACGCTCATAAAGAATCTCCTTTGGCTATTGGTAAAATTTTATACACTTTACTTAGGTTTTACAGACTGGGGGTTACATGCCCCCCCCACAATTCAAATATAAACTCAATCCTAGTTTATAATAGATTATTTTCAGGCGGAATGGATTCATCTGATATTATTACCAATTTCCTGAACTATTCGTGGACGTTTAACCGCGACTTTATTATAATGTTACTATAGTAAAATATTATTATCGTAGCAAAGGGCGCTGGAGGGACGCAGGAGGCGAAGGGCCGGGTTATCCGGTTATTTTTCAATAGGTTTATTGTAACGCGACATTTAGTTTTGTTGTTGTGCAAACGGGGGGAAAGTGAAACATGGATCTTTTCGTTCGACTTATAGAAAGGTAAAAAGCTATGAATAAGCTAACATCCGCAGTCTTTTTTTCTTTTACCGCATTGTTTTTCCTCTCATCCTGCGGATCTGGCGGCTCTTCGTCGAGTTCAGTATCCGAAAGAACGATTTCCGGGACATTGACCGGTGATCTGTCCAACATTTCGGGAGTTCGCGCTGTCAGTGGAAGCGACGGGACTGTTTATAGCGCGACAACAACTTCCTCGGCGCGGACTACAGCCCTCACCGGAGCCAGCGCCGGATTCCAGGTGACGGTTCCTGTAGACGACAGCTATACTCTCGACCTGGTCGGAGCCGACGATACACCAGTGGCGTCTTTGCAGTTTAACACTTCAGCTACGGGCGCCTCTACGACTGGCAAGATTCCGTTGACCGGCGGAGCCTCAACGAGCATCGACCTCGGCATAATAAATATACCGACCGGAACCGGCGCCACAACCGGAGGCATTGCCACTGTCACTCCGTCGGTAAATCCACTGACAGAGGTCGATAGCGACAGCGATGGCATGAATGATTTCGAAGACGATGACGATGATAATGACGGCATAAGTGACGACAACGAATCCCATGACGGCAAAGACGATTCGAAAGACAGCCCTGATTCTTCCAGTGACAGCTCTAACGGCAGTGATTCTTCCCATGACGGCAACGACAGCAAGGATTCCTCCAACGACAACCATGACAGCAATGACAGCAATGATTCTTCCGATAATCACTCTAATGATTCTTGAGGTAAATTAACCCACTTTTTTTGAGTGAAAATTACTGAGACATTTTCGATATATTGGAAGAGGAACGGTAAAGGCGGGCGCGGCTTAAACCGCCCCTGCCTTTAAAGCTTGCGCTATCTTTTTTCTATCAGGCGCCCTTGCCTAAGTATGGCGGCTGAAGTTACGCTTTGCTTTGTAGCTTTCCCTTGGCCCGCCTGAGCCTCTGCTATTTCTCCCCTGGCCATTGCGGTGTTGTTTTCTTAGCGTAATAGGCGCAGGACGTCTTGAAGCCGCGGCCCTGGCCGAGTGGAAAGGATGATCGTCGTCAACCGGCACCGCATTTTTGATTAAACGCTCGATGGAGCCGAGGTATGCTTTTTCATCGTGATCGCAAAATGAAATGGCGGCGCCACTGGCTCCGGCTCGCGCCGTCCTGCCAATCCGGTGCACATAGCTTTCCGGCTCGTTGGGAAGCTCGAAGTTTATTACATGAGTTATCCCGTCCACATCGATGCCACGCGCGGCTATGTCGGTCGCCACAAGCACGCGGGTACGACCAGATATAAAGTTTTTCAACGCTCGCTGACGCGCTCCCTGTGATTTGTTCCCGTGTATAGCCTCTGCGGACACCTTGAGCTTGTTGAGCTTGTCGCTGACGCGGTTGGCGCGATGTTTTGTCCTGGTAAAGACCAGAACCCGGTAGATGGCCTCGTCTTTAAGCAGTTCGCTCAAAAGAGCGTCTTTATCGCTCCGATCGACAAACATGACTTTCTGCTCGATTCGCTCTGCGGTAAACGATGGCGGGCTAACCGATACGGTGGCAGGGTCGGTAAGAAGATTTGAGGCCAACCGCCTTACGCCAGAGGGCATGGTGGCCGAGAAAAAGAGAGATTGACGCTTGGAGGGCATGGCCGCCACGATCTTTTTTATGTCGTGGATGAACCCCATGTCGAGCATGCGGTCGGCTTCATCCAGAGTTAAAATCCTTACCTTGCCAAGGCTGACAAGCCCTTGCCCCATAAGATCAATCAGCCTGCCGGGGGTGGCGACAAGAATATCAACGCCACTGGCCAGCGCGCGCGCCTGGCGTCCCTGGGGCACACCTCCAAAAATCACAGTATGCTTAAGGCCCAGGTGACGGCCATAAGTGGCGAAGCTTTGGCCTATCTGGGCCGCCAATTCCCTTGTGGGGGTGAGGATAAGCGCTGAGGGAGCTCTGGGTGTCCGCCTGTCTCCTTTCACAAGTTGCTGAAGAGTCGGCAGAGCAAAGGCGGCGGTTTTACCGGTGCCTGTCTGGGCGAGCCCTAGAAGGTCACGCCTGGCCAAAATCTCCGGAATGGCCGATATCTGTATAGGGGTCGGTTTTTCATAGCCTTCCTGGCGCAAGGCGCGCAAGATAGGCTCTATTAAACCTAATTGGTCGAATGTCATTTGTATTGTTTTTTCTTGGAATAATTGTGAGAGCGGAATAACCCGCCAGATACAGCCGGACAAAGCCCGGCTGTCAAACTAAACGTGATCTTACCAGCGCCGCTTGGACGAGGAGGACTTGCGAGGCTCGGACTGGTTGACCTTGAGGGTTCGCCCGTCAAGCTCTGTATTGTTAAGCGACTTAATGGCCGCGTCTGCGTCGGCGTTGTCCATTTCAACGAAACCGAAGCCTCGTGGCCTTCCTGTTTCGCGGTCGGTGATTAATTTGATTGACTGAATTTCCCCAAATGGCTCGAACATTTCGCGCATAGCGTCTTCGGTAATAGAGAAAGGGAGGTTTCCAACATAGATGTTCATTTTTAATACATATCCTTAATAAAAAATCTGATAGACAACTTTAGAGGCTATCACAAGAAGACGCTACCGAGCGCCTAAATGACCTTATCTTAGGAAAAAACGTAAGGAAGGAAAATATCCGTAAGTTTCAGCTAAAATACAAAAACCCTAAAGCCCGATCAGGCTAACAGGTCTTAACCTTATTGTCGATAAAAATCGCAAATACAGGGTAGGAAATTAATCATCCGCACATCATCCAGCTCCGCCCGTTATACCGCCACCCCGGACTCTGCGTTGTGAGTAGCGAGGCTACGAGACAACACTTCACCTAGGTGAGTCACTGAAAGGAGCGAACAATGCCGGGGTTCGAGATTCCGGGTCAAGCCCGGAATGACAAAAGGAGTTGTTGCGCCACATCGGTAAAGGGTCTTTTTTGCGGGGGGCGCGGGGGGGGCGGGGAATAAAAGAGCTATTTTGCGCTTAAAGGCTGTTGGTCGGTTTTTAGAATCCTGTGTTTGGTCGAATATTTCTGGTTGTGGTTTACAATCTGCACGGCAAGCCTGGAGTTCATATTAATGATAACCGGCCCTTGCAGGTTGGCTGTCATTTCATAGGGGTCTTCAGGGATAGTGACCAAAACCATCGTTACCAATTGTTCAGGCTTATCGGTGTTAAGGGATTTAAGGTCATCCATTGTTATATCGGCCACATAGTCCGGCTCGAAGAGAAGAGGATTGATCATTATAAAACCGAGATCCGAAGAGTCTACCGCCTGTAAAAGTTTCAGAGGGGAATTTTCCAGAAACTCAAGCTCGACATACCGTTTAAAATCCGGGAACCCTATAACTCCGTCCGCAAAAGTAATAATTTTCGCCGGATCTATTTCGATTTCGCCGATTTTACCCGAAACTATTTTCATGATTTCTCACTCTCTCCGGAGGGTTTCGCCGGAAAAATTTCGGCCAGCTTTTCCATGTCAACAGCCTTGACGAAAGCCGCCTTGAGGTTCTCTTCATGAATTTTAGCGTAAATCTCCTCCCGGTGAATCGTCATTTCCCTGGGAGCTGAAATGCCGATACGCACCTGACGCCCTTTTACATCTATCACGGTGATTTTAATATCATCGCCGATAGTCACAGATTCGCCCGGCTTCCTCGTCAATACCAGCATTTTAAACCCTCCATGGTTTCGTGGCTAAAAACTTAAGTGTACACCGGTATCAGAGAAAATTCAAAAGACTGGTCTGGATAATAGCCGCCGATGATTTCAGCGTGGCCTGATACGCGGTCTGTAGCATCGCAAGCTCGCTGGCCGCTTCTATGTAATCCGCGTCTTCAATAAACGACTTTAATTTGGTGTTATTTAACGCCGCTTCGGTTTCCGAGCTCCTTATGTTAATCACCTGGTTCGCCCGCGCTCCAATGGAGCCCCTGACCGAATTGACTGTATCCATGTTCGTGTCCAAAAGCCCCAGGGCGGCCTGGATGCCGTTGTTGTCGTTCGCTTTTAAAGCGGCCGAGAATTTCTGCAGAATCGGAATAACGTTCCTGCCGCCGCCGATGCCTAATAGCTCTGCCGTGTTTCCCGATCCGGCTTCTTTGGCGAAAGCCACCGTATTTGCGTTTCCTGAAGTAATGGTAAGCTTTCTGCCGGTGGAGTCTATCGTCGCAGCAACAGTGTCGGACATGGCGCCGCCGATTGTGTTGATCGAGGTAATCATGTCTCCGACAGTTGTGTCGCCGGTGAAAGAGACTGTGGACGAAGCGCCGCCGTTCATCAATACTATATCGTTTAACGTCACTCCATCGCCTGCGTACAGGTCGGCTATCAAGGTCGCGCTCACGATATCCGGGTCCAGGGCGTCTCCTGTAAAGGTACTTGTGTTCCTTGTGCCATCTAATCCGAGTCCCTGCGAAGTCGAGTTCGATTGCACGATAATGGGCGCCAGCGGAGAGCTGGTTGAATCTGTAAGAACCAGCGCCGTGCCGTCCGATGAAACAGACGCGGTGATGTTTGTCCCGGCGGCCGTCACTGCGGTGATTACATCGGAGATGGTGTCTCCAAGGCTAATCGTAACCGCTCCTGTATTCCCGGCGCGATCAGTGATATTAAAATTACCAGCAGTCACGCCCGCCCCACCGTTGAGACTGGCTATCGTTGTCGAGGTTGATACGGCGGGATTCATATCGGCGGTTAAAAACTCGGAGGCCCGCACCGAAATGGGAATAACCACGTCACTGGTGATCTCTGCCCGTAAATCCTTGCCGGAGCCAACGTAATTGCCATTGGAGTCGATGGCTGGAAGCTCAGAGCGCTGGCCGGCGAAAATATATCTGGAGCCGATTCTGGTGTTACCGGTCGATATCATCTGCTCGATCATAGTATCTATTAAAGTGGCGCTTGTTTTCCTGGTTTGGGCGTTTGCCATCCCGCCCGCCTGGGACAAGGCCTGTTCCTTGGCGCTTTTAAGCTGGTCATGCACAGAGCCTATGGTTGAATCTGCGGTGTTTAAAAACGACTCGGCGTTATCCATGACACGTATGTACCTCTCCGATTTCCCGATAGAGGAGCGGAATTCGAGAACTTCCATCATTCCGGTCGGATCGTCGCTGGGACGGTTGATTCTTTTGCCGGACGATATCTGCTCCTGGGCCGCCAAAAGCCCCTGGTTGTTGCGAAAAGCGTTCACCAGTGTGTTGTTGTACATCATCCGGTTGGTTATTCTGATCATATCGTCACTCCCGATTATTTTCCAAGGCCTATCAAAGTCTGTAGCATCTCATCGATAACGCCGATCATCTTCGCGCTCGCCTGATAGGCGTACTGAAACCTTATAAGGTTTACCATCTCCTCGTCCAGCGAAACGCCCGCCACCTGCTCGCGCCGGTTATCCAGCTCGAAA
>UOGB01000285.1_pt1 | contig 12662 bp, 12 predicted proteins | sample 1989701 | NCBI WGS metagenome assembly UOGB01 (sample SAMEA4712198, study PRJEB27164) | hydrothermal vent metagenome | biome: marine basaltic hydrothermal vent biome; feature: marine hydrothermal vent; material: mineral | place: Pacific Ocean | collected 2011-06-14/2011-07-23 | depth 1691 m
CCACAAACGGAGCTTCTGAAAGAGACCTGGAAACAGCTTCTCCATCAGGGAAGTGAACCTGCGGATCGACACCAACAAGGACAACAGCTTTTATTTTCCCATCGGAAATATCTTTTATAATATCGCCGCCGCCGCTTGAAAGAGCCGGGATATCGGCGCCCCATTTTTCCGAATAATGCGATACAGCCTGCGCGTTATCAACCTTTATGTATCCGGGAAAATTAACAGGAGAAAGGCCCATGTCATTCGTTCCCTGGCTGTTTGAATATTCGCGATAGAGCAAGGCCTTGCCGCCTAAAAGCCCTGCTAAGTTGGTCAGGGCTTTCACGATATCAATTGACGCGGGATGATCGTGTATTTCTTTGCCTATAAATATCAGCGGTGGGCCATCTTTTGCGATCCGCTCGGCTAATTCCTCCATATCATCAATCGATACGCCACTTGTTTTTATTACATCGACAAAGCTAGCGCTTCCCGTCGAGCTTGCAAACCCGCCCTTATCGGCGACTCCGCATTTATCGACCAACTTCCGCAACAATGCGGCGACAAGCGCGGACTCTGAGCCGTAGTTGTATTGAACCTGCATTCTGGGAGCCGGGAAAAACTCTGTGTCCCGCACGTTTATCACATACAGGTTTGTTCCTTTATCCCGCATGGCGACGCGAACCATATTGGCTATCACAGGATTTTCGTTTGCGCCATCGCATCCAAAAGATATAAACGATCCGGCCTTCCATATCTCATCATAACCGGCGATTGGCGTCGAAGAGCCGAACTCATCGAATATCCCGCTGTTAAGAACAGGAACACGCATGTTGGACAACGTTTCCAAACGATTTACGCCAAACCCCGCGCGGAAAACTTTTTGTATCATATACGCGTCTTCGTTAGTAATCTTTTCCGAGGCTATAACAGCGATACTCTCCGGCCCGTATTTTTCTTTTATTTCCTCAAGCCTGCCGACGACCTCATTCAACGCGGAGTCCCATGTGGCGATATGGCGTGTATTCCCTTCCCGCATCATCGGCGTTTCGATCCTGTTGTTCGACTGGAACGCCTCGAATCCGAATCGGCCCCTTGCGCAAAGATTTCCGTTGTTTATTCCGATATCGTCGTTCGAATTAATACGTACAATCCTGTTGCTCTTCACCTCCACGTTGTACGAGCAGCCTACAGCGCAGTGCGCGCATACAGACTCTGTCCTTGTAACCTCCCACGAGCGGGCGGAAAGCACGATTCCGCTGTTCAACGCGCCAACCGGACATACGGAAACACATTGGCCGCAGAAATCGCAGTCCAGAGGGTCGCCATCCACGGTGTTTATTTTCGCTTCATTGCCGGAGCCATCTATCACAAGCGCGTTGGCTCCCTGTATTTCCCTGCAGATTTTTACGCAACGCTCGCACATTATGCAAAGGCTTCCGTCATACCGGATAACACCCCAGTCTTTAACAGGGGGTTTCTCATATTCTGTTGTAAAAAACATCTGATCGGTCACTGAAAATTCATAAGTCCTGTTCTGGAGCTTGCATTCGCCGGAACGCTCGCACACAGGGCAGTCGACAGGATGGTTGACCAGGATAAACTGGATCATCTGTTTTCGGAAAAGACTCAGCGCATCGCTTTCCGTTGTAACATTCATGCCCTCAACCACTGGAGTGACGCACGACATCACAGGCTTGTCCACACCCTCGATCTCGACCGAGCAAACCCTGCATGAACCTATCGGCAAAAGTTTTTTAAGATAGCAAAGTGTGGGAATGCGAATATCATTTTGTGAGGCGGCTTCTAAAATTGTCGTCCCTTTAGACACCTCAATACTAGAGCCGTTGATGTTCAGCGTAACGTTACCGGTGGAAACTGTCGTCGTTTCTGTCATTCCCCGCCCTCGCTGTCGCTTATGACGCACGCCATGCCGACTATGTAGCATCGCATGCACCTTGCCGCCTCTTCCATGGCCTGCTCCTGGGTATAGCCAAGCTCAACTTCTTCGAAGGAGCTCAACTTCTTGTCACGGTCGCATATAGGTATCGGCTGTCGCTCCCATCCTTTAGGGTTTGGCACCTTTTCGTTTTTGTTGTATGCGCCGATTTTACGGATAATATTCTCCATTATCTGTTCGTCGGAAAGATGAATTTCTTCGCCTCTTATATATTGATCTATGCTTTGAGCCGCTCTTCTCCCATGCCCGCTGGCAATAACAAGCGTTTCCGGCCCCATAGCGCAATCGCCGGCGGCGAACACGTCAGGGACACCGATAACTTGCATAGTATCCTCGTCTATCACCGGGTTATCCCATTTGTTCAGCTTGATCTTCGGCTCATCTCCCATATAGAAAATATCCGGGTCTTGACCAATAGCGGAGATGATACAATCGGCTTCTATAACGTGATCCGACCCTTCAATCGGCACAGGGCGACGACGACCAGAATCATCCGGCTCGCCAAGCTCCATTTTTACCGATTCAAGACCCACCACTTTACCGTTCTCCGCCACGATCCGCTTAGGAGCCTCCAGAAACATATACTTGACCCCTTCGTCCAGAGACTCTGCGTATTCATGCGGGTCGCACGGCAGTTCCTTCTCCGTTCGGCGATATACGATATAAGAATTGGACCCAAGGCGCGCGAACGTGCGGCAACAGTCCATGGCGGTGTTACCAGCGCCTACTGTCAGAACTGTTTTGTACTTTGGAATCTCGGCGTTTTCGTATTTTATTTTTTTAAGTATTCCTATACCGCCATAGTATCCTTCATAGCCCTGGTCCTCGCCTTCGGTGCGCATGCCTTTAGAAAGATCAGCTCCTGTGGCAAGCACGATGGCCTTATAACCTTTTTGGCGCAAGGTCTGGAATGTCTCGTCCTTTCCAAAAGTGACATTGCAGACGAATTCCACACCTATCCCCTCTAGAAATTTGATCTCCGCATCAAGGCTTTCCAAAGGAATGCGATATTGAGGAATGCCGGTTAGCTGAACACCGCCAGGCCTTGTAAGCTTTTCGAAAATCACAGGGCGATATCCCATAAGAGCAAGGTTGTATGCTGTGACGCAACCTGCGATGCCGGATCCTATGATCGCAATCCTTTCTTCACGAGTGTGTTTGTTCGGGTTGAGAGGCATATCCACCTCATGCGTATTCTCATAATCCCACGCGAACCTCTTGAGCTTGCAGATGGCGAGAGATTTTTCCACATTGTCTCTGCGGCAGTTGTTCTCACACGGATGAAAACAGGCGCGACCAAGCGAGCTTGCCATCGGGCTTGCTTCGCGAATAGTCGCCATGGAACCGGCAAAGTTTTCTTCCTTTATCTGTTCTATATACAGAGGAATATCCATACCGGTGGGGCATGCGGATGTGCATGGAGCGGTCATTTTATATGGGTAATGATAGTTAGGGCGTTTTTTGCCGCCGGATATATAAGCTTGGTAATCGGCCTTAAAATGGTCGAGAGTATCTTTTATGGGACCAGGCCCAAGCTGCCCTATGCCGCATTTGGAATTGCTGGAAATTGAGCCGCACAAAGTCTCAAGCTGGACAAGATCGCTATCACTCCCGTTACCTTCGAGGATTTTATAAAGCGTGTCTTCCATCACCTTGGTTCCAACTCGGCACGGAAAACATTTTGCGCATGAAGAAGCTTGCAAAGCCTGGGCGTATTTATACGCCGTCTCGACGATGTCGTATGACTCGTTGAGAACCACTACGCCGCCCCAACCGATAAACGCGGACATCGGTCTGTCTTTGCCAAAAGTGTCAGGAAGGGTGACAGCCGGACAATCACTCCAGCTTTCAGGAGGTTTACCCCTGTTGTCCACCACCTCGCCCAACCACGAGCTGAACAGAACTTTCATAAGCTTTAATCTTCCATTGAAACAACATCTGGTTGATCACACTTTTCTTTTTCAACAACAAAGCTTAAGCAACAAGACCCAAAAATAAGACGGGGTTTCCCTAAATAAATTCCCGTATGGCTTTTTGCATTTCATCCAGCGAATAAGGTTTGGCCAGACCCTTGTCCGCGCCGAACTTGACCGCTTGGGAAAGAACGTTCGCAATTTCATCCTCGCCTTCGCCAGGCTGCCCACCGGATATGGCGATAATTTTCAAATCAGGGTAATCGCTTCGAAGCTTTCCAATGAGCTCCAATCCATCCATTCCGGGCATATAAATATCTGTTATCAAAAGGTCCGGTAAATTTTCTTTTAACAGGCGAATCGCTTGTTCTCCATCTTCAGCTTCCAGAACATCGTGACCTTCAAGCATGACAACCTTTTTTAAGGACCTGCGCACACCATCAATATCGTCAACTATAAGAACAGTTGCCATTTTCTCCACCCACATGGATAACAGTCACATAAGCGCAATATTTATGCGCTCCGGCTACTTTTTAGCTATCTCTACACACAACATGAAATCGTTCCCCAACATCTGAGTGATTCAGCGAAATATTACGCCATCAGCATACGCCAAATCTTTAAAACTACGGCAGCGTTCAATGAGGTAAAAAAACGGCAATCCACTCTGACTCATGTACCCTTTACGGAGCCTGGATTGCCATTTATAAACAAATGGGGAGAGGAAATCAAGCTTTTTAGGATTCCACTTTTTTTGAAAGGATTCCAAAACCATAAAATTTTTGTAAACCGAATGGTTATTTTTTGCGAAATCGCGCGGCTTTGGAGAGGTGATAAAAAAACTTCTACTAATCCTGCTCGATAGTGCAGGTGAGAGGAAAGCCTTTGGCGCGCGCCCTTTCGTGAACTGTTTGCACCTTGAATTCCGCCCGCTCAAGAGGCATCATAGCCACTTTTTCAAGGCCGTTATTATGAATGCCATGCATCACTTCAACAGCTTTATCGGCAATTAATCCAAACACCTGGATAAGAATATCGACTACAAAATCCATGGTGGTGACAGGGTCGTTATGCATGACCACCCAATACATGGGCGCATAGCTATTCCGCTCCAGGGTATTTGAAAAAGGCTCGTCGTCTTCATACGGCCTGTCAGAGTGCGTCACTTGTAAAGCCCAATCTCGTGTTGAAAATCACATCTTAACATATGGCGCCGAAATGTTCGGTATTTTGGCCCTATAATGCCAGCATGGATGAAAAACTGAAAATGGTAAAGTTTCTGGGGCAGTACCTCGCCGCCTCTCGCTCGCAAGAGCAAATCCTTGAAATGGCAATGGTTATATCGCAATACGTTTTAGGTTACGATCACGCTATTATCAGGATCGTCGAGGGCGACAAACTGATATCGAGCCGCTGGATAGGTTTTCCCAGAGAGGCTGCGGATATGGAAATCAAAATTGGCGAAGGAATTTGTGGCCAGGTGGCGAAAACCGGCAGGCTGATAATTGTCGAAGACACTGAACAGGAGCCAACATTTCTGAAAGGGGTGGAGGGGTGCAGGTCGGAGCTTTGCGCTCCACTTATATACAACAACAAAACTATCGGCGTATTTAATATAGAAAGCAATCAGCCGGCGTTTTTCCAGGAACAGGATACAAACCTGATGGAAACGCTTGCCACACAGGTGGCCGCGGCGATAGAAACCGCGCGGTTGAGAGAGGAGCTTTCACGGGCGGAGAAGCTGTCCGTAGTCGGCACAATGGCCTCGTCCATTCTCCATGATATACGGAACGATATTCATCAGCTTTATATCAGCTCAGACTTGTTGCGGGCGAAAAACCCGTCCCCGGAACGTATTGAAAAATTAGCTGATATGGTGAGAAAATCTGGTGAAAATATTTACGGGCTTATTGAGGACATTTTTGAATTTGTAAAAACCGGAGAGTCGAACCTGGTTAAAAAAATAACGCCGCTTAAGCCGGTATTGGAATCCATAGCGGAACAGGTCCGGTCGTTCGCCCCAGAAAATGTCGAAGTAAGGCTCGATGTCAACCCATCCGAAGGCATTGAAATCGAAGTTGACGAGCGCAGGTTCCGTCGCGTCCTGTTAAATCTTGCGCGTAACTCTGTGGAAGCTATGCCGGAGGGAGGTATTTTACGTTTAGAGGCGATGGAGAAAGACGACGTGGCGGTAATTGAGGTTAAGGATACCGGAATCGGAATAGAGAAGGATCATCTCACAAAAATCTGGGAGCCGTTATTCACGCACGGCAAAAAAACCGGAACAGGACTCGGTATGGCGATCGTTAAAAAAATAGTGGAACAACACGGCTGGGATATTTCAGTAAGATCGGAAGTCGGTAAAGGAACCCTGTTTACTATCAAAGTCCATTAAAACAACACGTTTTCCATTTCAATACGGTATTTGCGCCCTATATGTGTATATTCATTTACCTGCCACAGAACACCCCTGTTTGATATTGACGACAAACGTCACCAAAGCGGTTCAATGACGCTTGTTACAAAGTCCGCAGATATTCCACGATTGCGCCAAGCTGTTGCGGGTCGCAAGCGCCGGTTGGCGGACAAGCGTGCGCCGCTCTTTGCATAAGCTTTGCCTTGGTGTACCTTTTTCCAACTCCTTTAAAAGAAGGCCCAATGCCACCCTCTACCCCGGTCGGCCCATGACACTTAAAACAACTGAATTTTTTTGAGCCGAACATCGCTTTTCCGTCTTCCATTGTATATTCTTTTTTCACGGCGGGCGCGGCCGCAATCAGCCCGAGAGCCGCGATTATCACAAGCGCTGTTTTCATCAATTTCCTCACTTTCGCATTAATAAAAAATTGCCGTCATATTTAAAGACGGTTCAGAGGCTTGATTATTCTAAATACAAACCAAATTTGGAATAATATTTATAATACAATAATATGGGTGTCTATTAAATATGGAAGAAAAGCGAGGATAATTAAATGAGCGTTCTGGACCCCTTTTACAGAAAACAGCAGGCTGTAGTAGACCATTTGGCCGAGGCGGTTGAGCAAATTCCGGAAGATAAATTAATGTGGAAGCCGTGCAAAAGATCGCTCCCGTGGCTGTATCTTTCTTACCACACCGGAACGCACAGACAGATGTTGCTCAGGCTTTTTAAGGGTGAGCCGCACAATTTCCCGGTATGCTACGCTGAGGCGGCAAAAGAAGCGAAAACACCCTCGGACGTGGCGGAGTTTTTACGCGAGACCTGGAACGAGTTTCGAAGCTTTCTTGAATCAAAGCCGGCTGACTACGCCGATAAAGCTATATCCCCTCCATGGGGCGGGCCGGATATGACTGTGGAGCAGTTAGCATGGTGGACATTCGAGGAAAGCGTGCACCACAGGGGCCAAGCATGGTTATACGCCAGAATGAACGGAATCACTCCACCTGTCATATGGGGTACGGAGGATATAGGTCATTTTTAGCCCGTCGTGATTTTGATAGTTCCACTTGCTAAATTTTTTGGTCCACTCTTGAAATAAGCCAGTAAACAATGCCTAGAATCAGCACGGAGCTTGCAATAATAGCCTGCTGTTCCCAGGTTGTGTGTTCAATCGACGAAATAAGCACCTTGCGAAGCTCAGCTACCAGCGCCACGCTGACAAATATCTTGATAGCGAAAGCCTGACCCCTTATATGGCTTATCTGCGTGTCGAGAAGCTCTATAATAACCCACAAAATCAGGAGTGTTCCCAACGCTCCAAGCACTCCTCGCGCCAAGCCTCCTTCGGAGTAGATCATATGATGAACATCGTTTGCAACCAGGACAAGCGCCAGAAATCCGATGCCGAGCAGACCCAAAATAAGCAACAAGTTGAACCCTGTGACAAACCATTTTGCGATTCTGATTATTACGCTGTCCAGTTTGTAAGAAATGAAATGCGTATCCATCTCCTCTTCATGGCAGGAACGGGTCATTAAACCAAGGTTAAGGTCTAGCGCCTTGTTTACGGAGCTTACAGCCTGAATCGCTTTTTCCGGAGAGTCCGAATAATATGAAAATATTTGATCGGTTATAAAAACACGGGTATTGGCGATTATAGCGCTGATAACGTGTTCCGGAAGGCCGGCCCTGGCGAATACGCAACCTGTTCCTGCGATCTTATGGTAGTACCCGTCAGAATATCTCCCGGAAAGAAAATCGCCAAGCCAGCTTAACAGCGCCGCTTTTGATTTCTCAAGAATCTTTTTATTACGCAGGACCCTGGCTGTCTCGCTATTTTTCAAAAGCTTTTCGAAATTGGAATCGACAAGCTCGGCCTTTTTAGCTTGCAGCAATGGAGAAATCTCAATGATGCTTTCTATATCGCTTGCAGTTATGTCGTAGCTGTCCAGGAACTTGTTGATTTCACGCATAAAATTTCACTTTCAATATTGCTGGTGATATTTTAAATATCGATTAATTTTTACTGTTGTCATCATAAGCAAAGCTCCCATGTTCACAGGCATGATTTCGCGCTCATCAAACGGGCGAGTTTTTCTTTCACATCCGGTTCAGGCAATTTTCCGTCATCTATCATCCTGTAAGTCGCTTCGAATACATTATCCTGCCTTTCCCCTTCGTGGCATACAAGTATCATGTCGGCTCCCGCGTTCAGCGCAAGCTTAGCCGCTTCATCGTCGCTCCACATACCAGCAATCGCTTTCATATCAAGATCGTCAGATACGATCACACCTTCAAAACCGATTTTGTCTCGCAATAGGTCTATCATAATTTTTCGGGATAAAGTGGCCGGATATTTTTCATCGAGTTTCGGATACACGACATGCGCCGACATTATAAAATCCACTCTCTCCTCCACCGCCATACGGAACGGGATCAACTCCGCGTCATCGAAACGCGATGCGGGCCGATCGTCTGTTGGCAGGTCAAGATGACTATCGAGACTTGTGTCGCCATGACCGGGGAAATGTTTTCCGCAAGCTAAGATCCCTTCACGCCGCAGGCCTCGGATGGCGGCGCTCCCAAGCCTTCCCACTGTTTCAGGGTCGGCTCCAAATGACCTGTCTCCAATTATAGGGTTGTTTTCATTTGTATCGAGATCGAGCGCCGGCGCGAAATTTACGTTGAATCCAAGACCGCGCAAAGTTTTACCAATATCCGCATAAACCTCCTCCACGAGCTCCAAGCTCCCATCCTCGCCAAGCGAGCGGGCCTTAGGAAACGACGGCATGTCTTTGGAAAGGCGCGAGACACGTCCGCCCTCCTGGTCAACGCAGACGAACAACGGCGTTCCGGTCTCATCTTCACACAGTTTTTTAAGATCGGAGATAAGGCTTGTGGTCTGCTCCACGTTTTCGATATTGCCGCTGAAAAGTATCACCCCGCCTGGTCGATATTTCCTGAACCACGATCCTAAAGCGCGGCTGTAGCTTGTCCCGTTGAACCCCAGCGTTAATATCTGTCCTGCGGCGTCTTCAGCGGATATGTTTTCGGTCCGACTTTGAAAATCGTTATTCATGTGAAAGTATAATCGAAAGCTTTATTTATATAATGCTAATCCTCAATGGATCCTACTTCACCAACATCGGCAAGCTCTTTGCTTAAAAATTTCTTTAGCCGTTTCATCAACCTCGTCTCAGCTTGGCGCACGGCCTCCCTTGTCACGCCATGCTTTTCTCCTATCTCCCTTAAAGTTAAAGGCTCATCGGAAAGGATGCGTTTATCCAGCAGGTCGCGGTCGCTCGGCTTCAAATTCTCCCTAAATTTTTCGACGGCGTCCCTGAACCGTCCCATCATCTGCTCTTCGCTTACATATTCGGAAAAATCCTCGTCCGACGACGGCAATATGTCAACCACCTGCCTGCTGGAGCCTTCTTCCAGCGGCTGGTATATGGACTTGTCCATCGCGCCCAGGCTCTGCTGGATGTCGACGACATCCTGTTCCGACGCGCCAAAATGTTCGGCTAGCTGTTTCGGCTCCACATCAAGCCCTCCTTCTTTTAATTTGGCCTCTATATCCCGCAGATTATACAGAAGCTTACGGCGAATATTGGTGGTGCCGACTTTTACAAGCCTCCAGTTGTCCAGCAGAAACTTGAGCATGTAAGCCCGAATCCAGTAGACCGCATATGTGGAAAGCCTTGTTCCCTTAAACGGATCGAACTTGCTCACCGCCCGCATTAGGCCATAGTTGCCTTCCTGGACAAGGTCGAGCATGTTTTGAAACTGTGACCGGAATTCGTACGCGATCTTCACGACAAGCATGAGATTCGACGTTATCAGACGAAATGCGGCGTCCTTATCACCTGTTTCTTTAAACTTGATGGCAAGCTCCCTCTCTTCTTCCTTAGATAGAGGCGGATATTGCTTTGTCTGGCTAATATAATATTGGAGCGGATCAGCGGGAACAAGCCCTTCACCCGCCCCGGGGCTGGAAACTGGCACAATGAGTTTGGTCTCGTCGGTTTCCTCCCGATCAGCCATCAGTTCAGCTTCTTTTTCGCCCGCTCTGGTTTTCATGGGCATAATTGTATCATGTAGGTAGATGACGTAATTTTGACGGTTCCAGGAAGCTAAAATTGCCTCACAGTCAAAACTCCCTCTTTATAAATTAGAATTTGTAACCTTCATTATCAATAATATAGCCCCTTTTGCTATTAATATTCCGGTTGGCGCCGCATTTGCTATACATCCAGGTAAAGAATTTGAAGGATTAATAAGATTATGGGATTGATAAGCGACCTACTGTTTACAAACAAGATTGGGCTATTTTCCCGAAAGGCGCTGGACGCAAATGCGAAAAAGGCTCTGCTCATAAACAGCAACATCGCCAACGCGGAGACACCTGGATATAAGGCTGTCGACATCAAGCCTTTTGAGAAGGAGCTGGAAAACGCATACAAAGGCAAAATAAAAATGTCAAAAACCAATCCCGGACACTTAGGTGGTGGCATGGACAGCCTTAAAAATTTCACGACAGACGTTACGGTATCCAAGAACCCTGGAAGACTTGACGGAAATAATGTCAACCTGGACAAGGAAGTTGTGAAACTGATGAGCGCTTCCACAAAATATAACGCCTTGTTAACCGCGCGGAAAGCACGGGGGAAAATAATTTCGGCCGCGATGGAAAATGCCAGATAGCAAAAGGAGATGAGCCATGAATAATATGAACATAAAAGGAATCCTGGAGCCGCTGGGGTCTGCGCTGAATATCAAGCCTGGCGTGAATAAGGGGGGCGAGGGCGATTTTGGCGCTGTTCTGGGCGATGCGTTGAAAGAGGTAAACCAGATGCAACTCGACGCGGACAAAGCTATTGAAGACCTTGTCACCGGCAAAAGCAAAAATCTTCACGAAACAATGATAACGCTCAGCAAGGCGGAGATCGCCTTTAAGCTAACCATGCAGGTGCGCAATAAAGTCATGGAAGCGTATCAAGAGGTGATGAGGACAGCGGTATAAAATTATGGGGGGGGTTGAAGTTGTACTGCTTGGCCTGGGGGAGGACGCCCCCCTGGGCCAAGCGTCAACAAATCACTCTGATTTGCGATTGCGTGGCTTAACCTAAGCTTTCTTTTCCTTTTGTTCCTGCGCTTCCTTGCAATCTATGCAAAGAGTAGCCACCGGCCTTGCCTTAAGCCTCTCGATGCTGATCGCCTCGCCGCATTCCATGCAGTCGCCGAATTCGCCGTTATCCAGCCGGATTAGCGCTTCGTTGATCTTTTTTAGAAGCTTGCGATCCCGGTCCAGAAGACGGATTGTGAAGTTTCGGTCTGTTTCCGCCGAGGATCGGTCAATGGTATCCGCCAATTCACCTTCAAGCACTTCAAGGTTTCCGCCTTCAACCGTCTTGTTAGCATCTTTAAGAATTTCAGCTTTCTGTTCCAGTAAAGCTTTTCGGAAAATTGTCTGATTCTTAGTGTCCATGATTTATATTTTTTGTCCAGCGATAGTTATTCAGTTTACCTTTTTAATATATATATTCGTCAAGCTAAACCTGCGCTCCCGGAATTTTTGGGAACTTTCCGCTCCAAGGCTTTCTCCGCCCCGGCGACCCCTGCGGCCAGCGTTATATATACTAACATTTGAATCTCCGAGTCGCCAAAATTATATTCAAACATTCCTGCGGCAAGGAAAGCAAATAACGCCCCCGCGCATCCGGCGATAGCCAAGTTAAGCGGACCGTTATTCGCCCATGCCCGAGTAAGACTCAAAATCGCCATAAACCACACAGATAGCCATGCTGCAAGACCAACAAGCCCACGTTCTACAGCGATCTCCAGAAAGTTGTTGTGCAGATGGGATATGGATGGCTCTTTGACATCAGGGCGTCTGTATTCAGGGTAGACAAGCGGAAAGGAGTTCTGCCCGACGCCGAAAACGGGATAATCGGCCACAATATCGAATCCCGCCTCCCACAACAACATCCGCTCCTTGTTAGTAACGTTATTGGAGTCGAAAATACTGGTGACACGATTTTGCACATCCTTTGGCGCGATAAAAAAAACCAGGGCGCCTATGAGAGGCAGCGCCACCAACGCGAAAGGTTTTCTTAACGCCGCCAATGTCGAAATTCCCACAAATATTCCCACCCATGCGTTGCGGGTTAATGAAAACGCTACAGCGCCGGTCATCAGAATAACCGCAAGCGGTATCCATGAATCACGCCATTTCTTAAAGTCGAAAAAGATAACGGCGCACCCAAGAACTATGGCCAACATCAATAATCCGGCATATGTCATATACATGCCTTGAAACCCCGATATCCGATGAAATATATCCACTCCCGACCTTGCCACCTGGAAAAGCCCGACAGCGGCGATAATT
>UOGB01000094.1_pt1 | contig 12539 bp, 7 predicted proteins | sample 1989701 | NCBI WGS metagenome assembly UOGB01 (sample SAMEA4712198, study PRJEB27164) | hydrothermal vent metagenome | biome: marine basaltic hydrothermal vent biome; feature: marine hydrothermal vent; material: mineral | place: Pacific Ocean | collected 2011-06-14/2011-07-23 | depth 1691 m
CTTATGGTTATACGCCACCTAATTCTCCTTTTTAATCTGTACGAGGCAATTGAAATAGCCGATCGTGTTTCCATCGCGCTCAAAATCGTAATTCTCGCGCATGGTTCCATCGCCCACATCCCTGGGGCCTCCTGTATATTCGCCCATCAACACATTGGGACTACTACCAGATTTTATCCAGTTGCCGCTGTTGACCTCGCAGACACCTTTTTTGACTCTGTTGGTGACCTTGGCTACGACAAAAATCTCTCCCCTGTCGTTAAACACTTTAACCTGGTCACCGTCTTGTATCATATATTCAGCCGCGTCCATCTCGTTGATGAAGATGCCGGGCGGCCCTTCTATCTCCTGTATCTCCTCGACGTTGAACCATTGGCAATGGATTCTGAGGGGGGCGTGCTGGGATATCATCATCAACGGATATTTTTTGTACAGGTCAGGCCTGCTGACCGGGCTTTCCATAGTCTCCTCGAAATGAGGCACCGGATTCCACTCGCCTGGATGTCTTTTTCCCCGTTCGGCCATGCCGACAGAATAGAGCTCGATTTTCCCGGTGGGCGTATTGAACTTCTTATCCGCCCAGGGGATTCTGGCCGAGTATTTCTCCGGTATGCGCACTATCTGCTCCGAGTCAAGCGAGTCGTAAAGCTCGAAATCTTTCGGCAGAAAATCTCTCAGCCACTCATCGCCCGTCTTGTCTTTAGGGAAAAACTTTTCATGCCCCATCCTCCGTCCAAGCTCGCACCAGAAATCAAGATCGGCTCTTGATTCGTGGAGCGGCTCAATCACCGGCTTTTGAAGCTGGACATAATGGTGCCAGTAGGAGGGATGAATCCCGTACTGCTCGAACGTGTCGGCCGCTGGCAGGACGATGTCCGCCCAGTCGGTGTCGTCCGTCATAAAAAGCTCCAGACTTACGAAAAGATCCAGGTTTTTTATCCCCTCTATCATTTTCTTCACGTCCGGTTGCTGGCTCAGCAGGCCGCCCCGCCACGATATGACCGCCTTTATCGGCGGCTCTTTAGCCTCTCTCAAAGCTTTCCCGAAAGCGCTTATATTTATCAGGCGCCGCCTTAAATATTTTGACGGCGACCCTTTCGGATAATTAACATTATCTATCTCTAAAAATCCCATCGATTCGCGCACGCCCCTGTCCCATTTATCGCGTACGCTGGGCGTTTTATACGCGCTGATATCCAGATAGTTGCATGTTGCGCCCTCTTTTCCGATATGGCCGCAAATGGCCGCAAGGCACGAATAGGCCCGCTGGGTCTGATGGCCGTTGGTGTAGCGCTGGTGCCCCCATCCACATTCCATATGCGAATGGTTGGTGGCGTATATCTCCGCCGCTTTGGCGATAAGATGAGGCTCGACACCTGTCACTTCGGAGGCTTTCTCCAGAGTCCATTCAGACACGGCTTTTTCAAGCTCGTCCACACCGTATGTATGCTCTGAAATAAACTCCCTGTCCTCAAGCCCGTTGTCGAAAATGTGTTTCATCATCGCAAGAACCATGGCCGTGTCTGTGCCGGGCCGGGGCTGAAGAAAAAGATCGGCCTTTGTGGCGATAGGGGTCACATACGGGTCGATGACAATTAAAAAAGCGCCTCTGTCCATCGCTTCCCACAGAAAAGGGAGCGAGTGAACATTAGTAAAAGACGAATTGTGCCCCACGATCATTATCACTTCCGCTTTTTTCGACCATATCTCTATCCCCTGGGTGTACTGGGAGCCGTTTGTGTATGTCGCCCCGGAAAGACCGCTTAAAAGACAGAAGCTTCCCACAAGTTTCGAGGCGCCGATAAGGTTAAGACAGCGATCCGCCACCGTCTTGGCCAAAAATTCCCGGTTGCCGCTGTAGATATATTCGACAATCGATTCTCCGCCATATTTTTTCTTGCACAATTTGAGCTTGTCAACGATGTAATCGAAAGCCTCATCCCAGGTTATCCGCTTAAAGTCCCCTTCGCCGCGTTTGCCGACACGCATGAGCGGATATTTGATCCTGTCTTTATGGTTGGTTCTGCGCGCGTATAGCGTGCCCTTGGCGCAAAGATGGCCCTTTGTGATCGGATGGTCGGGATCGCCTTCTATCTTTAAAAGCTTGCCGTCTTTTACATATGCCAGAAGGCCGCACGTATCGAAACAGTTTCTTGGACAAACTGTTTTCCTTACTTCATCGACCTTGATAAGGCCGCTACCTATAACATCAGAAGGTGATAGATAAATATTTTTCACCAACAGCCCTCCTTAAAAGCTTAAAACTTCATCACTAAAAGAATGACCTATTAATAAAATAACCGCTATTACCACACCCTGCTTTTCACTGGAAAGCTTGCTGGCTTATTCCCCAACCTTAACGCGCCGCCTCAGGAGCGGACTTCCCCGAACAAGGGTTGCACGGATTATACGTAGCGGACGCACACGGGTTCGATTTCATAATCTTGTCAAGTCTCTCAAAATAACCTTCGGGCACAGTACACCCAGCGCCGGTGGGAAACCCGTCCTTGTCCTGATAAGCATGCGGATCCTTCGTCGGATCCGCCGCCTTGAACTGCTGTTTCTGACCATCATCTTGGCGCTTGGCCCATGTATACAATGGAGAAAAGACAATTAAAGAACCGATTAACAAAATAGTAAAATATCTCATAAGGCGCCTACATTATTCCTGCTTAGGATGAGCAATCTATATACCAATTCAGATAAAAACCGGCCAGTCGGAGCCAAAAGAAATAGCCAGAGCAGTAAATTTACCAGATATTTTTTGCGCCGATTTTTTTATTTACTGTATGAACTCTGGTACGGTCAAAAATTCCAGCGCATTACTGATGCCTGAAAATTTTATTCCTGTAATTACACTCCCTTAAATATCTCCCCGGCAAAGCCCGTTTTTACAAGCGATATCCATTCTTTTGTAACCCTTAACATAGCAATTTAAATTAATAGGCAGAAACATCAAGGCGATTTGCATGATTCCCTCAATTGATCTTTGCAAATTGCAGTGGCGCTATCTCCCTTGCTGTCCCTCACAAAGAGTCCAATACAAGCCATTTTTCATTATGAGGATGTTTCGCTATATCTTTTCAGTTTCCTCCAAAGCGTCGTAACATCCAGCCCCAGAAGTTTCGAGGCTTTGGTTTTGTTATCTTCGGCAAAGCTCAACACTTTTAGTATGTGCTGTTTTTCCATGGAGGCCAGGGTAAGGTCATTGCGTAAATTGTTAGGGTTAGCGGTGAAGTCCGGGTTAAAATCCTCTTCTCTTAGCAGTGTGGTGTCCGCGATGGCCACCGCTCTTTCGATACAGTTTTCAAGCTCTCTTACATTGCCGGGCCATGTATGGTTCATCAACGCCGCCAAAAACGAATCGGACGCTCTCGTTATGTTTCTCCCCATCTTTTTATTAAACTTGCCGATAAAGTATCTGACAAGAAGCGGAATATCCTCCATCCTTTCCCTGAGTGGGGGAATGCTCACTTTGATAACGTTCAAACGATAGTATAAGTCCTCTCTGAACTGTTTTGCGTCAACCGATTCCTTGAGATCCTGGTTTGTGGCGGCCAACACCCGGACATCCACAGTGACCGGAGTTGACGATCCGACTTTAAAAAAGGTCATGTCCTGGAGGACTCTGAGGAGCCTTACCTGAAGGCTCTGGCTCATGGTCTCCACCTCGTCGAGGAAGATTGTCCCGCCATTGGCCATTTCAAAAAGCCCTTTCTTGTTCGCGCTGGCGCCTGTAAAAGCCCCTTTGACATAGCCGAACAGCTCAGACTCCAGCAGGCTTTCCGGGATGGCCGCGCAGTTTACAGCGACAAAAGGCTTGTTTTTTTTCGTACTGCTGTAATGAATCCCTTTGGCGATAAGCTCTTTTCCTGTGCCGCTCTCCCCGTATATGAGTATGCTCGATGTGATATTCGCCAATTTTTGCGCTAGTTTTATCACCTCTTTCATCTTGGGGCTATTGCCGATAATACTGGAGAAATTCTCATACTTTAACTGCGGTTCGGCGTCTTTTCTCAGGTTTTCAAACAGCCTGGCGTTTTCGATGGCAAGCCCGATGGGGACAGTGGCGGCCCTTAGCGTGTCTATCAGGTCGTCATCCGGCTCGAAATGTGTAAAATTAAAAACGCACAGCACGCCTGTGGTCTTCCCTTTAGCTTTGAGCGGAAGCCCGGCGTAAAACTCCACCCCCTTCTGCTTCAGGACGCCATCTACAAATCTCGGATCATACGAAGCCCCCTCGCGGATAATAATCTCCTTTTCGAATTGCGCGATGTTCCCGCAAAGGCACTCTCCTACTTTTACCAGGTTTTCGGAAGCGTCTTTCACGATGTCGTCGGACAAGTTCGAGAACGAGATCGGTATCATCTCCAGGGTCTCTTCATTGATAATGTAGATAATGCCCGCATCGACCTCCATAAAGCCGGCGACTTTTTCGAGGACATTGTCGAGGATCGACTTTAGATTTAGAGACTTTCCTACGGTAAGGGCGACCTCGTAAAGGATAGACAGTTTTTTGGTCTGTTTCTCTGTTACTTCGGCTAGATCAAGATAAGTATTAACCATAGATACCCTCCATAGAGCATTTTAATCATTTTAGTTTAAACAAGACAAGAGAAATGGACTTAAATTGACTCTGCGCGGCAACGTGCTTACTATACTACTCGTTTTGGATCTTTTAACATCAGGAGTTCGCGAAATGATGTCGGGACGCTATGTCAATTTCGCCGCGACTGCATTATTTTTTTACGCGCTACTGAATTCCTCATTAGCTTTCGCCCATTCCGGAGCTGGCGGAACCGGGTTTTCAACCGGTTTTTTTCACCCTGTCCTGGGGCCAGACCATTTACTGGCTATGATAAGCGTCGGCATACTAAGCGCCCAGATGGGAGGGAGGGCCGTATGGATGGTTCCCGCCACTTTCGTTTCTGTGATGGCTGTGGGCGGAGCTTTGGGGGCGGTCGGCGCTCCGTTGCCACTTATCGAATATGGAATCGTCATTTCCGTAATAGCTCTCGGCGCGGCGATCGCCAGCGGAAAAAAAACGCCGCCGAAGATAGCCTATGGTTTTGTCGGGCTATTCGCGATTTTCCACGGCTACGCTCACGGCATGGAAATGCCGATAATAGCCGATCCTCTTCTGTACGCCGCCGGTTTTATGTTATCGACCGCCTGCCTGCATTTAATCGGCGTGGCGACAGGTTTTGCGGCTATTCACACCAGGGCGGGAGCTTTTGCGCTCCGCAACTGCGGGGCGGCGATATGCGCTTTCGGGTTTTACCTGATACTCGCCAACTGAATCCAAAACGACAGGCAAAACAAAAACAATGTTGATGGCAAGGGCGTAACAACCTCGCCAAACCAGAATTTTATCGCGGCGCGCGCCTTATGGCCCATAGACTATGCGGATTATTTTGCGCAACGAAATCCTATATACTTGCTCTTATAGAATGGAGAAGAGCTAAACCTCGACGACGACCGAAGATACTCCGCGTCATGATTCCACGAACCGCCCCTTAACACACGGAGCCTTCCGCTTTCGACATACTTCGGGTTTTTCTCAGGGCTGTTTTTATAATACTCCCTGCTATAAAAATCCAGCGCCCACTCATAAACGTTGCCGGACATATCATATATGCCCAGCGCATTGGGAGCGAATTTTCCGACAGGCATACTTTTTTCAGAGTCGTAATTGGCGTCGTTTTTGCTGATCTCGTTTTTCCCGAACCCGTACCTCACGTCTTTTCCCCCCTCGCGGGCGGCATATTCCCATTCAGCTTCCGTCGGGAGTCTCTTTCCTATCGTTTTACAAAATTTCTCCGCGTCCATCCATGTGGTTTTATCCACCGGGCAGTCCATACAGTCTGTGTGCGCCGATGGATTGGATCTCATCACCTCCAGGTAGGCCTGCTGGGTCACTTCGTATTTGTCTATCTGAAAATCATCGAGACAAGCCTTATGCGGAGGCGCCTCATCGACCTCGCCTTCATTAAAAGTGTCGCCCATCTGAAAACATCCGCCCTTCACAGGAACTAAAAGCGCTTCATATTTTTTGACTATTTCCTTGAATTCGCCGCTATTCAAACGCTCTTCCTCTTTTTTGACGCTGGCCATCTCTTTTTTCTTGTTGACCAAAGCGAATTCAGAATAAAGAAAGTTTCCCTGCTTGTCCTCAAGCCCTTCAGGCGCTATGGAGAAAGTCATCGTTTTTTCCTTGCCCTTTTGTTTTATCTCAACGCGCAACATGTTCTTTCCAACATTCTCATACTCCGCTTCGATTTCAGGACCGTCCCCCTCTTTCCATTTTACTTTTTCTGAGGAAATAAACGTAATGGAAGTCTTTCCATCCATGGAGCGCAACGTCTGAACCTTGTACGTTTCGTCTTTCCCCTTACAGCCGCTTACTATCAGAATAAACACAAGTAAAAAACCCGCTTTCACCACCTTAAACTCCCTGACTCTGTTCATTTCAAGCATCTCCATTCACTACAGAAACTCATAAACTATCTTCTGCGAGCCGGACAAACAAGCTGACGGCGCGAAACATTGTTCGAGTATACGAGAGATTACAGCTTCCGCATAAAAAATTCAACCAGCGTAAATCAATGTCAGCCGCTTACCATAATTTTTCTATATTGCGCCACAACCGTACCGCGCCCACAAACATATGGTCAGTTTTTTATCGAATTCCGCTTAATTCATGCAGTGACTTTACGCTCGTCTCCATGGAAAAGCAGAGCATATTAAAAGTGTCGCGCTTTGCCGAAGACAACAAAACCAAAATCTCGAAACTTCCAGGGCTGGATGTTGCGACACTTTGGAGGAAACTGAAAAAAGTTCAACAAAACCTCCTTCGTCTCATAAAAAGCGGCCCATATCACTCACCTCGCAGAAGAAACCAAATCTGGCCTAATCACTGCTAATTGCAAAGATTAATCAAATAAATCATGCAAATTACAACGGTCTTTCCAAGCCAAAAATTCAAACTACTCCTTTATATAGTTATTAAAGAAATAAATGTCGCCTGGAGCGATAGGCCTCATTTGGGCGGTATAAGGGAGCGCCATTACAGAAATAAAGTTTTCGGGCGCCAGTAATGCGCTGGAATTTTAGACCATACAGGAATTCATGCGGTACGTTATAAAGATCAAGGCGCTAAAGATATCGCAAAATTTATGGTGGCGCTCTTTCTTCTATAAGCAAGACCTCCTGGCCTTATGCAAATTGGTATATAGATTGCTGTTTACTAGCTCAAAACTATTCTGGCGCAGAATCTGGGATTTAAGTAAATAAGCAGGAGAGTCTGGATCCATCGTTCGGGAATGCGGCTTTCTTACAAAAACGCTTGACTAATTTCCAGAAAATGTTAGAGAATAATGAAAATTTTGTTGCTATGACTCTTTAGTCAATAGCGCAAGTTTTGGGGATTGTCTTCTCAACTTTAAACCGCATTGGTTATGCGGAGGCTGTTGTGAGGCGCAAGAGGAACACGAGGAGGAATATTTTGGGCCTATTGAGGAGGAACGATAGATGAGGAAAATGCAGAGTCTTTTAATGGCGGCCATCATGGTTGCGGCTTTGGCGCTCACCGCCAGTGACGCATCGGCTGGCTTCAAACTTAAATGGGACGACGACACGTATCTCGATCTCGGCGGCAGGTTGCAAATATTCGCAGTCTCGGCCAATGACACGAGTCTCAATGGAGACCCGTCTAATTTCGAGAACAGAACAGATTTTCAGATCCGCAGAGCCAGGTTTCGCCTAGGAGCCCAGGCCAATTCGTTTATGGGCTTTTTCCTGCAAACGGATGTCTCCGGTCGTGACATGAAGATGATTGACGCATACATCAAGATAAAAGCTTCAAAGGCGTTGCAACTTGGAGCGGGGCTTATCATGGCGCCTGCACTTCGGCAAAACATCACAAGTTCCGGAACCTTGATGACGATAGCCCGCCCAAGCTTGACTCGTAAATCGCTCCCCTGGGGCCTGAAAAGCGGAACTGCCTTTAACACCAAGTCTTTTGGAGACAGCGGCGCCAAGGGCGCGGGCGGAGTCGGGCTTGGCGTTCGTGACGCCGGGCTGACGTTGTGGGGCGTTATAGACACCAGTGACACCGTTCACATGAAATACTACTTTGGTATATACAACGGCGCCCAGAGTGGTATTGAAGGCGCTGGAAGAAACGATAACTTCCATTACACCGCAAGGTACCAGGTCAGTTTTGGAGACTCGGAGTCCAAATACTTTCACGCCTCCACTTATTTTGGCAAGAAAGACGTTATTACTATCGGAGCGGCCTATGACTGGCAGGATGACCTTGTAAAAGAGAGGGCCAATAAGATCGATTACAAGCTTTACACGATAGATTTCTTCATGGAGAAGATGGGCATGACCGTTGAGGCGGCCTATATCAACATGGATCTTGGTGAAGACGTTTCTGATGTCGATCTGTCGAAATCTGCGGGTGATGGGTATTACGTGCAGGCGGGATACATGATCAGCCCTAATATCCAGCCCTGGGCTGAATATGAAACCTGGTCGTCTAACGCCGCTAGCGGATATGGCGGCCACAAGACCTGGCGTGTCGGAGCTACGTATATAGTCGAGAAAGGCCATCGCGCCAATATCAAACTTGGCTATGAGAACTTTACGTCCGATGAGAATATCGGTAGCTCTAACGAAGATACCATTGGTACCTTGCTGTTAGGCTTCTTTTCCACATTCTAGATGTAAAACCCTTATTCGCCGGGACCGGAAGATACGGTCCCGGCGTTTTTATTTGAGAAAGCATGAAATCAATTACGGCGGTTATAGCGGGCGCCCTGGCTATCGCTGTGGTTGTGTCCGCGCCTGTGTCCGGACAGGATGAATACGTTGGCGTGGAATCATTGGAAACGAAAAGAAATGATGAGACGCCTTACAGGAACGTCATCCTTCAGCAACAAAAATTGATAAAAAAAATCCTGGACATCCAGGAGCAAACGTTGCTCCTGCTGAAAAACCCGGATGATTCCAAAAAGCAAAAAGAGGCGCAAGCCCTGCTCGGAAAAATCTCTAAAGTTAAGAAGGAAACAAAGCAAACCGACGACGAGATTGAAAAAGTCTCCAAGCGCCCTATCGATGTGGGGAAAGGCCTGCAGTTAGAGTACACTTACACCGAAGACGATTACCTCGCTCCCTAAAACTTCCTGAATCGGCGGCGACCTCTTTTGCCTGCGGCCCGAAACTACCTTTCGAGACCTCTAAAAAAGTAACATTTAACTGTCATTGCGAGGAGCCCTTCGAAAGACTCAGGACAAGCTCCAGCGACGTGGCAATCTCCAACCACTTGATTTGCAAGACCTGAGATTACTTCGCGGAGTTTACGTTTTTTCTCTATTTGGAAAAAAACATTTACCCTGAGCTTTTGCGAAGGGCTCGTAATGACAATTACAGGAGTTTTTTAGAGGTCTCCTTTCATTTATTGCATAGCTGTTTTTAAAGCGTTCGGTCAATCTGCCGATAGCCTCCTTTCAATATGCTCCTCGCTCGGAATTTGAGATATTCAGTAAATAAACGAGTCAAATACGAGCGAATCGGCCGGAAATACTCTTTTTCTGATAATACTTGACTAATTCCAGAGTAATAGAGGAGAATGCCTGGTATGCCCCTTGTAAATACAATATTTTGAGGGGCAAACCTTCTTGGCGAGGATCGCGCTGGTAATGCGAAAATCGTTGAGAAAAACAGGTTGAGGTATGGGGAGGAATTTTTTAGTTAAATGAGGAGAAATCTGATGAGGAGAATCAAGAGTTTTTTTGTTATGGCCGTTGCGGCTATGGCGATGTTCGGGTTCCAGGCGACCCCGGCGTCCGCTGTGGAAATAGCAGACGGTCAAGAGATGTATGGCTGGGCTCAGTGGTGGCTGACACTTCAGGAAGACACCATGGCGGCCACCGATGTTCTCAGGGGCACTGGAGAGAAAAGCGGGGATACACTTTTCGGCGTAGCGGAAAGGCGCGCGCGTATCGGCTTTAAGGGTAAATTGGCGGATGGCATGGTTCGCTACAACGTCCTGACCGAGTGGGCCGGTAGCACTTTCAAGCTTAATCCAGCGGATCCGGCCACGCAGAGGCAGGGCGCCACGCTCCTGGACTACTGGATGAGCCTGCACCCGATGGGCGACGCCCTGGAGATCAGGGTTGGTCGGTTCAAACCTTTTATAACTTACGAAGCTGGAGTCGCAAGCTCCCGCAACCTGTTGATGCTTGATCGATCTCTCGCCATGAAGTCGATCAACAGCGGTTTTTTCGGCGCCGACTACGAATGGCGTGATCTGGGCATTATGTTGAAATATAACGTCGGCCCGGCTCAGTTGATCTACTCCATCTCCAACGGTGTCGGCGGCGCCCAGGAAGGCGGCGGCTCGTACTTTCAGCGTCAAAGGGCGTTCCGATCGAACGACTTCGTTACGACAGCCGCTCATTCTTTCGGTGTCATCGTAAATCCGATGGCGGGACTGCGCTTGAACGCATCGTACTCTTTCAACAAGCATAACAACAGCTCAGTGATCGACGCGGTTGTCGTAGACGTGGATCGTAGCGTCTATTCCGTCGGTTTCGAGTTCAATAGTGAGACAGGCTTTTATGCGGACGGCGAGTATGCGTCTCTAAAAGTTGAAACCAAGGACGACTTTGCGCTACTTGGCGGGGTGCCTGGCACGAGATCAGGATACTATGTCCGCGCAGGGTTCTGGGTTATCCCCAAGTCTTTGATTCTCACCGCAAGGTATGAGAACTTCAAGAACGATCCGGACGGCGGCATATCAGCCGAGGACACTCTTTATACTGGCGCGGCCATGTATATCCTGGGTCCGACGAGGATCACCCTTGAGTACACATCGGCGGATGGTGACTCCAATGAGATGTCCACCTACTCCTCTACCGATCCCACAACTCTGAGGGCTCGCTTTCAGGTTGCTTTCTGATTTTATTAGAGAGTTTTTTTTAAAAAGGCCTGGCCGCTCTGGCCGGGCCTTTTTTTTTAAGATCAGCCGGTTGTGTTAAACTTGCGTAACGGTTTTATTTGATTATTTTTTCCTTCATTGCGACCGTGGAAAACTCGCTCACGGCCTGTGTAATTAATGTCGAATAACGTTCGTAAATAAATTTACATGGAATAAATCTGGAGAATGATAAAAAAACTTCTGTTCAGTTGTGCTTTTGCAGGCGCCTTTATAGGGCTCTTTTTATACACTTCAGCTCCAGCGCAGGCAGGGCCGCGCCCGGTGAAGGAGTTGGTCGACGTTATCTCATCATCCGGCCTTGACGCATTGAAAACCCGCCTCATATCCCCCGAAGGAGAAGTGGTGAAGGTCAAAGACGGGGTCTGTTATATTACGAACGAGTCGGGAGCCATCGCGCAAAAAGGCTCCGAGCTTACAATAATCCGCGCAGGGGAAAAAATCACTCACCCGGTCACCGGCGAGGAGCTGGGAAGCATAACCGAACCTGTCGGCAAAGTCAGGGTGACATCTTCCGGCGACAAGCTCATCTACGCCGTTGTAGTCGCAGGATCAGAAAAGATAAAAACAGGTGACGAAATAGGCCCCCCTGATAAAAAACCCATGGTGGCGCTTGTGATGGATATGCCGCTCAAATCATGGGAGCCGGAGACTGTGGCTCTTGCGCTTGGCCGGAAGCTTGGCCAATGGAAGGGAGTAGACTGGGTTGGGCGGTATGCGGTTGAAAGATTCCTGTTCGATGAAAACATGCCAGAGCGCGCAGACATAATCAACGAGAAAACTTTTAAAAACCTGCGCGACCGGCTAAAGGCCGACTACTTGCTCTTTCTGGAAGTCGCCGAGAAAGACGGTACTGCGCTGACCAATATATCCCTCTACAAGCTCAACGACGGGGCTGGCGGGGCTGGCGGGCTTGAACCGGTCGCGTCATACCGAGGGCTCGCTCCGGTGAAGGCAGGTAAGCGCGCGGCGCCTGTGAAAAAGAAGCCTTTATCAAAACCTTCCGCTCCAGCGACGCAAACCCGCGAATCTCAATCGGCGAAGCCCACGCCTCCTGTTGCGCCAGCCCCGGTCGCAAGTAAAACGAAGCGCGGCTCCGGCATTCTTGGAGGTTACAAATCAAAAATATTAGGCGAGTTCGACGGGAGCATCGCCGCGCTACTTGCGTATGACCTGGACAAAGACGGAGTTAAAGAGATCGTGATCGGCTTCGACCACAAGGTTGCTGTGTTCAAATGGAGCGATGAAAAGCTGGAGCTGGTCTGGGAGAAAGATATGGGCGCAAGGAATCAAATTACCGGCCTCGGCGCCGGTGATTTCAACGCAAACGGCGAGGCGGAGATTTATGTGAACAACGCGGCGTTCTCCAGGATACAGTCCATAATCATCGAGAGGGAAAACGGCTCGTTCAAAGTAATCAGGGAAAAGACGCCTATGGTTTTCTATACCGGGAGCGACGGCAGGCTGTACGGGCGGGAGCAGAAGACGAACTACCAGCTAAAAGATGAAATAGTGGAGCTGACCTGGCGTGAGAGCG
>UOGB01000089.1_pt1 | contig 12505 bp, 7 predicted proteins | sample 1989701 | NCBI WGS metagenome assembly UOGB01 (sample SAMEA4712198, study PRJEB27164) | hydrothermal vent metagenome | biome: marine basaltic hydrothermal vent biome; feature: marine hydrothermal vent; material: mineral | place: Pacific Ocean | collected 2011-06-14/2011-07-23 | depth 1691 m
CGGCCCGCCTCTTGCCGATGGCGCTTCTTTGCCCCCGGCCTTTCCAGGGGACGGTTTTTCGGCGCCGCCCTGAAACAGCGCTCCTATGCTTGCGAAAAATCCGCCGCCTTTGGAGCTTTGCTCCTTAACGTGTGTGTTTAGTTTCTTTAATAACACGATATAATCGAGCCGGGCCTTCTCTATCTGAAAAAATGTTTTCGCGCCTTTAATATTCGACACCACAGCGTCGAGTCCTTTTTCAAGGTCAGCGTCGCCTTTTGCGAGGATTTTTATATGGGCCACCGCAGACGCGATCAGGGCTTCGTGAGACTCTACAAGTTTCTGAAGGTGTTCCGCCCTGTCCTTGTATTTTTGAAGAACCGGGTTTTTTCCGTAAGCCGCCGCCATAATTTAATCTATATGATTTAAAAAAATAATTTACATATGTTATGAATTATATATTAACGAACAAAAGCGGGCATAAAAACATCGTACGCGCTTTAATAATAAAATCAGCGCCTGATAACCCTCCCCCCCCTCACGCCGCATGGCGCGCCGTTTTCCACAGCGTGGGAGCCGTTTACAAACACATGCTCTATCCCGGCAGGATACGAGAGCGGCTCTAAATATGTGGATGTGTCGCCGATAGTCGCGGGATCGAACACCACGATGTCGGCGAAAAACCCTTCTTTTATATATCCTCTTTGGCTCACTCCAAAAAAATTGAGCGCGTCTGAGCTTGTTTTTTTTACGGCCTGCCCGATAGTGAAAAGTTTTTTCTCGCGGACAAATTCGGCGAAAAATCTTGGAAACGTCCCGAACGTCCGGGGATGGGGCCTTCCGATGGCCAGGGGGCCGTCGATCGCGCGCGCGCCAGAGTCGGACCCGATTGTGACCCACGGTTTGGCCATAATCGTGTCGAGATTATCCTCGTTCATACAAAAGAAGATAGCCTCCACATCTGTGTTCTCCTCGGCGAGCAGGTCGAAAACGAAATCGAAAATGTCTTTTCCTCTTTTGTCCGCCCCTTCGCTTACGGTTAGTCCTTCAATATCCTTATTTTTATCGGTGACAACCTGGGAGACCATGACAGTATCCCAATATTTTTTTTCGGGATGGGCTTTTAGAATCTCGCGCTTAAACGCCTCCCTGGAGCCTTTGTCTTTTAGCCGCTCGACCAGTTTTGCTCTGCCGTCATCGAACGCCCTGTCTGGCAGAACAACCTGGAGGCCGGTGTTGGACGCAAGATAAGGATACCTGTCCGCTTTTACGCTCACCCCGTCCGCCATGGCCGACTCCAGTATGTCGAACGCGGCGCCGAGCTTGCCCCAGTTATCGCTCCCGGCTGTCTTAAGATGGGAGACTTGCAGTTTTGCGCCGGAGTTTTTAGCGACCGCCACGACTTCTTTTAACGCATCCAGCAGTCCCGCCCCTTCGGAGCGGATATGAGAAGTGAACACTTTGCCGCGATCAGCGACCACTTTAAAAACCTCGGTGAACTCTTCAAGCCCGGCGAAACAGGCGGGCGGGTAAACAACCCCCACAGACATGCCCAGCGCCCCCTGATCCAGACCTTTGGCCGTCATCTCCCTCAGCTTTTTTATCCCGTTAGCGTCTGGTTGATTCGAGTTTTCGCCCAGCGCCGACCCGCGAATAGTGTTGTATCCTAAAAGAGCGGCGAAGTTGACAGCGTGTCCTTTTCTGCCAAGAGCCGTAAAATAGCTTGTAAGGTCTGACCAGTCTACTTTTATTCCAAACTGCTTTTCGTAATCGGCGGCTCTGCGGTCTCTGAGCTTACCGCTCATGGGCGCCGCGCAATATCCGCAGTTGCCGCCTATCTCTGTTGTGACGCCCTGCATGATCTTCGATTCGGCGCGCGGATCTATTATCAGGTAATAATCGGAATGGGAATGGACATCCACAAAACCTGGAGCGACAACTTTGCCATCAGCGTCGATAATTTTTGAGGCGTTGTCCGGCTCCATATCCGGGGCCACCGCCACGATTTTATCTCCGTTGACGGCGACATCGGCTTTTATAAGGGAGTCGGATTCGCCATCGGCCACCTGCCCGTTTTTAATTATAAAATCGTACATCGATCGGCTTTACCTTTGATTGATATTAAGAACATCTTATTACCTGTCCATGCCTGTCACAGCATATTCCGGGTTATATATTCTCTTATATAATATCCAGTTCCGTATCACACGTTTAACATATTCGCCCGTCTCGGAATAAGGAATATTCTCTATAAACTCGTCTTCAGGCTTATCACTGTTTATTTTAAGCCATCTGTCAACCGCTTTGCGCCCCGCGTTGTACGCCGCCAGCGCCGGAGCAGGGGAGCCGTTGTAAAACGAAATCAACTCGGCCAGGTGAGAAACGCCCAGGGCGATATTTACCTTTGGATCGAAAAGAGCGTCCGGGTGAAACGGAGCGCCACTGTTTTTGTCCATTTCCAGTTTCTCATAAATCCTTTTGGCCGTCCTGGGTATCAGTTGCATAAGCCCTCTTGCGTTGGCCGGTGAGAGCGCTTTGGGGTCGAAGGCCGACTCCTGCCTTATAACCGCCAGTACGAGGAAAGGGTCAATATCTTTGTCTCTGGATTGGCGTGTAATTTCCTCCCAGTTGGCGATCGGATAGTAGAGCCGCCAGAAAACGTTTTCATAATCATCCTTTCTGCTTTTCGCGCCCAGCGCCATGTTCTGAAGTTTTAACGATTTGCCGGGGGCGCGGGTCTTGATATATAAATATCCGAGCCAGGCAAGGGCTTTTATTTTTTTAGGGACATAGCTTCTCATCAAGTCCAGCTCCGCCACGGCCCGCTCGCTCTGGCCGATTCTTCGCAAAGCGTCGTAACGCTTCAGCCGGAGCCTTGCCTTTTTGGAGAGTTTTATCGCTGGAGCCGTTTTAAAATTTTCCTCGAAATCGTCGATAGACTCAATGACCGGGACGCTCTCGTCCGGATAACCTGGCGACAGGGGCGACGTGGTTAACGTGACTCCATAGTATGTATGTCCGAATTGAGAGACAAGAGCCTTCCTTGTTTTTACGCTTTGTGTTATGGCGCCTGAGCGCTCCATCGATTTTATTTTCCAGTAGAGCCGTTTTCCATCTCCGCGCGGCCGGTTTTTCTTATATGCGGTTTGCAACAACTGAGTGGCTTTTTGATACCTGCCGGAAAGATACGTAACCCACCCAAGCCGCCACCTTAATTTATGGGCCAGTTTCGTCCTCCGCCCAAGCTGTAGCGCTTTTTTGTAATAACTCCCGGCTTGATCGTAGGCGCCGCGCGATTCAGCGATTTTACCAGCGATGAAAAAGGCCCTTTGTCTTGTTACGGCCCCGGCCCCGGCGCCACTGGCTGAAAGCTTTACAAGCCTCGTCTCGCTCTCGTCGGCGCGTCCCAGATTCCAATCGATGATGGCGATCATAGACTGGCTTTGACCGGCCAGAGATGATGCGGGATAAAGATCGATCAGCTTTAAGAAAGTTCTTTTCGACGCTTCCCGTTGTCTGGCTTTAAACAAAGCTCTTGCCAATGTGTAATAGATTTTCAGTTTGCGCTTCTTTGAGTATCCGATACCCAATATTGTTTCAAGCTCTTTTATGGCATCTTCATATCGAAAAGCGCTCATAAGCCTGTCCGCGCGTTTTTTCCGCTCGTCATACGTAGCGTATGGAAAAGATTTTCTCAAGCCGGAGCCTGCTTTTTTCCTTAGCCTCGCTATATCATTCACAGCTTTACCGGCAAACGGGGAGACCGGGTAGTGAAAATAGATTTTCATATACAGCTTGTACGCTTTTTGTTTGGCGCCGGAGCTTTCGCGCCGTTTGGCTTCAATATATAATTTTTCTGCTGTAAACCCCCTGGGCAGTTTTGCTCTTCGAAGATTTCTGAGCGTTTTCCCGCACGCGTCCGATGTCCAGTCGAAACAGGCTGAAAGAATTCTCAGCCGGTTAGCTTTTCTTTCAACAGGATTACCCCTGATTTTTTTTGAAAACTTTGTGAGGTATAAAAGCGCTGTGGAATAATCTCCCTCGTTAAAAGCAAGCGTAGCAAGATCGAAAGCGGCATAGTCGTTAAGAAAAAATCTGGCTCCTGCAAGCGATTCCAGAATCAGCTTTCCTTCAGGGCGCCTCCCCTCCTCTATCAGCTCAAGCGCTTTGCCATATTCGACGATCTGGTTTTTCTCCTCCGCTCCACTAACCGGAGAGATGGCCAGACAAACCGACAGGATGAAAAAAACGGTCAGATTTTTAATAGTGGATTTGGCGCCGCCGAAGAAACTCGATGACTTCATCATGTTTTAAAATCGAATCGGCGATTTTCTCCGCCGAGTCTTCCGGCCCGATTGTCTCGAACAAAACACCCGGCTCGTTTCGAAGCCATGTAAGCTGTCTTTTGGCAAAAGCTTTCGTCTCTTTTAAAATGGCGTGAAAAGATGATTCGGCGTCTCTCTCCCCAACTAACTCTTCATAGAGGATGCGGTACCCGACGCTCCGCATCGGCTTAACTTCGCCATTATAACCCATTTTTTCAAGCTTTATGACCTCCTCGCGCCAGCCCGACGCCAGCATTTTTACCGTTCGCTCCTCTATGCGCCTGTACAAATCCTCTCTGGGCATATCGAGGGAGACAATCAGCGAATCGAACTGCGGTCTGCCTGGATTCTCGGCGAAAATCTGTCTCATGGTCTTGCCGGTAGTCATGTAAACGCCCAGGGCGCGCCTGGTTCGATACGTATCGTTTTTATGCACGCGCTCCGCCGATGCGGGGTCTACTTCCCGCATCCTTTCATACATTCCCTCCTGCCCCTCTTTTTCATACAGACGGTTAAGCTCAACTTCTGCTTCACCACTTATGTTAACCGCCAGGTTTAGGCCTTCTACTATCCCCTTGATGTAAAGAGAGGATCCCCCCACCATAAGCGGAACCTTGCCCCTTTCCCACAAATCGCGCGCGACGGCGCCCGCAGTCTCCTGGAAATCGGCGACGTTGAACTTTTCCTCTGGCTCCCGGATGTCTATCAAATGGTGCCGGACACGCTTTAGATGTTCGGCCCCCGGTTTGGCCGAGCCGATGTTGAAATGACGGTATACCTGCACTGAATCGGCTGAAATAATCTCCGCGCCCAATCGCTCGGCCAGCGCGATACCCGTTTCCGATTTGCCGCTTGCCGTTGGGCCGGTAAGGATTAAAAGGGGAGGCGCGTCAGAGGCCATATCGCGCCATGATATTTTTTAATTCGTCCGAATCGCCGCCGCCCGGCGAACGCAATAAAAAAGATGTTTCCACCGACAGCTTTATGTTCGTCTTCAATCTTGCTTCGGAAAGAAAAAGTTTCGGCGGACTGTCAGCGTCGGCCTGTATCACCCGGAGCCTCGATTCTGAAAATCCGTCCTCTTTTAATATGGAGCGATACTCGCTCAAACGGTCGAAAGACATGATGATGGTCAGGTTTCCATTCTTCTTCAGAATACGTGACGACGCTTTTACAAGCCCGCTTAAGGTCATTTTTATCTCGTGGGTTGCGGCCGCCTTTTCGCTATCGGGACTTATCCTTCCCGATCCGTTTTTGCGGTATGGCGGGTTTGAGACCACACAATCAAACGGCCTTCCCTTAAACAGATTTCCGGCGCTCATAATATCCGCCGTGACCGCCGAAAAATTACTCAACCCACTTTTTCTGGCGTTGCCGAGCGCGAGGGCTGTCGCTGACCGCCGTATCTCAACTGCTGTTATTTCGGTTTGTGGGCGCTTAAAGCCCAGAAGGATCGACACAACGCCCACGCCCGCGCAAAGATCCGCCACCGATCCTGACCCGTCGTTGCGGAAAAAATCGGCCAGGATAAACGAATCGGGGCCGTATCTGTAACCGGTCTCGTCCTGATCGAGCTTAAGCCCGCTGTCTGTAATTGTCATGGACAATATTATAGACGAGCTCACAGGAACCTCAAGTAACGTGGATAGATAAAAAGAATACGACATCAAGGCATGGAAAAGCGGGCCGAGCCCGCCCGGAGCTTTACGACCATAGCGCGAAATGCGCTATGGCCTTCTTCAGCTTAATTTGAGCTTACGTGGTAACGTCTACGCCACTAGAAGCGCTGGAAGCGGTCTCGGTTTTTCTTTGCTCGGTAGAGGCTTGATCCGCCTCTTTTGCGGCTCTCTTCTCGACCAACGCCACACTGTTGCGGTTTATCTCCGAGATGGCCTGCTTGATGCGGCGAAGCTCTTCAGGAGGAATTTCGCGAACAACTTTATCATTCTCTTTGTCGATAACCTTCACCACCACCTGGCCCTGCTCGACGGAATAGTCCCTGCCGATATTCTTGCTCAGATTTCCTTCAGGAGCCAACGGTTTGGCTTCCGGAGCCAACGGTTTGGCGCCATTATCCTGCCCGCCCGTGTTGGACGCTTGTTGACTGTCAGGTTTCGGCGCGTTCTGACGCTCGACAACATCAGTTTTTTGCGATGTTTGCGATGACAAACGGACGACCTCGCTCGCGCCGGAGGTCTGCTTGGCGGCGGAAGCTCCAGCCTGCCCGGTTGGCGTGTTTTCCGAAGACCGGGGTTTCGGTTTTGTAGCGGACTGCGACTCTGGCCTGGCTTGAGCGGCCACTTGAGCTACAGCCGATTCTGCGACTTTCATAATTACCCCCACAGGCGCCGCATGATATTGAGAGAAAATTCCCGATTCATGCTGGCTCCTTAAATAAGGTTTATAAAATTAAACTATTCAATGAATTACCTGCCGGCTTCTTCATCAGCCGACACTCTCTCTGATAGGCTTATCGGAAGGGGGGTCTTAAACTTTAGCCCGAAACGAAAAAAAAACGATTTTTTTTAAACTATCAGGTCGCTGAAAAACTATTTTCAGCGACCTGATATAGCGGTACATGGAGGCGCCGCCATTTTTCAGGAACGGAAAGTGATTGAAAAATAGAGGCCTTACACGGACATCATAGCGGGCAAAGCCACGGCCCAAGCTTTCATCAAGCTGTCGACCGAAACCTTGACCCTCTCGGCGCCGTTAACGCCGATCCTGATCTCACCTTTAGTCACTTCGCCTATAACCTTGGCAGGGAGGCCGGAAGACGCGGCTACCGCGAGCGCTTTGTCGATCTTGTCTTTAGGCAGGGAGATAACCGCGCAAGATTGTGTCTCGGAAAAAAGAGCGATGTCCGGGCGCAAAGAAGTGTCGATAGAGACATCGAATCCGAGCGGTTCTTTCCCGTCTGTTCTGAAACATGACTCCGACAAACATACGGCAAGGCCTCCGTCCGATATGTCATGAATGGAGGAGACGAGCCTTTGATCGGCCAGCTTCACCATCAGTTTTTGAAGCGCCGCTTCTTTTTTAAGGTCGATCCGGGGCGGAAGCCCTTTTTCGATCTTGTGTATCACCGCCAGATACTCCGAGCCGCCAATCTCCGGGAGCGTCTCGCCGATCAAAATTATCTGGTCGCCCTCTTTTTTAAAAAACTGATCGGTAAGTTTCGAGATATCTTTTAACAGTCCGACCGCCCCGACGGTGGGGGTCGGCCATATGCTTACATCGTCCGTCTGGTTGTAAAACGATACGTTGCCGGATACAACCGGAGCGTTCAAAGCCCGGCACGCCTCCGACATCCCTTCGATCGCCCGCTTAAACTCCCACATCACATCTTCGCGCTCCGGGGAGCCGAAGTTCAGGCAATCGGTGATCGCAAGGGGCGTGGCGCCACAGCAGGCGACGTTACGGGTCGCCTCGGCCACCGCCTGCGCTCCTCCGGTTTTCGGGTCAAGATAACAATACCGGCTGTTGCAGTCGAGGCTCATGGCGATGGCTTTGGTTGTTCCCTTGACGCGGATTACCGATGCGTCGGAGCCGGGATTCTGGGCTGTACTGGTCATTATCTGGTGGTCGTACTGCCTGTAGACCCACTCTTTGGAGCACAGGTTGGGCGAGGAGATGAGAGCCTTCAATGTCGCCGAAAGGTCTGAAGGCTCTGGGACAGAATCGATATCGAGCGTCTGGCGCTCCTCCAAATCGGCTGGCGCAAGATCGAGCCGGTCGTACATGGGAGCCTTGTCGGCAAGAGCGGAAGCCGGAAGACAGGCGATTGTTTCGCCCTTTTCAAAAAGCCTCACCATCCCGTCATCGGTCACCTCACCGACAACAGTGGCGTTCAGGCCCCATTTGGCGAATATCTCACAGACTTTATCTTCCACTCCTTTCCTGCAGACCAAGAGCATACGCTCCTGCGACTCGGAAAGCATCACTTCGTATGCGGTCATCCCCTCTTCTCGCCGGGGAACTTTGTCCAGATCGAGTTTTACGCCCGTTCCGGCCCGGCCCGCCATCTCGAAAGACGAGCTTGTCACCCCCGCCGCGCCCATATCCTGTATGCCGACTATATAGTCTGTTTTAAAAAGCTCCAGGCACGCTTCCAGCAAGCATTTTTCGGTGAACGGATCGCCCACCTGAACAGTCGGGCGGCGCTCCTCGATATCATCGTCGAACTCCTCGCTCGCCATGGTCGCGCCGTGGATTCCGTCCCGCCCTGTCTTCGACCCTGCGTAGATGACCGGGTTTCCGACACCCTCTGCTTTTCCAAGAAATATCCGGTCTTTTCTCACCAATCCGAGGTTAAAAGCGTTGACAAGACAGTTGCCGTTGTAGCTTTTGTGGAAGACCATTTCTCCGCCGATGGTGGGGACACCGATGCAGTTACCATATCCCGCTATCCCTGCGACTACGCCGTCTACAAGGTATCTGGTCTTCGGATGGTTAACGGCTCCGAAACGGATCGAGTTAAGCGACGCCACCGGCCTGGCCCCCATCGTGAATATGTCACGCAAGATGCCGCCCACGCCTGTGGCCGCTCCCTCTCGCGGCTCTATGTACGACGGGTGGTTGTGCGATTCCATCTTAAAGACCACCGCGTCTCCGTCGCCGATATCGACAACCCCCGCGTTCTCTCCGGGGCCCACGATGACCTGCGGCCCTTCGGTGGGGAACATGGATAAGCTTTTACGTGAGCTTTTATAGGAGCAATGCTCCGACCACATCACGGAAAAGATTCCAAGCTCGACCAGGTTTGGAATGCGGTCTAATATTTCTATCGCAAAATCGAACTCTTCAACCGTGAGACCGTGCTCGGCTATCAGTTTTGTATCAAACATCGGGCTATTATAGACGATTATTGAAAAGCGTCCAGAGGCTGATTTTAAAGCTCGTGTGATATAGTCGTCAAGGACGTTAAAAAATGTTTGAACGTATTAAAAAATCATCTCATATGGAAAATATAAACGGCGATAAGCCAAGCGTGGCCGTGATAATGCCAGAGTGCGGCTATGGACTGGGCGCGGCTTACCTTTCTGTTTTCGCAGACTCAGGATGGAGCGCGCGCGAGCTAAAAGGCCTGGAAAAATATGACGGCTCCGATACTCTTTGTCTCATAAGTTTCGAGGAGGCGGGCAAACATCTGAGCCTTATAAAGCGATGGCCGGCCGCATCTATTGTCATAGACCTCATATACAATAAAAAGTATGAACTAGACTACCTCGGCTATCCTTTCCACCTGCTCGACAACGCCTCTGTCATAATCCACGATTTCGAAACGAGACTGCTTTTAAACAACATCATCCGCCCGATCAATTGCCAGTTTGTGATGTGTCCATATCCGGTGACGCCGGGAGGAAGCCTGGTGGCTGGCGGCGCTAAAGCTGTCTACATTCCGAAAGAGTTTGAAGGTCATCCGTGGCTCAAAAAAATTGGCGCCACACCGATCTCAACCCCGTTTCCCGCTACGGTAAGCTCAGGCTCTTTTATCGCAATACCTGAGTACGACCCCTGCGTGTGGCCGCTTGTCAGCTGGGGCGCGGCCACGGGGATACCGGTCGTGGCGCCAGGCTCGCCTTCATTTTTACGGACTATCTTTTACGGCGCTCTTTTATTCGATCCTGTGTCGGAGGATGATTTCCACCGGAAAATATCGATGCTTAAACGGCCCGCTCCCGTTAATAAACGCTCCAAAGACAGGCTCAAATTCGCCGTAGTCACTCCCCGGTACGAAAAAAATACGGCTGGAGGAGCGGAAAACGTCGCCGCCCAGCTCGCCGAAAGCATAGCGATGGCCGGACATCAAGCGGAGATAATCACCACATGCACCGACAGCATGCTCGACTGGAACAATAACCTTCCTGAAGGAATGGTCCAGGAGGACGGCCCGGCGAGTGTGCGGCGTTTTCCCATAGACAAAACCGATGTCACTGAGCACCACCGGCTGGGGCATATGATCAACTCCAAACAGGAATTAACCTGGAGCGAGGAGACGGAGTGGATGCGTAACTCCATAAAATCGTCGGCGATGGAGGAATATATAGGGTCTAGCTCTGGAGAATTCGACTATTTTCTTTTTATCCCATACCTTTACGGAACCACGTTTTGGGGGAGCCAGATGGCGCCGGAGAAAAGTTTTCTTATCCCGTGCTATCACCGCGAGCCGATAGCTTTCGCCCGGATACTTAAACAAAACGCGCAATGGGTATCGGGCCTGTTGTTTAACACCTTCGCAGAAAAAAAACTGGCCGAATCAGAGTTGAAAATCCATAACCGGTTTATGCCTTTGATAAAAGTAGGTGTGAACGTCGAAGCCGCTGGAGACGCTGGCAGGTTTCGCGACAAATATGGGGTCACTGGAAATTTCATCCTTTATGTGGGAAGGTTCCAAAGAGAGAAAAACGTGCCTGAGCTGATGGAGTTTTTTGGCGATTTCTCCCGCCCCAGAAGCGATGTCTCCCTTGTGATGGCCGGGAGGGGAAATGTTGATATGTCTACCTACGAGAACTCGAAAATCCGGTCGGTCGGTTTTCTTCCGGAGCAAGACAAAGTCGACGCTTTTTCAGCATGCTCAGCTTTTGTTCTGCCATCGACCCAGGAGAGTTTTTCGATAGTGATGATGGAGGCGTGGGCGCAGGGAAAGCCGGTCATCGCCAACGCCAGATGCGACGCCGCCAGGGAGCATATTTTCGCCTGCCAGGGCGGAATGCTTTATAACGACGCAGAGGAGTTCGAACTGTGCGCAAAAACCATCCTGGAAAACCCGGAAAAGGCGGAAGAGATGGGCCGGCGCGGCCGTGAGTACGCTATGAGTAATTTCAGGTGGGACAAAATTGTCTCCGGTCTTTTAGACGAGCTCGCCAATGCGGATATCAGGCCCATGTATGAGAGGCTTGGCGCCGCAATGACGGTGGTGGCTGGAAGGCTACGAAACAATATGAAAGCCTCCATGATTCCATGGATAGAGGAAAAGCAGGCGCAGGCCGCCGAGATCACACCGTTTTCCGAGCCGACGGCGCCAGAGTTGCTCGACAGGGTGGAGGATTTTTCCGAAATTTCAGTAAAATACAGCGATTTTAGCCATCGGGCGGTAATGGGAGGATTGTGGAGCAGGTTCCGGGGCGCCGTGACGCGGCATTTGAGAAAAAATTATATAGAGCTTCTGGAAGGGAAGCAACAGGCTTATAACAAAGAAACGGCTACCCTGTTAAGAAGGCTTTACGAGGATCTGCGTGGCAGGAGATAATGAGAATTACCATGTTAAAAGGAGAAAATAATGGGGGATGAGATTATCCTGGGGGCCATTCAGGCGGCTCCGGTTATTTTTAACAAAGAGGCTTCGTGTGAAAAAGCGGTCAAACTCATTCGTGAGGCTGGATCGAAAGGCGTGAATTTAGCCGTCTTCGGCGAGACATGGCTCCCCGGCTATCCATGGTTCAACATCGCCTGGGCGGAGCCTTTAGGCCAGGAAGCGGCGGAGGAGTATCTGGCTTCCGGCGTTACCATTCCCGGTCCATGCGTGGACGCCTTGTGCGATGCGGCCAAAGACGCCTCCTGCGACGTGGCGATCGGCGTGGCGGAGCTTGATCCTGTCAGTCAAGGCACGATATACGCCACTCTGCTTTTTATCGGCTCCGAAGGAAAAATATTGGGCAAACACCGGAAAATAAAGCCAACCGCCGCAGAAAGAATAATGTGGGGAGAAGGAGACGGAAAAAGTTTCGAGGTTTATGAGCGTCCATACGGGAAATTGAGCGGCCTCAACTGCTGGGAGCATCAGATGGTTCTGCCCGGCTACGCGCTGATGATGAAGGGAACCCAGTTCCACGCTTCGGTATGGCCCGGAGGAGAGCCATATACGCGCCAGACCTTTCTGACGCAGGCTTTCTGCTCTCAGGCAGGATGCTATGGTGTGATGGCGGGCGGGATTATCCGGGAGGAGGATATACCTGAAAAGTACCAGCCGATGTTGCCTATGCGGGCTGTTCCGAGGACTGGTCACAGCGCGATTATCAGCCCGAAAGGAGAAATTCTGGCGGGGCCGCTAAACGCCGAAGAGGGAATAGTGACCGCCAAAGCCTCCCTGAGCGTGATAAGAAGCGCGAAAGCGTGGTCAGATGTGTCGGGCCACTACAGCCGTCCCGACATTTTCGAGTTCAAAGTCCACGGAGAGCCGTTGATCCCCGGAGCGCAAC
>UOGB01000284.1_pt1 | contig 12416 bp, 12 predicted proteins | sample 1989701 | NCBI WGS metagenome assembly UOGB01 (sample SAMEA4712198, study PRJEB27164) | hydrothermal vent metagenome | biome: marine basaltic hydrothermal vent biome; feature: marine hydrothermal vent; material: mineral | place: Pacific Ocean | collected 2011-06-14/2011-07-23 | depth 1691 m
TATCTGGCCCGCTACGGAATCGACATCGGCCGCCGGCAGGTCGATCTTGTTTATGACCGGGATAATAACAAGGTCGTTGTCGAGCGCCATATGTGTGTTCGCCAGAGTCTGCGCTTCGATACCCTGGGTGGCGTCCACGACCAAAATCGCCCCTTCGCATGCGGCGAGACTGCGGGAGACTTCATATGAAAAGTCTACATGTCCCGGAGTGTCTATAAGGTTTAGAATATAATTGACGCCGTCTTTACCCGTGTATTCGAGGCGCGCGGTCTGGGCTTTTATGGTGATTCCCCGCTCCCGCTCGATATCCATCCCGTCGAGGAACTGCTCTTTCATTTCCCGCTCGGTAAGGGCCCCGGTCATCTCCAGCAGTCTGTCCGCCAGTGTAGACTTGCCATGATCGATATGGGCTATGATTGAAAAGTTTCGTATTTCCATGTTAGCTTCAATAGACACCAAACTTTGAATTATACCACTCTATCGACTGTGCGGTAAGCGTTCCGGGTAGAATTTGTGAGGTTCCCTTAAATGACAGGTTACATATGAGCTCCAAAAAGGTTTTACTGGTTTTCGAGGGGGGTAACGCGCCCGGCTACACGGCTGTGGCCACTTCATTGACGGAAGAAGGGGATAAACGCGGGTATGAGGTGTACGCCGCGTTTGAAGGGTTCCGCTCCCTTACCGGCGATAATATATCAAAAGAAAGGCTGATACGCCTTGTGATGAGCAGAAGGCAAAGCTGGAGACTCAACGCCGACGGGATTCTCGCCCGCTCCCTTTACCGCGCCGTAGACCAGCCCGGCTCCGAATTTAGATCGGAAAGGTATCCCGAATTCTCAGAGGAGGCCAGGCGAAAAAAGGCCGCGGATTTCATTGAAAGTAACGGATTCACGCATATAATCGGCGTCGGCGGCAACGGGACGATGATGGGCGTCAAGGAGCTCGATACGCTCATCCCGGAGGTCAAAACCGGATTTATCAACGTATCTGTCGATAGCGACATTCAAGGAGACATCGCCGTCGGATACCTTACAGGCGCCGAAGAGGGCGCGAAGATCGCCAGAGGTCTTTTCGATGACGCTTATACACACAAGAGAATTTATATTCTGGAGATGATGGGCCGCGCTTCCGGCAAGCACGCGCTTATGTCGGGCGCTTCTGCGCGGGCGCATTTGATTATCCTGCCCAGATTTAAACTGACACAGCGGGTGTTTCGTGACATCGCCGCAAAGCTCACCGAAATAGATCACGCGCTTATCGTCGTAGCGGAAGGGTATGAGGCCCAGGCCAGGGCGAAGTTTCTGCCTGAGAGGGTTGACGCCGCGATGTTTTTTAAAGGACAGCTTTTAGAGCACGGCCTTAAAGAGACTTTAAGCAGAAGAATCATAAGCGAGCCGTTCAGCCGCCACCTTCGCGGCGTGTCCCCTCTTTTTATCGAGCTATCGATCGCTTACCTGAAAACATTTATTCTTTTCGACGCTTTCGAGGAAGGTAGAACCAGGATTATGCCCTACTACTTAGGAGAGCACGATCATGGAGTCAGGGATTTTGAGGAGCTTAAAACCAACAACAAGGTGGCGCCGGGATTTCTCGATCTGATAGACAGGCTCAACATTCCCAGCCTGCGCGAGTATGTGTTATGCGAGTTTCGGGGTGAGTGCGAACTGCCCGTAAAAAAAATCTCCGGCTCCGCAGAGTTGGACTGAAATTTATAGAGCGAAATCGAATTGAGCGGCATGTCTTTATACCAAAACCGCCTGACGCAGGCTCCGGCGTCTAAGGCTCTATGGGCCTGCTAACTCCCAGAGCGACAGCGCGGCGGGCGAAGGCAAGACCAAAAACCAGATAGCGTATAAAGCGCGCGCCGTTACGTTCGTGTAAAAAGGTGTTTTTTACTTTTGAGATAGAAGCTCTTTAAACTCTTTTTCATTTAATATTTTTATCTTATACTTTTTTGCTTTAGATAACTTGGAGCCTGGCTTTGCGCCTGCGACAAGATAGTCGGTTTTTGTCGTCACCGACAATGTTGTCCTGCCTCCATAAAATTCTATTTCCGATTCCGCTTCTTTTCTTTTCATCGAAGCCATCGTTCCGGTCAGGACAAAAACCTTGCCGGCAAAAGGCCGGAATTGAGCCGCGCGCATTGTCGCTTTGGTTGAGACTCCAGCGTCTTTTAGTTTTTCAACAAGCGCGATATTTTCTTTTTGAGCAAAAAACGAGGCCACGCTTTCAGCGACCCTGGGCCCTATTTCATGGACTTCTTTTAACTCGCTCTCAGGCTCTTTGATAATCTTGTCAATTGATTTATATTTTTCCGCCAGAAATTTTGCCGTTTTTTCACCCACATATCTGATCCCAAGAGCGAAAAGAAGCCGCTCCAACCCGCGATTCTTGCTCTCTTCAATTGCGTTGACAATATTTTCCGCCGACTTTTCTTTTATCTTTTCGAGTCTGATCAAATCATTTATTGACAGAGTGAACAGATCAGCGGCATCATGAATCAATTCTTTGTCGAGTAACTGGTCAACCAGCGACGGCCCGACATGATCGATATCCATGGCGTTTCTTGAAGCGAAATGAATGAGCCGCCCGCGCGCCTGAGCCGGGCAAGCGGCATTTTGGCACCGGGCCACTTTTTCCTCCTCTGGCGAGCCATCCTTGTTTTTAACCGCCCTGATTTTGCCCTTGTTTGTATATGTCACCGTTTCCTTTGCCGGTCGCGCTATGCCCGCTCCGCATACGGGGCAATTACGGGGCATTAGAAATACTCTTTCCTTGCCGGATCGCTTTGTCGTAACCACTTTTACAACACGAGGGATGATCTCGCCCGCTTTTTCAATAAAAACAGTATCCCCGATTCTTATGTCCTTCCTTTTTATTTCATCTTCGTTATGTAATGTAGCGCGCGATACTGTGGAGCCTGAAATTTCTACCGGCTCCAATATCGCCACCGGTGTAATGGCGCCTGTGCGGCCCACCTGCGCAACTATATCGCGCACAACGGTCGTCGCCTGTTTCGCTGAATATTTATACGCCACCGCCCAGCGCGGAAATTTACTGGTGAAGCCCAGCAACCTTTGGCGCCGGTGTGAGTTTACCTTTATCACAATACCGTCTATTTCATATGGCAGATTTTCTTTTTGAGTTTCGAAATCCGCTATTACTTTTTTCACATCGTCGAGGCTGTGGCAAAGCTGAATGTAAGGAACATTAAATCCCAGCGATTTTAAAAGCTCCATCGCCTCATGTTGCGAAGATGCTTTGGGGTGGCTCATGGGCCTGCCATCGGCGCTGGTCACTATTAAAGCGTAGGCCAGCATGTTAAGAGGTCGTCTCGCCGTGATGGAGGAGTCGAGTAACCTGAGCGATCCGGCGGCGCAGTTTCGTGGATTGGCGAAAAGCGGCTGACCCTCCTCTTCGCGCCGGGCGTTGATGGCCTCAAAAGCCTTGCGGGACAGATAAACCTCGCCGCGAACCTCGAACCGCTCCAGCCCGGCGATTTTTGGCGCTTTCAAAGGAACCGAGCGGATTGTTTTAAGGTTAGAGGTCACATCCTCGCCACGGGTTCCGTCGCCCCTTGTCGCGCCCTGGACAAAGATTCCATCCTCGTAGACCAAAGATACGCCAAGCCCGTCTATTTTTTGTTCTACGGTATATTCGAAAGTCTCCTCACCCAGAATTTTTACAACACGCTTGTGGAATTTTTCAAGCTCTTCGACGTTATACGTGTTGTCTAAAGAGAGCATCGGCGCGTTCGGGTTGTGCGTCACCGGAGCAAGCTCGGAAGCGACAGCCCCGCCGACCCGTTGCGAGGGAGAGTCGGATGTTACAAGGCCGGGATTGTTTTTTTCAAGCTCTACAAGCTCGCGCATCAGCGCGTCGAACTCCGGGTCGGAAATCTCCGGGTTGTCTTCTATGTAGTAGAGCCGTTCATGCCGGCGTATCTTGTCACGCAGGCGCTCAAGCTTTTTGGTCGTAGAATCGGCCACGGCCTTTATTCAGGTTTGCCTCTACCCGGATTCGTCCGTCAGCCGGATAAAATCGACGAAAGGAAGGATTTTTTCTATATGCTCCGGCGTCAGACTGTCGTCGGGTGTCATTTCGATATGGTCTATCTCGATGCTTTCATAATGACCGTTCCAGCAATGCAGTGTGTTGACCCTGTTGCCTTCACAGTCTATGACCCGCGAAAAATAAACCGGGCCTTCACAAATGGCGCAACAGCCTGTCAGCACATCGAACCGTAATACGTGATTCATATTTTGTTTTTAAAAAGTAAAACTATAAAGTTAAGGAGTTCGATTATAGCATGCCGCCAATAAAACCTGAATTTATCTCACACCGCAGTAAGGTACGAAATCATCGATTGAAAAATCTTGAGGCCATCCACGCCGCCAATTATTTCTTCGCACACCCGCTCCGGGTGGGGCATCATTCCGGCCACGTTACGCTTCGTCGATACAATACCCGCTATATTATGTAGAGAGCCGTTCGGGTTGGCTTTATCGGACGGCTCGCCGGAAGGATCGCAATAACGAAACAACACCCTGTCGTCATCCTCCAGTCTTTTAAGAGTATTATCATCGGCCACGTATCGTCCCTCCATATGTGCGACAGGAATGCTCAAGACATCTCCTTTGTCTATATCATGCGTCAAAAACGAATCGGAGGTTTCTGCTTTTATATAGATGTTTTTGCATACAAACTTCATCGAAACGTTTCGCATTAACGCGCCCGGAAGAAGCCCCGCTTCGGTGAGGATCTGAAAACCGTTACAAATGCCGAGCACCGGCCCTCCCTCGTTTGCGAACCTGGCCACGGCGTCCATCACCGGCGAGAACCTCGCGATGGCTCCCGCCCGCAGATAGTCGCCGTATGAAAACCCTCCGGGCAGTATCACGATGTCGAATCCTGCGAGGGAATTTTCCTGATACCAGACATACTCGGCCTGATGCCCCAGGGCGCCGGTAATGGCGTAATGGCAATCGTGATCGCAATTTGAGCCGGGAAACTCGATAATGGCGAACTTCATTTCAAAAGTTTGATGTCGTAATCTTCGGTAACCGGGTTGGCCAGCAGTTTGTCGCACATTTTTGTCACTATCTTCATCGCGGCCACTTCGTCATCTTCGTCGAGCTCTATTTCTATAAGCTTGCCGACACGGACATCTGTTATCTGCCGCCCGTCCATCGACAACAGGGCATGGCGCACCGCCTGACCCTGGGTATCGAGAATGCCCGGTTTTAAAGTTACTGTTACGTTAGCCTTCATTAGCTTTTACGACACACTCAGCGCTCTTCGGCGCATTTCTTCGTAGGTTTCCTCCAACTTTCCTAAATCCTGGCGGAACCGGTCTTTATCGAGTATATCGCCGGTCTGCTTATCCCAAAGACGGCATCCGTCCGGACTGATTTCATCAGCCAGCAAAATCCCATCGCCACTTCTGCCGAACTCAAGTTTGTAATCTACAAGCGTGACACCTATTTTGTCGAAAAACACTTTCAGCCAGTCGTTTATTTTATAAGCCTCTTTTTGAACATGATCCATCTCATCGTCTTTGGCGAGATGGAAAATTCTTATATGGCTTCTGTTAATCATAGGATCGCCGAGGGCGTCGTCTTTATAATAATATTCCAAGACAGGCTCCGGCAAAATCTCGCCGGTTTCCCGTCCCATGCGCTTTGCCAGCGAGCCGGCCACCACGTTTCTCACAACGACTTCCACCGGGATTATCTCTACTCTTTTGACCAGCATCTCTCTTTCGGAAAGTTTTTCGACAAAATGGGTGCGAATACCATCTTTTTCCATCAGGGAAAAAATATGCGATGAGATATCGTTGTTACAGACGCCTTTATTGGCAATTGTCCCTTTCTTTTTGCCGTTAAAAGCCGTGGCGTCGTCTTTGAAATATTGTATCAGCATGTCTGTGGCGGACGTAAGATAGATAATCTTCGCCTTGCCTTCATGCATGACATCCTCCCGGACAATTTCTGTCGGAACTTCGCTCATTTGGCTTTAATCCTCGAAAACTTTGTTAAAAATATGATCGACATGCCTGAGATGATATGTCAAATCAAATGATTCTTCAATCTGCTCTTTAGAAAGAGTTCCCCTGACTTTCGGCTCCGCCAGAAGAAGGTCTAAAAACTGCTCTTTTTCTTTCCAGCATTTCATAGCCGTTCGCTGGACAACCTGGTAGGCGTCTTCGCGTTTCATGCCGGCAAGGGCCAGGTCGAGCAGAATTTTCTGCGAAAAAATAAGACCGTTTGTTTTTTCAATGTTTTCAAGCATATTGTCCGGGAGCACATTGAGCTTGTCGAGCAAACGGTCAAGCTTATAAAGCATGGTGTCGATAAGAATGGTCGAGTCGGGGATAGTTATCCTCTCCACAGAAGAGTGGGAGATATCCCGTTCATGCCACAGGGGCACGTTGTCGAGCGCGGAGCTTACGTTGCCTTTTACAACCCTGGCGAGCCCGGTAATGTTTTCCGCCGTGATCGGGTTTTTTTTGTGCGGCATGGCCGACGAGCCTTTCTGGCTCTCATGGAAATATTCTTCAGCCTCCATCACCTCTGTCCGTTGCAGGTGCCTTAGCTCCACCGCTATTTTCTCTATACTGACGGCCAGGATCCCCATAGCGCACATATACTCCGCGTGCCGGTCGCGCTGAAGCACTTGCGTAGATATAGGAGCCGACTTAAGTCCCAGCTTTTCGCAAACGTACTCTTCGATTTTTGGAGTCACATTGGCGTATGTCCCCACGGCGCCAGACAGCTTGCCGACGCGCGCCGTTTCCCTGGCGCTCTGCATCCTCTCTTTGTTTCGTTTCATATCGGCGTACCACAGGGCCAGTTTAAGCCCGAAGGTCGTCAGCTCTGCGTGGATGCCGTGGGATCTGCCGACGCAGACCGTCTCCTTGAACTCATACGCGCGGCGTTTCAAGGTCTTCATGGTTTTATCTATCCCGGCCAGCATGATATCGCTCGCCTCCACCATCAACACAGACAGCGCCGTGTCCACGATGTCCGAGGAAGTAAGCCCCAGGTGTATGAAACGCGAATCAGGCCCCACGTTTTCCGCGACACTGGTCAAAAAAGCTATGACGTCATGATGGGTCTCGGCTTCGATCTGCTCTATCCGTTTTATGTCGAAACCGGCTTTCCATCGTATGGTGCGAAGCGATTCATGGGGGATCACTCCCTCTTCGGCCCACGCCTCGCACGCCAAAAGCTCGATTTTCAGCCATACGCCGTATTTATTCTCCAGCGCCCAGACTCTTTCCATTTCAGGACGGGTGTATCTTGGTATCAACGTTTTTTCCTTTTATTTGTTAAAAACTATTTTACTGTAATCATGCCGCCCGGCGTATCCTGTGACGCGACGCAAAACGGCGTCCTGCCCTGCTCCAGGACTGATCGGGCCGTAACATCCACCAGATGCGGATTGTTGTTCGTTTTTGAAAGGTGCGCGAAAGTGACACCTTGCAAATCTGAATGCAATATGCTCCCGACCAACTCCGCGCTTGCCTCGTTGGAAAGATGGCCGGAGCGCGACGCGATGCGCTGTTTAAGCGCCCACGGATAAGGGCCAGCTTTTAGCACCTCAGGATCGTGGTTTGATTCTATCACCAGATAATCGACCCTCTTAAGTTTTTCCTTTATCAGCGTTGTCACATAGCCCGAATCGGTTACAAAACCCAATCTCCTGCCGTCATGCTCAAATACAAACGCGCATGGATCGGCGCAGTCGTGGGATATGGAAAAAGGGTTTACGCTGATGCCGTTCAGCGCGAAAGTGGAGCCGGTCTCAAAATTTATCAGGCGTTTGATTTTGCCTATAACGTTTTTTATTCTGGAGTAAGTCGGCCCGTTAATATAGACGGGAATATCGAGCTTTCTGGACATAACGCCTGCGCCTCTTACATGGTCGCTATGCTCGTGGGAGATCACTATCCCCCGAACAGAGCCGGGATCGAGGCCGGCCTCTTTCATTCTTCTGAATATCTCCTTGGCGGAAAATCCGGCGTCGAGCAAAAGAGCGCTTTGCCCGTCGCTTATATACGAGCAGTTGCCCGACGAGCCGGAGCCTAAAACGCAAAGTTGTATCATAAATTTTCGCTTGTAAGCAGGTGATAGAGCAGAGGGATCATGATTTCGTGATGCCCTGTCAAAGAGACGCCCCGGCCAGAGTCTGAGACAGGCCGGTTTACGACGTTTACTCTGGGACGGTAGCTCTGGATCATGTCCATATTCACCGTCATAAAACCAGAAACGTCCTCTCCCAGGTTTCTTGCGGCCGACAACGCTTTTATAAACACTTCAGGCAAAACGACCGACGATCCGATATTAAAATAAACGCCACCTTTAAGGCGCGACACCACGCCAGTGAACAGTTTAAAATCGTTTAACGTAGCCCTTCCTATGGCTTCTCCATCCACACCGGGGCCGACATGGGTTATGTCGGAGCCTATGGCGACGTGTATCGTCACCGGAATATCAAGCTTCCACCCTCTTGCAAGAAGAGACATGTTGGCGTGAAGCATTTTCTCTTTAACGATATAGCTTCCCAGAGCCTCGCCCATCCCAACAGCGCTTTTATTTTCGAGCGCCGCGTTAAAATGAGCGCCCGTCTCCTCCACCATCCCGAACCGTCCCGACTTGATCTCCGAGGCCACATCTTCTGAAGTGGCGCCATGATAGGCGATCTCCATGTCGTGCACCGCTCCGGCCCCGTTAAAAGCAAGAGCGTTTATTATTCCCCGCTCCATCATCTCTATGATAATGGGAGACAGCCCGCATTTGATGACATGGGCGCCCATGGCCATCACCACCGGCTTTTCATTTTTATTCGCCATCCGCACCGCTTTCACTACATCTTTTAAGTCGTCTGCTTTGAGGATCGAGGGAAGCAGGTCGGAAAAACGGCCTGTCGCGTCATATTTTTCAAGGTCGGTAAAGTCGTCTATCTTTACAAGGCTTTTACGCTTTTTTATCGGATAGGTGGAAATTTTCTCAAAATCCGCCGGTTTGAATTTATAGTCTTTAGCCATTTTACTTTATCTAGTCAGACGCTTTTTCAAAAAGAGCGTTGTGTTTTAGTTTACTTCCCATGATTTTTTAATATCACTTTAATAAGGCCGGATGTCGATTTGCCTACTGCCAGAGGAACCAGCTCGACCCTGCCTCCGTAACGTTTCACAACGTCATGGCCGACGACGTTTTTAACATTGTAATCGGCTCCCTTGACCAGCACATCCGGTTTAATGGCCTTGATAAGCTTTAAAGGAGTGTCTTCGTCAAAAGGTATCACAGCGTCTACACAATCGAGCGCGCCCATTATCTCGATCCTGTCATTATCATCTAAAAGCGGCCTGTTTTTTCCTTTCAGACGCCGAATAGAGGCGCCGGTATTTATCCCTACTATCAGGCAGTCGCCAAAAGCCCTTGCTTTTCGCAACAGCTTTACGTGCCCTGCGTGTAAAAGATCGAAGCATCCGTTCGTAAAGACGACTTTTTTATTGCTGGCTCTAAGCCTTTCAGCGTAAGAGGCGCCCTGCGCCCGGCTCATAAGCTTTCCCGCTCCCGGCCCTTCCATTCCGAGCTTTGCCAGAATATTTTCTTTTGTGACCGGCCAGGCCCCCACATGCCCCACTTCAATGCCAGCCGCCACATTGGCCGTTCTTGCCGCGTCGTCCAGTGAAAAACCGGAGAAAAGCATGGTCGATAGTGTGGCTATAACAGTATCTCCCGCGCCCGACACGTCGAAAACCTCCAACGCTTCCGCCGGTAGACGGACTCCTCCGTCCGGTTTATCGAAAACGCTCATCCCCTCGGAGCCGCGGGTTATAACGAGCTTTTCGATGCGGGCTGATTTAAAAATACGCAGAGCCGCTTTTTTGTAATCTTTTTCGTTTTTAATATCGATCCCGGTCGCTGTCGCCGCCTCTTTTTTATTCGGAGTGATCATGGTGGCGCCAAGATACCTTCCGTAGTTGACCCCTTTAGGATCGACGATCACCTGTCTGTCGGCTTTTTTGCAGATGGCGAATATTTTTTTTAACAGCCAGCCGGGTAGCGCGCCTTTGCCGTAATCAGAAATGATGACGCCGCTACATTTTTTAACGGTCTTCTCTATTTTATCCAGCATTTTCCGGCCTATATCCATAGATACTTCGTGGCGCATCTCGTGGTCAACGCGAAGCATCTGCTGGCCGGCCGATAGAAACCTTGTTTTCCGGGTCGTGGGGCGTGAATTGTCCACAATCAGACCGCCCGCGTTGATACCCCGTTTTTTCAGCATAGCGCGGATCGACCTGGCGAAATCGTCCCGGCCCACTACCCCCACAAGATAAACAGAAGCTCCAAGCGCAGACACGTTCGCCGCCACGTTCGCGCCTCCGCCCAGCAGTTCGCGCTCTTGGGTAGCTTCGAAAACCTGCACGGGAGCTTCCTGCGATATTCTTTCTACGGAGCCTTCTACGTATCGGTCGAGGATAATATCGCCCACCACGAGCGCCTTGCCAGGCTTTGCCTCGTTTAACAATTTGTAAAGGCGCTGTCTCAATCTTGATCTCCTATTGTCGTTTCAACCGCTTCGCATATCAGGTGGGCGACTGTAATATGCGCCTCCTGAATGCGTGGTGTATCGTCTGAAGGGACGATAAGCTCGACATCTCCCATACCTTTCATTTTTCCGCCGTCTTTTCCCAGAAGGCACACCGTGGATACGCCCAGACTTTTCGCTGTTTTTAACGCGCTTAACAGGTTTTCGGAGTTACCGGAGGTGGAAAGCGTCCATAACAGGTCTCCTGGCGCGCCCAGCGCTTCGAGTTGTCGTGAAAAAACTTTTTCATATCCCATATCGTTGGAGATAGCCGTAAGGCAAGAGGTGTCGGCGCTAAGCGAGATCGCCGGTAAGGCCCTCCGGTCGATCAAGTATCTGCCCACAAATTCGGCGGCGATATGTTGAGCGTCGGCCGACGACCCTCCGTTGCCGGCCAGGAGAATTTTCGACCCTTTTAAAAGCGTATCGATGACCAACCTCGCGATTTTTTCTATCTCTTGCGTAAGGCCGTCGCTCAACATTTTGAGTTTCAGGTCAGCGGAGTCTTTAAGTCCCTGGGCGATACGATTTTTCATTATATTATGTCTATAACATATCGTTGTCGGCGAACGAGTAATATCTGTTGTCCCCGATAATAAGATGATCGACGACACGGATTCCCATAATGTTTCCAGCGTTCACAAGGCGGCGGGTCAGGGCGATATCCTCATTGCTCGGCTCCGGGTCGCCGCTTGGATGATTATGGGTAAAAACCACGCTGTTCGCCGATTCTCTTATGGCCGGGTTGAAAACTTCCCTGGGGTGAACGATGGTTCCGGTAAGGGCGCCTTCGGAAATGGTGACGGTTTTTATCAGTCGGTTTTTGGCGTTTAAAAGCATGACGCTGAAGATTTCTTTTTTCCGGTTTTTCATCGAAGCGATATACAAAGTGTAGACATCCTCAGCTGTTCGGATCGGATATGATTTAACGGATGTGGAAGCCGATGTAAACCTTCTGCCAAGCTCTAACGCGGCTTTTAAAGATGTCGCCTTGCCGGGGCCAATGCCATGCACGGAACGGATTTCATCCATCGACGCCGATTCAATTCCCGCAAGATTGTCGAACTTGTTTAACAGCGACCTTGCCAGGTCGAGCGCGTTTTTTTTTCTGGAGCCTGACCCGATTATGATGGCCAGAAGCTCCGAGTCGGCTAAAAAATCAGCTCCCCTGGCAGACAGTTTCTCTCTTGGCCTGTCCTCTTCGGGCCATTTTTTGATCGTTTCTCGCAACTCGTATGGCCGGGAAGACATAAATCAGCTTTTAAGCTCCCCGATGTAGTAGTCGATGGTCTTCATCAGCCCTTCTTTTAAGGCGATTTCAGGCTCCCATCCGAGGATATTTTTCGCGCGGGAAATATCAGGGCGCCGTTTTCTCGGGTCGTCTACCGGCAGGTCCTTGAACGCTATTTTGCTGGAAGAGCCGGTATATTCAATTATGATTTTGGCAAGATCAAGTATTGTCATTTCGGAGGGATTGCCCAGGTTTACCGGGCCGGTTTCGCTGGAAAAAAGAAGCTTTACGATTCCGCTAACAAGGTCTGAGACATAGCAAAAAGACCTTGTCTGCGATCCGTCGCCGAAAATTGTGATGTCGTCCCCGACCTGCGCCTGGCATATAAAGCTGGTCACGGCCCTGCCGTCATCCGTTCTCATCCGGGGGCCGTAAGTGTTGAAAATACGTAGAATCCTGACATCAAGGCCGTAAGCTCTGTGGTAGGCCATAGTGGCGGCTTCGGCGTATCGTTTCGCCTCGTCGTAGCATGACCTGGGGCCGACGGAGTTTACAAGGCCCCAGTAGCTTTCTTTTTGAGGAT
>UOGB01000202.1_pt1 | contig 12249 bp, 13 predicted proteins | sample 1989701 | NCBI WGS metagenome assembly UOGB01 (sample SAMEA4712198, study PRJEB27164) | hydrothermal vent metagenome | biome: marine basaltic hydrothermal vent biome; feature: marine hydrothermal vent; material: mineral | place: Pacific Ocean | collected 2011-06-14/2011-07-23 | depth 1691 m
ATCTATCCTGAGCCTGTTCCTGTTCCCGCTGACAGCGGCGAGTGAGACGGCGGAAGAAAAAGGCCTTGCCATAGCTGTCGAGGCGGATCAACGCGACGAAGGTTTCGGCGACTATACCTCCGAAATGATGATGATACTCAAAAACAAGCATGGGCAGAAAAGCGAACGCAAAATCAGGCTCAAAACGCTGGAAGTGGAAAACGACGGCGACAAGAGTCTGTCGATCTTTGATACTCCAAGAGACGTCAAAGGAACCGCTTTTCTCACTTTTACTCATAAAACAGGCGACGACGATCAGTGGCTTTATCTGCCCGCGCTCAAAAGGGTGAAACGGATAAGCTCGCGCAATAAATCGGGATCGTTCATGGGGTCAGAGTTCGCCTATGAGGATATCGCCAGCCAGGAGATAGAAAAATACACATACAAATGGGTCCGTGACGAGAAATATAAAGGGCTGGACTGTTTTGTAGTCGAGCAGTACCCGGTGGACAAAAAAAATTCCGGCTATACAAAACAGGTGGCGTGGATCGACAAGGCGGAGTACCGGGCGCAGAAAGTCGAGTATTACGACCGGAAAAAATCTCACCTTAAAACCTTGACCGTCGATGGATACAAGCAATACATGAATAAATACTGGCGGCCCGATGAGATGTATATGGTCAATCACCAGAATGGCAAAAGCACAAAGCTTGTCTGGTCAGATTACAAGTTTCAGGTTGGATTAAAGGAGAGCGACTTTAACAAAAACAGCCTCAAAAGAGTCAGGTGAGAGCATTTCTAGCCGCGCTGGGCGCGTTAACTCTCTTTTTATTGTCTGCGATAACGCCCACAGCGTCCGCGCTGGAATTATCGGGGTACGTCGAGGCGGAAGGAAGCGCGTTTCTCCAGGATCCGCTCTATTCCGGCCAGAAAAGAGACGCCTCCTCTTTCGCCCTCCAGCCGGAGTTTTACCATGAGTTCAAAGACGGCTCAAGCCTCATCTTCGTTCCGTTCGCAAGAGTCGACAGCGCCGACGACAAACGGAGCCACTGGGATATTCGTGAGTTGAACTACCTCTACCTCGCCGAAAAGTGGGAAATCCGCGCGGGTATAGGCAAAGTGTTCTGGGGAGTCACAGAGTTCGTCCATCTGGTCGATATAATAAACCAGACCGACTTTGTAGAGTCTATAAACTTCGAGGAAAAGCTGGGCCAGCCGATGGTAAATCTGTCGATTCCGGGCGCATGGGGAGTTTTAGACCTGTTCGCTCTCCCATATTTCCGCGAAAGGACATTCCCTGGCAGAAAAGGGCGCCTCCGGTTTCCACTGGTGATCGATGCGGACAGCGCGCGGTATGAAAGCCCTGACAAGGAGCGCCACGTCGATTTCGCCGCAAGGTACAGCAAATCGATAGGCGACTGGGACATCGGCCTGTCGCATTTTTCCGGAACCGGCAGGGAGCCGACGATTCTTATAGAGCTAAACGCCAGGGGCAGGCCTGTCGTTATCCCCTATTACGAGCTGATAAACCAGACAGGGCTAGACCTCCAACTTGTCGCCGGAGAGTGGGTTTGGAAGCTCGAAGCCATATACCGCTCCGGCCAGGGAGAGAGCTTTTACTCTGCGACGGGTGGGTTTGAGTACACTTTTGTAAACGTTTTAGAGACCGGTCTTGATATGGGTATCGTGGGAGAGTGGATTTACGACGACCGGGGTGAAAACGCCGTCGTGATATTTGACAACGATGGTGTACTCGGCCTTCGCCTTTCTCTGAACGACGCCGCCAGCACGGAGTTTCTGGCAGGGCTGATTCAGGACGCAAGCTCATCTTCGCGCGCGCTAAGGGTGGAGGCGAGCCGAAGGCTCGGCGCAAGCTTCAAAGCCTCCATAGAAGCGTGGGCTTTTTTCGACGCTCCCGAAGACGATATTCTGTACAGCCTGCGTGACGATGATTTTGTAAAGCTTGAGCTTGCTTATTATTATTAATTGCCCTGCCCTATCTCCCTTGATATATTCTAGACAGATAAGCTGTGTTAGCTTTCTACACTTTATTGATATAGAGAATATGGAGCGGCCAAGTGGAGACATATTACGATCCGAAAGACTTATCCAAGTTTGGCGAAATAGGCAAGGACGCGCCGGAGCTTGCTAAGAAATTTTTCGAGTATTACAACGCCGTGTTCGCCGAAGGGGAGCTTACCGAACGGGAAAAATCGCTCATAGCGCTCGGCGTGGCGCACGCGGTGCAGTGCCCCTACTGTATCGACGCATACACCCAGGCATGCCTTGAAAAAGGCTCCAATACCGAAGAGATGACCGAGGCCGTTCATGTCGCGACCGCAATCCGGGGCGGGGCCTCCCTCGTTCACGGGCTTCAGATGCGGAAAGTCTCTGACAAATTATCGTTGTAAGGGAATTTCCTGCAATTAATTTCGTCAAGACAATGAGTAAAATCGTATATGCCAAGGCCGAGGGACAAAATTACCGCAAACGTATGGCAACATACTATTGGAGACAATTTCGGCTCGGCGACCAGGCCAGAGGCGGTTTCACGCATTTTTAGAAGAAAATGAATTGTAGAGGTTCCCTGAGATGAATCAAACCGGCGTTGAAACCGGGTCAACTTTGACCACAATACCCTTCGCCACCACTCTGGCAAAAAACAAGGTCAGCCTTACCAGAGACAAAACCACGACGCTCCAGATCAACATAGGTTTTCTCTGCAACCAGAACTGCCGCCACTGCCACGTGGAGGCGGGGCCGAAGAGCGACAAGATCATGGACGCGCAAACTGCGGACGCGGTGGCTGATTTTGCGGAGGCAGGCGGATTCGGGACAGCCGATATAACAGGAGGGGCGCCGGAGATGAACCCGAACCTGATCCGCCTGATCGAAAAACTGGCGCCGTCGGTTTCAAAAATCATAGTCAGGTCAAACCTTACCGCCATATCGGACGGCAAGTGGGACGGCCTTATGGAAATATTTAAAAAACATAAAGTCACAATAACCGCCTCTCTTCCCTCGTTAAACAAGTCGCAAACCGACGCCCAGCGCGGCACAGGAATTTTTGATAAAAGCCTTGCGGTCTTGAAAAAATTAAACGGGGAAGGTTACGGGATCGAGGGGACAGGGCTTGAGCTTAATTTCGTCTCCAACCCGGCGGGCGCTTTTCTGCCGCCGTCCCAGACATCCGTTGAAGCCAGATTTCATTCCGATTTAAAAAGAAAGTTCGGCATCGAGTTTAACAACCTGTTCACTTTCGCCAACGCGCCACTGGGCCGGTTTGAGACATGGCTCAAAGATTCGGGAGCCTATGGCGAATATATGGACAGGCTGGTGCAAGAGTTTAATCCCTGCTCCGTAGGCGGGCTTATGTGCCGGTATCTGGTTTCGATATCATGGGAGGGGTATCTTTATGACTGCGATTTCAACCTGGCCTGCGATCTTCCACTGGCCGGGCGCAAAATCCATGTTTCCGAAATGACGGGCCCGCCAGCGCCGGGATCGCCCATCGTCGTCGGCGATCATTGCTACACATGTTGCGCCGGAGCCGGTTTTACGTGAGGAGGCTCCATAGAGACCTGAGTATCAGGCCTAAGCTATCGGTGTTGTTATACGTATTTATTGTCCACAGGCCATGTCGAACCGGGGAATACGCCAGAGAGCAGGGTTTTCGTCATCGTCTTTACCGAAGTAAAACCCCCACATCGAGCAACGCTCCCCGTAGAGCAGGCAGTAGCTTGTGTAAGTGTAGCTGTCTCCCGGTTTTAACACCGGTTGCTCTCCGACCACACCATCCCCCTCGACTGTTTCAATGTTTCCGTCCGAATGTTTTATCATCCATTTCCGGCTTTGCAGTTGAACCGCCGTAGCGCTGTTGTTCTCCACCTTGATGGTATAAGCGAACCCGCAACTATAGCCAGGCGCCACTTTTTCATCGGGAATCTGTTCAAGGTTTACGATTTCAACGCTCAATCCGGGTGTGCTGTCCTGATCCAAATTTGTCCTTCTAACTAAATAATAATTATGGCGTCGATTATAGCATTTGGAAAAAGAAGATTTACACAAGATGAGTGGCGCTAAATATCATCCAAAATATCCTTTAACGGCAGAAAGAACGAACTCGGCGCCCATCGCAAGCAGGATAAGCCCCAATACTCTTATAAGTATCCGAAGGCCTGTCTCTCCCAGCCAGTCCGCCATTTTCTGACCCTCGCGCAGTATCAGCGCCGTAAGGCCCGTGGCGCAAAGTATGGCCAGAATCAGCATAAACCAGCCGGTCGCCCCCTGCGCCCTGTCCGCAAAAACGATGACGGTCGCTATCGCCGCCGGGCCCGCCAGCAGAGGTATGGCCATAGGGATAATGGCTATATCCTCCTTACCTCCCGCTTCGTCTCTTTCACTTTTCATCGTCCTGTAGGTCAGCGACTTCCCCTCCAGCATTCTTAAAGAGAGCTGAATAAGAATCAGGCCTCCAGCCACTTTGAGCGCCTGGATCGATATCCCGAACAGCGCGAAGATTGCGCCGCCGGCGACGGCGAAGACCAGCAGGATCGCCACCATCGCTTTAGAGGCCCTGACGGCCTGGGCCGCTCTTTTCTCTACAGCCTCATCAGGGGTTAAAGCGATCAGCGTCACCGCCGCTCCGAACGGGTCGAGCACAGAAAACAGAGTGACGAAGCAGTTAAGAAAAAATATGAAAGAGTCCGCCATCACGCTTACAATAATCAGTAATATTGTTATACTTCCTATTCTATTCGATATTAACAGTCGGGAGAGTTCTAAAAATGGCCAAACTTTGCGTAAATGTCGATCATGTGGCCACGGTGCGCCAAGCCCGAAGAATTGATATGCCCGATCCCCTTGAGGCGGCCCTTATAGCTGAAAAAGCCGGAAGCGCAGGTATTACCGTTCATCTGCGCGAGGACAGGCGGCATATTCAGGATCGTGATGTCAGGGCCATAAAAAAGGCAATAAAAACAAAATTGAACCTGGAAATGGCCACCGTTCCTGAAATAGTCGAATTCGCCCTGAAAATCCGCCCTGATCAAGTCACTTTTGTCCCGGAGCGCCGCCAGGAAATCACAACAGAAGGCGGCCTTGACGTTACCGTCCGCCAGAGAAAAATGAGAAAAATCATAGAGCTTTTCAGGAAAAAAGGGATCACCGTCTCTCTTTTTATCGATCCCGATCCACGCCAGGTGCGCGCCTCCGCCGATCTGGGCGCTGACGCCATAGAGCTGAACACCGGCCAATACTCACAAACCAAAACCGGAAGAAAATTAAAGACCGAACTTAATAAGATAGAAAAGGCGGCCATGCTGTCGGACAACCTGTCGCTTGTCACCCACGCGGGCCACGGACTAAACCTGAATAATATCAGGCCGATAGCCGTGATCCCTGTCATTGAGGAGTTAAACATAGGGCACAGCATTATTGCAAGAGCGATCATGGTGGGGTTGGCCGCCGCCGTCGCAGAGATGCGCAAAGCTATAATTTTAAAGCCGTCACGCAAATAAATAAAATCAAGATATTTCAGCGCATATTTATTTTGTTGAAAATCCGGGCCATTAAGTAGATAATGTGTTGTTATTGAAAGTAATACAGTTTCTTTATGTAAGGATTCTATGAGCCAGGATTTACTTGAGACTCTTCTTAAGGCCAAAGACGATGAAAACGCCAACGTCCGAAAAGCCGCCGCTATCGCTCTTGGAGACCAGGACAGCTCCCATGCCAAGGCCGCCCTTGCAAAAATGTTGTCAGACAAGGTTTGGCAGGTCAAAGAGGAGGTTATTAATTCAATACAAAAAGCTAAAATCACCGAAGCCGCCCCGCATCTTTTAAAAATCCTGGGATGCGATGACGAAAGCCAGGCAAGAAAAGCCATCCTGAAATGGGCCGCCGCCAGAGGCGAGGATCAGGCATCCTCCAAAGCCCAGGGAGGCGCAAACCCTCTCGCCGGAGGCGGTAAGAAAAAAGTCGATCCCAATCCGTGGCAGATCAAAAAGGCGGCGGCTCTCGCGGTAAGCTCGCTTCGTCCCAATCTTGCCGCCGCGCCTCTGATGGAAATGCTGAAGGTAGAAAATCCATCGGTGCGCTCCGCCGCCCTTATAGGGCTCGGCACAATACAGTCCCAGGAGGCCATCGGCGAAGCTATCGCGATGTGCGAGGATACGGACTGGAACGTACGCAAAACCGCCGCCACGATTCTTGGCAGGCTCAAGGCGGAGCAGGCGGCGCCGGTCCTGATAAAACTTCTGGATGACGATAAATTTTCAGTCCGGACGGAAGCCGTAATAGCCCTTAACCATATAAAACCTTCGGAGGCTTTAGAGCCGCTTGCAAATACACTGGCAAACGACAATAACTACGAGGTTCGTAAAACCGCCGCCACCGCTCTTGGTAATTTAAAAAATGAAGAGATAGCGCCCGCCCTTTTCAAGGCTCTCAAGGACGATAACTGGATGGTTAAAAAAGCCGCGCTCGACTCGATTACAAACCTCAAAGTGGTTGACGGAATAGATTTTATGGCTCAAATGCTGGGCGATGAGCAAGAAGAGATAAGGTCGGCGGCGGCGGCTGGCCTCATTACGCTTACTAAAATCTCTAAAGCGAAAGTATAATTTAATTGCTGACTCGTTGATATAATATATGGTGAATCTGAAGAGAATCCGGCTGGCGCGCGCGCGCTGTTGCGGATACGGTAACCGGCGTCTGTTCGGGTTGTGTTTTCTCCGCCAACAAATAAAAGCGTTTTAGCCAGATGCGCGCGCTGGATAGTCTTGTTGTTCTTGTGGTGGACGACGCGCCAAACATGCGGCGTACTCTCAAGGGAATGTTGCGAAGTATCGGCGTATCGGAAGTTGTGGAAGCTGTGGATGGTGAAAACGCCTGGGAGCTCCTTAACACCGTTAATATTGATTTTATCATCAGCGACTGGCATATGCCTAAACTGCCCGGCCTGGAGCTTTTAAGACGGGTTCGCGACAAGCCGTCATTAAGGAATATTCCTTTTTTAATTGTGTCGGGCGAGGCGTCGGAAACCAGAATCGCCCAGGCCGCCGAGACAGAAGTCGATGGATGCCTCCTCAAGCCGTTCATGGCCCGGACGCTGGAGGAGAAGATAAAATATATTGTCTACAAGACGGATCATCCATCGCTCTTTGAAAAACGGATAAAAACCGGCCTTATAATGATTGAGCAGAACATGTACGACGAGGCGCTGGTCGAATTTGGAGAAGCTCTTAATTTAAAACCTGATTCGGCCAGGGCGCGCCATGCCCTTGGCGAGGTGTGCATGCTGATGGGTGAGGCCGATAAGGCGGAGCAATGGCTCCTGGAGGCGGCCAGCATTAATCCGCAGTATATCCGGGTGCATGAAGGACTCGGAGAGCTTTATAAAAAGAAAGGAAAAGAAGATGTGGCGCTTGTCTACCTGGAGCGGGCGGCGGAAATAAGTCCCCATAACGCAGACAGGCAGATGGCGCTGGGCAAGATATATGTCGATCAGGGCGAAACCGAAAAAGCGGAAGGCGCTTTTAAGACTGCTTTGGAAAGCGGGCCCGACACAGCTGGTCTCCATACCGAAATCGGAGAAATCTATCTTGCGTCCGGAGACGCGTCCAAAGCCGCCAACTCGTTTAAAAGCTCGCTTAACATTTCGCAAAGCGTTCATGTTTATAACAGGCTGGGAATCGCCCTTCGCAGGAAAAAACGGTTCCCGGAAGCCATTGAAGAATACTATAAAGCGCTTAAAGTTGATCCAAACGACGAAGCTGTCTACTACAATATCGGTCGCGCCTATATCGACATGAAAGAATATAACAAAGCGCGTGACGCGCTTAAACAGGCGTTGAAACTGGATCCCGGTTTTGAGGAAAGCGCCGAACTATTATCTCAACTAGAAAAAGTCGCCGGAAAAGGGTAGTCCCGCCTTTTAGCCTAAATGGCCAAGAAAAAAAGAAGAACCGAACTTGATATCGATCCCTCAATATTGAGTGAGACCGAAGGAGAGGCGTCCTCCGAAAATGGAGATCCAGCCGCTGTCGCGCCCACCGTCGAAAAAGAATTAAAAGCAAAACAAGAGCCGCCGGAGGGCAGGGACAAAAAAAGAAAAATCAATAAGGCCAAGCTGGCCCTGATCGCCGCCGGTGGAATGGGCGCCGTATCTCTTGTGGCGGCTATAGTATGGGGCATTATCACCTTGCCGCCTGAAAAAACAGAAGAGCCAGAAAAAGCGGAAGTTGAGAAGGTGGTGAAAAAGGAGGAGCCGGTTGTAGCCATCCCTAAAATCGCAGTCAACATCCCTCCCATTTTTGTATTCAAGCCTTTTTTAGTGAATTTAGGCAAAGGAGAAGACCGCCGTCTGGTCAGAGTAAATTTCTCCGCTCAAATGAGCGGCGACAAGGTTAACGAGGAAATTAAAAGAAACCTTGTCCTGATTCGTGAAAATATTTATTATTTCTTGCAAAGCAAATCTGTCGATATGTTTCGCGTCGAGGAGAAAAAAAAGCGGATGGCGGTGGACATGGCTATTGTCCTTAACCGCTCTATCCAATCGGGCGCTGTTACAAAAGTTATGGTCTCCGCGCTTGTAATCAAATAGGTTAGCGCCTGGCGTAACGAACTTCTTTTTAAGATAAATCAGGTTTACAAGTCTATGGCTCATGATTCAGCCACGCCCCAGCGAGTTCCTGTCATTTTAGGCGTCAGCGCGTGTCTCCTGGGCGAGAAAACAAGATATAACGGCGAACACTCAAAAAACAGGTTTGTCACCGGCATGCTGGGGGAATTCAGAAAATTAGGGGAATCCATTGAATTTACGCCTGTCTGCCCGGAAACCGGGATCGGCCTTGCCACACCAAGAGAGCCCGTACAGCTAGTCGGAAACCGGGCAAGACCACGGGCTCTGGGAGTGAATGACAGCCGGTTGGACATAACTGATAAACTGGAGAAGTATGGCAAAAATTACGCCTTGAATCACGCTTATAAATTAAGTGGTTTTATCCTGAAAAGCCGGTCGCCCAGTTGCGGTATCAGAGTAGGCGTTACGAGTTATGATGGAATGTCCGTTTCACAAGGAGCCGGCGTTTTCGCGCGCCAGATCATCGAGAGGATACCGGAAATGCCGGTTATAGAAGAGTCGCGCCTTGAAGACGAGGCCGTTCGAGCGAATTTCGTCGAAAGCGCGGTGGCATACAGCAGGCTAAGAGAAACAGAGGGTCGGACAGGCTCTTCTGGGCGTTGCGTTTTGTACAAAGCTTAAAACATTATGAGATTATTTTTCGCTCTGTTGTTCGCCGCGTCATCATATGCCGTGGGCGCCTCTTATAAAATTGATAAACAGATGGTGGTTATCGCGCAAGGCTCGTTTTGGATGGGGAGCGGCCCGGATGAAAGAGAATATGGTTATAAACTTGATGAGACGCGCAAAAGTTTCGCGTCCCGCCGGTATAAATGGTTTGAAAGCGAAAAACGGCGAAAGGTTAATCTGAAAAGCTATTCGATCGACATCCACCTTGTCACGAATAAAGATTATTTCAAGTTCGTAAAAGCGACTGGCCATAAAGTCCCGCTCGTAGACAAGAAAACCTGGGATGGGTACAATCTTGCCCATTCGTACAGGGAAGTAAAACGCTTCTTATGGAAGAACAAAGTCGTTCCCGAAAAACGGGGAGCGCATCCTGTTGTCCTTGTGGATCACGCTGACGCTAAATCCTACTGCGGATGGCGCGGGCTTCGGCTCCCGTCGGAGGAGGAGTGGGAGAAGGCGGCGCGTGGCGCAAAAGGAAGAGTTTTTCCGTGGGGGAGCGAATTTAACCCTGAGTTCCTTAACAGCTACGACGCCGGGCCGTACGACACTGTGCCAGTCGGAAGTTATGAAAAGGGCAAAAGTGTCTACGGATTATACGACATGGCCGGGCAGGTGTTTGAATGGACATCCACTCCCGCCAAACAGTCAGGAAAATATATTGTAAAGGGAGGCTCGTGGGACGATTTCCCCGGCGTGACACGCTCCGCCGCCCGCCACGGCCGACCCGAAAATATCAAGCATATCCTTATCGGTTTTCGGTGCGCGGGAAACCGGTGACCTGGAATCGCGGCAAACTGCGGTGTGACGCGTATCCACACACGCTTTAACGACAATAATTAGACGCAACATATTTAGCATGAAAACATTTCTTGTAAGACGGCTGATCGCTCTTGTCCCGGTGGTTCTGGGCGTGGTGACGCTTGTCTTTTTTATAATCCACGCAACGCCGGGCGACCCGGTGGAGATCATGCTCGGCGAAACCGCCTCCCCCGCCGACATGGATACTTTAAGAAAAGAGCTGGGGCTGGACAAGCCTCTTATCACCCAGTACATCACATTCATCGGCGCCGTCGCGACCGGAGATCTGGGGAAATCGTTTTTTACGAATAAAGGGGTGGCCGAATCTATCGCCGAGCGATACCCGGCGACGGTTGAGCTTGCCCTTAGCTCGATGGCCCTGGCCATTATCATCGCCATCCCCCTTGGCGTGTTGGCGGCGGCGCGTAAAAACACAGCGATCGACACCGGAGCCATGGCTATATCGTTGCTGGGCGTCTCAATGCCCAGTTTCTGGATCGGCCCGCTTCTCATCCTTGTCTTCTCGATCAACCTCGGCTGGTTTCCGGTGGCGGGACGGGGCGGAATCGAGAGCCTCGTGTTGCCGTCGATCACGCTGGGCACGGCTATGGCGGCGATTCTTTCCAGGCTGACCCGTTCGACGATGATTGAGGCGCTAGACGAAGATTACATCGTAACCGCCAGAGCGAAGGGGGCGCCTTCGATGACGATTCTTTTCAGGCACGCCCTTTCAAACGCGCTCCTTCCGGTTGTGACGGTGGCGGGGCTTCAAATGGGCGCGCTTCTGGCCGGAGCGATCATAACGGAAACGATTTTCGCGTGGCCCGGAATCGGCAGGCTGACCCTGCAAGCCATCACCGCCCGCGACTACCCCCTGGCCCAGGGATGCGTGCTCACAATTTCGCTATCATACGTTTTTGTCAATCTTGCTGTCGATATCGTATACGCCCTTGTCGATCCCAGGATAAGATACAAATGAGATACGGTAACATTTCGTTTATCATAGGAGTAACCCTCACCGCAGGTTTCGTTCTTGTCGCGCTCTTCGCCCCTTTTATCGCGCCATACTCCCCTTACGAACAAGATTTTTACAACGGGCTGGCGGGGCCCGGCGCCTTGCACCTGCTGGGGCAAGACAGCCTGGGGCGCGATATCCTCAGCAGGATCATTTACGGCGCAAGGGTTTCACTGCTTGTCGGGTTTGTGACCGTTTTCATCTCCGCCACCGTTGGAGTAGCGCTTGGATCGGTGGCCGGATATTTCGGCGGCAGAATGGACGAGGTGATAATGCGAATAAGCGATATATTCCTGTCGTTTCCCGGCATCCTTCTGGCCATCGCGGTTATGGCAGTGCGCGGGCCGGGGCTGGAAAACGTGATAGTGGCGTTGTCTATCATGGGATGGACAGGTTACGCAAGGCTCGCCAGGGGGCAGGCGCTGTCGTTGCGGGAGCGTGAGTTCGTCCTGGCCGCCGAGGCTCTGGGAGCCGGGCCTCTGCGGATCATCTTTTTACACCTTTTGCCCAATATCGCCGCGCCGCTGATTGTCGAGGTGACCTTCGGCGTGGCGGCGGCCATTGTTGGAGAAGCCGGTTTAAGCTTTCTTGGTCTTGGCGCCCAGCCGCCCACCGCAAGCTGGGGCTCGATGCTGTCGGAAGGAAGGAGCTTCCTTCTAATCGCCCCTCACCTTACGACGTTTCCCGGAATCGCGATCATGCTGGTGGTGATGGGGATAAACTTTCTGGGAGACAGCTTGCGGACGACACTGGATCCAAAATCGGAAAGGACGATCAAGGCTATCTAGGATTTCGTTTTATAAGAAGCTCCAGTTTTTTCTTCGTCCACTCGCTTTCATCTTTCCAGAATTTTATAAGATTCTTCTCGTCTTGATATTCAAGAGTCACTTTCGGATCGTCGTTGAGCCATTCGAGAGTCTCCTCGTTGAGCGCGTAGGCCGCCCTGAATTGCTTATCCCTGGTTCTGGCGCACACTTCGGCTTTTATTATGGCCACAGGCACTTCCAGATAGAGCGTATCGGGCGCCCCCAGCATAATGTTGAGCTCCACAATTTTTTTAAACCACCGCTTCGCCTCGTCGCAACGCCCCTGCACAAGCGCCACCCGGCCCAGCACCCAGCGGGCAAGCGTATCGCGGTCAAAC
>UOGB01000210.1_pt1 | contig 12037 bp, 8 predicted proteins | sample 1989701 | NCBI WGS metagenome assembly UOGB01 (sample SAMEA4712198, study PRJEB27164) | hydrothermal vent metagenome | biome: marine basaltic hydrothermal vent biome; feature: marine hydrothermal vent; material: mineral | place: Pacific Ocean | collected 2011-06-14/2011-07-23 | depth 1691 m
CGCTTCATCGAAAAAAGGAGCTTAAGCCATTTACATTCTTGGGATTTCCGCGTTCTATCACGATTCAGCGTCTGCGCTGATAAAAGACGGCGAGATTGTGGCCGCCGCTCAAGAGGAGCGTTTTACCCGCAAAAAGCATGATTCCGACTACCCTGAAAACGCGGTGGCGTTTTGTCTGGGAAAGGCCGGTATTGAGCCATCCGATCTGGATATAGTAGCCTTTTATGACAAACCGTGGATCAAGTTCGAAAGAATTCTGGAGACATACCTTTCCTACGCTCCCGTCGGAATCAAATCGTTTTTCATGGCCATGCCTTTGTGGCTGAAAGAAAAATTATGGATGCGCGATTACATATATAAAAAACTGGACGGATTTGAGGGGAGGATGATTTTCCCGGAGCACCACGAGTCGCACGCCGCCTCCGCTTTTTATCCGTCGCCATTCGAAGAGGCGGCGATCATAACCGTCGATGGCGTGGGGGAATGGGCCACCACTTCTATCGGCGTCGGGAAAGGAAACGACATCCATCTTGATTTTGAGATAGATTTTCCGCATTCTCTCGGCCTGCTCTACTCCGCTTTTACATACTACACAGGCTTTAAGGTCAATTCCGGCGAGTATAAAGTGATGGGGCTGGCTCCTTATGGCGAGCCTGTTTATGTAGATTTGATAATGGACAACATTATCGATCTCAAAGAAGACGGCTCGTTTAAACTCGACATGAGCTATTTCAACTATTGCGCGGGCCTTACGATGACCAGCGAAAAATTTCATTCCCTTTTCGGCGGGCCTCCGCGCAAGCCGGAGTCGAAGATCACGCAAAAAGAGATGGATCTGGCGCGCTCCGTCCAGGTGGTGACCGAAGAAGCCATGAGCAGGATCGGCAGGCACGCAAGGCGCGTCACCGGGCTGAGTAAACTTGTTCTGGCGGGAGGAGTGGCGCTTAACTGCGTGGCCAACGGAAAGTTATTCGCAGGCGATCTGTTCGATGAAATCTGGGTTCAACCGGCGGCGGGCGACGCGGGCGGCGCCTTGGGGGCGGCCCTTTTCGCATGGCACAAGGTGGAGGGCCAGCCAAGAATGGCCAACAACAAAACCGACTTGCAGAAAGGCTCTTATCTTGGGCCAGACTACGCTGATGAAGCAATAGGCGCTTATCTTGAGAAGAACAAGATAGAGTATGTAAAAACATCGTCCATTGAAGAGCTGGTTTCCCAAACGGCCTGGCATCTGGCGAATGAAAAGGTGATCGGATGGTTTTACGGCCCCATGGAGTTCGGCCCCAGGGCTTTAGGCGCCAGGTCGATCCTGGGCGACGCCAGATCGTCCAAAATGCAGTCGGTGATGAATCTTAAAATTAAATTCAGAGAATCGTTCAGGCCGTTCGCTCCTTCTATTCTTAAGGAAAAGATGGATGAGTATTTCGAATTTGGCTCCGACAGCCCATACATGCTGATGGTGGCTCCTGTAAAGCAAAGCCGCAGAACTTTGATGACAAGCGAGCAGGAGAAGCTTTTCGGGATCGAAAAACTGAACATTCCCCGCTCCGATATTCCGGCCATAACGCACGTCGATTATTCAGCGAGGCTCCAGACTGTCGATGGAGTAAGCAACAACGCTTACTATCAACTTATAAAAAAATTCGAAGAATTGACAGGGTGCCCGGTGATTATTAACACCTCGTTCAACGTGCGCGGCGAGCCGATTGTCTGCCGTCCTGAAGAGGCCTATCGATGTTTTATGCGCACCGGCATGGATTTTCTTGTGCTTGGAAACTATATTCTGGATAAAACCATGCAACCCAAGCTGAAAGACGATACCGATTGGCAAAAGGAGTTCGAGCTGGACTGATGGCGATAGGAGAAAGCAGACGGGAAGTCAGGATCACGTGGATCGGATTCGCGGTAATATTCACCGTTATCGCATCGCTCCTTTTGTACAGGGGAAAAAGCACGTTCGTTTATTTTTACGGCGCCGCCGGTTTTTTCGCGTTTTTCGCCGCTGTGGCGCCGATGGCGCTTCTCCCCCTGTACCGGGTGTGGGTCAAGTTCGCCATGGCGCTCGCCTGGTTTAATACGAGATTGCTTCTGGCTGTCGCGTTTTATCTGGTGATTACTCCCATCGGGCTTGGCATGCGGCTATTCGGAAAAGACCCCATGGACAGAAAAATCGACAAGGAGGCCACTACATACTGGAAAGAAAAAGAAAAACACGAAGATATCGCAAGGTATGAAAAGCAGTATTGAGCTTGCGGATGACGAATCAAGATTATCTGACAAAATGTTTGGTGAATGTATCAAAAGACATTTCGATGCGGGTCATGTCCACAAAAAGATCGGCGCCGCCCATGTAATACACTCTCAGCTCAATCGCATCAACAGTCGGCGATTCTATTTTAAAATTTAATTCAAATTCTTTCCATTTGTCCACCTGGTCAAAATCAGAGCCGGATATGATCTTGTCCGCAAAAACAGTATTCCCTTTATCGCCCACCACATCCAGGATAGCGATGTCTTGACCGGTTTTGACGTTTGCTTTGATTCTGAATATCGCTTTGTATTCACCACGATATAGCCTTATATAGGGGCCGTAAACGAGGTGTCCCGGCGCGGTCTTCCCTTGCGTAGCCTTCATTGAAGCGCCGAAAGAAGAGCTGGTATCTTTAACATTCTCGCCGACTGCTGTCGCAAATTTGTAAGGAAAACCGTTCGCGGATGAAGTTGTAAAATAATCGATGAAAGATTGATAATCGATCTTTTTTGGGAATCCCTTTTTAAAAACAAAAACTCCATCTTCAGCGCTTATCGCTCCAAACGAGCGGGAAAGCAATAGATCGTGAATAAGCCTCATTTGATGGTAATGTAAATTTTGCGCGTCCTTCATATCCAGTAAAAGAAAATCTATATTTTTATCTTTTATAGACGGTCTGTATCCCGGCAACGATATATAAGCCTCGGTGTTATGATGAATATGAGCGAAAGCTCCAGGATTGGTGATTACTTTGGCGCCGTTCGGGATCAGCTTTATCGCTTTTTCTACTTTTAAAGCGTGTCTTTTATCGATTGTCTTTAAGTAAGTCGCCCAGGATGAATAGACGGGAAGGGCTCCATATTCCTTGACGGAATAAAGTTTTACGCAAATCAGACTAACGAGAATAATAAATACCGCCCTGACTCCAACGTTTTTTCCTATATATTTCGCCAGAGGACGAGGTGTTGTGAAAATAAAGAAAAGAGCGATTGATAAGAAAAATATTTGAAGCGGCCTCTCCAAATCCTCCATGCGAACTCGAAAAGATAAAAACGTGTAGTCAACTTCGCCAAATGTTACGAAATAAATAATCGCGCCGCTGTATATGATTATCAAGAGCGACAAAATATAGGACAGCATTTTTTTGAGTAGTAAAACAGATGAGACCTTTTCAAGGCGATCAGACGCCCAATTCAACCCTTTAAGTACGTTTGACAAAGCAAGGATCGTGGCCAGCGACCAGATTGGAACGACTAAAAGAGGATAGTGATGCGTTAAACCTGAAAGATGCCCTCTTAATGACAAGAAAAGCTCCATGGACGGAGGAAGAAGCATTATAAAACCTAGCGGCGACAGGAGAGGCAGGATGAGGCCGTTCTGAAAAATAAAATCCTTCCACCGCTCAAAAATAATCGCATTCTCCAGGCGTCCGTTTATCACCTCAATAGGGCTTGTGACCAGCCTTTTTACAATTTCAAGCGGCGTGTCTCCAAGCCATGAATAGTATGAATAATATTGATAAGTCTCATGTTGTCTAAGGTACGGATATCCGATTTTAAAAAGCGCGATCGCGTAAACACCGCAAAAAAGCCATGTGTAAAGGGCAGGTTTATATTCTTTTTCTCCAAGGGCCGCATACAGCGCCACCATTGACGCCAGTATAAACGAGTCCTCTTTGCAGATAACCAGCAGTGCGATGAAAAAACAATACCAGCCCCATCTTTTTCTTAACATCGCGTAAAAGGCGGAAAAAAGAAAAAGCGGCTCGTGGGAAAGCATGTGGTAGTCGTAAAGATTTCCCATTTGCAGGCCGCCGGAGCATAGATAGGCTATTACAGCCAACAAAGCCAGGTACTCATTTTTAAGAAAATGTTTCGCTATAAGAAACAGGGGAATGGCCGCGGCGCCTATGGTGAATGTCTGGACAAAGAAAATGACCCAGTATGCGTCGCTGAACATATAAAAAGCGGAAAAGAAAAGGAGTATCGGGGCGATATGCTGTTTCCAATAGTTGAAACCAGAATCATTGGTCCACATAAACTTTCCAATAGTGGTGTTGTAAATGGCGTTATCGATTCGGGCGTAATCAAGGCTGGAAAGCATCAAATCCCATCGCTCTAATGAGAGATGGGTGAAATAGCTGATGTAAGATATAGTGACGATAAACAGCAAAACCTGCGGCGCCGTTATGCGAAAATGAGAAAAAATATCTGGTAACGAGCTTGTGAAAATATTATGTGGGCGCACCTGTTAATCCCGAAGTTATTGCGCCCGTTCGGACAAAACAGACACGTTGGCGTGGCGACATAAGCAAAACATCAAATACTGTCTCTCAATGGGACACGCCTTTTCTTGCGAGGACGTTGGTGAAAGTCTTCGCTATTATGTACAGATCGAGCCAGAACGATCGGCGGCGCAAATATTCAGTTTCCAGGGCTACCTTATCCTCTATGGAAAGCTCGTCCCTGCCCATTATCTGCGCCCAGCCCGTAAGCCCCGGTGTGAGGTTGTTAATTCCAGCTTTTTCGCGAAGAGCCACCAGATCGTCCTGGTTGAAAAGCGCCGGTCGCGGCCCGACAAAACTCATGTCGCCTTTTAAAATATGCCATAGCTGGGGAATCTCATCGAAGCTTGTTTTTCTTAAAAAACTTCCCACCGGAGTAAGGTACGACGCCGACCCGGTCATAAGGTGTGTCGCAAGCTGGGGCGCGCCCACAACCATAGTCCGGACTTTGGCCATCCTGAAAAGTTTCCTTTGTCTCCCCACTCTCGATGACCAGTGAAGCGTCGGCCCTTTCGATGTGGTCTTGACAGCTATGGCTATAAGCGCCATCAGTAATATAGCGACAGGCGAGATGGCGATGGCGAGGGTTATGTCGAAAAGCCGTTTCATAACCAAAGCCGTTGGACGCGATGACTGCGAATATGACCGGCTCCGCCAATGGCCAGAGCTGTTTTGGGGGTTTTGCCCATGTTAATGATTCACGATAAAAAATCCAGGCAGTATAATAGCATTTTCAATCAGGAAAAAACGTTGCGATCCATGAAACGCGGCGGTCGGCGCCGTGCTTTACAACAATAGCATAACCGCTTATAATTTATAGGGATATGAGAAAAAAGATAACGCTCACCAACCCGAAATCATATTTCGTCTTGTTAACGGACGCGATTCTGATTTTTCTCTCTTATTGGCTGGCGTACGCGCTCAAGTTCGAGTCGTTCTATCCGCCTTTTCACGTAGCCGATTTTTTCAAAGAGTCGGTAGGGCCGATAATAATAATAAAGCTCGCCGTGTTTTATTATTACGGATTGCAGGCTGGTATGTGGCGCTACACCAGCGTCGTCGATTTATTAAACATACTCAAGGCCACGGCCGTAAGCTCGGCTATTATAATGATAGGCGTTCTTTTCTATTACTACACAGCTATCACCGGGACATTCTCACGCACGGTGTTTTTTATCGACGCCATAAATACGGTTGTTTTCATCGGCATGTTCCGCCTCGCCATACGACTTTACTATAATAACGATCAGGGATTGAGCGGATTGCTAAACATCATAAAACCGTCCAGGGCAAAAAGCGGAGATGGCGGCGGAATTCCCATATTGATCTATGGCGCCGATGAGCGCGGCGAGCTACTGCTCAGAAGCCTCACCAGCGGCGCGAGGCCTCATCACTACGATCCGGTAGGCTTTATGGATGACGACCAGCAATATTGGGGGGGCAATATCCATGGGTATCCATCTTTTGGAGGCATGGACAGTTTCGAGGAGGTGATAACACGGTTTTCCGTAAAAGAGCTGATGGTCGCCTCACAGCTTACCGGAGAGAAACTGGAGAGAATAAACACCGAATGCCGACGGCTCAACGTCGTGTGCAGGGTCGTTCCGTCATATCTTGACTCTTCTCATGTCAGGATAGACGCCTCTTTGCTTCGAGGCATACAGATCGAAGATCTGCTCGACAGGGAGCCTGCGACTATCGATTACTCGAAAATTGAAAGCTTTTTGAAAGGGGGGCGTGTGCTGATTACCGGGGCGGGAGGCTCTATCGGCAGTCAGCTGGCCGTTCATATCGCGCAGTTCGGCCCATCCAGGCTTATCCTTGTTGAAAAGAGCGAAAACTATCTTTATGAGCTCGGCCTGAAGCTAAAAGAGTTTTCTTCCGGTTCGATCAGGTTTTCCTACAACTGCGTGGATATCACCAATGAAGGGCAGATGGATCGTCTTTTCGCGAGAGAGAAACCGCAATATCTGTTTCACGCCGCCGCCAACAAGCATGTTCCGCTGATGGAGACGAATATCGAAACAGCGATCACCAACAATATTGGCGGTATTAAAGTAATCTCCGGCCTTGCGGACAAGCATGGGGTCGAGCGGTTTATACTGATCTCCACCGACAAAGCGGTAAATCCTGTGAATGTAATGGGGGCCACCAAGAAAGTATGCGAGCTTTATATTCAGAATATGGCCAGAAAAAGCGCCACTTCTTTTATGACGGTAAGGTTCGGCAATGTCCTGGCCAGCAACGGGAGCGTTGCGCCGCTGTTTCTGAGGCAGATAGAAAATCGCGGCCCGGTTACGGTGACGGATAAAAATGTTAAAAGATATTTCATGACAATTCCTGAAGCGGTCTTGCTCATTCTCCAGTCGGCCGGTATGGGAGGAAGGGGAAAGCTGTATCTTCTGGACATGGGTGAGCAGGTTAAAATCCTCCATCTGGCCGAGAAAATGATTAGGATGGCGGGGTTTGAGCCTTACAAGGATATTGAAATTAAATTTTGTGGTCTTCGCCCCGGAGAAAAACTTGATGAGGAGCTTGTAGGCGGCCATGAAACCATCGAGCCGACCGATCATCCCAAAGTAAACTGTGTCAGAAGCTTGCGGGAAGAGTATGTGGGTATCGACAGGCTGGTTGATGATTCGCTTGAGCTTTGCAAAAAAGATCAGTCTGCGGCTTATCGCAATATACTGTCGTGGATAAACAAACCTGCCATTGTCAGCGACAGCAGGGACGTTACCGGTTCAAAAGCGAAGATTGCCGGGCTATGAGGCCGCCGGGCATTTTTTAGCAAGGCGGCGTCTACTGGATTTTATCAGGTTTGCGCTATTTCCGGCTTTGCTACGCCCAAACAACCACCTTAAGGATTGAAAAAAACATATGTGCGGAATAGCTGGAGTCATCGACCCCAAGCCTGCCCAAAGCGCCGGTAAGCTGGGTTCCGTCGTCGAAAAAATGGCCGATGCGGTAAAAAACCGAGGCCCCGACGATTCTGGATTGTGGGTGGACGAAATTAACGGGCTGGCGTTTGGGCACAGGCGCCTTTCGATTATCGACATTTCCGAACAGGGCCATCAGCCGATGGTCTCTTCTTCAGGTAATTATGTTATCGCCTATAACGGCGAGATTTACAATTTTCAGAAGATCAAAAAGGATATGGAAAAAGAAAAACCGGTTAAATGGAAAGGGCATTCCGACACCGAGGTACTGCTCGAAGCCATAGAGCGCTATGGCGTAACCGGCGCCGTCAAACTTTTAAACGGGATGTTCGCCTTCGCTGTTTGGGACCAAAAACAAAAGAGCGTCACATTCGTACGAGACAGGCTGGGTAAAAAGCCTCTTTATTACGGCTATAACAATGGTGTGTTTCTTTTCGGCTCCGAGTTGAAATCTTTTTTCGCCTATCCTGGTTTCAAAGGGGAGATCGACAGGGGGTCGCTGGCTCTTTTTCTGCGCCACAACTATATCCCGGCTCCACACTCCATCTATAAAGGAATCAGAAAACTGCGACCGGCTCATATTGTAACCATCCGCCTTCCGCTTACGCCGGGTCAGCTACCGGAGCCTGCGCCTTACTGGTCGGCCAGAGAGGTCTATAGCGCGGGCGCTCAAAATGCTTTTAAAGCGACGGAAGACGAACTGACGCTAAAACTCAACGACCTGCTACTCGACGCCGTGGGAATGCGAATGATAAGCGATGTGCCTCTGGGCGCTTTTCTTTCCGGCGGAATAGATTCGTCCCTTGTGGTCTCACTGATGCAGGCCCAAAGCGCGCGCAAAGTAAAAACTTTTTCCATCGGGTTTGACGAGGCCGCTTATAACGAAGCCCCGTTCGCCTCCGAAGTGGCCAGACATCTGGGAACCGATCATACCGAGCTTTATGTAACACCGTTAGAGACAAGAGATGTCATCCCCGGCCTGCCTGAAATTTATGACGAGCCATTCGCCGATTCGTCCCAGATACCCACATACCTTGTGTCGAAAATGGCCAGGGAGCATGTGACGGTATGCCTTTCAGGCGACGGAGGGGACGAGAGTTTCGGTGGATACAACCGTTATCTCTGGGCTATGTCGATCTGGAGAAAAATCGGCTGGGCGCCTCTGTCGCTTCGAAAACTAACAGCCGGGGCGATAACATCCATCCCGCCGGGCGCATGGGGGAAATTGTACTCTGCGGCCAGTCCTGTCTTGCCTGATAGCGTCAAAGTGACCAATCCGGGTGACAAGGCCCATAAGCTGGCGGAGCTATTGACCCTTAACGGCCCTATCGAGATGTACCGATGGCTCGTTTCCCAGTTCAGGGAGCCGGAGCGGATAGTTATTGGATCGAAAGAGCCGCGCACCATTTTGTCCAACGAGGAGGAATGGGCGAGCGTAGAGGACTTTACACAACAGATGATGTTCCTCGATACGGTCACATATCTTCCCGACGATATACTTACGAAGGTAGACAGGGCGTCGATGAGCGTAAGCCTGGAGGCCAGAGCGCCTCTGCTCGATTACCGGGTTGTGGAGTTCGCCGCCCGGCTACCTGTCAATATGAAAATAGGAGACGGATATAGTAAACGGCTCTTGCGCAAGGCTCTGTTTAAATATGTCCCCAGACAGCTTATAGAGCGGCCAAAAATGGGATTCGGCGCGCCGATAGACTCGTGGCTTCGCGGCCCACTGCGAGAATGGGCCGAAAGCCTGCTCGACGAGAAACGTTTAAAGCGTGAGTCGATCTTCGATCCTGCCGAGATACGCAAGAAATGGTCAGAGCATCTTTCGGGAAAAAGAAACTGGCAGTATCATCTGTGGACTGTGCTTATGTTTCAGGCGTGGTATGAGAAATATCATGGGTGAGCGCTATAAAATAATCTATTTCGTGACTGAGGACTGGTATTTCTGGTTGCACCGTATGCCAATCGCAAAAGCGGCGCTCAAAGAAGGGTACGATGTTATCGTCGCCACCGCAGTCGCGGAGCATGGCGAAAAAATCAAGAGCGAAGGATTACGGCTGGCGCCTCTTGGCTTGAACCGGAGCGGCAAAAACCCGCTCAGGGAATTTGCGTCCCTTCTGGAAATAACAAGATTGTACCGCAAGGAAAAACCTGATATCGCCCACCATGTCGCGCTAAAGCCGGTCATTTACGGAGCCGTCGCCGCCGTCCTGTCCAAAACTCCCTTAACGGTAAACGCTCTGGCTGGCTTGGGGCACGTTTTTATCGCAAAAGGATTTAAAGCCGCATTAGTACGGTTCTTTATAAAAGCGGCGTTACGTTTTTCGTTGAGAAGAAAAAGCGCCATTACAATTTTTGAAAACCCTGATGACCTGAACCTGCTTGTGAAAATGGGATTGCTGGATGAGAGGCAGGCTGTGCTGATAAAAGGAACCGGTGTGGATACATCGTTGTTCGCTCCGCCAGAGCAGGAACTACCAAGTGATGAAGCTCCGGTTGTTCTGCTCTCCTCACGTATGCTGATGACAAAAGGAATAGGTGATTTCGTTGAAGCGGCGAGAATATTAAAAAAACGGCAAACCAATGTCCGCATGGTTCTGGCAGGCTCTCCCGATCCGCATAACCCGATGTCGATTCCATTGAGCCGGCTTGAGGAATGGGATAAAGAAGGCGCTGTGGAGTATTGGGGATTCAAGGAGGATATGGCGGAGCTGTTAAAGCAGGTTTCGATTGTGGTTTTACCCTCATTTTACGGTGAAGGCGTGCCAAGATCGTTAATGGAAGCGGCTTCCGCCGAAAGACCGGTTGTCACCTATGATGTCCCAGGGTGCAGAGAGATTATCCGTCACAACGTAAACGGACTCCTCGTGCCTTTGCGCGACATCGAAGCATTGGCGGATGCGATAGCCGTACTGCTTGAGGACGGCGAGCTCAGGAAAAAAATGGGGGCCGAGGGGCGCAGGATCGTCGAGGAGGAGTTTTCCGAAGAAATCGTTGTTGAAAAGACGATGAATCTGTATGAACGCGCGATGGAAAAGTAAACTTTCCGGGATGGCGTTAACAGATAAGCGCTCTTAGAAAAATCTCCGGAACGTTACTCGTTTTTAGCCTAGAGGGTTTCAAAAAAGGCTCCCTTTAGTCGGCGCGGAGCATTTTGTATTCCAGCAGATTCGAAAGGCCGAGCCGACGGATCGTTTTGGGATTCATCGGGCCCACAAAAATATATCCTGGGTTTGTTGAAGCTTCGACAAAATTTTGCAGAAAATGCTCGCGCGCGTCGTCTTGATAATACTGGAAAACGTTTGCGCAGATAATCATGTGGAACTTGCGTTTTCGCGGGCGGTTTTTTATGTTGAAAGTCCTGAAATTTAAATAGCGGCGAATTTCGTCTCCAAAAAGGAGCCGGTTTCCGTCAAGCCTGCCATAACGCTCGAAATAAGGTCTGTAATCGCGCAGGTCGCCGTCGCTGACTTCATATTCTCCCTGTTCTGCAGTTTCGACTAAATGCTGGTTTATATCTGTCGCGAATACTTTAAAGGAAAGACCGGTTTTCACCCGCGTGAGCAGGCGGTGAATATACATGGCGTATGAATAAGCCTCCACGCCGTTGGAGCAGGCCGCGCACCAGACATTGAGCGGCTCGTTGGGCGTAAGCCGTATATGCTCCGGTACTATAAGCTCTCTTAACGCCGTGAAAGTTGTTTTCTGACGGAAAAACCGGGTCGCGTTGGCCACGACGCCGGACGCCTGCCCCTCCTTGAATCCGCGCGCTCCATCTTCAAGAGACAAGTTGGCGGATGCGGGATTGCAGTGGTTCGGGTTGATCTCTTCTTTGAATACGCTCAAGGCGCCCGTTCGCGGCTCGAAATAAATCTTGCGGTAGTAAGAGCCGTTCAGATCATATTCCTTCAGGGGGATCGATTCAGCTCTTACGATCTGGGTCAGTCTCGGTATTTTCCATTGCGCGCTGTCCGAGCCGCCCACAACAGCCCCTTCGAGCAAGCCTTTTTCAGATCCGCCTGTTTTTAATTTTAAAAGGCATTTGGCTAATGTTTCTTTCGCTGATTTGCCGAAGTCGGCTCCGGTTTCCTCCACAAACATTACCGCGCCCATTTTCCCGTCTGTTGAGCGCAAGACCAGGGCGGGGTTCGGCCCGAGATCGGCGCTGATCCCGGTTGATCCCAGCAAGATATTCGAGCCTTTGCCACCCGACGCTCTTATATTGTCGGTCGCCAATGGTTTGTAACGTATCATCCTGGATCGTATAGCTCCTCTCTATTATTTTGCGTTTGAGCAAGCGCATCCACATAACTATAACCGATAGAAATAAAAATAAGTAATAAACGAGACCTCTGAAAAAGTAGCTTCTAACTGTCATTGCGAGGAGGTGGCGCGGCCACGCCGGGACAACGACGTGGCAATCTCCAGCCCCTTGATTTACAAAGGCTGAGATTACTTCGCGGAGTTTATGTTTTTTATTGATTTGAAAAAAACATCAATGTTTTTTCTCTATTTGGAAAAAACATTTATCCTGAGTACATTCGCGGAGTTTATCCTGAACTT
>UOGB01000320.1_pt1 | contig 12025 bp, 12 predicted proteins | sample 1989701 | NCBI WGS metagenome assembly UOGB01 (sample SAMEA4712198, study PRJEB27164) | hydrothermal vent metagenome | biome: marine basaltic hydrothermal vent biome; feature: marine hydrothermal vent; material: mineral | place: Pacific Ocean | collected 2011-06-14/2011-07-23 | depth 1691 m
AGCGCGATGGATAAACGGGCGAGGTTTTTAATGCTATCCGCCAGGCCGCTTAATGAGCCGGTCACAAGGTACGGCCCGTTCGTTATGAATACCAAAGATGAGATTGAGAAGGCTTTCGACGATTACAGAAACGGACAGCTTGTCTCCGCAACGCCGTAAGCGAAATTGATATGTTTAGCAAGGCTTAAATAGCAGATTTTATATGGGCAAATCGCATTGGAAATTATATTTTGGAATCGCGTTAATAGCGGTGTCGGCGGCGCTCTATTTCGCTCATTACCTGCTATTTCATGACGCCCATCATATTTTAATATACCTGGTGGGGGACATAGCTTTTGTCCCGATTGAAGTTTTGCTGGTGACGTTGATAATCCACAAAATGATCGAAGAGAAAGAAAAGAGGAAAATAAAAGAGAAGTTGAACATGGTCGTTGGCGTCTTTTTCAGCGAGATCGGAACGGAGTTGCTGAAGATTATCTCGCCTCTGGATAAAAACCGGGGACAGATAAAAGAAGATATGGTTGCGGAAAACAATTGGGCCAAGAAAGATTTTAAAAGAGTTTTGAAAAAAGTAGAATCATACAAATTCAAGATTGTAGCCGATGAAAAGAATCTGGAGATATTGCAGGTACTCCTTCATTCGAAAAGAGGATTTTTAATCAAGTTGCTGGAAAATCCCGCTATGCTTGAGCACGACAAGTTTACGGATATCCTTCGCGCCGTTTTTCACCTGGAGGATGAAATGGCGAAGAGGATCAACATCCATGAGATTTCGCCGCAAGATAAGGCGCATATAGAAGCTGATATTAAACGCGCATACAAACCGTTGGTTCTCGAATGGGTAAATTATCTGGAGTATTTAAAAAGACAGCATCCTCACTACTTTTTATTCGCCGTATTGACAGGCCCCTTCAGCAAAAATCTGGCCCCTGAAAGTTAAAACGCCGCCGGGAGCAGGAGCGCCGGGAGAGAAGGACAATATTTTTAATCAGCCGCGCTACAACAAATCGTCGTAACCTTTTTCCTTGAGAAGCTCTATCACGCGGCGCACGTCCTGCGCCTTGTCCTTGTGGCAGACGAGCACGGCGTCGTCTGTCTCTATGATTACGATATCTTTAAGACCGATGGCGGCTATCATACGTTTGTCGTTGTGGGCGAACACGCCTTTGGAATCGACCGCGATAAACCGCCCCTTGCCGAAGTTCCCATCTTTATCCGGCGTCTCAAGATCGCAAAGCGAGCGCCACGACCCGACATCGCTCCAGCCCGGATCGGCTTCGGCGACGATGACTTTTCCGTCAGCCGCCGCTTTTTCCATCAGGCCGTAATCGATAGACTCCGACGGGACGGACGGGTAGGCTTCGTTGAATATTTCAGGAAAATCGGCGCGTCCCACATGTTTGGATATCCGCTCCATCGCGTTCATAAGCTCTGGCATATATGCGCGCATAAGGTCGAGCACGGTCTCCGCCCGCCAGAAAAACATCCCGGAGTTCCAGTAGTATTCGCCGGAGTCCACATACTCCTTCGCCGTTTTAGCGTCCGGTTTTTCGAGGAATTTACCCACCTCAAAGATTGACTCCGAAATTCCGGCTCCACGCTTTATATATCCGTATCCGGTCTCAGGATAGGAAGGCTTGATGCCAATAGTGGCGAGCCTGTCTGGAGAGGCGCTCAACCGCGCCAGAATTTTATCGACGGTTTCACGCAGTTTATCCGGTTTTGTGATTACATGGTCGGCAGGTAAAACCGCGATAACGCCATCCGGGTCGCGTTCTTTCACGATCATCGCTGAAAGCGCCACGCATGGCGCGGTGTTACGGCCTATCGGTTCCGCGATTATGTTTTCCACCGGTATTTCCGGAAGCTGGCGCCTGACTTGTTTTTCATGGCCTGCGCCGGTGATTACGATAACGCTTGAAGGGGGCGCCACAGATTTGATCCTGTCAACGGTGGCCTGGATCATTGTCCGCTCACCGACAATTTTCAGTAACTGCTTCGGCATGCTCTCCCGGCTCGACGGCCAGAACCGCGTCCCCTTGCCGCCCGCCATAATCACCGTGTAAAGCATCTTTGTTTTTACCCTACAAAAAAATAAATAAAGCTCCAGCCGTCAAATACTATATGGAACGTCATCACATGTCATCCTGAATCCTTCGCAGGAGCTCAGGATAACATAGCGTGTGGCGTATCCTGCCAACCCAAAGCTTCCGTCCCACCGTCGTGAGCCATCGCAAAAGAAGGGAAGAGATTGCCGCGCCACCTTCGGTTGCTCACAATGATATTTGACCGCTCCCTGAGGAGTTATTCACCTCAGGGTATTGATGCTGACACATCGGGGTGAAGAACACCCCGATGAGCGTAATGACATTTTATTTGTCATCGCGAGGAAACAGCATGTTTCCGTGGCGATCTCCGTTTCTTTGGAACACCACCCCTTAATCCCCTCCTCAGGCAAGGAGGGGGAAATCTTCACTCCCCCTTTCTGAGGGGGAGTGGCCGCAGGGTCATCATGACCCAAGGGCCGAGGGGGTGTTCAAATTTTCTTGTCTTATTATTGAACACCACCCCGTTATGGGCATGGGCCAGCCAGGCTGTGGCCCTGCCACTTCGTTATTCGCCCGTGGTGAAACTCCAGGTATCGCTATCGGTTGTTCCACCGGCGCCGTCGGACGCCACCAGTTTCCAGTGGTAGGTAGTGTTCGACGTTAAACCGGTCACTTGCTGGCATTGCTGGCCTTCTTCTACCGAGTCGCAACTTTCCGCAACCGTCCCTGAGTCGGACGAACTGGAATCGGACGAGCCGCTACAAGCGACAGCTGTGAAACCAGCCGTTATAAAAAAGAGCGCAAGCATAAACGCCCTGCCGCCTCTTGTCCGCATTCCTCCGCCAAGCAGGAAACCGATTAAAACAACGCCGCCCAGGGCGCCAAACCCCGCGAACATGGCCTTTGGCTTTTGCGCGGCAAGAACAGTGGCGCTACTCCACGAAGAGCATGAGCCGTCCACGAACTCATCGCAGAACCATATCTCGTAGCTTATGGGGTTTCCGTCCGGGTCGGTTAAATTCGCCCAGATGAATATGGCGGTGGTGGAGACACCAGTCGCCCCGTTGACAGGCGAAAGGAGCCACGTGCCTTCGCCGTCAAAGACAGGAGGGCTGTTGCTACCCCCGTTACCAGAAGCCCCTTGAGTGGCCGGAGGGTAGAACCTGGCACCGACATCACTATCTCCCGTCATGCTCAAAACACACGGAGCGCCCCGCCACACGTCGGCGCAATCGTCCTCCCATCGAAAGAAATTCATTCCATTCGTATTTTTGGTGTAGAGCGTCACTTCCGTCCCCTCATCGAAAGTCGCCGAGCATGTTCCGGGACAGTCGATGCCGGACGGGTCGGAATAGACATTGCCCATCCCGGCTGGAGGCGACCCATCTTTGTGAACCGACAGGGTGTAGCTCGCCGTTGGCGGCGGCGTTACAACGCCGCCCACGCCGGTTCCGTTAAGTGTTTGCTCGTCACCAGAAGCTGCAATATCGTATGTAGCTTTCGTGGTTTTAGCCCCGTTCGACGTGGGAGTGAAAGTGAGGTTTACGTTACACCCGCCAACACCGGTTGGCACGTTGACCTGGATCTGTTGCAGGGATGTAGTCGAGTTCAAGGTACAATCGTTGTTGGTTACACTGAACATGGTGGCATTCCCTGTAGCGATGGTAATGTCAATATCACGGGCGCCACCTGCGTCGTCATGAACAACATTCTGGACGACGGTCGAACCGGTATTCACGGTGACATTCCCGAAATCGTAAGTAGAGCCGTCGCCCGGAGTGGTTACGTTGTTGGTGCCGTACGCTGAGAAGGCGAGTTTCAGTTCGTCGCCCCGTCCTGCGCCGATATCGGCAAGAGGTACCTTGAACTCATAATATTTGTGACGATACTTGACCCGTTTCGACGGGCCGAACCCTGCCCTGCCCCAGGTCGAGTCTACCTCGGTCAACTTATAGGTCTTTTCCCCTTTCGGGCCTACGGCGCGAACCTTGGCGTAATCGACGGCGCCGTCCCTTGTGTTGTCGCCGGAGAACTCGACCACCGCATAGAGGTATTCCCCGTCGTCACGCACCCATCCGAATGTGTATGCGTCCGGATGGCCGCTCCCGGAAATGCTCCATTCTTTAAAGAGTGGAGCAATGTTGTCAACTTCGGCGGCGTCGCCTTTCAGACCGAACCGGCCAGGGTTGGCGCCTATTTTATAACTGTAGAAAGACTTTGCCTCAGAAAGCTCGAAAGCCTCATTATTGAGGTCATCCCAGTTGATGTTGTCGAGCGGGAAGAGGAAAGGAGAGTGTGGTATCACCTTCGGCTCGACGCGGGCGCGAAGACGGAACGTGGCGTTTGTCCGTTTTCCTTTTGTGAATGTAAGAACAAGCGGCTTTTCTAAACCGATTTCCACCACGTCATGATCGTTTTTGGAGATGTATCTGATATCATCCGCGTCAAGACCGGTGGCGCTTGCGGGGGCCGCTGATCCAAGGTAAACCGATTCGATGTGCGCTTTGCCTCCAAGCTCGCGGCGAAGGCGGACTTTAACTTGCTCATCGCCTTTAACGTACTTCGACAGGTCAACATCCAGATCGGCGTATTGGTGCGAGTAACCGAGAGCCCAGACCTGCTCCCATTTCCCGTTCTTTTCAACCTCGACGATGAAACGGCCAAAGGGGCCGATCAGCCGGACGCTTGGCTCATCCGCCACCTTGGAGAGTTTGATATCGCCGGAAGGCGCGATTGTAGCCGAATCCGCATTTCGCGAAAGCGGTGAAACCAGCATGAAAATAGCCAGAAAAAATACGATAATAATTGACGGTTTGTAAATCATGAATTCCCTCTTGCAAAGTATCTTTGTTCTTACCCTATGAAAAAATAAGTGAAGGCTCCTGCCCCTACGCAGTAATACGCGAACCAGGACAACCGCCCGCGTTTAACGAAGTTTACCAGAAGAGCCAGTGAAAAGTATCCCACTATTAAAGAGGAGACAAATCCCAGGGTCAACGCGGTCGTGGAAACATCCATGCTGGCGTCGTTTACGCTTATAAGTATCGCCCCTGTAAGCGCCGGGATAAGCAGAAAGAACGAAAGCCGGGCGGCCATTTCCCGTTCCACACCAAGCAAAAGAGCGATAGCGATGGTGGCGCCAGACCGGCTGATTCCCGGAGTGATCGCAAGGCCCTGAGCCAGCCCGACGGCAAGGGCAAGGCGCCATGTAATCCGTTTTTCATTTTCCTTTTTATCAGTGACAAACCGGGTTGCGAAAAGAAGAAGCCCTGTAAATATCAGCATTACCCCAACCAACTCGGTGGAGGCGAACATCTCCTCGAACTGGCGCCGAAAACCAATTCCGATTATTCCTGTCGGTATCGAGCCTAAAAAGACAAACCATGCCATGCGAAAACCGGGGAGCTGATCCATAATTTTAGATGGGCTTTCTCCATGAAAGAGTTGCGCGACTCCTTTATAAGTGTCGATAAGGGTGGCTTTGATATCCGCCCGGTAGTACCAGATCACGACAAGCAGAGTGCCGAGATGGAGGATCACGTCGAAAAAAATAGCAGGCTCTTGAAGGCCGAACAGGTGATGGGTTATCACAAGGTGCCCCGACGAGCTGACCGGGAGGTATTCGGTGAGCCCTTGGATAATTCCCAGGATTACCGCTTCGAAGTTACTTATCATGGAGCGCGAAAATGTTAAACGATATCACATAGCTGTAAATATTTCCTTACCTTCGCGCCACTGTGCACTGTCATGCCGGGCTTGACCCGGCATCTCTGGGATCCCGCATCAAGTGCAAGATGACACAGAGAGATTGCCGCAGTCGCTGTCTCGGTGTGGTCACTCCACAACGGCGCGGCCGAGCCACAGCGGCGCGGCCGAGCCACAGCGGCGCGGCCGAGCCACAACGGCGTGGCCGAGCCACCTCCTTCGCAACGACACTTCCGTTTTACTGTCATCGCGAGGAAACAGAATGTTTCCGTGGCGATCTCCGGGACGCAGGATCGGAGTCCGGGGCTCCGAGTGGATACGAAGGCGCTGTTCAAAAGTGGAATTTACTCAATGAACATCGCGTCGCCGTAAGAGTAGAAACAGTAGCGCTCACGGATCGCTTTTTCATACGCTTTGAGGACGTGGCCCCTCCCGGCGAAGGCGGAGACGAGGATCAGCAGAGTCGATCTGGGCAGATGAAAGTTGGTGAGAAGGGCGTCCACAACCTGGAACTTAAAGCCGGGCGTTATATATAAAGAAGTGGAGCCTGCGCCGGGCTTGATAAAGCCGTTCTCCAGCGCCATGCTCTCCAGAGTTCTGGTTACCGTGCTTCCGACCGCGATGATGCGCCGTCCATCGCTTTTAGCCTTGTTGATGGCTATAGCCGCCTCGTCCGAAATTTCGTAAGACTCCCGATCCATAATGTGATCTTCGATAACGTCAGATTTTACAGGCTTGAAAGTGCCAGGCCCTACATGCAGTGTGATTTCAACTAGCTGGACACCTTTTGCTATAATACGCTTTAAGATATCTCCGGTAAAATGAAGCCCTGCCGTCGGCGCGGCGCACGAGCCTTTGGATTTTGCGTAGACAGTCTGATACCTTTCACGGTCGCTCTCGTCTATCTTACCGCCAGGTCTTTTTATGTAAGGAGGCAGGGGAACCAGTCCAAAGTTCGCAATGAGCCTGTCCGCCTCCGCTCTCGATTCGAAGCTGAAACGGGCGGCGCCCCCCTCCAGTTTTTCTACAAGCTCTGCCCTCCCGTCCCCTATCAGCAAAGTCTCACCCGGCTGTATTTTTTTCAGCCCGCCGACGTATGCGTCCCATACAGAGCCGTCGTGTTGGCGAATCAGCAGAATTTCCACTTTTCCGCCCGACATCCGCCTTGCCATCAGCCGCGCCGGGAAAACTTTTGTGTTGTTTAAGACCAGCGTATCGCCGTCGTCGAGCATATCGGGGAAAGATGAGAAACCGGAATGTCCAATGGAGCCGTCTTTTCTGTTGAGGAGCATAAGGCGGCTTGAGCTCCTATCGCTGGCCGGACGCTGGGCGATCAGGTTGTCGGGCAAGGTATAGTTATAAAGGTCAATACTGGTCATTATATAGCGGACTTGTTTTTTATCTGCTTAGCTTCCGCCCGGCCCAAAAACATACTGGATCGCGGTTCTGAAGGTAAAATTATCTGTGACATTCGTCAGGCCGAACCCTGCGCCCAGGCTTAACGTCAGATCCCTGGTCACGGCGATGTCGAAGTTGGGGACTATTGTATGGTTTTGCCGAGCCGGGAAACCTAAATCTCTTGCCTCGCCCATGGAGCCGTGAAATTCCAGTCCGAACCCAACCCTGTCGGAGATGTCGATCAATATCGCGTTCGCGTATCCATACGTCCAGCCAGACAATTCAGCGGGGCCTGCGATATCTTTTACAAGCATGGGGCCCAGAACGATGGTGAATAGATTAAAATTTTTCTCGAAGATAAACCTGAACTCGGCTGTATCCGCCGCTCCTTTCTCGCCGTATGCGGTGATCTTGTTGTTCATCGCCTTGGCAAGCTCGACGTTCATGCGGAAATCGACAAAGCGCCGTCCCTTCTCGGAGAAAGTGAAGTTAAACTCGGTTTTGAGGGAAGATACTTCGCTGATTTGTGTATATCCGTCGGTGGGCGGGGCGTAGTCGTAATCTACATAGAACGACTGTAGCCAGTGTTCAGTAATTGTGCGTTCGATCTCCACCTCGTGGAGTGTCGGGCTCCCGGTTTGGTATCCTGCTTTGGGGCTGTTTACCTGGTCGAAGGTATATGTCACCTGCGTCGCGCCGACTTCTGGAATGTCATATGTATATAGCTTTAAATGCCTCGCTTCCGCTATGTTGGTGGTCATAGCCAGCGTAGAAGCCAGAGCCAGAACGAAAATGAGCCTTGTTTCGATAAGTTTAATCATACTTTTCTTTTTTGCTACAGTTAGAAGCTTATGCGGTTTTCGGGAGCATACAGGAAATGACGGGCTATGTGTGCGCTGGGTCAGAACAGGAGGCCTGCTCGATCTGCACGGTGGAATGGGTGATTCCGAACTTGTCGATCAGGATTTTCTTTATGTCCGCAAGCGTTTGTTTATAGTCGGCCTCGCAGGTCACACACGCGTGCAGTGTTAGTATCGTTTGCTCCGGGCTAAGAGACCATGCGTGGACATGGTGTATATCCTCAATCGCCGGGATCGTTTCTTTTAATTCTGACCGTAACTGGTCTACGTTGAGCCATTCGGGGGCGCCTTCCAAAAGCAGGTGGGCGGACTTTTTGACAAGGCTCCATGCGCTTTTGAGAATCAGCAGGGCGACGAAGATCGATAAGAGCGGGTCGATCGGCGTCCAGCCTGTCCAAAGGATCACTACTGCGGCCACGATCGTGGCGACCGAGCCGAGCATATCGCCCAGAACGTGTATCGCGGCCCCTTGCATATTCAGGTTCTTCCGGTCGCCGCCATGCAGAAGTTTGAAAGATATTATGTTTACGATCAGCCCGACAATGGCGACTATAAGCATCATTCGGCCCATGATCTCAACGGGGCCGGTGAAGCGGCGGATCGCCTCGAAAACAATCCAGCCTACCAAGACGACCAGCGTAATGCCGTTGATGAACGCCGCAAGCGTCTGGAACCTGTGATACCCGTATGAGCGTTTGCTGTCCGGGGGCCTGCGCGTTATGTAGAACGCGAACCAGGCCAGGATTAAAGCGGCCACGTCCGTAAACATGTGGCCAGCGTCCGCCAACAGCGCCAGCGAACCAGACATTATACCCCCGGCGATTTCAACCACCATAAACCCGCCTGTCAGGATCATGGCCAATAGCACACGCCTGGCGTTGCTGTCGCTGTCGTTATTATCCATATGCGGCATATGCTCGGTCATAACTTTTTTTATTCTGAATATACGCTTAGTGTAGGTTGAACCTCTCGTATCGCAGTGGAAGCTTTTTACCCTCCATCCACGCTGTATACTCGACCTGTATTTTTCCTTTTACCGATTTATATTCTGGACGGAACTCGATGGCGCTCACTTTGCCGCCTTCAAAAAACGCGCTTGTCACAAGCGGCCGGAACTTTTCCAGAGAATCGAACTTTATGACGCGCTTTCCCTCTGAAAAACGTATCCTGAGCTTTACAGAGAAACGCGCCATCGCCTTTGCGGCTTCCGTGTCCGTTGCGCTTTTTTTCACCTTATGGCTAAAACGCCTGCCGCCTATGATAAAATCAAAACGATACAATCGACTCCCCCATTCATCATCCGGCTTGGCTACGCTCGCCTCGATTATTACGTCCGCATACCCTTCGGGCGGGGGCGCCGAATCTATCGCCACTTCCACAACATTGTCCGCGTGGGCCACATCGGCTATTGAAACGAGGAGAGATAGAGCCGCAGACACACAAAGCAATAGAGCTTTCGGCAGTATGTTTACAGTTCGCATAACTCCATGATTTTTTCCTTACCAGTCTACCGCAGTTTGCATTTTCCTGTTAATCGAGGTTTTACGCTCGATTTTGCCGTTGTATTGCAGGGTCTTTTGCGTAAACAATATGTTAGAATCCGGTTTTATGAAAAACACGCATTGAATTTAAATAGGCTCCGAATAGTAAATGAGCGAAGACAAACAACCTGTGGAGCTAAAGCTCCTTTCGATTCTTGAGGAGGCTATCGAGGAGGAGAAGATGTCCGCCGCGAGGTATCGCCACGGCTTTAAGCTGTCGAGGGATCCTGTGCTGAAAAAGATGTTCGAGAAACTGGAGGCCGATGAAATCGTGCACGAAAAGGTGTTAAAAGAGAGGTATTACGAAATAAAAAAACGCCTGGGCCTGAAAATTATTGGCGATTCCAATCAAGGCTCCCAGCCTGCAGGGGAATGACGCAAGCGCTTACTATCATCGGAGTGGCCGGAGGCGCCGTATGCGATAAAACGGCCGGTGAGAACGCGAGGGAAGTGGGGCGACTGATAGCTAAAAGAGGCGCGGCTCTGGTGTGCGGCGGTCTTGGAGGAGTTATGCAAGAGGCCGCGCGCGGCGCATACGAAGAGGGCGGAGTGACAATAGGCATCCTTCCCGGCTCCAGCCGCAATGAGGCCAGCAAGTATATAAAGCTACCTGTTGTAACCGGCATGGGGCACGCAAGAAATGTGATACTGGCCCACACGGCGCAGGCTCTCATCGCCATAGCGGGTGAATACGGCACACTGTCGGAAATCGCCATCGCGTTAAAACTTGGCAAACCGGTGGCTTGTATCGGGAGATGGGACGCGGTGGAAGGCGTGATTTCGGCGGCTACCCCGAAAGAAGCTATCGAGAGAGTATTTGCGCTCATCAAGTGAATTTCCGAAAATAAAGCCGCGCTCTGGCGACGTTATTAGCGGCGGCGTTTTTAATTATTTTGCCCCGGCTGTTCTTCTGGCGGTCTCCATTGTTATGGCCTCCTTTATTACAGGAGGATGCGCATCCAAAGAATCTATCAGCAAACGGGTTTACAAAGCAGACCATTCGGCCCGATCAGGCTCTCGCTCGGCAAAATCCTCCCGTAAGGCGTCCGGCAAAAGATCCCTGAAGCGGTACCACGTCTTAAAACGCGGCGAGACTTTGTACAGGGTCGCCAGGCGTTACGGCGTATCTGTCTCCGAACTAAAAAGGATCAATAAGATCAGAGACGATCGGGACGTTAAAATCGGGACGAGGATATATCTGCCTAAAAAGAAAAATGTAAGAAAAACGTCCAGGCCGCGGCGTAATCGAAAAACGTCCGCTTACACTCCGAGGACGCGGGTCAGGTTTATATGGCCTGTTAAAAAGCCGGACATCTCCTCAAGATTCGGCATCCGCTCCAGCAAAAAGCATGATGGGATAGATATTCGCGCCCCCAGGGGAACGCCGATATACGCCGCCGCCAGAGGGAAAATCCTTTTTTCCGGGAAAGGGCCATCAGGCTACGGCAACATGATTATTATCAAACATGATAAGCGGACTATTTCGATATACGCCCACAACCGCCGAAACCTTGTCCGCGAAGGAGAATTTGTAAAACAGGGACACAAGATAGCCACCGTCGGCAGGACGGGACGCGCCACCGGGTATCATGTGCATTTTGAAATCAGGGTGAACCGTAAACCGGTAAACCCGGAAAAATATCTGGGAAAAAGGAGGTAGCGTCAAACATTGTCCCGGTGGCCTGGCCGGGTCTTTTAGCAGAGGCTCCCTGAAGTATGAAACACTATTGATTTACAGTTGGTTTTCTCTTGACATTTATAGTGAAAAATAACAGAATTTTTCACTCCCTTTTACTTTAAAAGATAAGCAGGTTTGTGGGAAAATGCAGAAAATTTGAACCGGCCTGTGTTTATAAAAATAGACTAATACGTAGATAGATCTAATGCTGTTATGGAGCGGCGGAAAGGCTTTTGATGGGACTGAATGTAACTCAAAAAATCCTGGAAAATCATCTTGTCGAGGGCGAGCTTGTCGCCGGAGAGAAAATCACTGTTAAAATTGACCAGACATTGACCCAGGACGCCACCGGCACAATGGCGCACCTTGAGTTCGAGGCGCTGGGCGTTGAGAGAGTCAAAACAAAACTTTCGGTTTCCTACATAGACCATAACACCCTCCAGACCGATTTTAAAAACGCGGACGACCATCGATACCTGCAATCTGTCGCCGCAAAATACGGCATTACTTTTTCAAGGCCCGGCAACGGTATATGCCACCAGGTTCATCTGGAGCGGTTCGGCGTTCCCGGCCAGACACTGCTAGGCTCCGACAGCCACACCCCTACCCAGGGCGGGTTGGGGATGATATCGATCGGGGCCGGGGGCTTGGATGTCGCCATGGCTATGGCCGGCCATCCTTTCAACCTCACATGCCCTGAAGTATTAAACGTTCGCCTCACCGGCAAGCTTGCGCCGTGGGTTTCCGCAAAAGACATTATCCTCGAAGTTTTGCGCAGGCTCTCCGTTAAAGGAG
>UOGB01000224.1_pt1 | contig 11952 bp, 10 predicted proteins | sample 1989701 | NCBI WGS metagenome assembly UOGB01 (sample SAMEA4712198, study PRJEB27164) | hydrothermal vent metagenome | biome: marine basaltic hydrothermal vent biome; feature: marine hydrothermal vent; material: mineral | place: Pacific Ocean | collected 2011-06-14/2011-07-23 | depth 1691 m
GGTGGCTATTATAGACGCTCTACACACCGGGTTTAAATGGACTCTCTTCGGAGCTGTGGTATGGGTGGGAGCAATCGTCGTGACAATGATCGTTGTGCCGGCAGGGTGGGATAACTTGGGCGCGCTGGCGGCGGTCGGCTATATGGGCGCTCTGGGGCTTTTGTTGTTTTTCGCGGCCGGGTTCGTTTTCAGCCTTGGCAAAAAAAATCTACGTTCAATCCGCTCCGGCTCTGCAAAGGGCTGAGACAAGGATTTTATCCGGTTTCGCTTTTTTCAACGCTTTGCAACACGCATCCATAGTGGCGCCTGTGGTATATACATCGTCGAACACGATTACCGTCCGGCCTTTAACATCATCCCGGTTTACAACTTTAAACGCGCCTTTTACGTTCTTGATTCTCTCGTCGGCTTTAAGCCCGAACTGCGGGCGTGTGTTCCGTATGCGCCTTAATAAATTTCCCTCGGCCACTTCCAGACCTGCCATCCGCGCAAAATGCAAGGCAAGGAGGTATGGCGGGTTGTAGCCCCTTGAGAAAAGCTTAAGCCTGTAGAGCGGAACGGGGATTATCACGGCGCCGGGATATCCGGCGAGCCACGGAGCAAGTTTATCCTCTCCCAGCTTTGCCAACGGGCGCGCCAGCCCCGGCGCTCCCTGATATTTGAATTCGTGTATCATCTCGCGGACTGCGCCTTCGTAAACAAGCGCGGCTCTCGCCTGCTCGTATATTGGAGGGTTCACGCGGCATTGGCCGCAGGTGTAGGTCTGGCCTGTTTCGATTTCGTAATCGAACTCCAACGGTTTTTGGCAAATGGCGCAATGTTTCTCCGGCATGGGGCGGACGGAGCCGAAGCAGACGGCGCAAAGGCGACCGGAAACCTCCGGCGCCCGGTCTTTTATGATCCTTCCGCAGGCCGCGCAACTGTCGGGGAAAAGCGTTTTATACGCTACTGCGGGGCCGCTTAACAATTCAACCAGCATAATGGTCAGCCAGCATAAGGGGGCGTCAAAAAGACTATCTCATAAAAACTGTGCGCGTATCCGGGTCAGTTCCCGTAAATGGTTCTCGTGTTCACCGGCTGGACGGGCCGCGCGTCTTCGCCTATTACCGAGAGAAACTTTTTTACCTGGCTTTCGGAAACAGTAATCGGGTTTTGTAAAACGTTCCACACCACGTTTTCGGTGCAAGGAGGCGTGGTGAACGATCCGGTAAAATGCCAGTAGGACTTGGTGGACGACAGTAAATCCGTCACATTAATGGAGCCCCCGGAGGATTTTGTCTGGCCAGCTTTTAGGGGCATGTTATCCCAGATTTTTTGAAGGACGGCGTTTTTTCCCCCTTTTTTCAGGAACACGGCCAGCACCGCAATCTCCCCGTTGTCGGCCTTATGCACGAGGTGCATCTCCATGTCGTACGCCTGGCCTTTTACCTTGTTCTCGCTTGGGCTGTGAAAATGAAACTGAAGGAGGTTATATTTATGCGATCCGACCGTCATATAGCTTCCGGGACTGTAGTTGACCTGGATGGCGTGGCCGTTATTTAAGACTTTAAGGGGCGTGCTTTTATAGCTTGTTTTTATCGGATGCATCTCGTTGTTGACTGTACGTGAGATATCTATCGGCGACTGCTGTGTGCCTTTCCGGCAATCGGAGTATTCGGGCGACAGGTTACCCCAGTTGTTGGGTCCGTTTTCGCCGCTATAGCCCCAATGCGCCCCTTTCCCGGACGCCTCGGCGAATTGGGGAGCAAGAAATGATATGCCAACAATTACTGCCACAGTTACGATTAAACGCTTCATTTTTATTGCCTCATAAAATAATTTATCATTCTAAAAATTATACGGCCTGCGGTCAACAGGTTCTGGTTTTCCGCTATGGCATGGGCAATGCCTTCGGAGCGCTGGATTGTCGCTTGCCCGGCGCGCCGCCCTGCGCCATTCCGTTGACAAGGCTGGACAGATCAGTGACGACTCCGTCCATACTATCGGCCTGCGCGTTCAACTCCTCGCTGGCGGCGGCGGTTTCCTCGGCGTTGGAGGCGTTCATCTGTGTTACCTGATCCATCTGGTTTACCGCCTCGCTGACCTGGTTCACTCCCTGCGCCTGTTCATTCGAAGCTGCGGATATCTCGCCAACAAGGTCGCCAACTTTCCTGGCGCTTTCCGAAATCCCCTCCAGCGCGTCAGACGCTTTTTTAACAATCTGCCCGCCTTCTTCCGACTTTTTGACGGCGTTTTCAATCAGGGAGGCTGTGTCTTTTGACGCGTTGGCGGAGCGTTGCGCCAGATTACGCACTTCTTCGGCGACCACGGCGAACCCTTTGCCATGCTCACCTGCGCGGGCCGCCTCCACCGCCGCGTTCAAAGCCAGCAGATTGGTCTGGAAGGCGATCTCTTCTATAACCTTGATGATCTTCGAGATTTCTCCCGATGAATCCTTGATCGAATCCATGGCGATTACCATGCTCTTCATTGAATGAACGCCGGTTTCCACCATCTCCTTGGTTTCGATCATAAGGGTGTTTGCGTTGCCGGAATTATCAGCATTCTGCTTGACCATAGACGATATCTCCTCAAGGGACGACGATGTCTCCTCAAGGGCCGAGGCCTGCTCTGTGGCCCCTTCGGCAAGCGACTGGCTCGATTCTGAAATCTGGCCGGAAGCGGCCGCCACCTGGGCGCTTCCTTCGCTCAAGTTCTCGACGATCGTGGTGATCGGTTTTGAAATCGAGCGGGTTACCAATATTGCAAAAGAAGTCCCCAGCACAAGCGCCAAAATACCGAGGAAAATACCCATGATCTCGGCTTCCTTCCCTGTGCTGGCCAGCATGGTCTTGGCTTTATGCGAAAGCTCCGACCCGGCCGCCTCTACATCATGGATCAGTCCGGTCATCTCGGAGGTATCCCTCATTATCTCCGCCTCGTCTTTGATAACGCTCATAAGCTCTTGGGTATACTCCTCTATCTCGCGCTCGACTTCACCCAGTGTTTTCTTTTCGCCTGATTCCTTGAGTTCGCCTTCAAGCTTGCCAAGGAAGGCCAGCGCTATGCCCATATGACTCTGCATCGTCTCCACCAGCTTAGGGCTCTTGTCCAGCAGAAACTCCACTTCGGCGAGGGAAACCTTCAATATCTCCACTTCGGCCTCGGCAAGGTGTTCAACCACCAAGTTCTGGTAAGTTGTCTCTCCGGCATTTCCCTGCGCCTCGGCGCGGGCAAGGAGCCCTCTATGATGAGCGCCCATTTCTTTGAGAGCTTCTTCCGCCTTTTCGGAAAGCTCGGCCATTTTTTCCTTCATTTCCTCGACATCATGATATGCGGACACCACCTCTTTCAGGTCTTTACCATATTGTCCGATATCAGTCTCCATTTGGGAGAGGCCCCCGACCATTTCGGAGTCGATAAATTTGTTTTCCCTCAGTTTTGACGCATCGGCGCGGAATTTCTCTATCAGCTTTTTAATGTGCTCCACCTGCCGGTCACCATACTCCTTGTTTTCTATCCCATGCAGGAGAAAATTATTCTGATACACCATAGTCTCGCTAGCCATCATGTCGAGATCGAGAAAACCGGCCTCAAGCTCACTCATATCCATCAGCCGGGTTATATAGACGAAGCTGATTACGCCCAGGAAAATAGCAAGGACGGCCAGGGAGCCGTGGCTTGAATAGAGCTTAAGGTTGAGCCCGTACTTGTTAAAAACCCCACTAAAGACAAGCCCGGCGCCGCCCACTATAAAGACAACGAAGATGCCTATTACCACCCAGAAGACGCCCGAAAACCCCTCCTCCTTTACAGCCGTCTGCCTGACCCCGGCCTCTTTTAGCCAGTTGGTTTCAAGTATCTTTATGGTTTCACGGTCGGCTAGAGATACTTTTACAGCCTTTATCGCTCCATGCTCCACAGCCGCGCCACCGTGTTCCACAGCCGGAGCGGCGCCATGAGTTGAGGCCGCAGGTTCGACATGGGCAATAGGCGGCAGATGAGTCGAAACTGTCGTATCTAAAGGCGCCTGCGGGCTTGTCCCCGGCCCAAGGCCAGGCAGGCTTGTGTCTGGATTAAGACCTGGCAGAGAACTTGAAGAAAACGCCACGCCTCCAAGCGCGACTGTGGATATTATGAGCGCAACAAAAAGATTTACCTTTTTCATACCATCCCCCTTTCTAACAAATGACCTTTATGAGGTACGATCATAGCCCTATATCAAGGGGGATACAATCGTATCCATATATTACAAACGGTACAAACTGCAGACTTAGTATAGGCCAATTTCGCGCTACTTCGGAAGTACAATACTATTGTTAATAAATGCCTTACTGAAATATGAATGACCGGTTTTAGCGTCAGGTTCCCGATTCGCCTGACAGCTCCGAGGCTAAATCCTTCACAAGTTTTTTCAGCTTCATTCTGTTTTTATCATCGATTTCGGTGAATTGAAAAGCCAGCATTATAAACTGGCGCGATTGGATATTATCACGGTCACGCTCTATCCGGACAAGCTCTCCTTTTAATTGAATTTTACCTAAATCGGGATAGAGATTAATTTCGGCTTCGTCGTAGATATAAATGGATTCGCTATGTTTAAAATATGGTGATTTCACCAGGCATCCGCCCTCGGAAACATCCTCAAGATGGAGATCGTTTTTCCTGGTCTTTTCAAAAACCAGGTTCACCATAGTGGTCTTTGTCGATTTAAAACGCTCAAGAAGCCTTCTCTCGTAAGAAAGGAAAATCTTGCGCATTTTCTGCATTAAAACAGCGGCTGTGAAAGGTTTTACAAGATAATCGGAGACCCCGGCCTGGGCGGCGGTGACAAGGGCGCCTTTATCGTTCCGGCTGGTCATAATGATAAAAGGCATTTCACTGGTTTTATGATCGGATCTTATTTTTAAAAGAAACTCATCCCCTTTCATGCCCGGCATTTCCCAATCGCTTATGATCCAGTCGGCCTCGCCCCCCGACTGGATATAGTTATAGGCGTCGTCCGCGCTGGAGAACTGGGCAATATCAGCGCAATTTAACTGTTGGCGAAGAACTTTCTCGACGAACATGCGGATCGACATGGTGTCATCAACGATCAATACAGTCGAATGCCTTAACATCTATATTATTCAGCCGCGTCAAGATAAAGGATGAATCGCTCTACAAGCATGTATGATACTCCAGCGCACGATCGCCGTTCTTCAAGATTTCTTAACACGCGGCGGCGCCTTTTGCTACCATGAATTTTATGACATTGAAAAGTCTCGAAATAAATCCCAGCGTCCTTATCGTCAAACCATCGGCTCTTGGCGATATCGTCCATACTTTCCCTATAGTCCGGGCGATAAAACGCTCCATCGAAAACGTGTCTATCGACTGGGCTGTCGCTGACAGCTATGCGGATCTGGCGCGCATGTCGCCCCATGTCAGCGAAATTTTCCCTTTCAAGAGAAAAGAGTGGGGCAGGTGGTGGAGAGCGTCTTCTGTAAAAGAAATTTTCGGCTACATAAAAGATATCCGCCAGCGCGAATACGGCGCCGTCCTCGATTTACAGGGACTGCTCCGCTCCGGGCTTATCACATTTGCCGCGCGCTCCGATCTGAAGATCGGTTTTGAAAACGCAAGAGAAGGGGCTACTGTTTTTTACAGCGCCAAAATCCCCGCGCCCGATCATGGCGCCCACGCTATCGACCGTTATTTTTCGGCGCTCAGCGGCCTTGATATCAAAACGCCAGAGTCCGTCGGTTACGATCTTGATATACCGGTCAAAGAAAGCCTCTGGGCCGATTTGAACACCCCTAAAGAGCCATATGCTGTCATAAACCCGAACTCAAGATGGGAGACCAAACGCTGGCCTGCGGAAATGTTTGGCCGACTGGCGGTGGAGCTTTACAAAAATGAAGGTTTAAAATGCGTTATTGTCGGCGGCCCTGATGATATTGAAAGAGGAAAAGCCGTAGCTCAATCGGCTGGAGAGAGCGTGATCGATCTTACGGGGCAAGGCAGTATCGTCCATCTTGCCGCACTACTGAAAAAGGCGTCGGCGCTGTTTTCCAACGACTCAGGGCCTTTGCATCTGGCGGTCGCTCTTGGGACTGCCTCGGTCTCAATATTCGGCCCGACCGACCCGTCGATGACCGGGCCGTATGGCCCTGGCCATGCTGTCGTCCGGAAAAACCTCGACTGCTCCCCTTGCTTTAAAAGGCGCTGTCCATATAATCATGAATGCATGAGCCAAATCGGAGTGGAGGAATTAATCGAGGCGTGGCGCGGCCTGAAACTTGAGGTAAGTTAGTTTGGACGAAGCTTTATTCAGAGTATTTAACAATGCGCTCTCCGGGCCTTACATAGGCTGGCTGATGGTCAAGATAACTACGCCGGAGACATGGATAGCGCCGGGGATATTGATGTGCGTTGGTATGGTTGCGGTTGACCGCAAAAAAGGCCTTGTGGCGATTATTCTTGCCGCTGTCGTGGTGGGCCTGGGAGATTCTATAACCGCTCATGGATTAAAGCCGCTTTTTGGACGGGTTCGCCCCTGCAACGCGCTTGAAGGAGTCAGATTGCTTGTAGGATGCACCGACTCCTTATCTTTCCCGTCTAACCATGCCATCAACTCACTGGCCATCGCCGGGTCTATCGGCGGTCTGTTCAGGCCGATGCTTTTCGCGCTGATCCCAATCGGCCTGCTTGTCTGCCTCTCCCGGATAGCGGTGGGCGTCCATTATCCGCTTGATGTGACGGTCGGAGGATTGTTCGGGTTCGGGTTGGGATGGGGCGCTTCTTTATTGGTAAAAAACTGGATGGCCAAACCGCAGGACGAAATCGATGAGCGGTAACAGGGCGGTATTTTTGGACAGGGACGGGTGCGTCAACGTTGAAGACGACCATATCCGCGCCATAGAGCAGTTCCGCCTTTATCCCGATACGCTTGAGTCGATCAGAAGGCTGAACCACGCCGGTTTTTCAATCGTAATCATCACCAACCAGTCTGGCGTGGCGCGCGGGTTAATGACCGAGGAGTTTGTAAATAAAGTCCACAAGCTTATGCTCGAATGGTTTGACGGGGCGGGTGTCAAGGTGGACGCTGTTGAATATTGCCCACATCATCCGGATGGGACGGTGGAAAAATACGCGATAAAATGCGATTGTCGGAAACCTGCGCCCGGAATGCTAAACAGGGCGGCCAAAAAACTCGATATCGACTTTTCGCGATCATATGTTGTGGGCGATAAATTAAGCGATATTGAGCTTGGGCCTGCTACCGGAGCGAAGGCGATAATGGTGAGAACGGGGTTCGGGAAGCGTGAAGCGGAAAAAATCACCAACGGCGATCATCCAGCGCCAGATTTTATCGCCGACGGCATAAAAGATGCGGTCGAATGGATACTTTCCGACGCCCGATTGCCGGGCCAATTATAATGATACAATATAGATTGCGGCGGTCGCTTAAAATGACAAAAGGCAGAATATGGACAAGGACTATTCAGCAAACAGGGAAAATGTAAGGGTCGATGTCTTTTTCCCGATACGGTGGCGGAAACCTGAAAACGTTGGTGATCTTAAGAAAAGTATCATAAACCACCGCACATGCGACCGCTTCTCCGCGCCGCCGACCGCTTTCGCCGATCTTCCGGCCGACTTGACCGATCTTGCCGAGTTCCAGGAGACATCGCCCCATATTTACCGGATGTGGATGGCCCTGGAGCGGAAAATCGACCATATCATCTGGCTGATGAATAAAAATGTTTTCGACGATCCGGATATGGATGACGGCGTATGTCTCGACCTGTCGGTGGGGGGCGCGAGCGTCCAGATATCGAAAGAGCTTTCCGTAGGAGATGAAATACATCTTCGGATGAGCCCTCCCATATTTCCTGTCTTCCTGGTTGAAGCTGTGGGGAAAGTAATTTCTTCTAAACAAGACGCGGAGAAAGAGGGCGAATGGGTCGCCAACCTGGAATTTACGGCAATCAACAAAAGCGATAGCGAAGACCTGATCTCCTTTATCTTCAAACGTCAAAGAGAAATACTGCGTGACGGCTCCGGTGATATTTAAACCTGGCCGTTCTCATATCGGTTAATTTCGGGCCATTTTTTCGCCGCGCCCGGGCTTGCTCGCGGTTTCATCCCGGATTTTCTTATGAATTACCACTTTAGACTATTCGCTCATCCGCAAGATACCCGGCTTTTGTAAAAGAAGGTATAAACATTGCTTAATTTTAATAGTGGAGTGTTATGCAGAAACGTCAAATTGTTGACGACAAGTATTTTATTATTGGAGATAAGCGGAGAGCGTAACGTTGAAAATATTAAGTTTTAGCTGGCATGAGCCGTATATTTCTCTTATGGCCAAAACAGGGCATTCGTTCGATATCGCCGAGCCGGAGCGTGGCCGGATGGGCGCGCGCTGTTGGGATACGCGAATGCGCCCCGCGCCCGCTAATGTGTCCATTGTCTCTCAAACAGACGGGCTTAACAGTCTCCGAAGACAGCTCTACGATCTTGTCGTCTGCCATAACTTCGCCGACATGGCGCTGGTCGCAGGCCGCCTGTCGCCCGTAATACTTATATTTCACAACAAGCTTTCGACTGAAATTGCGATAGGAGAAAATACAGTTAAGCGGGCCGATTATCTGGCCGATGTCACAAGGCTCGCCAAAAAGGCGGACATGCTCGTATTTGTATCGGAATCGAAACGGGACGACTGGGGGTTTGGCGAGGCGATAAACGATTCGCTCTCAACTGTTATCTTGCCAGGGATCGACGCCGATGATTTCCCTGAATATCAAGGCGACACCCCAAAAGCGTTGAGGATCGGAAATTATATGAAAGAGCGCGAGGCTACCCTGGGGTATTCAATCCAGGAAAAAATTATCGCAGGTTTCGATAATACTTTGCTTGGCGTCAACCCGGACATAGAGCGTAGTGTCGTCCCTGAAAACTATGGCGATCTTAAATCGTATTTCGTCCATCACCGGTTTTACCTGAATACAACCGTCGATGGTTTTGAAGACGGATACAACCTTGCCATGCTAGAGGCGATGGCGTCTGGAATGCCGATAGTCTCCACGGCCAATAAAACATCGCCTGTAACAGATGGGGTGGAAGGATTTATCTCGGATGATCGAGGTTATCTGCGCCGTAAGATCGGCCAGCTTATGGCAGACCGGGATATGGCGAGACGGATGGGAGCCAGAGCGAAAATAAAAGCGCTGGAGATGTTCGGTATCGACAGGTTTAAAACCGCATGGAGTAAAGCGTTCGAGGCGGTCGCGATCTTGCGAACTCAAAAAGCGTATGGCGAAGAAGGAAAACGGGTGGGATAAAAAAGCAATGGATTTATTTAATAAAAACCTGACCGTCCTGAAGGAGCAAGACCAGGAGCTGGCCGATCATATAGCGAGCCTTTCGTCATCTTCGCGGGTCGCCATAGAAAAAGAGCCGGACGGCAGAGCGACACTGCGCGTAAACGCGCCGGATGAGGCAGGCTCGATCAAACTGCCCGACCTGGGATGGCCACTGCTTGATTCGATTTCTGAGGAGATTTCCGCTTCGCTTATGGTCGTCGTGCTCGGTTTCGGCTCTGGAAGAATGTTGTCTGAAATTGTAAGCAGAACATCCAGCCAGACATTCATCCTGCTAATAGAGCCAGACGCCGACCTGTTCGCCGCCGCCCTTCACGAGATGGACCTTACCTCGATCATAGGGCTTGAGCGCGTCTCTTTAAGCGTCGGTGAAAAACCTCATACAGCCACACTTGTAAGAGCCGAACAGCAATTTACTGTATTCACGCTCAGAAACTTCACAGTGGTGGAAAACCCATGGTCGGCCCCGTTGTACTCCGCTTATTTTGACGAGGTAAAAGACAAGCTTGCGCAGTTAAAAAAAATGGGCTCACAGAACGTTCTTACTTTGTCTTCGCTGGGCTGGCAGTGGAAAGAAAACATTTTCGAAAACCTGCCCGACATAATCAGCTCGCCTTCTATCTCTTCATTCTTTGGAAAATTCAGCGGCGTCCCCGCAGTTATCGTCGCCGCAGGCCCATCGCTGTCAAAGAACATGATGAAACTGATCCCGGCAAAGGGAAAATGCCTCATAATATCCGTCGATACCGCCGTCCGCCCACTGCTAGGTTGCGGAGTGGAGCCTGATATCGTTGTGTCGATAGATTCGCAGATGGAAAACCACCTTCATCTAAAAGGTATCTGTCTTCCCAAAGCTCTGTACGCCCTCAACCCTGTCGTCTATCCGGAGATTGTCAGGGAGCATTCCGGCCTGAAAGCGTTTATGAGTTATCCGGAGCCGGTTTTTGAATGGATAGAAGAGCTGATCGGCCAGCGAGGAGATGTGAGAGCCGGCGGATCGGTAGCCACTTCGGCTTTCGACCTTGCGGTAAAGCTTGGCTGTTCGCCAATTATTTTTGTCGGGCAAGACCTGGCTTATACTGGCGGTAAAACGCACGCGGCGGGAACCAACCAGGACATGCTGGGCCGGTCTCTTCTGGCTGAAATGGAGCAAAGCGGTGATTATGGAGAAGATGGAAGCGAAAATTATTTCGAGCGCGCCAGCATATTCGGCGCGCCAGCCAGGTCGGCTGTAAAAATGGAGGCCTGGAGACACTGGTTCGAGCTTATCATCGCCCATGAGCAGGTTATCGTGTTTAACGCGACCGAAGGAGGAATACCGGTCGCAGGAGCGCAAAACATATCTCTTAACGAAGCTTGCGCTCTCCATCTAAACGCAACCGGCCCGATACCGTCTTTTGATGATTTTAATGTTGTGGGCGCCAAAAATCCGCAGGCCAGCCTGTCAGCCGTCGATAACGCCATCTCCAAAGCCAGAGATGAGGCGAGAATGATCAAGTCGATGTGCGCAAGAGCCATGCAGACTGTTAAACATATCCTTGCCGAAACGGAGACGGCCGGCCCTGCCGGAAATAAAATAAGCTCACAGATCGGCAAGCTTAACCGGCTTTCCCGCGAGATTCTGGAGTTTAAGCTGTTTATGCGTCTAAACAGGTGGAACATAGAGCATATCCTCGATAAAGTAGATGAGACAGGACGCATAGACACATCGTCCAATGATGATAAAGAGGCTTATGTCACTATCGAGTCTTACCGCATTCTTTTCTCGGAAATTTATGAAATCGCCAACGACTTTGAAAAAATAACCACCAAAGCCGTGAAGTCGATTAAAAAATTAATCGAGGTTTAAAACTGGTTATGGGCTTTTTTGAAAACAACCTCAAGGTTTTAAGCTCCCGCGCCCCGGAAATGGCGCTAAAAGTGGAAGCTGTGGAAGTATCGGAGCGCCTTGTCACCTCCATCTCAAGGTCCGGCCCGCCTGTCCCCAGACTAGACGATATCTCCATCCACAGCGCGTATTATCCGGAAAAAGAATCTGAAAAGTTCGCCGCCAAAATCAGCGCCGGGCCTGGGGATACGGTCGTGGTTTTCGGATTCGGGTTTGGATACCATCTCGAAACCCTGGCCAACTGCGGCGCAAGGATCATCGTCGTGGAGCCATCGGAAATGATGATTAAGGCCGCCCTGCAGTCGAGGGACCTTCGCGCGCTGTTGGGAAAAATAGACCTGACGAGCCCTGGGCAGTTCGATGCGGTCGCGGAGAAGATCGACTACAACAAAGCGATCTGGATCGACCATGAGCCGAGCGTAAGGATTAGCCGCGCTGTCCGCGACAACATCGCCGGCCCTTTTATGGCGCGGATCATAGCCAAACACAAGCAATACAAAATCATGGTTGTCGGCCCTGTGTACGGAGGAACGACAACAACGGCAAGATCGTGCGTTAACGCCTTAAAATCGCTCGGTTTTACCGTCGAGTTTGTGGATAACACGATCCACAGGCAAGAGTATTTCAGGATATCTGACGTGACCGGATACAAGCCGCATGAAAACGCCCTGAAAAAAAATTACAGCGATTTCCTGGGCGAGGCCGTCGTCGCCCGCG
>UOGB01000008.1_pt1 | contig 11742 bp, 9 predicted proteins | sample 1989701 | NCBI WGS metagenome assembly UOGB01 (sample SAMEA4712198, study PRJEB27164) | hydrothermal vent metagenome | biome: marine basaltic hydrothermal vent biome; feature: marine hydrothermal vent; material: mineral | place: Pacific Ocean | collected 2011-06-14/2011-07-23 | depth 1691 m
CTCCGGACAAATGTTTCAACGCGGATATCACCGTGGCCCTGCAACTGCCGAAGGTGGGTCTGGTCACTTCGCCAGCCCGGAATTTCACCGGCCACCTTGTAGTCTCAGACATATCCATCCCCCAAAAAGTTATATCAGAATCTCCATGCGCCGCATATATGATGGAAAGTTCGGACATCACGCTGATACTTCCGTCACGCGCCTGGGACGCGCACAAAGGGCAGTTCGGGCATCTTGTCATGGCGTGCGGATCGCGCGGGATGAGCGGAGCCCCGATTCTGGCAGGCGCAGGCGCTTTAAAAATGGGCGTCGGGCTTGTTACCGCCGCCGGGCCGGAAGGGATTGCCGGCATGTTTGCTCTCGCCCGCCCGGAGCTGATGTCGTTGTCGTTATCTCAGACAGAATCCGGCTCTGTCTCGGAGAAAGCGGCGGAAGATTTCATAGACTTCGCAAAAGATAAAACAGCCGTTCTTATCGGGCCGGGAATTTCGACAGACGCCTCCACGATAAAATTCGCGCGCAAAATCATCAGGTCGCTTGACATCCCGATGGTTATAGACGCCGATGGATTGAACTGCATCGGAAATAAAAGCGATATTCTCAAAAAGCGAAAAGCGCCGACCATTATCACGCCTCATCCGGGCGAGATGGCAAGGCTCACCGGCAAGACCACGGCCCAGGTTCAGGCGGACAGGATAAAGACAGCCGCAGGCTACGCGAAAAAAACAGGAAGCGTGGTGGTTTTAAAAGGCGCAGGCACGATTATCGCCTCGCCAGGTGGCGAGGTTTATTTCAACCATACCGGAAACAACGGGCTGGCCACAGGCGGGGCGGGGGATGTGCTGGCCGGAATGATCGCCGGAGCGCTGGCCCAGGGCGCCCACCCGGAGGACGCCGCCGTCGCCCCGGTTTTTCTGCACGGCCAATGCGCCGACAGCTACGCGGAGAAATATGATCCGCGAAGTTTCACCCCCACAGATATTCTCGAAATGCTCCCGGAAGCGCTTAAACAGATTACCGGCTGAGTAATTACCGCCCGGCCATCTTATTGTCATTCCGGCCCGTCCCGGGCTTGATCCGGGAGCCGGAATCTTGGCAGACCCCGGATCAATGTCTACCCTAACCTAAAGGGCACACGCGGGGTGACGAAGGGAAGCGTTTGCTCCACGCCGTGTCGTCCTGAATGGAGCGGATGCGAAATGAAGGATCTCGCATTTCTTTTCCTTTAAGCTCAGAGGACATGTTCAAGGAAAGGGACGATGTAAGAAAAAGGCAAGATCCTTCGTGTTACTCAGGACGACGGGACGATGGGCTTGGGCTGTGCGCCCCGAAGGGGTAGGATTAAAGGGGAGGGTGATTGCCTATCCTTTTAGATTCTTCATCGTGTAGGCCATCAGCCCGCCAGCGTCTATAAGCTCCCTCATAAAAGGGGGTACGGGCGCGGCGGTGTACGTTTTGCCCTTCGTCTCGTTTCTTATCGTCCCTTCGGCCAGGTTCACAGACAAAGTATCGCCAGTCTCGGCCTCTTTGGCCGCTTCCGGACATTCGAGGATGGGCAGGCCCATGTTAAAGGCGTTACGGTAGAAAATACGCGCAAAATACTCCGCCACCACGCAAGACACCCCGGCGCCCTTGATGGCTATAGGCGCGTGCTCCCTCGACGATCCGCAACCGAAGTTGGCGCCGCCGACGATGATGTCGCCCTGTCCGACATTGCCGGCGAATTCAGGGTTTGCGTCTTCCATGCAATGGCTCGCAAGCTCGACAGGATCGATGGTGTTTAAATAGCGGGCCGGGATGATGACATCGGTGTCTATGTTGTCGCCGAACTTCCAGATTTTGCCAGTCAGTTTCATAATCGTATCCTCACTTCCCGCCCACGTCGGCTGGGTCGGTGATAACTCCGGTGACAGCAGACGCCGCCGCTACGGCGGGGGAGGCCAGGTAAACTTCCGATTTCGGATGCCCCATTCTGCCCACAAAATTACGGTTCGTAGTCGCAAGACACTTCTCGCCTTCGGCCAATATTCCCATATGCCCGCCCAGACACGGCCCGCAAGTGGGGGTGGAGACGGCGGCGCCCGCGTCGATGAATATATCGAACAGGCCAGCGTTCATCGCTTTTTTGTAGATTCGTTGCGTGGCCGGTATTATTATCATCCGCACCCCGTCGGCGACTTTATTTCCCTTCAGCAAGCCTGCCGCCACTTCCAGATCGACGAATCTTCCGTTTGTGCAAGAGCCGATAATCACCTGGTCGAGTCTCACATCTTTAGCTTCGCCCACCGGCCTTGTGTTCTCCGGCAGGTGAGGGTAGGCCACCTGCAGGTCGATATCATCCCCGTCAAACTCGTAGATGCTGTGATATTGCGCGTCCTCGTCCGATTCGTAGATGACCCATTCGCGCTGGGGCTGTTTGGCCTGGGATTTTATAAAATCGGTTGTTTTCTTGTCCGCTTGCATTATCCCGTTTTTCGCGCCAGCCTCCACCGCCATGTTCGCAAGGGCGAACCGGTCATCCATAGAGGCGTCTTCAATCATCTGGCCCGTGAACTCCATCGCCCTGTATAGCGCGCCGGAGACGCCTATCTTGCCAATGGTATAGAGGATCAAATCCTTGCCCGATATCCATCTGTTCTTTTTTTCGCCGTGGAATATAAATTTCATCGACTCCGGCGTTTTAAACCATATCTTGCCGGTTATCATCGTGGCGGCGAGATCGGTGGAGCCTATGCCGGTGGAGAAGGCCCCAAGAGCGCCATAGGTGCATGTGTGGCTGTCCGCGCCGATGATGACATGGCCAGGCAGTGTCAGCCCCTCTTCAGGAAGCAGGGCATGCTCGATCCCCATTTTGCCCACTTCGAAATAGTTTTCTATCTCCTTGTCCTTGGCGAACTCCCTCATCCGTTTGCATTGTCCGGCGGAGGCGATGTCTTTGTTCGGCGCGAAATGATCCGGGACAAGAACAACCCGCTTCTTGTCGAAAACTTCCGTTGCGCCCGCCTTTTCGAAAGCATTAATGGCGATAGGGGCGGTGATATCGTTGCCCAGGGCGATATCGACATTGCAGGTGACGATTTCGCCCGGTTGTACGCTTTCTACTCCAGCGTGGACAGCCAGAATCTTCTCGGTGATCGTCATTGCCATTTGCTACTTATTCTCCTGCGAAGATGAAATAGTGGAGGTATGAATCATCGCTTATCCGGCGCCTCAAAAGCAATCAATATTTTTATGATAACGCTAACTATTATCATCTGATAGAATCACCGGACGACTTGCTTTTATAGACGGTTGACCATAAATTTACCAACAAGATATGATTTTGCCGCAAGAAAAATGAAAAATAGAGAGCCGCTCCCGGAACCTGCCAAGCTTCTCAAAAGATACATTTTGATCATCGCTTTTTCCTGGACGATTTTTGTGCTTATCTTGGCGACATGGGGCATAAGCCGCATTCAGAGACATAACGAAAATGTGATTCGCAAAGAGGCGCGGATTCATTTCAAATGGATAGTGATCTTTCGCGAATGGAACGCTTCACATGGCGGGGTCTATGTCCCTGTTACGAAACAGACACCTCCAAATCCATATCTTAAAATAAAAGAGAGGGATATAACCACTCCATCAGGCAAAGCTCTGACTTTGATGAATCCCGCGTATATGACACGCCTGCTTTACGAGCAATACGAGGGTCAAGCCGGGATTACAGGCCGCATGACGAGCCTGAAACCGCTCAATCCTGATAACGCTCCAGACAGCTGGGAGAGGTCTGCGCTTGTTGATTTCGAGCAGGGCGTAAAGGAAAAGATGGAGTTCAACGAAATCAACGGCGAGCCATATCTGAGGTTTATGAAACCGTTATTTATCAAAGAAACATGTCTCAAGTGTCATGCCCACCAGGGGTACAAAGTGGGGGATGTGAGGGGTGGCATTAGTATTTATGTTCCAGTGAAAGGTTACCTTACCTATAAAAGCGGGGAATTCAAAAAACAGTTTAAAGGATACGGGCTTATATGGGTTTTGGGATTGGGCGGGCTGGGCGTGACCTCAAGAGTCTTGCGCAGGCAGATAAGGAAAAGAGAAAAAGTCTCCACCGCTCTGCGCGAAAGCGAGGAGAGCAAAAGACTTATCCTCGATCATACCGGAGAAGCCATATGCGGGCTTGATATAAACGGAAACTGCGTTTTCGCGAATCTGGCCTGCCTTAAAACGCTTGGCTATGAAAATGAAAATGAACTGCTTGGGAAAAATGTGCATAACACAATACATCATACCCGCGCAGACGGGACGCCATACCCGGCGGAGGAATGTGAAGTCTACAACGCTTTTATCCACAGAAAGGAGGTTCATGTAGAAAACGAGGTCTTCTGGCGCGCCGACGGCTCGTCGTTTCCAGTCGAGTACTGGTCATACCCGATCATTAAAGATGGCGGTGTTATAGGCGCGGTCATGAATTTTCTCGACATCACCGAGCGCAAAAGGGCGGAAGCCAACTTGAGGAAATCAAACAGAATGCTAAAAATGTTGAGCGAATGTAATGGGGCGCTTGTCCGTTCGAGCAAGGAGGATGAACTGCTAAAAGAGATATGTAAAATTATCGCCAACGCAGGCGGCTACCGTTTCGTATGGGTCGGATACGCTGAGCATGATGAATACAAGAGCGTCCGTCAAGTGGCGCAGTACGGTTTTGAAGAGAATTATATCCCGACCCTGAAAATCTCATGGGCGGATACTGAAATGGGCAGGGGGCCGAGCGGCACGGCAATCAGAAATGGCGTCACCAACATTGCTAGCAATATACAGACCGACCCCAGATACGAACCGTGGCGCGCGAGAGCGATGGAGAGGGGGTATAACTCGTCAGCGGCGTTTCCTTTATTGATAGATGGACAGGCCATCGGCGCCCTGAATGTTTATTCAGCGAAAGCGGATGATTTTGACGATAAGGAAATCGGGCTTCTTGAGGAGCTGGCGGGAGATTTGGCGTACGGAATAACCAGCTTGAGAACACGTGAGGAGCGGTTACGCCTGTTCAGAGCCATCGAGCATTCCGCCGAAACTATTATAATTACCGACGTTGAAGGAAAAATAACCTATGTAAACCCGGCTTTCGAAGTAATCACAGGCTACACGCCCGAAGAGGCCATCGGACAGAATCCGAGGATACAGAAAAGTGGCAGGCAGGACGAAGCGTTTTATAAGAACCTGTGGGACACTATTACGGGCGGGAAAGTCTGGACGGGCCATTTCGTCAACAAGAAAAAAGACGGCTCTTATTATGAAGAGGACGCCACCATCTCCCCCGTGCCCGACTCTAAAGGCAATATCATAAGCTTTGTCGCCGTCAAACGGGACGTCACGAGCGAATCGGCGCTCGCAAAAGCCCGCGATTATTTCTCATCCGTCACCGCGCACGAGCTGAGGACTCCTCTTACAAAACTGGGGCTGGTTAAACTATTACTGCAAAAATATTCTGAAAAACCGATCGACCCGGAAAATCTGGACATGATCAAAGACACTCTGGACAAATCCATCGCGGATTTCGACCGGATCGTCTCCGCAGGAGAGTTGTTCACAGACCTGATCCTGTCAAAAACATCTAAAATATTCCATCACCATGACTTAAAACTGATTTTACACTACTGCGTGGAGTCGGCCAGGAGGAGTATAGATGATGAAAACAGAAAGGTTGCGCTTGATATGGATATAGAGGAGCTGGGAGACGGTCTTACGATATTTTGCGACCAGTCTATGGCGCAACACGCTATCGGGGAGGCGCTTTCCAATGCGATAAAATATACACCGGATGGAAAGAACGTTTATGTGCGGGGGAAAGTTACAGAAAAATTCGCTGTCATAGAAGTAAAAGACGAGGGGCAAGGAGTCCCCGTTGAAAAACTGGACATGGTGTTTGAGCCGTTCTTTTCTTTTGAAAACCACAATATCCATTCCACAAGCCAATACAAGTATCTTGGCGGCGGTGTTGGCGTAGGCCTGACCCTGGCCCGCCTAATCGTCGAGCGCCACAAAGGAAAGCTGACTCTTCAAAGCGAGGGTGAGGGAAAAGGAACAACCGTCAGAATGACTTTCCCGCTGGGGTAGCGGCTGTCTATTGAAACGTTACGGGCGTACTGCTTCGAAAAGCTTTACCATATCAAGGTAAACGTTGTATTCGCGCGTTGTCGTAAACCCCGCTTTTCTTATATTTTCGCCGGTTCTCCGGTTGATCTCCGGCCCGAACTTTCTAAATAGCGGCGTCATGATATCCATCATGGCGCCAAGCGCCATGGCGCCTGCGCGAACATGCTCAAACATTAACAGTCTGCTGTCAGGTTTGAGAACACGATAAATTTCCTTTAGCCCTTTCACAGGATCGGGAACGGAGCAGAATGTGCAAGAGGTCGCCACAGTGTCAAACGATCCGTCAGGGAAATCGAGGCTCATAACATCCGCCTCCACGACTTTCAGTTTGCCGTTGTAGTTATCCAGTTTTTCTTTGGCCTTCTCCACCATTTTAGGAGAGAAATCTATGGCGGTTATTTCCAGGCCTTCCGGGAAATAAGGAAAATCAAGGCCGGTTCCAGCCGCCACCAGCAATACTTTTCCCCGGCATTTCGTGAAAAGCATCCGTTTGTATTTTCCATACCGGCGTTCGATGCCCACGTTCGCCAGGTCGAAGCATTTTGAGGCGTTGTTCCACCTGGCGATATGATCGTTCATTTGAGCGAATCCTCTTTGACCGGCGATATTTCGCCGTGCAACGACCTGTCATATAAGTTAAAACCAATGTTAATTAGCGCTCCTGTCAAAAAACCGAAAGCCAGAAGAGCCTTTAGAGACGGAGTGTACGCAACGATCCACATACCGCAGGCCATACCCGTAAAATTGGCGATAAACATGCCCGGCATTATGATTTCAAATATGCCGCCAACAAGCGAAAAAGGAAGTATGATTACGGCCATCACAACCATGCCCAGGGCCATTCCGGCGAGCATGGCTGTCGGCATGCTCCATGACGGCGAAACGGCGAAGTGGATGGCTACAGCCGATAGCGAGCCTATTAAAACCGCCACGAAATAATCGGACAGCTTTAGAAGAAAATCTGTTTTGTTTTCCATAGTCTGTTCGACGGATTTTACCTTACAACAACGCCAGACGGAATCAATAATCTTGTTTGGGGAACAGAATTTGACTTATATCCAGGCAGGTTTTATATTTGATCATCAATTGGGGGGAGAACGTATAGATCGCCATCCGCGATTTTTTAACGAAGCAAATAGAGAAACAAAACATGAACCAGGATTTGCGACCTATAATCGAACGATATAAAAACGATAAGGAGACGGTTTATAACACATGGTTTGTAAACAATGATGAGCGCCTCAAAGCGTTTCGCTCGATTAGAAGAGGTGTGACGGATGTCATACAGGATATAAAAGATAAAAATTTCGGGAACGACTTTAAAGGCTCTTCACTGGAATTTGTATTAACCTGCATCACAGAGCAAAAGCAGGTTTTTATGGGCGCGTCGCACCCGTTTTACTGGAAGCCGAAATTGCGCATTCCTGATATTTATGAAAGCGAGGAGAACAAAGCCGCGTTTGGTCAGTTCCTGGAAAATTGCTGTAACTCCACTAATGAAGAACAAATCTTAAAAGAAATAATCTTACTTGATGAGCGTAAAATCAAAGGTCTTGGCCCTGCCGTGGCCAGTATTTTATATTTTTTGCATCCGACGATAATTCCGCCTTTCAATACAGCCATAGTGAACGGCTTTAATCGCCTTTTTAAGGAGAAAATAAAACTTGGCTCCTGGGAGCAATATCGGAAAATGCGCGCTGTAATTATGCATACCAATGTCGCTTTCAAGAATGATTTATCCAGCGACCTTGGCGCAATTTCAGGACTCTTGTTTGATATTGGTGTTGGGAAAATCCTTATCGGCGATGAGCATACCCTTACTGAAAAAGAAAGAGATAAGATTGAAAGGCAAATTAAAAAGCGTCAAATCGATGTAATAGAAGGAAGTAAGCAAGAAAATCTCCATACGGAAATGCAGTTCCATCTTTTGAAGATTGGGGATTCACTTGGCTATGATGTTATCAGCGCTTCAAACGACAGGTCAAAATGTCATAACGGGAACAATTTCTCTTCTATAAGCTTGTCTGAATTCCCAACGTTAAATGTTGATAACGACACATTCAAAACGATCGCTCTAATTGACGCTGTATGGTTCGAGAAAGGCGCTAATAATATTACGTGCGCGTTTGAAGTGGAAAAAAGCACTTCCATCTATTCAGGAATCTTAAGGCTGAAAGATTTATTTTATTCATTCCCGGATAACCAATCTACGCTTTACCTGATAATTCCGGATAATAGAGAAAAAGAGGTGATACTGCAGTTGAGTCGGCCATCGTTTAGAAAAGGCGAAGTTGCAATTCACTACATATTATTTTCTGAATTGAAACAGCATTGTGACTCAATATGCAAGTTTGGAGAGGATAAAGAAATATTGAAAAAAATAGCCAAACGGGTTTGAAAGCTTTGGGGTGAGCCAGGTGTCTGCACACTTTGCGCGCCAGGCCGCTTCAGGTATTTGCTGTTACCTCATACAGGAAGAGACAGTTTGTTGTCATTGACGGTTACGCCGCTTGTTTTAGGAGTAAGCTTGCATTCCGTGAAGATTGTCTCCGGGCAGGTTTTGCAGATGTCTTTGTCCAGCTTTTCGTAAATAGCGCGAATGGCCGCGCTTTTAGAGCTAAAGATATTCTCCTCCCCTATCACATCAAGGTAGCCGCCTTTTTTCAGCAATGATCTTACCTTATGTTTCATCCCGTACAGGTAGAGCCCCCCACCTCTAAAGCGCCATTCCTTCGCCTCATTGGCAAGCATTTCCGCTCCTGCTATGTCGATGAAATTGATTCCACTACAGACAACAAGGACATATTTTTGATTTGAGGATTTGCTCCGCAGGTGCTCAAAATATTGTTGTACACGATTTACCGATCCGAAATATATGGAGTTGTCAATTCGTATTATCTTGAACTGCGGGCACTCTGGAAGGTCGGTGTTCGTGATGAAAGAGCGGTTGGAGGATTCGATGTCGGGAATGCGGCTCACGATTCTGGGTTTGGATGTATTGTGCAGGTAAAGAATAAGCGAAAGTATAACGCCTGCGTAAATGGCGAACTCCAATTCCAGAAATAAAGTGGCGAGAAACGTAACAACCAGCACAGATGTCTCATGGCCGCCTGACCTTAAGATTGATTTTATATGATGAAAATCTATCAGGTTGTATGCGACGACAAGCACAATCCCGCCCATCGCCGGAATCGGCAGATACGCGGCCAGCGGCGCCACAATAAAGAGTATGGCCGCAAGAGAGATTGCGGCGAAAATGGCCGCCATCGGGGTTTTTGCGCCTGCGGAATAGTTTATCCCGCTTCTTGTAAATGATCCCGACGACGCATAGCATGAAAAAAAACTGCCGAAAATGTTGGCGACGCCCTGTCCTGTAAACTCCTGGTTGCCGTCTATTCTCTGCTTGGATTTTATTGCGATAGACCGCGCGATGGAAACCGCCTCGATAAGTCCCAGCATGGCGACCGCCAAACTTCCCGGCGCCAATACCCTGATTGTTTTCGCGTCAAAATCAGGCATGGAAAACGGGGGGAGATGCGAAGGCAAAGACCCGACAACTCTTATGGCGTGTTCTTCGGCTCCCAGAAAATAAGCCACTAACCCGGCGGCTACCATAGCCACCAGCATTCCAGGCAATTTCGGATTGTATACCTTCATCCCAACCACAATGATCAGCGTAACTGAGGCTACAGACAAGACATAAAAATTGGTCTCTGGCAGTTTCACGAATACATCAATCCAGGTATGAAGGAAAGACTCACCTGCTGGGATATCAACCCCCAGGCAATGTTTAATCTGGCTGGTGGCGATCAGCATGGCCGCGCCGGTCGTAAAACCGACAACGACTGTGTGGGAGATAAAGTTGACGATGGTTCCGAATCTTAAAACCCCCAGCGTGAATTGTATCAGGCCCGTCATAAACGTAAGCGTTAACGCCAACTGGATGAATTCGCCGGATCCAGGCTCGGCGTATGGGCTGATTGTAGAGAACAAAACTATGGAAATGGCGGTGGTAGGCCCGGATATAAGGTGGAGCGAAGAGCCGAAAAGCGCGGCGATTATGGGGGGGATTATCGCCGAATAAAGGCCGTACTCCGGTGGAAGGCCAGCTATCATGGCAAACGCCACACCCTGCGGCAAAACAATAAATGCGTTTGTAATACCAGCCACCAGATCGCTTTTTAACGTGGATCTGTTGACCAGGGGAAGCCATGATAAAAAGGGAAGCAGTTTGTTTATATATTTATTTTCCATTACGGCCCCTGGCGCATTGACACATCCCAGATTTGATCATAGTCATTGTTAGCCTGCGCCCGCTCTTATTGAACGCCAGTTGTTTTGTAGAAAACCAGAAACTCGTCCATGAGGTTTTTCAGCTCAGCGGTCACGTGTTTATTTAGCTCTGTTTTATTCGACACAAACGGTTTGTTATCCTTTTTACTGGTCTGCCGCTCCATGCCGGAAGTCCATATGGAGGCGGTTTCCGCTGTCGACGCGCCCCCGTTCACCGTTACAGACCGCTCAAGAGACAGCTCCATAAAAACCAGGTATTTTCGCTGGTTTTCATGCTCATAGCCCAGATATTTATTAAGGTCATTTTCGTATCCGATATGAAAACTAAGTATGAGCCTGGCGCCGGATTTTATATCCTTTGCCGGAAATGATTTAACGCCAATTTCACGCAATCGCGACTCCATGTAACTTCCAAGCCGCTTTTTCAAAGAATCGTCTATTATCTGATCGTTCGTCTTTATGCTGATAGAAACTGTGTCGAGTCTCATACCTTTTGCGGCCACGCCCTTATCCTCGGCGTGAGCGCTCAGGGCCGACGTGTAACAAAGCGCCAGCGATAGCGCTACGATAAAAGCAATAAACCTGTTCATACGATATTTCCGCAGGAATTATTCATCTCAATTTCCTTACCTTGATTCTGACATCAACCAGCTGGCTGGCCAGGATTTATTATGGGAATCTACTATTGGCGAGCTGGAACGAAGCTCCATGCCAGTCCAAAAGAGGGTTAGGTGACAATTATTACAGATTTAAGCAGGAGAATGTCTGTAAAGCTTTCAACTCTCGCCTGATAACAACTAGGCTCAAACTTACGTATTTTATCACGCCTCTTTTTCACGAGCGCATTAATCTTGGCGTGACCTTTATCATCTTCATCTTCCTGGAGCTCAATTTCGCAGACAATATATGGTAGCGTATTGGCCAACGGAGAATCTGGCTCGATAACATGGTTTGCGGCGCCAGCGGTCAAGGACGATCCGCCTCCATAGACGAGAACCGTCAGGAAGAAAACCAGTCCGTATGTAAGAATATTATTTTTCATTTATGACAACCAGAATGTTACATCTTTTGGCATTATAGCCCCGGTCAGCAAAATAGCAATTAGTTTCAGCGGCCTGATATACAGAATATATATAGAGGGTCTTTGCGGTTTAATTTAGCCGCCAGTCCTTTTCGATCCGGTTTATCTCGGCGTCCCGAAATTCCCTGTTCAGGTAGGAACTGCTTGTGAGCTCCTCGCGAAGGCGCGCGACATAGCGGTCTTTTTCATCTTTGAGCGATTTTTCAAGGTCGGCCCGCTTGCTCATG
>UOGB01000186.1_pt1 | contig 11663 bp, 12 predicted proteins | sample 1989701 | NCBI WGS metagenome assembly UOGB01 (sample SAMEA4712198, study PRJEB27164) | hydrothermal vent metagenome | biome: marine basaltic hydrothermal vent biome; feature: marine hydrothermal vent; material: mineral | place: Pacific Ocean | collected 2011-06-14/2011-07-23 | depth 1691 m
AAAAAACCGGACACGGCCAGGCTTATTAATGTTGACGGCGCCCAAAATGTCGCGCGCGCATGCAAGAAGATGGATAATGTCTACCTCGTTCACTATTCCACCGATCTTGTGTTTGACGGAACCTGTGGGCCTTACTGCGAAGAGGACGCTGTTAATCCGGTAAACGTCTACGGCGCCACAAAAGCCGAATCGGAAAGCGCGGTGATATCGAGCCATGAAAACTCGGCCATCCTCAGAACCGCCATCGTCTATGGAAGAGGCTCCGGCAAGCGGCCCAATTTTTTCGAGTTTTTAATCGCTCAGGCTAAAAGCGGAAAAGGGGCGAAAATTTTTAACGATGAGTATCGGTCATTTGTTTACGCGGACGACTCGGCCAGCGCTGTGGCCGAATTGATAAGCTCCGGTCTTACCGGGGTTTTTCACGCGGGAGGTGACAGCCGACTCAGCCGGTACGAATTTGTTATGAAAATGCTCTTATATTTTGGTTTGCCAGGCGCCAATTTTGAGCCGATCCAGATCGGCGACCTGGCCGAACAGGCTCCCCGTCCGCCCGACTGCTCTTTAAACAGCGAAAAACTGAAGGCTGAAACCGGCTGGCGGCCATCATCGTTCGAGCCGGGAATGGAGCGGTTTAAACAATCGCTGGGTCTTTAATATGGCGCGAAATCGCTTTGCCTGGCTAACTGTCATGCTTATAATACCTAGCGCCCGATAATAACCGGCCACAAATTCGGAGAATAATTTTAAACGAATGAAAATTAGCGAATACCTGTCAAAAGATATGATCCTGACCGGGATCAAGACCGAAAATAAGTCTGGTCTTTGTAAATTAATCGTAGACCACCTCATTTCTAAAAAGATAATAGCCGAAGAGAGGCGGAAGATTCTGATCGACAAGATCATGGAGCGTGAATCTATGTCTTCGACCGGGATCGGCGGCGGCGTTGCGATCCCTCACGCTTCAGGTGAGGACATTGACAACATAATAATAGTCGTCGCCCAGATTCCGGACGGTGTGGATTTCGACGCCATCGACGAGGCGCCGGTCGATCTGGTGTTTATGATTATCGGCTCCGAGCGCGTTCCCCGGATCCATCTTCAGCTTCTGGCCACCATTGTTCGCGTCTGCAAGAATGTGGAGCTGGTTAAAGCCCTCAGAAAGACCGCCGACGCCGGCGAGATGTATGAGTTAATCGCGGATTTCGATAGAGAGTGACAAGCCCTATGGCTCATGAGCTTTTCGTATGTATCATCAACCGTCCCGAAGCGGTGGAGGATGTTATAGCCGCGTTTGTCGAAATCGGCGTCACCGGATGCACCATCGTAGACTCCAAAGGCATGGGAAAGATAATCGCCCAGGACATCCCCATATTCTCAGGATTCAAAAACATGTTTTCGGGTACACGCGAGTCGAACGTGACCATTTTTTCGGTGATGGACTCCGGCCTTGTGGACGAGGCCATCAAAATTATCGAGGAAATCTATGTCTCTTTTTCCGAGCCAGATTCCGGCATAGTGTTTACCTTGCCGGTGAACAGGGTAAAAGGGCTCCTCAGCAACCCGTAAACGTCCTCCTCTTCTCGTCCGGAGCCGATGGAATATGAAGCTTGTCTGGATCGTTATACTCGTAATCGTGGCCGGATACGCGGGTTCCTATTTTGTTTTCTCAAAAGATCGCCTGCCTGCCGCCATACGTGATATTTTTCTTACTGGCTGGGAATTTTTCATCGTCGGCGCCGCCATAGGCCCTGGCGGATTTAACCTGATCGAATCAGGACAGCTTGAGCAGTTAAACCCCTTTATCGCGCTGGGGCTTGGGTGGGTCGGCCTCATTTTCGGAGTTCAGATGCGCGTATCCGACCTTAGAAAAATCGATCCGGCGATGAAACTGCTGACACTGATACAGGCGGCTATGGTCGGCGTGGGCCTGTTTTTTATTTTCGCGCTGGCCTCGTCGATCCTTTTGACCATCTCCTGGATAGAGATCGCCGTCGCCTCCGGGATAGTCGCCTGCGCGGGGGCTATCTCGTCCCCGACGGCCATAAGCCTTGTGGGCGCCCGCCTTGATAGATCCAAAAGCCCTCAGTTAAGATCCCTGATGATTATCGCCACTCTGGATATTGCGCCCGCCCTTATTGTTATCGGGGTTTTGTTCTGTTTTTTCACGGCGGAGCCGGGAGGGGGTTTCTCTCTTCTACGCGGTTTCTCGATGCTGTTTTACTCATTTATAATCTCGGCCGCGCTGGCTGGTATCTTTCTTCTTTTCGACAGGAAAAACCTCTCCGAAGGTGAAAATCTGGCGGTCTTTATCGGGTTTCTTATTTTAATCACGGGAATAGCTTTTTATCTCAGTCTTTCACCCCTTTTTCTAAGCCTTCTTGTGGGTGTTTTTCTGGCCAATACCCTTCAGCCAGATGACATGATCTACGTTTCATTGCATTCGACCGAAAAACAGTTTTACGTAATCGTGCTCATCGTATCCGGTATGTGGTGGCAGTCTTACACGCCGGAGATATGGGCGCTCGCCGGCGTCCTGATCGTCGTCAGATTGTGGCTTAAACGTGAATCTGTGGACGCAGGCGCCAAGCTTGTTTTTAAAACTGACAAACTGCAAAAAGGAATCGGCCAGGCGCTGGGGGCGCAGGGCGCTTTGGCGCTCGCCATCGGCCTGAATTACATCCTCATTTATCCGGGGCAGGCGCCCAAGCTCGCTTTCGGGGTAATAGCAATTAGCGTTATAGCCAACGAGGCGATGGCTCCCTGGCTGATCCGGAAAACTCTCGGAAACCATAAGGCGGACGAGACCGAAAGATGACTTGGACGCGCCCTGTTTTGATCGTCTTTGTTCTCCTGGCTTTAATGTCGTTCGTATACCAGCTTGGCGGCGGATCAATCGATCCGTTGGCCGAATCGACGCTGGCGCTCGGTTTTGTTCTGCTTTTCGCCTTCTCTCTGGGACAGATGGCGCTTGCGCTAAAAGCTCCGTCGATAACCGGGTTTCTTGTGGCCGGTATCCTGGCCGGGCCTTTTGTTCTGGGGTTTGTCACTGACAAGAGCGCTGAGCCGCTTCAACTGGTAAACGGTCTCGCTCTCTCGCTTATCGCTTTTACCGCCGGAGGAGAGCTGAAAATCTCCAGGTTCATGCCGAGAATAAAAACTCTTTTATGGACAGCCGCCGCCCAGTTCGGATATACGTTTTCCATCGTTTTTGCGGTTTTGTTCCCTCTTTTTTACTTTACCGGGCTTTTGGACGGCTCTTTGGCGATCGCCTTTTGTGGAGCGGTTCTGATCAGCGCCCTGTCCACCGCCAATTCTCCGGCGACCGCCATAGCCGTTATTACCGAGACGAAATCCAGCGGCCCGGTGTCGGATCTCATCATAGGCGTAACCGTGTTAAAAGATGTGATTGTGGTTGTGGTTTTCGGAATAGTAATCGGCCTGATCGAGGCGGTGATCGGACAGGGCAAAGGAATGGGGTTTGATCTTGCTCTGGACATGTTTTATGAAATAACAATCTCGCTGTTAATCGGGTGGGCGGCCGGAGCGTTGATGACTGGCTACCTTAAACTTACCGACCGCAACACTGGCCTGTTCGTGGTAACGGCGGCGTTAATAGTGGTGGAGGTAAGCGTAGCTTTCCATGCAAGCGTATTGCTCATATCGATGATGGCGGGGTTTATCGTGGAAAATTACTCTGAAACCGGCGAAAAGCTTATAAAGGGAATCGAAACAAGCTCTGCGCCCATTTACGTCATCTTCTTCTCATTGGCGGGTCAAGGGCTCGATCTAAACGCGGTGGCCAGCATGTGGCCCTACGCCCTCATACTGGTTCTGGCAAGAATGGCCGGCGTAATGAAAGGTACAATGTACGGCGTAAAAAAAGCTGGGGAGCCGTCTAGCGAAGGAAGGCACGCCTGGACAGGATTTGTAGGCCAAGCTGGCGTCAGCATAGGTTTCGCCCTTACCATCGGGGCGCAGTTTCCCGGATGGGGCCAGAAGCTGGCCACGCTGGCGCTCGCCGGTATAGCGATAAACCAGATTATAGGCCCGATTATGATGAAACGAAGCCTGATTTTGGCCGGAGAGGCCTCCTCGGCGCTTGTGGAGGAAAAACCAGCGTAATGAAAATCCCCGGCGATCTTCTTGACACTATCGTCAACTCCAAAAACGTTGCGGCTCTGACCGGCGCCGGTGTGTCCGCAGAATCTGGCGTGCCTACGTTTCGCGGGGAAGAGGGGCTGTGGCGAAATTTCAGGGCGGAGGGGTTTACCACCCCGGAGGAGCTGGCCACCCCGGAGGCCTTTAGACGCGACCCAAAGCTTGTCTGGGAATGGTACGACTGGCGGCGCACGCTCATAGCCCCTTTAAAACCGAATCCTGGCCACCTTAGCCTGGCGAAGTTTGAGAAACGTTTAAAAAAAAAGGAGGAGGGGCGATTCACACTTGTCACGCAGAATGTCGATGGCCTGCACCGTCTGGCGGGAAGCGCCGATCCGGTGGAGATGCATGGCAACATCTGGTTTACCCGTTGCGTTGACGAAGGAACAGTGCGGGAAAACAGGGATGCGCCCCTGCCTCAATTGCCGCCGCTGTGTCCCGATTGCGGGGCCATGGTCCGCCCCCACATCGTCTGGTTCGGCGAATCGCTGGAGCCTTCGGTTCTTGAACGGGCTTACAAGGCCGCGCAGGAGGCCGAGGTTTTTTTTATTATTGGAACATCAGCCGTCGTCCAGCCTTCAGCGAGCCTCGCAGGTATAGCCAAAGACGCAGGCGCTATGGTAGTCGAGATAAATCTGGAGTCCACCCCTGTAACCAGTCTGGTGGACCTATCGTTAAAAGGCCCTTCAGGCGTAATACTCCCGGAACTTTTAAAAATGATAGAATCAGCCTGAGCCTAGCTGGCGTACATCGTCACAAACCACATTTTTACCAGGATTAATTAAATTGAAATCAGAAAAGATAAACCGCGTTAAGGGAACAAAAGATATCCTTCCCGCCGCTACAGCCCTGTGGCGGGAGGTTGAGGAGGTCGCAAGAGAAGTCTTCGAGCTATACAATTTTCACGAAATACGGTTCCCGGTATTCGAGAAAACCGAGGTCTTCACAAAGTCGATAGGCGAGACATCGGACATCGTGGAAAAAGAGATGTACACTTTCACCGACCGGGGAGACGAATCGCTGACGTTAAGACCGGAGGGAACCGCGCCTGTCGTCCGCGCCTTTGTCGAAAACTCGCTTTTCAACAAGCCTGGCGTCAAGAAGCTCTACTACATGGGGCCGATGTTCCGCGCAGAGCGTCCCCAGGCAGGCAGGTTCCGCCAGTTTCATCAGATAGGCGCCGAGGTTTTCGGAACGGACGACCCATCAGCCGACGCCGAGCTTATACTGGCCCTGCTCGATTTTTTCGAGGCTTTAAACATAACCGGGCTTGAGCTAAAGCTAAACTCGCTCGGATGCCCCGTATGCCGCCCCGCCTACCGCGACGAGCTGGCCTCGTTTTTAAAAAGCAGGATCGGCTCTCTTTGCGAATCGTGCCAGAGGCGGGTCGATAAAAACCCGTTTCGAGCGCTAGATTGCAAGTCGAAAGGATGCAGGCAAGTGGTGTCGGACGCCCCCTCTATCGACAGCTTTTTATGCGGCGATTGCAAGGAGCATTTTAAAACCGTAAAGGATCTGCTCGACGATACGGGTGTATCGGTCACACTCGACCCAAAACTTGTGCGAGGGCTCGATTACTACTCCAGAACCGCTTTTGAGGTGACCTCCTCAAGGCTTGGCGCCCAGGACGCGGTCGCGGGAGGGGGCCGGTACAACTCGCTGGTGGAACAGTTCGGGGGGCCGCCTACTCCGGCCATCGGATTCGCGCTTGGGATGGAGCGGCTTTTAACGCTTGTAGACGCGCCTGAGCGCGAGCCTGCGCCTGATCTGTTTCTCGTGGCTGTGGGAGGCAAAGCCGAAAAAGAGATTTTTCAGCTTGCGCGCAGGCTGAGGCAGGACGGGTTCATGGTTGAAAGGGGTTTTGGCGGCGGGAACCTTAATAACCGGATGAAAAAAGCGGACAAGTCGGGGGCGCGGTTTGCGGTGATAATAGGGGACGATGAAATCGCAAACGCTTCGGCGACCATAAAAGACCTGGTAAAAGGAACGCAAAAACAGGTCGGCCTCGACGAAATCTCAAAAACTCTTGAGGACGATCTTCTGGCCTCGATAGAAGAGCAAAGCGAATAAAAACGGCGCCCGGCGCCTCATGAAGCGACCGGAACTGCGGAGTGAACACCCCTCTTCGGGGCACACGGTAACACGCCGCAGAGCGCAAACTCTCCCCTCCTTTACGAGGAGGGGATTAAAAGGGGTGGTGTTCCTTATAAAAGGAAATTAGAGCGGCCCCCCGCCCCCCCGGCCTGACGGCCACTTTACGGTCACCCCGGCCTTGAGCCGGGGTCTCGCCAAAAGAAGCGCTACCGCCATACGAGATTCCGGCTCGTGGGCCGGAATGACACTTTTTTTATGGCGCGTGACTCTCACGGCAATAACGCGCCACAGAGAATAAAAATGTCATCGCGAGGTCTGCGGGGCGGGCCGTGGCGATCTCGGTCAGAGAGGAAATGACAAATGGCTCAAAACGGGGGGCTTTGCGCCAATAAACAAGCAGATTATTTAGCCGTAGCGGTTTTTCTGGCTGAGGGAGCTCTATCGTAGTCTGCTTCTTCATCTTCCATGAGCCGTTTTTCAAGAAGCGTAAGCTGATCTTCGGCGTATACCGGCGGCACGATATAATTTCCATCGAAACAGGCTTTGCAAAAATCCTCTTTTCGATCTTTAAGGGCGTCTAGCATCCCTTCTATGCTCAGGTAGGCTAAGCTATCCGCGTCCAGATATTTGGCTATCTCCTCCACGCTGTATGTCGAGCCGATAAGCTCGGAGCGCGATGGCGTGTCTATTCCGTAAAAACAAGAATGGGTGGTAGGTGGCGAAGATATTCGCATATGCACCTCTTTTGCGCCTGCTTCACGGATCATTTTTATTATTTTTTTCGACGTTGTTCCCCTGACGATCGAATCGTCCACGACCACGACCCGGTTCCCCTTGATAGCCTCTTTGACCGCGTTATGTTTTATTTTCACGCCGAAATGGCGGATCGATTGGGTCGGCTCGATAAAAGTCCTGCCTACATAGTGGTTTCTGATAATCCCTGTTTCAAAAGGAATCCCCGATTCCTCCGCATATCCTAAAGCCGCCACCACCCCGGAGTCAGGCACCGGTATGACCATATCGGCCTCAACCGGCTTTTCATGGGCCAGCTTGCGGCCAAACTTTTTCCGTACATTGTGAACGCTTTTGCCGAAAATGTTGGAATCGGGCCGGGCGAAGTAGATATACTCGAACACGCAATGGTTCTTTTTTCTCGCCTCGAAAGGAAAGTAACTAAACAGTCCCTCGTTATTTACAACGATTAACTCTCCAGGCGCAACGTCGCGGATATACTTGGCGCCGATCAGGTCGAACGCGCAGGTCTCTGACGCAAAAACATAACCCGATCCGAGCGTACCCATGGCAAGAGGCCGGAACCCGTGCTGGTCTCTTGCGATTATCATCTCGCTGGCTCCCATCAGGGCCAACGAATAGGCCCCTTCCAGTTGGGAAAGCGCCTCTGTCACCTGATCTTGAAAACGACTCTTCTTCGATTTGGCGATCAGGTGGATGATGACCTCTGAATCCATAGTGGACCGGAAAATAGACCCCTCCTCTTCGAGGCGCTGGCGAACCACATCCGCGTTGACCAGGTTGCCGTTATGCGCAAGGGCAAGCGGGCCGCGGGCGTATTCTATGGCCATGGGCTGGGCGTTTTTTAACTGGGAGTGGCCATGGGTGGAATAGCGGTTATGGCCGATGGCCATTTTTCCCTTGAGCTGTAGGATATTGCTTTCATTGAATACTTCGGACACATGCCCCATCCCTATTTCGGCGTGGTGTTTCGTCTCGTCAGACGAGACTATCCCGGAAGCCTCCTGCCCTCTATGTTGCAGGGAATAAAGGCCCAAATAGGTCAGATTCGCCGCTTCAGGATGCCCGAAAACGGCGAATACCGCACATTCGTCTTTGAATTTATCCAGAGCCATTACTAGCTATATTATTTTAATTTTAATAAAACACAATTAAAACGGATCGGATCGATGGATACAAGTCTACCATCGTTTTGTTTTTATGAGCGCATGAATTTTTATTATACTTGCTTCCGGCCCGATCTTTGATACAATTCCCCGATTAAACTGAAAAATCCGTCATGGAAGAAAAATGGGACGAATAAATTATCTTTTCACATCCGAGTCTGTTTCCGAAGGACATCCGGACAAAGTGTCCGACCAGATATCCGACGCTGTTTTAGACGCTATCATCGGGCAGGATCCGATGGCCAGGGTGGCCTGCGAGACATTCTGCACCACCGGCCTTATTCTAGTGGGTGGCGAGTTTACCTGCGATCCGAAGGTAAAATTCAGCGTGGATGAAATCGCGCGCGGCGTAGTCGAGCAGATTGGATACAACGATTCATCTTTGGGTTTCGATTTTAAATCCTGCTCGGTCTTAAACGCAATGCACGGCCAGTCGCCCGACATCGCCCAGGGCGTAGTGCGGGACACTGCAGAGGCGCAAGGCGCCGGCGATCAGGGCATTATGTTCGGCTACGCCACCAACGAAACGCCGGAATATATGCCGATGCCGATACTGCTGGCCCACAATCTGCTGATCCGGCTCGCAAAATTGAGAAAGGACGGGACTCTTCCCTTTTTGCGCCCCGACAGTAAATCGCAGGTGACCATACAGTATGTAAACAAAAAACCGAGTTATATCGACACGGTTGTCATATCCACCCAGCATACCGAAGATGTGTCGGAGGAAAAGCTGAGGGACGAGGTGATAGAAAAAGTTATCAAACCGACTCTACCCCCTGAGTTGTTCAAGGAAAAAAAGATCAAATACCACATTAATCCTACCGGCAGGTTCATCGTCGGCGGGCCGCACGGCGATACGGGGCTTACCGGGCGGAAGATAATCGTGGACACATACGGCGGCATGGGCTCTCACGGTGGCGGCGCCTTTTCCGGGAAAGACCCCAGCAAAGTAGACAGGTCGGCCTCCTACATGGCCCGCTATATCGCCAAGAATCTTGTGGCCGGGGGTTTGATGGATCAGTGCGAAGTCCAGCTCGCCTACGCTATCGGCGTGGCGGAGCCGGTGTCGCTGTTGGTAGATTCGTTCGGGACACGCAAGATCGACCAGGAGAAAATCCACGACATCGTTAGGGATCATTTCGATCTGACGCCTTACGGCATTTTAAAGACTCTCGATCTTCGCAGGCCGATTTATCAGAAAACGGCGGCTTACGGCCATTTCGGGCGGGAGCTACCGGAGTTTACGTGGGAAAAGACCGACAAAGCGGCCGCGCTCAAAAAATCAGCCGGCCTCTAAAGCGCCTGGGGAGCGGTTGACGGGACGCGCAGGCAGACGAATGCGAGTTTGAGGATATGAGCAAGTGTAAGTAAGCTCAGCCTGCCGCGCGAATTTTTTTATATTCGCTTCGCTTCGTTTTCTCCGTCCTTTGCAAATCGTAAGAGGCCTGCCAGTTCATCCAGAACTCAGCCGACATGCCAAGATACTTCGCCACTCGAAGCGCAGTGTCCGGCGTGAAACCGCGTTTTCCGTTTAAAAGCTCGTTCGCTCTGGTAAAACTTATATCGATATCACGCGAAAACCGGGTCTGCGTTATATCACGCGGTTTTAAATACTCCTCCCAGAGAATTACTCCAGGATGCTCAAGCTGGAATCCAGCGCTTTTTACTGGCATGGCTCCCTCCGTGTTACTGGTTTGTTAATGGTAGTCTGTTATCTCAACCTCGTAGGCGTCACCCTTTTCAAACATGAAACATATTCTGTATTGTTTATTAATCCTGATGCTCCACTGACCTTTCCTTCCGCCTTTCAAAGCTTCAAGCCTGTTTCCTGGCGCTATTCGCAAGTCGTCAAGACTCTCTGCGAAATGGAGCATGGTCAACTTCCTTTTCACTTGCCCTTCGATAGGCTTAATAAATCCGGAAACCTCATCCTCTTCAAAAAGCCGTTTAGTCGCTTTGGATGAGAAAGACTTTATCATGGGAATAATTATAACTACATCCATTATACCTGTCAACATGGTAGCTTGGAAAATAGCATTGCCTTTAAGAAACAATAGACTATGGTAAGATAGGCTTGAGGGGAAGTTGAAATTCAAAGCTTAATTCAGATGCGAAAAAAAGGGGCGGTTGCTGGAACGCGCCGACAGACGAATGCGAGTTTGAGGATATGAGCAAGTAGGGTAAATGGAATTTACAATCGTAATATCGATAATTGCTTTGCTCATTAGCATAGGAAGTTTTGGTGTAACTCTATGGGCTACACGCATTAGCAGACGCTCCCTTGACCATGCTATCCGAGTTCAAGAAACTAACGAAGAAAAAGAATTTGAACGTATAAGAACAGGCCTTCTAATGCAGATTTCTGATAGCCGTCGAATATTAGAAAAAACTAGAATCGAAATAGGAACTATTAAGGCAAATTTTGATGCTGAATCTCAGCCTGTGCAAGTACTCATGACTAATTACACGAAACTATTTACTGAGTACCTACCAGGTGTAGAGTCAAATATTAAGCAACTTGACGCTTTGTGGCGGGATGTGTCTGGCTGGACAGATGAAAAAGATTACAAAAAACTAATGGAAGCCAAAGCGACGCTTTACCATAGTTCTAAAGATGACGAACAAGTTTATGAGTCTGCCATTTTTTGTGTAAAAGAATTCAAAACAAAATTAGAACTAGCAAAGCAACATGTAAATAATGGACTTAGATAAATGTTTATTGACTAGAGCGAGAATGTAGCGCGGATAGGAACCTGTCCATAGGCGCTGGTTTTTTCTCTTGCTTTATTTTATACACGTCCCCTTTTAGGGAAAAAAAGCAGGCTAATATCGGTAAAGCTCCGGTTTATAAAGGCCTTCGACGGGCACGCCTTATTAAAGCGCATTGAACTCATCGGCGCTTATATCCGCTTGCCGTATAAGCTTTCTTAGCAAGCCCGGCCCAAGTTTTTTGTGTTGAGGAACCGATAAAGTCCATTGATATCCCTGCTTTACCAGCATGACGTGAGAGCCTTTACTGCGGGCAACAGACATCCGGCCTTGCTAAATTTACGAACCGCCTCGGCTCTGGAGCATAGCCGGATCGGCTCCCCCATTACACCTGAATTTCAACGGTCGAAGATAGATCTGGATTCCGCTTCGATTCCATCACCGTTAGCCATCCCTCAATCGCTTCTTTTATGTTGGCGATGGCTTGATCTTCCGTGTTCCCTTGAGACAAACAGCCAGGAAGAGAAGGAACTTCGGCTACAAAAAAACCTTCCTCGTCTTTCTCGATAATCACTCGAAGTTTCATAAGACAACCCTTAACAAAATCTCTTGTTATTTTACTCCAGAAACTTCAGAAAAAGGTGGAGCTTTTTATCGCCCGTGATGGCATTTGCGCGCGTCTTCAGAGGAAAATAAAGCTGACTGCTAATACCTGTACATCTCCGGTTTGAACGGGCCTTCGACGGGAACGCCTATATAGTCGGCCTGCTCTTTAGAAAGTGT
>UOGB01000199.1_pt1 | contig 11645 bp, 15 predicted proteins | sample 1989701 | NCBI WGS metagenome assembly UOGB01 (sample SAMEA4712198, study PRJEB27164) | hydrothermal vent metagenome | biome: marine basaltic hydrothermal vent biome; feature: marine hydrothermal vent; material: mineral | place: Pacific Ocean | collected 2011-06-14/2011-07-23 | depth 1691 m
TGATGTGGAACTATGTGGGGATAGCAAGGACAGACAAACGCCTGCAAAGGGCGAAAAGCAGGATAGAGCTTATCGAACGGGAGATAAACAGCTATTACTGGGATTTCGTGGTGACGACAGACCTGTTGGAGCTAAGAAACCTTGCTCTTTGCGCCCGCCTGATAATAGACAGCGCCATTTCGCGAAAAGAATCAAGAGGCCTGCACTATAACCTCGATTACCCCGATACAGACGACGAGAACTTTTTAAAAGATACGGTGATTTGAAGAAAGGCCTGAAAGTTTCTCCTATATAAACAAAAGAAGACATAACCAGGCCTAGGCGATGCGTAAAGAATCAACCTTTCTTTGGCACAAACTTGATTTTAAGCTCGCAGTTGAGGGCGTTGGCGACTTTTTTTAGCGCGGATATTGAAGCCCTGCCATAACCGGGCGATTCAAGCCTGGAGATAGCCGGGGCTTTTGTGCCGATCTTTTTAGCAAGCTCGGCCTGGGTCATATGAACTCTGGCTCTGGCTTTGATTATTTCTTCGGCGATCTGAAATTCACTCTTAAGAGAGCTATATTCCGTTTTGATCTTTGGGTCTTTCAACCATTTCTTTTTTAAATTGTTAAATTCTTTTATCTCAACCATTCCATCGCCTCTTTCATCCTTTTTGCGGCTGTTTCGATTTCTCTTGCCGGAGTTTTAGCGGTCTTTTTTACAAAACCGTGAAGCAGAATAATCTTCCGTTTTTTGGATGTGAAATAAAAAACCCTTGCTATGCCGTCTTTTCCTTTCGCTCTTAGCTCAAAAAGCTTATTATGTCCTTTAATCGCTTTTACATAAGGCTCTCTAACGTTATGCGGCCCATATGTGAGAAGCATTTCCAAGACTCGCAATAACTTCGCCTTTATATCCGGCGGAATTTTATCCAGCCACTCTTCAAGCCGTTTGTCGTAATAAGCTGTCCACACAAAATTATATTAACATATTTGTTAATATAATTCAGCATGCAAAGGTGCTGTTAGTAAGGATAGAGAACAAGAATCAATAACTTTATACGTTCGTTTTATAGAGAGCCAAAGGCGGCGCCATGTGGCTCACCCAACCCAGACTACTTTTGTCTCAAGGTCGGTCTGGTCGTCCACAATATCCATCCATCCTTTGGTCGCGTCCACGCCGTCGATAAAGTCGTCGGCGGTAAGGCCGTAGTTGGCGATGGCTGTTCGGCAGATTATTATTTCCGCGCCAAGTTTTAAAGCGCCGGTAAGGCGGCCTTTGACCGTGACATCGCCTTCGGGGGCGCCGTCCAGAAATTTCTTCGTGAAAAAATTGCAGGCCTCCTGGCTTATGAAAAATTTCACCGGCACGTCCGACGCCAGAAGGTTCGAGGCGTTAAGCATTCCGGCGCGGAACGTCTGGTCGTCTTTTGTTGTGACAATAAAAAGAATTTTTTTGGCTGTACTGCTCATAACTGTTTTCCTCTAACTGCGATTGTTAAAACAAACAGCGTAACTTCACGACCTGCAAACTTCCAGTAAAAAACGCTCGTAAGAAAAACGGAGAGATCCTTCATTTCATTCAGGGCGGCGGGATGGGTGGTTTGGGCTGTACGACATATAGTGAGCCGGGGCGCCAAACAGGTTTTGGATCAGAAAGCCGCTCAAAAAACTGATCGGTGAAATTTCCTGTTTTCGTTTGAAAACGAAAATCCATTGTAATTTCATGCGTTTGCCGCTTGTTGCCCGCCGTGTTGCGTAAACATGGTTTTTATGTTATATTTCAGGCTATTACATTATGTAACTTAAACCATTGCTTTAAATGTATTTTTCTGTTTTGAAAAAACAATAAGGAACTAATCGGTGGAGTCCTCCAAAGCGAAAATAACCCTGGAGGTTATCGGTGTTTGCCTGATAGCCACGGCGGTTTTTACAGCCATCAGCCTTTTTAGCTATCACTCGTCCGATCCTTCTTTAAACAGCTATTTATCGAAGCCTGTTGCCGTAAAAAACCAGGCCGGGATAATCGGCGCCAGTCTGTCCGATCTGTCTGTTCAGACGGCGGGAGCGGCGGCTGGGCTTATTCCTGCAGGTCTGCTCTACATCGGCGTCCTTCTTTGCTCGAAACCTTCGATCTGGTCGCTGGCTTCGTTTATCGGCGGTTTCTCCATACTCATGGCCGCAGTTTCGGCATGGGCGAACGTATACTGGGGCGCCGACCCTCTGTTTTCAGGGGCTGTCGCCGGAGGGGTGTTCGGGAAATACGTGGCGGAAAATCTGATGGTTCGCTGGTTTTCTGTATACGGATCGTATGTGATCCTGACCGCCCTGACATTAAGCTCGATTCTGCTTATCACCCGGATGTCGTTATCGAGAGCTTTTGAAAAAATCAACATCATCGCTCACAAGTCTCTTGTTTTGATATCACGGTTTGGGTTGTGGCTATGGAAAACGTTTTCAAACCTGGTATTGAGAATGGTCTCGATGGTTGTCAAAATCCGAATCCCCATATTTATGGAGACGGTCGAAGAGCGGAAAATAAAAGAGAAGAAAGAAAAAATCCGGCTAAAGCAAAAAGGGGATTATCCAGTTGATAATGAAACGGTTACAGGAGAAGAAGATGAAGGCCTGTTCATTCCGGGCGAGCCGGTCATAATCAACATGGACACAGACAACCTGCCTCCTCTGCCCCCCGGCAGGAGGGACTCTAAAGATGTTGAAGGAAGCCTGGACGGGTTTGCCGGTCAGGAGAGCCTCAATTTTGGCGACGGCGGCCAGTATATTTATCCCCCACTGAAACTGCTCGACGCAGAATCGAACACAGTCTCGAGGCAGACAAGAGAAGAGTTGATAAAGCGCTCGATGATTCTGGAGAAAAAGCTTCGCGATTTCGGCGTCGAAGGAAAAGTCTCCCAGGTTCTTCCGGGCCCGGTGGTCACCGTTTACGAATTCGAGCCGGCCCCCGGCATCAAGGTCTCGCGCGTAGTCGGCCTGGCCGACGATCTGGCCATGGTTTTACGCGCCACCTCCATAAGAATCCTGGCGCCGGTTCCGGGCAAATCGGTTGTCGGCATCGAGGTGCCCAACGTTGTCCGGGAGATGGTTTTTCTAAAAGAAATTTTATCTAGCGACGAATTTAAAAACTCCGAGTCGCGCCTTACAATGGCTCTTGGCAAAGATGTCTCCGGCGCGTCGATGGTGGCCGATCTTTCCCAGGTGCCGCATCTGCTGATCGCAGGCTCCACCGGCGCAGGTAAAAGCGTCGGCATAAACTCCATGATTTCATCGATTCTCTACAAAGCCACCCCGGCGGATGTCAAATTCATAATGATCGATCCGAAGATGCTGGAGCTTTCGATATATGAGGGAATTCCCCATCTCATAGCTCCCGTTGTCACCAATCCGAAAAAAGCGGCGAATGCCCTTCGCTGGGCCGTGGAGGAGATGGAGCGGCGGTATAAAAAACTGTCGAAGCTTGGCGTACGCAACATAGACGGATATAACAAGCTGGTGAAGAGCCAGATGGAGCAGGCGGCCATGAAAGGGCGCGGGCCCATAAAAGTGTCGGAGTGGAAAGAGGACGGGATGGAGGCCAAAGAGGAGACGCTTGAAAAACTGCCTTACATCGTCGTGGTGATAGACGAGCTGGCCGACCTTATGATGGTGGCCGCCAAAGAGGTGGAGGACGCGCTGGCCAGGCTCGCGCAGATGGCGCGGGCGTCGGGAATACACTTGATCGTCGCTACCCAGCGCCCCAGCGTGGACGTTTTAACCGGGCTTATCAAGGCCAACTTTCCGGCCCGGATCAGCTTCCAGGTTCGCTCTCGCATCGATTCGCGGACTATCCTCGATTCTATGGGCGCCGACAAACTTCTTGGCAAAGGCGATATGCTCTACCTACCGCCCGGCACGTCGAAGCTTGTCCGCATCCACGGCTCTTTCGTCTCCGATACGGAAATCCACCGCGTCGTCGGGTTCCTCAAAGACCAGCAAAAACCAGTCTACGACGAGGAGATACTAAAACCGATCGATGAAGGAATTGAAGGGGGCGGTTACGACGAAGAGGCGGACGAGTTTTACGACCAGGCGCTGGAGCTTGTCGCCAAAACAAGGCAGGCGTCGATATCGATGATCCAGCGCCGGTTCCGCATCGGCTACAACCGCGCCGCCCGCATAGTGGAGATGATGGAGCGCCAGGGCCTTGTCGGCCCGGCCGACGGCCTGAAACCGCGCGAAGTCTTCATTAAAGAACTCGACGACGTCGAGACGGTTAATTAAAACACATAACACGTGCCAACGAGTTGATTTTTTTCGCCTTGCTCTTTGATTGTCCCCTATATCTGGTCGTCATTAAAAATTTGCTGAATCTCACCACTTTTAAAGTATAGTAAAATCAGCGGAACACCTGTTGCGAATGGGAAAGGTTGGGCATGAAGATAGAGATTGAGCGGGAAGCCGGTGGGCGCTGGATTGCCGAAGCGCCAGATCTGTCCGGGGTGATGGCCTATGGAGCCACACGAGATGAAGCGCTCCGCAAAGTAGAAACCCTCGCCCTGCGTGTCATGGCCGACCGGTTGGAGCATGGCGAGGATATCCCGCAGTTGAACACGGTTTTCTCTGTCGCTCCATGACCCAATGGCCTGCGGCAAAGGCCAGGCGTGTATTGGCGGCGCTCCTTCGCGCCGGATGGACATTGAAACGCCAGACCGGTTCGCACAAGATACTGCGTCGCGCCGGTCGCACAGATTTTGTTTTTGCCTTTCACGACGCTGAGGAAATCGGCCCACGTATGCTGGCAAGGATAGCGAAGAGAACCGGCCTGACTCTAGAGGATTTGCGTTAAGGTAGCTCTTGCCGCCGAACTATTTTTTTGGATGTTTAGTTTGTAATGTTCATAGGCCACTATGGTGTGGCGCTGGCCGCGAAGAAAGTGGCGCCTCAAACTTCTTTGGGAGCCTTGTTCTTCGCCGCTCAGTTCATAGACCTGCTGTGGCCTTTTTTTCTGCTCTCCGGGATTGAGATCGTCAGGATAGACCCGGGGAACACGAAATTCACTCCTCTCGATTTTGTCAGTTATCCCTATTCGCATAGCCTCGCAATGGTGATTGTATGGGGCGCGGCCGTCGGAGGAGGTTATTTCGCTTTGCGCCGATCACGAAATGGCGCTCTGGCGCTGGGCGCTCTTGTGTTGAGTCACTGGATACTCGACCTGATCACGCATCGGCCCGATCTGCAACTGGCGCCCGGAAGCGAGATCAGGGTAGGCTTCGGGCTTTGGGATTTTGTGGTTGCCAGCGTCGCGCTGGAATTCGCCATATTCGCGGTGGGACTTTTTCTTTACACCCGGACGATGAAAGCGAAAGATAAAACGGGAAGATTCGCATTATGGGGGCTTGTCGCTTTCCTTCTTATTACATGGGCCGGCGCCATCTTCGGCCCGCCCCCGCCCAGTGTCACAATGGTCGCGTTTCCCGCCCTTCTCCTCTGGTTATTGATTCCGTGGGCGATATGGATAGACCGCCATCGCTCCGCCAGTGTATGATTCAACGTCTCAATCAAACTATAGGTTAACTGTTTAGAGGCTCCTTTATCCGAATCAATATAAACAGCGCCAGGCTTGGAGGATAAGATCGTGCCGTATGTAAACATCAAGATAACCAGAGAAGGCGTGACTGCCGCGCAAAAGGAGAAGCTTATCGAAGGCGCCACTTCGTTGCTTGTCGATGTTCTTGGCAAAAAACGTGAAACCATTTTTGTCGTCATTGATGAGGTGGACACCGACAATTGGGGGGTGGCCGGCCAGAGCGTCACAAAGAGAAGACAAACAGGCCAATGATCCTGCTCGTTAAGCAGTAGAGAGGTTAAACGTATGCGGCCTATTGAGAAAGCCATCACAGGCAAGGAAGATCAGGGGGATTTGTCGTCCCCTTATCAGGCGCTCGTTCAGTTTTACTGCGCTTTTAACTCAGGCGACATGCAAATGATGTCTGAGAACTGGGCGCAATCCAAGGAAATTTCGATGGACAACCCATTGGGCGGCGTTAAACGCGGCTGGCCTGAAATCAAACCAGTTTATGAGCGTATTTTTAATGGCCCCGCCGAAGTGTTCGTTGAGTATTTCGACTACACCATCCACGAGACAACGAAGATGTTTTATGCAGTAGGGAGGGAGCGGGGATATTTTCGCATGGGCGCTGATGAAATAACGCTTAACATCCGCACCAGCAGGATTTTCCAGAAATTTGATCGTCCCTGGAAACAAGTACACCATCACGGGTCAATCGAAGACCCGCAATTGTTGGCGGCGTATCAGTCTGCTGTTTTGGAGAAGAAGCCATAAGCAGTAACATCGTCAACAGTTATCGGAGATAGAAAGGTTTCAAAGTATGGCAAAAGAGTGGGGTACGATCCCGGATCATCTGGCGAAGTTCGCCATGAATCAGAAAGTCTTTTTTATCGCCTCGGTGGCGGGGGACGACGATGTGAACCTGTCGCCAAAAGGAATCGCAGGATTAAAAGTGATCGACGAGAAGAGTGTCGTCTACGCCGACTACCACGGCTCCGGCGACCAGACCTCCAAACATCTATCAGCAGGAGGCAAAGCGACGCTGGTGTTCATGTCGTTCGATGAAAAGCCGTTGATCGTGAGGTTTTATTCAAAAGGCCGCATCGTGGCCAAAGGCGAGGAGGAGTTCGATAAATTGGCCGGGCAATATTACTCCGGGTTTGATAAAAGTGAATTTCGCCGGATATTTATTTTCGATGTTTACCGCGTCCAGACAAGTTGCGGTTACGGCGTTCCGGTTATGGAATATATAAAAGACCGCTCTTCAAAGCCATATTTCAACGAATTGTTCGTGCCGTTTGAAGATTAAAGAAAACTTTAGGCGCTATCGGCCCCGTCGTGGATGGTGACGAGCTGTTCGATACAGTATTCGCGCCTGCCAGAAGGGGTCACAATGACCACTTCGTCATCCTCTCTTTTGCCGACGAGCGATTTGCCCACAGGCGAGGCCAATGAAATTTTCCCTATTTCAGGATCCACCTCTTCGGGGAAGACGAAGGTATACTCGATAGTCTCGCCAGAGTCTACATCCTCCAGCTTCACTTTCGAGCCGAGCCCGACCCTGTCTTTTGGTATGGCTTTTACGTTGACCGAGAGTATTTCGCTGATTCTTTTCTGGAGCTGTCCCATTCTCGATTCGACGAACTGCTTTCGCTGTTTGGCGGCGTCATACTCCGCGTTTTCAGACAGGTCGCCATAATCGGCGGCTTTTTTAAGCTCTCTAGGTATCTCAACCAACAGCTCACGGTTGAGTAGCTCAAGCTCGTCTTCAAGTTTTTTTACGATTTCAAACCGCATTGCTTTAAAATAGATAAATAGGGATTGAACAAAATTATATCGCATATGAAGATGAACCGGTCATTTTTCGTAAAATTTTTTTTTATATTAATATCGATAGCCGCCGCCACCTTCACAGGCGCCCAGTCGGAGCGGGGCGAAATAGAAGACTATGTAAAATCCGCTGTGGATATCCTGACAATGGAAATCAAGCGCGACAGGGAGCTGATAAAGCCTGCGATGTGGGGCAATCAATTGAGAAAAGTAAGAAAAACGCTGGTAAAGGATCTCGAATTTAAAGAGCCTCTCGCCCAAAACCTGGCCAAGTATCAAAAACCGGCGCTCGATCAGGCAATAAAAATATTCATAAGCACAGCCGAAGCCGAGCGAAAACTCACAAAAGGAAAAACCGTCAGCTTTCGCCTGAGACATCAGGCCTATTACACGCTCAGGGATAATATTCCAAGGAAACAAACCGCTCTGCGGATATTTAAAAACTGGCTCGGAAATTAATCCGAGCCAGTTTACATTGCCATATCCTAAATATTCACTATTCCGCCATCGACGACGATTTCCTCTCCTACGATAAAAGAGGAGTCGGAAGACGCCAGAAAAACAGCGACAGTTCCTATCTCGCGGGCCTCCCCAAACCTTTTCATAAGCGGTTTTTCCCTGAACTGATCCTTCATTCCATCTATCTGGTCTTCAGGAACCCCTATCCTGCCATAAATCGGCGTCTCCACAGGGCCGGGACTTATTGTGTTCACCCTGATTTTCCTGCCAGCCAGCTCGGCGGACAAGGTTCTTGAAAGCGACCGTACAGCCGCTTTGGTGGCCCCATAGACAGACATGCCGGGGAAGCCCAGGCTTTGGGCTATAGAGGAGATCAGAATGATCGAGGCGCCGTCGTTTAAAAACGGGAGCGCTTTTTGGATAGTAAAAAAGGCTCCTTTAAAATTAAGATCAGACATGCTGTCGAAAATCGCCTCGTCCACCTGATCAAAAGGCGCCGCAGTGAGTCCTCCGGCGTTGACCACCAGAGTATCTATCTTGCCAAGTTTGTCGTCAACTTTTGCGTAAAGCGCGTCGAGATCATCGAATTTCGTGACATCGCCCTGATGGATGACGGTTCCACTCCCAAGTTTACTCGCCGCCTCATCCAGGGTTTTCTCATTACGCCCCATGATCGCGATTTTCGCTCCCTCTTTTTTGAGCTCTTCGGCGATGCTCAAGCCGATGCCGCTGTTTCCACCTGTAACCACCGCCACCTTGTCTCTCAATTTCATCTTGCTACTCCTTATTGTTTAATTAGTTAAATCAAATCCTTTTAATGTCCCCGGGAAACAGGATCGTGGAAGGCGTATCCCTTTTCATACCGTCCCTTTTGTTAATTTAGCCAAAAGACTCCCAGCCCGTCACGGACACCATCGCTTCTAGTCGCTCCAATTGAACGGTTGCGACAGACAAAGCAATTATAATAATTACTGAAAATATCGCTTCTATTTAGACACGAAAATTCCCTTCCCCGCCGCCGACCTGGATTTCTTCGCCTATAACAAACGACGATTCGGACGAAGCGAGAAACAGGGCGACCTTCGCCACTTCTTCTGGTGTCCCCATTCTTTTTAAAGGAATCGATTGCTCGAATCCCTTTTTCATACCAGCCACCTGATTTTCGGGGAGACCAAGTTTATCGAAAAGAGGCGTATCAATGGGGCCCGGACTAATACAATTCGCCCTGATCCCACGGGATGGTAAAAAATCGGCGGAAACACCTCTGGCGAGCGATCGGATAGCCGCTTTATTGGCCGCCGCCGCCGTCGATCCGGGAAATCCCATACTTTGCCCGGTTGCTGAGAGTAGAATGATGGAGGCCCCGTCGTTTAAGTGCGGCAGAGCTTTTTGAATGGTGAAGAATGCGCCTTTGAAAGTGTTATTCGTCATGTAATCAAAGAGCGCTTCGTCGATTTGATCCATTGGCAAAAATTTTATATCTGCGGCGTTAGCGACCAGAATATCGATTTTCCCAAATCGCTCTATCGTCGCTTGAAAAAGCCGGGCGAGCTCAGGCAGGCTGGAGATATCGGCTTGCGCGGTCAGGATACTATCGCCTAAACCTTTTTGCGCGTCATCCAGCGCTTTTCGATTCCGTCCGCAAATGACCACAGATGCGCCTTGATTCTTAAATTCCTTCGCAATTGCCAAGCCTATCCCGCTACTCCCTCCCGTTATCACCGCCACCTTTCCTTTTAGTTTCATTACTTACCTCATGATTAAGATTTCAGTTTATAACTAGCAACGCTCTGAAAAAGTCCATCCCTGGCTTTTCCTCATTTTCCAAGCGCTTCTCGTTCCTGAAAAATGGAGGTACTTCCCTGCACCGCTATATCAGGCCACTGAAAATAATTTTTCAACGGCCTATTAGTTAACCAGTCAACTAATTTTTCCTCAAAAGTATAGTCCTCAGCCGGACTGATAAATCATATCGATTCCAGCTTTCGCCATTTTTCTCATCAAACGGGCGTCGTTACGGGTTTTGGCCATCAAGATGATTCCCTGCATAAAAGCCAATATGGCGTTGGCCGCAGATTTAGTGTCGATTTCCGGAAGATCACCCATAGCGACAGCTTCCTCCAGAGTATCTTCGATAGTGTCGGCCTGAGCCGAGAAAATCTCATCCAGTTTTTTGCGAATTACCTCATCTTGTGAGCTTATTTCGCTTGCAAGGTTTCCAAAATGACAGCCACACACTTTCCCTTTTTCCTTTTGTAATTGCGACTGAAATTCACAGCTACCCAGCAAAAAGCGCTCGATCCTTTTAAGCGGGGGAACGCTTTTATCATGGAAAACATTTGCGGTAGGGCTTTCTTGCTTGTAGTAGAGCCAGACATGATCGATCACGGCAAGCGTCAGGTCGCGCTTCGAGGGGAAAAAATGATAGAAGCTACCTTTTTTGACATTAGCCTTCTCGCAGATTTCCTGCACTCCCACATTCGCGTAACTTCGGGAATGAAAAAGCTCCGTGGCGCTGTCGATAATCCGTTGTTTCGCGTCACTGCTTCTTCCCATCCCGGCACTATAGTTGACTGGTTGGTCAAAGTCAACTGATTTTAATTAACATGCAATGATATATTACCTATAAAATCAAACTCTTAATATAAATACAGGTTGTTACGCCGTCACAAATAAATAAACAGGCCTGATCGTTTTTTAATCCCTGAAGGCTTGACTCGATTATTGTCAGGTCTTATATCCTGTCTACTGAATGAACGAAAATCACTGATAAGTGACCAATTTAGACCCTGAGGAGGAGTCATGGGAAAAATTATAGGCATCGATCTTGGAACCACAAACTCTGTTGTCGCCGTCATGGAGGGCAATGAGCCGAAAATAATAGTCAACGAGGAAGGTTCTAGAACCACTCCTTCTGTTGTGGCGTTTACAAAAGACGGGAAAAACCTGGTTGGGCAGGCGGCTAAAAATCAAGCCATAACCAACTCTGAAAACACAGTTTTTTCTATTAAACGTTTCATGGGACGGCGGCTCGACGAAGTATCCGAAGAGATGAAAATGGTTCCCTTCAATGTTGTGCAAGGAACCGATGGACAGGTGGCGATAGATATCAGAGGTAAAAAATACGCGCCGCCTGAAGTATCAGCCATGATCCTTCAAAAACTTAAAACCGCCGCTGAGGCCTACCTTGGCGAGAAGGTAACCGAGGCGGTAATTACTGTGCCGGCCTATTTCAACGACGCCCAGCGTCAGGCCACAAAAGACGCCGGCCAGATCGCGGGGCTGGAAGTCAAGCGCATCATCAACGAGCCTACCGCCGCCGCGCTCGCCTATGGCATGGACAAACAAAAAGATGAGACAGTCGCCGTGTACGACCTGGGCGGAGGCACATTCGATATATCCATTCTCGAAGTCGGCGATAACGTAGTCGAGGTTAAATCGACCAACGGCGACACCCATCTGGGCGGAGACAATTTCGACCATCTGATTATCGACTGGCTTATCGATGAATTTAAAAAAGACCAGGGTATCGATCTTGGCAAAGATGTGATGGCCCTCCAGCGGCTCAAAGAAGCGGCGGAAAAAGCCAAAAAAGAGCTGAGCCATACTCCCCAGACCGAGATAAACCTCCCGTTCCTTACGGCGGACGCCTCCGGGCCGAAACATATGCAGACAACCCTTACAAGGTCGAAGTTCGAATCGATGATTGACGAGCTTGTCAAAAACACTTTAACTCCTGTGAAAAACGCCATGGCCGACGCGGGCCTGAAACCCTCGGAAGTTCATGAGGCGATTCTTGTCGGCGGCTC
>UOGB01000083.1_pt1 | contig 11578 bp, 8 predicted proteins | sample 1989701 | NCBI WGS metagenome assembly UOGB01 (sample SAMEA4712198, study PRJEB27164) | hydrothermal vent metagenome | biome: marine basaltic hydrothermal vent biome; feature: marine hydrothermal vent; material: mineral | place: Pacific Ocean | collected 2011-06-14/2011-07-23 | depth 1691 m
TAGCTCTTATCCTGATAGTCCTTATACTCGAAAGTCTGTTTATTTTCCGACCGCTTACCCGCCGTATTCAGAAAAAAGCGGATAAATTGGCCGCCAGCGAAAATAAATTGCGCGACATCACTTCGGCGTTAGGCGAAGGTGTGTACGTGTCGGACAAAGAAGGCAGGGTGACATTTATGAACCCGGAGGCGGAGCGTTTAATGGGGTGGCTGGAGAAGGAATTACTCGGCAAACTTATTTCTGAAGTAGTGCAAGTATACGAATCAGACGGCAAGCCAATACCTGTCAGCGAACGGCTTTTAATGAAAACTCTCAGAACGGGCAATTCGCACAAAACGCATGAATTACGTATTGCGCGCAAAGACGGAACGTTTTTTTTCGCCGCCGTCGTTGTTACTCCGATAAAAAATGAGGAGGGAATAACCGGAGCGGTCATAGCGTTTCACGATATCAAAAAACGCAAACGGGCAGAAGGGGCCATGAGGGCGGCCAAAGAAAAGGCGGAGGAGGCGACAAAAATTAAAGACAAGTTTGTATCGCTGGTGGCGCACGATCTGAGGACGCCATTAACGGTAATAATCGGAATGATGGGAGCGCTGGTTAGTAAAACCGGGGGTAATTTGAGCGAAAATCAGAAAGATATTTGCCGGCGCGCCATAAAAAGCGGTGAAAACATGGTGGACATGATAGACCGTCTGCTCGATATCAGCAAACTTCAAACCGGGCGGATCAAGCCTGAAAGAAAACAATTTGACGTACACATAACGGTCAATGCCTGTATCGAAAGCTTCAAGCCTCTGGCCGATGAAAAAGAAATCCGGATAATAAGCGAAATCCCGGAGGGCGCGAAGTTTCACGGTGACCCTTATTTAATAGGTGAGGTAATAAAAAATCTGATTAGCAACTCAATCAAGTTTTGCGGCTCAGGCGACGAGATAATCGTATTTGTCCCATCCTGGGACGAACCCACGCTTGCGGTCAAAGACTCCGGTACCGGAATCAAGGAAAACGTCATAAAAGACCTTTTTAAACATGAAGAAAAGACTTCCAGCGTTGGAACAGCCGGGGAAAAAGGAACCGGTCTGGGCCTGCCGTTAAGTTACGATATAATAAAAGCGCACGGAGGAGAGCTGACGGTCGAGTCCGTTCCGGGCGCCGGGTGTCTCTTCTGCATAACACTTAACAAAACTATTTAAGGCGGAGCCTGCAATTACATTCAAGTGGCGTTATCTGCAAAAATCGCATCGAAGTTGCGGGTTGCGGGCGGCAGAGGTCTCATCGAGCCGGTTTCGAATCGTGTTTTCCGGCGCCTGGCGTAGTGAGTCGGGGTTCGATACGGCTTTTTCGGCGATATCGATCATGGCGTCGCAAAAATCGTCCAGCGTCTCCCGGCTTTCAGTCTCCGTCGGCTCTATCATTATCGCGCCTTTGGCTATCAGCGGAAAATAGATGGTGGGAGGATGAAACCCCCTGTCGATCAGGGCTTTCGCGATATCCAGGGTCGTTACGCCATGTTCGTTTTGTATCTTGTCGGAAAGCACCAGCTCGTGCATCGACCGGCCCGGATATGGCGAATGGTAATGGTCTTTTAGCCGCGCTTTTATATAGTTTGCGTTTATGACCGCCGCTTCAGTCGCCTCCGTCAGGCCGTCCGCCCCCATACTCAGGATATAAGCCGCCGCCCGTATGAGCACACCGACGTTGCCGTGAAAACCGCTCATACGCCCCACGCTAAAAGGCCTGTCGTAGTCGCGCCGGTAAGCGCCGTTTTCATGCGCAATTACAGGTGTTGGTAAAAACGGCTCCAGCTCTTTTGTCACGCATACAGGCCCGGCCCCCGGCCCGCCGCCGCCGTGGGGTGTGGAAAATGTCTTGTGCAGGTTTATGTGAGCCACGTCAACGCCCATATCGCCGAATCTGGCCTTCCCCATAAGAGCGTTCAGGTTCGCGCCGTCGCAATAGACAAACCCTCCCCTGTCATGGACCAGCTTTACAGCCTCGACAATCCCGGACTCGAAAAAGCCGAGCGTGTTCGGGTTGGTGACCATCAGCGCGGCAGTCTGATCGTCCATGAGCCGATCCAGCTCGTCTATATCTATTTTCCCGTCCGGCCCGCTTTTAAAAGTGACCGGCTTGTAGCCGCATCGAACCGCCGAGGCCGGATTGGTGCCGTGGGACGAATCGGGAAGTAAAATTTTCGAGCGGGGCGCCCCTCTTTTCTCCAAAGCCGCCCTTATCATCATAAGCCCGGTAAACTCCCCCTGCGCTCCGGCGGAAGGTTGAAGCGTGGCGGAGTACAGGCCGGTTATCTCGCATAGCCATCGGGCAAGATCGCTCATCAGTTTTAAGGTTCCCTGCGCCTGCTCGTCGTCTTGCAACGGATGCAGGTTGGTAAAACCCGCCAGCCTGGCAACGGCTTCGTTAACGCGCGGGTTATGTTTCATGGTGCAAGAGCCAAGCGGGTACATGTTCGTATCGACGCTGAAATTCCACTGCGACATCCGTGTGTAATGGCGGATGACTTCTGGCTCGGTAAGACTGGGAAAACCGGCCAGATCGTCACGGATTATATCTTTCGGTAAAAGCGAGCCGATATCAGCTTGCGGCAGACCGTTTGAAGGAAGATCGTATCCGCGCCTGCCGTCGGAGCCCTGGCCGAAGATTGAGGCTTCTTTGAAGTTTATCCCTCTTTGCGAATGGGATTTCATCTCTCAAACTCCGCCAATACGCCAACAAGCCGGTCGATAGACTTTTTTGTGTTCATCTCTGTGGCGCAAAAGAGCATGGATGATTCCAGTTCAGGGTAATAACGGCGAAGGTCGAGCCCGCCCTGTATTCCCTCTTTTGCGAGACGGCGGCTCACAACCTGCGGGGGCGCCGGCATGCTAATGGCCACTTCGTTAAAGAAATGGGCGCCACTGATACGCGCAAAACCGTTTAAAGAGGTCACGCGTCGGGCCAGGTACGCGGCGGCGCTCAGATTTCGCATCGCAAGCTCTCTTAAGCCTTCCTTTCCCAGAAGGCTCATATGAATCACAGCGGCGGTGGCGCAAAGCGCTTGGTTGGAGCATATGTTGGAAGTGGCCCTTTCCCTGCGGATATGTTGCTCGCGTGTGGAGAGCGTAAGGGTGTATCCCTCGCGGCCTTGCGTATCTTTTGTTTTGCCTGCGAGCCTGCCTGGCATCTGCCTGGCATACTTTTTCTTAACCGCGAACATCCCAAGCCCCGGCCCACCGAACGACAACGATCCGCCGAACGACCTCCCCTCGGCCACCACCACGTCGGCGCCGAAATGGCCTGGGCCTTTTAAAAGACCCAGAGACACCGGCTCGGCCACCGCGACTATCATAAGCGCTCCCGCCGAATCGCAGGCAGACCTTATCTCCCTTAAATCCTCTATATTGCCAAGAAAATTCGGCGACTGGACGACCACGGCGGCTGTCGCCTCGTCGAGCGCCAGGCGCGCGCCGTCGGTTACGCCGCGCTCAAGCCCGTTAACCGTAACAAGATCGATATCCAGAGTCCGGGTGTAGGCCGCCGTTACCTCCCGCCAGTGTGGATGAACCAGGTTCGAGACAATCATTTTCGGTTTTTTCTTGATCCTGGCCGCCATGATGACAGCCTCCGCCAGCGCCGAAGCGCCGTCATACATCGAGGCGTTGGCTATGTCCATTCCGGTAAGCGCGGCGGTATAGGTCTGGAACTCGTAAATCGCCGCCAGTGTTCCCTGGCTTACCTCTGGCTGGTATGGCGTGTAGCATGTGAAAAACTCCGACCGCAGTAAAAGCTGATCCACGGCCACCGGAACATGATGCTGGTACGCTCCGGCGCCCAGAAAGCTTTTTCTTGGATTTATGGTCTGGTTCTCGCCCGCCAACTCCCTGAAACGCTCCATCAGGTCAAGCTCCGGCTCCGGGCCGGGCAAATTCAGGGGATCTAAAAGCCGGATTTGCTCTGGAATATCGGCAAACAACTCCGAGACCGAAGACACACCGATTTTCTCCAGCATTTCCGACCGATCCGAATCGGTCAGGGGGATAAAACGCAAGTTATTTACTCTTCAAAACATTATTTTCATATTCATCATTCAAAATAATCTGGTCGAGCCTTGAGGAATCTATCGCAGGTTATTTACTCTCTAAAACATAACTTTCATATTCTTTGGCCGACATAAGCCCATCCAGCTCGGACGGATCCGATATCTTTATCTTTATCATCCAGCCATCCTGATACGGGCTTTTATTCACAAGCTCCGGGGTGTCTTCTAGATCGGCGTTTATTTCCACAACTTCGCCTGTAACCGGACAAAATAAATCTGAAACGGTTTTTACAGATTCGGCCACTCCGAACGCGTCGCCCTGGCTCAATACAGCTCCTATCTCAGGCGCCTCCACAAATACTATGTCGCCAAGCTCATCCTGCGCGAAATCGGAAATCCCGATGGTCGCCACATCATCGGCCACGCTGACCCACTCATGCTCTTTTGAAAAACGTAAATCCTCTGGAAACTTCATTTTTCCTCCCGATCACTCCTTGTTAATATGAGACTCTCACGCTCGCCCTGTTCCGGCAAAGCGGGCTTTTTCACTCTGGCGGACACAAAAGGTTTCGGCTTTACCACAGCGGACGCCATTTTACCTCTGATATCGATAAAAAGCGGCGTTCCGGCTTCGGCCAGCTCAGGCGGCGCGTATCCAAGCCCAATGGCTTTTCCCAACGTGGGGCTCATCGAGCCGCTTGTTACTTCGCCCACCTTGACGCCTCCGCTCAAAATCGGATATCCCGCCCTGGGGATGCCACGGCCAATCATCTCTATGCCCACCAGGGTTCGTTTAATCCCTTCTTCTTTTTGTTTCTCCAAAGCGGCGTATCCGGCGAAACCGCCAGGTTTGTCCATTTTCACAATCCATCCCAGGCCCGCTTCGTATGGCGTAATGTCCGGGCCTATGTCCGCTCCGTAGAGAGGGTACCCCATTTCCAGACGCAGAATATCGCGCGCGCCCAGGCCAATCAATTTTAATCCGAATGATTTTCCCCTGGCGCGGGCCTGTTTCCAAAGCGACCCGGTTTCGCGCCACTCACAGAATATCTCAAACCCGTCTTCTCCCGTATAACCTGTCCGCGACAAGATAACAGAGTGCCCTCCCACCACCGTTACGACAAAATGATAATACCCGATTTTGGACAGATCGCACCGGGTAAGCAGTTTTAACAGCGATTCCGAATTCGGCCCCTGGATAGATATCATCCCATAGTGGCGGGAAAGATTTCTGACCTCGACATCCGGATACTGGAGGGCCTGATCCGCGATCCAGTTCACGTCCGATTCTGTGTTTGAGGCGTTGAGGCAGAGGAAAAACCGCTCTTCGCTTATTTTGTAAACCAGCAGGTCATCAAGTATCCCTCCATCTTCATTTAGTAAAGTGGTGTACTGCGCCTGCCCTTGCTCAATCGCCCTCAAATCGTTTGAAGTCAGGTTTTGAAGCAGAGCAAAAGCATGCTCTCCTTTTACCTCGACCTCGCCCATATGTGAAATGTCGAACATCCCGACGTTTTCCCGGACTGATTTGCTTTCTTCCAGAATGGAGCTGAAAAAAATGGGCGTAGACCAGCCGTGAAAATCGGCCATGCGCGCGCCTGCGCCAACATGCTCCTGATAAAGAGGTGTTTTTCTTGAGGATGTCATTTTTACCCCTTTTTAAATTTATCACCGGCGGTTTTACGTTGGACGGCTCTGACACAAGATATTAAAAGGCCCGCGCCCGGTGTGGAGCGCCGCTACGTGAAATGATATCCTTGTCTTATAAGGGAACCTCTAATAATCCATTTCTGCTACAATCGGCTGTAAAAGGCGCCATGCTTCGTTGACGAGTCAAAATCGTCCTCAGGGTAGTTATTACTACGCTTGCGGCTATTTTGTCTCGCCGCCTCGCCTGACGACTTTTCGCTCGATTTCGCCACGAAAGCAATTTTTAGAGGTTCCCATAAGCGTCTATAAATTATGGTAAAAATAAACGAATCCGCTTGTAAAAGCAAGCCTGTATGAATTAAGGCGCATATTACATGAAAAGACGAGTCTCTTTCCCGGTCGATATGAAATCTGCGCTCGCCGGCGCCCTCAAATCGGTAAACCAGACAAACGTTTTAACTTTCGCCAGGATACAGAGCAAATGGATCGATATCGTGGGGCCGCAGTTGGCCGCAGTTTCAAAGCCGGCTGGCTTTAAGCGCAAGGTAGTGACTGTGTGGGTGTCTGAGCCTGTGTGGATGGATACCATGCTTTACATGGAGCGCCAAATTATTGCCAAACTGAACGCGCTTTTCGCCTCGCCGGTTGTCTCAAAAGTTAAAATCATCCACAAAAGCGGATTTGACACAGGCGGCTCCACCGGCGGGACAGCCGAAGATAAGGAAGATGATAAAAGCTCTCCGCTTTCAGACTCAGAAATAAAGGAGATAGACAGCGCCGTCGCCGGCCTGCCCGATTCGCAATTGCGCTCGTCGTTTAAACGGGTTATGCTTAAAGATGGAAAGTTGAGAATAAAGCGTTCACGACGTTAATAATCATGTAACCCTGCTGGTCGCAAGATGGAATTCATCAAATATTTATATCCTGTAATTATATTGGCCGCCCTGGCCTCGTGCGCGTCGTATGACTCTTCTCTGAGCAAAAGCAAGGTACACACGCCTGTGATCGGCGCCGATCCGGCTCCTGAGAAGAATTTAAACTATGACCGGTCCACGGCTTATTATCAATTCACCCTCGGAATGCTGGCAGAAAGAAGGGGCGATTACCCCAAGGCCATTCAATATTATTATCAAGCCGCCGCAACGGACAAAAACCATGTTCTGGCGTATAAACGCGCCGCAAGCCTGCTGTTAAGAACAGGGGAGATCGACAAGGCCATGCGCGCGGCGAAAAAAGGATTAAAAATAGCCCCGAACTATCCGGGATGCCTGGGTATCGTGGGCGGGATATATTACAGCCAGGGCGATTACAAAAAGGCCATCAAATATTTCCAACGGCTTGTTAAAGTGGAGCCGGAGAATAAAGACCCCTTGATTTTTCTGGCGGTCTCTTATCTGGATTCGGGTCAAATAGACGATTCGATTTCAGCGCTAAAAACGTTTAGCAAGAAATTCCCATACAGCTCCAACGGTCAGTATTATCTTGGACGGGCCTACTTGCGTCAGGAAAAATGGGGCGAGGCGCAAAAGGTTTTTATAGACCTTGTAAAAAAACGGCCCGACTTTCTCAGGGCTTACGAGCACCAGGCCTGGGTAGAGGTTATCCTGGGAAATCTTGAAAAAGCCGAGGAAATGTATGGTAAATACCTGAAAATAAACCCGCGAGACGGCGTCATCGCCACCACCCTCAATGAAATAACAAAATACAAAAAGTCGCCGGACGGGGCGATGAAATTGCGCGAGAAGTTTTTGAAAAACAGACCCAGAGACATCGACCTGCTTTTAAGCCTTGGGCTGACCCAATGGCGAAAAGCTGAAATTACCGGCGATCCTAAAATCTTCTATAAGGCTTTAGATCATTTCCAGCTGGTACGGGCGGGCAAGCCTGATAACAAGCAGGTGGTTTTTTATATCGCCAGCATATTCGAGCGGATAGGCCTGTTAAACGAGGCTCTGGAGACATGGAAAAGAATCGGTAAAATCGGCGATACGACGACACGGGATGTTTACATGAAGATAGCGGAGCTTTATGAAAAAGCCGGCAAGCCGGAGAAAAGCCTGGATTACGCCATACTGGCGCTGAAGATAAATCAGGAAGACCCGGAGTTGAATTATTTTGTCGGACTGCTTCAAAACAAGCTCCACAATAATAAGGAGGCCGAAAAATATTTTAAAGAGGCGATACGCCTCAGGCCGGATAGTGAGAAATATTATTTCTACCTGGGTGTCGTATACGAGAAAATGAAGAAATACGATAAAACCATCGAAGCTATGAAAGAGGCCATCGCCATCAGGCCCGACCATTCCAACGCTTTAAACTATCTGGGATATATCTACGCCGAACAAAACATAAACCTGGAGGAAGCGGAGCGACACCTGCTAAAAGCCCTTCAACTGGAGCCGGAAAACGGGTATTTCATAGACTCCCTGGGGTGGATTTACTATAAGCAGAAGCGGTACAAAGAAGCGCTCCGCCAGGCTCTCGCGTCGGTGCGCAATATCCCTCCCGATCCCACAGTGCTAGAGCACCTTGGCGACATATATGTGGCGCTGGGAGACCCCGCTTTGGCCATCGAGACTTTTAAGCGCTCTTTAAACGCCAAAGTGGAGGATAACCGTGAGCTGGATCGCGAGGCGATTAAAAGAAAAATGGCGGAAGTAAAGAAAAAAAGTAAAGAAGGGGCGGTAAAATAGCGCTTTGCACACGGCTCGGCCTGTTCGCTATTGTCTTTGGACTGGCCGCCTGCGCCTCATTCCGGTTTTCTCCTGACACAGCTCTGCAGGAAATCTCCGTTTTTGACAGGCCGGCTTATCCATCGTTCTCCGGAAAAGGATCGTTTCATGTTTCCGGCGCGGACAGGCCTTTTTCGGGAGCCATCCTGCTTGCTCTTGATAAAGATCGGTACAGGCTTGAGATCATCAGTAAAACAGGGGCCGTCGTCGCGGCGGTGGCAGGCGGGCCCGGAGGCTCGATCAGAATCGATCCGGCCACCGGAAAGAAGAGCTTCCACGGCGAAAGCTTGATTTTGCTGACAGAGAATCTCGCAATTCCCGCCTCATTTTTGCGATCCATGATTACAGGCTCGGCTCCACCGTTCGACGGTATTAAATCGACTTCGATCAGGGGTGGATTACATGTCGTTAAAACCATGAATCCCAGAATAGATTTTTACTACTCAAGCAGACTTGAGAAACTAACATACCACCCCGCCTATGGAGGGCAGGTTCATCTGGCTCTTGGCCCGATGGCCGACGGGCCGGTCACGCCTTTTGTGTCATCGGCTGAAATAAGTTATGGCAAGTTGACAATTGCAGTTCGATGGGAAGAGGGGGTACAGGGACATGGATTTCCAGAAGGGTTTTTCGAGTTCGATGAGCCGATCTAGTTTCAGCACACCGCTGGATCAGATATCGATCATTAAACCGTCCCATGCCAGTTTTACTCTTTCAGGCAACCGCGCTGAAACTTCCTCATGCATCATGTTGTGAGTCAGGTGCGTAAGATACGCGGCGCGAGGCTTTAACGACTCGATGGCGTCCAGGGCTTTTTCAACGGTAAAATGCGTAGCATGCGTTTTAAATCCCAGCGCGCCCAGGATGAGCGTGTCTAGCCCCTCTAAAAGCGGCTTCGATGAAGGGGGAATAAAGGAGCAGTCGGTCACATACGCCGTGTCGTTAATTCGATAGCCAAATACATCCATGTCTCCATGCTTGACCGCGATGGGAGTTACTTTCACCGCTCCTATCGCAAACGGCCCGTCAACATAGTTGAGGCTAAGGTCCGGCTTGCCTCCTCCAACGGCGCTGTCTCCGTTGAAAATGTACCCGAACATCTCCTTTATTCTTTCGATACTCTCCCTGTTTCCGTAACATGGGATCTGTTTTTTGTGGAAAAAGCTGAAACTTCTGAGTTCGTCGATTCCATGAACATGATCGGCGTGATGATGGGTGTAAAGAACCGCGTCGATATTCGTAATGCCAGTCCTCAACGCCTGGGCTCTCAGGTCTGTGCTGGTGTCTACCAAGACGCTCAGGCCGTCCTGCTCTATCCAGACAGAGGCCCGGAGCCTTTTATCCTTTGGATCGTCCGACAGGCACACCTTGCACCCGCATCCAATCGCAGGCACACCTGTGGATGTTCCTGTCCCCAAGAAAGTCAGACTGCCCATGAAATAAACACCGGTATGTTAAATTCTCTTTAATTATAATGCCATCTTGTGGAGCAAAGGCAATGTCAATCCGCATTAAAATGATTTGCGGAGCCGCTTAAACTCTTGGTTTATCAGCGCTATTATTGTTTACAATACCTGACTGAACTGGCTAGAATACTTCTCATCCAACGGGGTCGAAAACAATAAGAGTTCACCTTTGCTATTATAATCTGATTTAGGGTCATCAATGGATATTGCGACTATCATAGGGCTTTTGCTGGGAGTGGGCCTTTTGGGCTCGGCCATGTCTTTGGGCGCGGGCGGTATCAGCTCGTTTATAGACGTTCCCAGCGTTCTTGTGGTCATAGGCGGCACAATCGCCGGCACTTTAATCATGTTCCCCATATCATCGGTGCTCACAAGCTTCCGCACTTTGATGAAAACCTTCATCAATAAACCTCAGCCCACGGCGGATATAATCGCCGTAATGGTGAAACTGGCGGCCAAAGTCCGCAAGGAAGGTGTGCTGGCCCTCGAAAAAGAGAAGGTGGATGACTCTTTTATGGAGAAAGCCATCCGGCTTTTGGTGGACGGGATAGACCAGGCGACCATCAGGACGATGCTCGACAACGAGGTTTCGGCGATTCAGGAGCGCCATTACAACGGATCCCAGGTATTCGAGCAGATAGGAACCCTGGCGCCCGCCTTCGGCATGATAGGCACCCTTATCGGCCTGGTACAGATGCTCCAGTCTCTCTCTGATCCGGCGGCCATCGGCCCGTCTATGGCGATCGCCCTGATCACCACTCTTTACGGCGCTTTGATCGCCAACCTTCTGGCGATTCCGTTCGCTAAAAAACTTACGATCCGTAGCAAAGAAGAGACTTTTTTAAAAGAACTTATAATCGAAGGCGTGATCTCCATGGCCAAAAAGGAGAATCCAAACCTGATGAAATCGAAACTGAACGTTTTTCTGGCTCCTAAAATTCGCATTGAATAACATTTAAAAGGAGCGTTGCGCCATGGGTAAAAGAAAAAACCCGATATTCGAGGGCGCCCCGATGTGGATCGTCACTTTCGCCGACCTGGCCACGCTTCTTCTCACCTTCTTTGTCCTGCTTTTATCATTCGCAAATACAGACATCATCAAGTTCCGCGAAATGCTCGGCTCCGTGCAGGGGGCTTTCGGCGTCAAAATCGAGCGCCAGGGGGAATTTCAGGACACTCTTACAGGCGAAGGGATTGTCAAGGAGGAAGAAAAGAAAAAGGAAGAAGAGAAAAAGAAAAAAGCGTTAATACGACAATTTGATAAAGTTAGCCAAACGGTCACCAAAGCGGCCGTCGAATCGAAAATGAAAGACGACGTTGAAATTTTATCGACGCGCCGGGGAATGGTTATACGTGTTAAAGGGGAGGCTCTTTTTAAATCCGGAGCGACGAAAATAAACCCCAAATCGACGCCGATTTTAAACAGCCTGGCGGATATACTGAAAAAAACCAATTTCACCGTCAAGGTGGAGGGGCATACAGACAACGTTCCCGTTAAAGCCGGGAGCGCTTCGCTTTATAAATCCAACTGGGAGATCTCCGGCGTCCGCGCGTCTGTGATAACTCGATATCTTATCTCGAAGAAAGTAAACCCTGCAAATCTGTCTGCGGTAGGATATGGCGGCATGTCGCCGATCAAGTCCAACGACACCGCCGAAGGAAGAGCTAAAAACCGGAGGGTGGAGTTTCTT
>UOGB01000231.1_pt1 | contig 11414 bp, 10 predicted proteins | sample 1989701 | NCBI WGS metagenome assembly UOGB01 (sample SAMEA4712198, study PRJEB27164) | hydrothermal vent metagenome | biome: marine basaltic hydrothermal vent biome; feature: marine hydrothermal vent; material: mineral | place: Pacific Ocean | collected 2011-06-14/2011-07-23 | depth 1691 m
GCGTGTGAGATGTGGAGCCGGAGGATGCTGTTACCCGTCCCGATTGCCATATCTGCCCGTTATCTCCCACGGCGACGAACTCGCTTCCGTCGTAAGCCGCGTCACGTAATACTGCCCCCCGGCGACTGGTCTGTCCATGTTATCCCGTCGGGCGAGCTCCATATCTGCCCTGCTAATCCCACGGCGACGAAAAGACTGCCGCTGTGAACCACGCCAGAGAGATTGTTACCCCCCACCGACCTGTCTGTCCAGGTAGTGACATCGACAGCGAAAGCATGGACCGGCGTCAATGTAATGAACAGAAGTAGAATCGATGTTGTCAGTTTCGTAAAAAACCGACAGCGCCCGCCAGGGAAGTTTTTTAATGAGTTATTTAGTGAGTGAGCGCAAGAAAAGAGCCAGCCTGCCAACAATGTTGTGGCAGTCACGTCCCCTGACGTGACGGAAGCCGGATTGGTCACGCGTGGGCGCATGACTCTCACTTAACGTTTGGGAAAAAGTTTTGTTTTCAGATCGCATTAATATCCCCCTCGAATGCAAAAGACGCTTGTTTAGAGATTCCCTTAAGGACAATTCTCCGGAGGGAGATAAAGCAGTCCGAACACCGTAATATACTGCATATCGATAATGACCAAAGTCTAAGTAGCGTACACTATCTAAACGAGAAGCAAAAGGAGATTTGCCGTATTGATCTATATTGTTCATGCTCATCGGGGTGTTCTTCACCCCGATGCATCAACACAGACTGCTCTGAGGTGAAGAACACCTCAGAGAGCGGAAATCTTGACTCCCCCTTTTCGAGGGGGCTTATGGCCCGGAGGGAGAAGCGCGAAAGCGCAGAGGGGGTGTTAAATGCGTGTTCAAGGCCGTGCGGTTTTTTGCCAAACAATGAGCTTAAACTGTTGTCGATGTGATTTCCTTGTAAGCTTCCATCACCTTGTTTCTTACCTGCATTGTCAGTTTGAAAGCTAGCTCCGCTTTGCTTAAAGCGATCATGGTCTCATGTATATTTTTCGATTTGCCGGTCACAAGGTCTTCTATGGCTTTGTCGGCGTTTATCTGAAGGTCGTTGACTTCGTTTAGCGCTTCGGAAAGAGTGTCGGCGAAAGAGCCGCCCTCGCTTTGTCCGGCCGGCGCTTTGACCTTGAGCGCGGAGCCTAAAGGCTCCATGTTTCCGTGAATTTGCATATCCGCCATCATCTACTCTCCTTATTTGCTCTCAATGCTAGAGCTGATTATCATGCCCCGTTTTTTGGCGGCGGCGATAACAGCGTTGTACATCATTGAGTTATCGGTCATTTCGGTCATTACCCGGTCCAGGTTTACGTTGTTGCCGTCGAGCCTGCCCGGCTCTTTGGAGATGACCACTTCCGGCTGGAAGTTTTTAAGCGTGTTCGCTCCACCTATATGCCCTTCGTGGGTTTTTGTCATGCCGATCGTCGGTTTGTAGGCCTCTTTTAACGCTTTTTCAAAAGGTTTCAAAGAAACCTCTTTATAACCGGGTGTCTCTACGTTTGCTATGTTGCTTGTGACTAAAAGCGCCTTTTGCGCGTACACGTCGAGCGCTTTCATGGCCAGCTTGCCCGTCTTGTTCGTATAGAGCAGATCCATTAACAATCCCATGCCTGCTTCAAATCTCCTTTTTGTTAGGTTTCATGCCTTTTTACGGAGCAAGGATAATGCCAAATGGAAAGTGGATCGGGCTTAACGCAAAATATTGATATCAAAAGAGTTCGCTTGATCCTGGAGCGGTGATGTATTGACTCTCAGGCAATATCGGCCATCTTTTACGTCAAATTTCCGGCAGTGGCCCGCTATTGGCGATTTCGCGCATGCTACAATAATTGTCATGGTTACCAAAGTTGATAAACGGCAAAAAAAGCCTGTTCGTAAAGAAAAAGAGGCCGGAAGAGAGCTCCCTGACGGCGCAAAGACGGATATTGCGGCGCCGACCGGATATGAAAGCGCCGAAAAGGGGCTTGCTCTTGCCGATCCTTTTCAGCTTTACATAAGCCAGATCAGGCAATATCCGCCGCTCAGCCGCGAGGAGGAGCGCGAACTGGCCATTCTATATAAGAAAACCGGCGATAGGGAGGCCGTGTTCAGGCTTGTCACATCCCACCTTATGCTGGTTGTGAAACTTGCTTTTGAATTTAGGTCTCAGTTTCAGAATATGCTTGATCTGATTCAGGAGGGAAATTACGGGTTGATGCGGGCTGTGGAGAAGTTCGATCCGTTTAAAGGGACGAGGCTTTCGACCTATTCTTCATACTGGATACGGGCGTATATGATGAAGTTTCTCCTCGACAACTGGCGTCTTGTGAAAGTCGGCACCACCAATATCCGGCGCAAGCTTTTGTACCGGCTAAAGGAGATCGAATCGAAGCTGGGTGAAGGTGGCGTGGCTCCCACAGCGAAACTTCTGGCGGAGCATTTCGGCGCGAGCGAGGATGACGTTATAGAAGTCCAAAAAAGCCTGGGAGCGGCCGACAAATCGATCCATCAGACGGTAAGCGACGACTCGACAAGAGAGGTCGCGGAAGTTTTGCCTGGAAAAGAGCACGATTACGCAGGCGAGATCGAAGAGCGTGAGGTTCTGGAGAAATTCAGGGAAGCTGTGGAGAGGTTTAAAGTCGGCCTTAAACCAAGCGATCTTACACTCATTGAAAGCCGTATTCTCTCCGACGAGCCTTTGACCCTTCAGCAGATAGGGGATAGGCATGGGATCACACGCGAGGCTGTCCGGCAGGCGGAGGGGAGGCTGATGAAGCGTTTAAAAAAATATTTGTCTAAAGAGCTATCCGATATAGGCGAGATCGACACCGTTATGGATCGTTAGGTTTATTGTTAGAGGCTCCCTTATGTTAACGAAAAAAACAACCGGCCCCTCCGCACTCCCAGCCCCAGTAATCGAGCTTGCTCAAACCTCTTCGGCGAGGGATGTGGCCGGACAGCTTTTGACATTAGGATTTGAAGGAACCCGATATACATCCCGTCTTGGGTCGTGGTTCAAGAAATTCAGGCCGGGGGGCGTGATACTTTTCTCAAAGAATATAGAAACCTCGCCGCAGACCGCGACGCTGATTTGTGATCTGAAAAAACTGAGCGAAGATGTCACCGGCGTTCCGCTTATAGTGGCTGTGGATCAGGAAGGAGGCCGGGTGGCGCGTCTGCCGGACGATTTTTCATCCTTCATGTCTGGGCGCTACGGCGATTCTTATGCAGGCGTAAAAGACGGATTTCCTACAGCGCGGGCGCTGGGGGAGGAGGGAAGCCTTGAGCAGGCGGAAGAGGTTTATTACCTTATGGGCAAGGTTTTAAGCGCGCTGGGGTTCAACCTTGATTACGCGCCTGTTCTCGATCTGGACACGAATAAGGAAAACCCTGTCATCGGCGACCGCTCTTTCGGGTGTGAGTCGAATAAAGTGTCGCAGTTTGGGCGATCTGCGATAAGAGGGTTGCGAAAAAGCGGTATGCTGGCTTGCTGTAAGCATTTTCCAGGGCATGGCGATACTTCTTTAGATAGCCACGAGCAATTGCCAGTGGACGAGCGGCCGGCGCGGCGTTTTAGGTCGGCGGAGTTTCTCCCCTTTGGCGAGGCTGTAAAAGAGGGAATCGAGTTTATTATGACCGCGCATATAGTTTATCCAGCGTTTGAAGATAAGTACCCGGCTACCCTGTCCAGAAAAATTATCACTGATTTATTGCGCGATGAAATACAATTTAACGGAGTGATTGTCTCGGACGACATGGACATGAAAGCTGTGACATCACGCTTTGCCGACGACGAGGCGGCCAGGCTCGCCCTTTTGGCGGGGGTCGATAACCTGCTTGTTTGCCACGACGGGCCGCGCCAGTGGACGGTTTTTGAAACGGCGCTTAGGCTTATAGATGAGGGGGCGTTATCCGGGGGAGAAGTGAAAAACAGGTTAAACAGATTACTTGCGGCCAAGCGCAAGGTTTTGTCTTATGAAAATCAGGAGGGCGCCCATTGAGCGAATTTTTCCGAGGCGGTAATTATGGCTGAAATGAAAAAACTGTTAAGTGACTACAACATCCGTCTGGACGATCTTGAGAACATTAAACTGGCCGCCCCTGTGGTCGAAGGCGCCAAGAAAAAGATAGCCGACCACCATTACGACAGACTGCTTGCCGACGAGAAGAGCGCCCGGTTTTTCAAAGATGAAAAGACTTTATCCAGGGCCAGGGAAGCTTTCATCGAGTGGCTGGACGATCTTGTGTCTGGCGACTACTCCGCCGGATATTACGCAAAGCTAAACCGCATAGGCGCAACCCACGTTAAGATCGGCCTGCCCGCTTTTCAGGTGAATGTGCAGGTGTCGCATGTGCGGCATTTCATCGAAGAGCTTATATGCCAGCGCTATAACACCGATCCCCCAAAGGGCGCCAGGATCAATGAATCGCTGGGCAAACTGCTTGATCTGAACCTTGATTTAATGACACGCTCATACCGTGAAGAGGAGCTAAGAACGAATTTCTTATCGTACAAGCTCGACAGTTGGCTTATCAACATCGCCAAAAGATGCGTCAACGGATTCAACATCATCCTTATCATCGGCCTGGTGGCTACCGGTGTGATGATCCTGGGTATGTTTTTTAAGGATATGGCTCATATCGCCGCAGGAAGCGTCGAGCAGGGCGTTCTTGGAACTTTGGGAACGCTTCTTATGCTCTGGGTTGTAATAGAGCTTCTCGACACACAAATAGGACACATCAAAGGCCACGCTTTCGCGATAAAAGTCTTTGTCAGCGTCGCGCTGGTGGCCGAGCTTAGAAAAGTGCTTATGTCGAGCATCGGGCATGAGAACTGGCGTGAAAACGCGGTGCTTATCGCGTCTGTGTTTGTTCTTGGGTTGGTCTACTGGTTGATATCAAAAGTCGAAAACAACTAGATTAATCCGCATCAAAGGCCGGAGGCTATTCTATCGCCAGCTTGCTCTCCTCTCGACAGCCACACTCCCTAAGGCCGCCCAACTGTTTTTATGATCGCTTCCTCTAATGTAAACGGAGGCGACCACCCAAGCTTTCTCCTGATCCTGGCCGAGTCCACTTGAAGAGAGCTTTGAACTTTTGATATAGCGGCGGAGTTAAACGAAACATGTCTGCCCAGGATGGCCTCAATCGCGTCTCCAACGGCTCCGGCCAGGGCAAGGAGCATTTTGGGAGTCGGGATAATGACGGCGCCGCTTCGGGCCGATTTAGCGATCAACCTTATAAGATTGATTGTGGAAATGTCCTCGCCATCGCTCACAATAAACGTATGCCCGGAGGCTTTCGGATGCTCCATGCAAACCAGTATCGCATCGGCGAGGTTGCCTGCGTAAACAAAGCTTCTCAAATTTTTTACAGCAGGAGCGGGCAAAAAGCGTTTTTTATTTACAGCGTCTATCAACGCCCCCATGTTTCCTTTGACGCCCCGGCCATAAACAAGCGGAGGGCGGATAACGACAATTTCCATCCCCGTCTCTTTAGCTATCTCCCACAAACCGTTTTCGGCCATAAGCTTGCTGGCGCCGTAAGGATCTGACGGCTCAACCGGTGATGTCTCGTCGAATGGATCATCAACAGACGTGGTTTCGCCGTTGACCTTTATTGTGCTTATAAATATAAAACGTTTTACACCGGTTTTAGCGGCGGCCCGCGCAAGATCGAGTGTCGCCCCGGCGTTAACTTTTATATAATCCTGGGGCGTCCATTTTTTATTTCCGCTTGTGTCATGGGCCAGCGCGGCCAGATGAACGACCGCCTCCACACCGCCAAGGGTTTTATCCCATTGTTTATAGGCGCCGATATCGCCCGTAAAGATAATCTTACCGGCATTACTCCTTGCGCCTGTAGCGTCGTCCCGCTCTTTTCGTACAGTCCCGATCACATTCCAGCCTGCCGAGGCCAGGTTGGCGGTTAGATGGGATCCGATAAATCCGTTTGCTCCGGTAATCAGCGCGGTTTTCATAAACAATTAAGAATAGACAAACCAGATGAGACCATATTATATCCTACCGGCCTGACCGGCGCCTGCGTATACATAATGAAGTGTGACATATAGTCTTTGAGCGTTTATACTGGGACACTTTGAGTGTATTAGGCAAGGGGGAAATTTAGTTTGAACGAAGGAAAAACTTCGCGGATGCTGGCCCGGTTCAAAGGTATCGTCTCCGGGCTCAAGGTTGAAGTTGACGAAATGAGCTTCTGGCGGTTGCAGGTCGCGGCTCGCGACGCGATTCTGAGCGTTGACGCATCGTCCACCGGATCCCGGGATGTCGCTCTTAAACAGATTTGCGAAATAGTAAGGCTTCTTTTCGGCGGAACCACAAGCTCTATCATTTTAGAAGACGCGCAGGGCTGGAGCGTCGCCGCCGCTACCGGAGAAGGCTCAGAAAAAATCGTCGGACTCAAGCTTGATTTAGACGGCTCTTCGATATCAAGCAAAGTGATAAAAAATAAAACTCCATACTATTTTTCGCAGATCAACGAGGAAAAAGACATCTCGCGCGGCAACGCCCCTGAAAGATATCCTAACAACGCGTTTTGCTCTTTTCCTTTATTGGGCGTGGATAATAAGGCGCTTGGCGTGGTTAATGTGGCCGGAATGGACAAAGCTCATCCGATCTTTACCGACGAGCGGGTCTCGATGGAGGGAGCTTTAGAGACGATCGCCGTAAAAGTCGCTAAGCTGAAAAAAAATGAAGAGCTGATGTCCGCTCAAAAAGATATTGAAACCATGAAAGAGGCTGAAACCATCAAAGAGAAGCTTCTGTACATGACAATCCATGATTTAAAGAACCCGCTTACCCTGATTAACGCGAATCTGGCCCATCTTGAAAAAGCTGAAATGGATGAAATGAGCAAGGAGATTGTTCTGCTGTCCAAATTTGGAGGCGAGAGAATCCTCGATATGGTCAAGACTATCCTCGATTCGTATAAAATCGAAGCGGGGAAAATGACGCTTAACAAAACCCGTTTTAACCTTGTGGCGAACGCCAGAAAGATAGCGCAAGAGTTTAACATCGCGCTTCTTTCAGACAGTATCAGTGTTCAGATCGAAGGAGCCAAAGAGGTGTTTGTCGAGGCCGATGAGATTATTGTCCATCGTATATTCGCAAACCTCATGGATAACGCCATTCGTTTTTCACCGCTTGGCGGGAAAATTATAATTCAGGTGGGCCAGGACGGCGCCTCGGTATCGTTCTCGATAAAAGACGAGGGTGATGGCATCGACCCGGCCTCCCAGGAGGAGATATTCGACGCGTTCGAGAGCGCCAGGTCCTCGCTCGATTCCGGCTCCAGGGGAAATTACGGGCTTGGACTTTCGTTCTGCAAAATGGCCGTAAAAGAGCATGGCGGGGAAATAAAGGTAGACAGTAAGCCGGGCGCCGGATCCAAATTCACCGTTACACTTCCCCGCGAACAGGATGGCGCAAATTGACGCTCCCTTAAACTAAGGGTAGTTTCTCCAGATACCGACCGGCCTCGCCCAGCTCAGGGTCGATCTGTCTGGCTTTTGCGAAATGTTTTTTGCCCTCTTCCACATTTCCCGATTTAAAATGCGCCATCCCCATATTGAACTGAATTGCGGCGTTATCGGGGTCTATCCTGGCCGCGATTTCGTATTCTTTTAACGCCGCGTCGATTTCATTTCGTTTGCGGTGAATAATCCCTTTCAGGTTAGGCGCAAATATATTGGAAGGGTCGACTCTTTTAGTTTTTTCGAGAAAATAGATCGCGTCGTCGAACATGCCATGACTGTATAAAGCCGAACAGGCTTCTTTGTAAATATCATAATCGCCGTTCGTCATTTCGCAGGCCTTGTTGAAAGGGAACTTTGCTTTTGACCCATCCGACTTATCAAGAAACGCTTTCCCAAGGGCCAGCCATCCATTCGCGTCTTTAGGCTCCATCCACTGTATGCGCTTTAAAACGTTTTGCGCCTCATCGCTATTACCCAGTTTTTTGTAAACCACGATCAGATTGTAATGAGCTGAAAACAGTAAAGGCTCCATAGAAACGAAATCTTTCTGATCCGTGTTTTTGCTTCCTTTTATCTTTTTGCTGATTTTATCTTCAAAAAGCCTTATCGAATCGACAAAAAGATTGGCGGCTTTAATATAATTTGCGCTGTTAAGGAACATCTCGGCAAGGTTATGCTTCAACTCTCCAGACCCTGGCCTGGCGGCGGCGGCGATTTCCAGCTCTTTTGCGGCTTCTTCAGTTTTTCCCTGCCGGTGGAGAACGGTCGATAGCAGTTTGTGCCCGTCGGTAGTTCCAAAATTCTGTTTGATTACCTTGCGAAGCCAGTTTTCGGCCTCCGCGTAATCTTTTATTTTAAGGAAAAACCTGCCAAGCTCCATGGGAACCAGGGCCGTCCAATGAGAAATCGACATCAGCCTCATGATTCGACCCTGGTATTCGCTTATTTGCGCGCCGCTTAACTCAAGCGCTTTTTCGTTGTCTAAAAGGGGGGCCTCTTCATTTAAAGCGCCGTTGATCTCTTTCCTGATTTCGGCGAGTTTGCGCCTTGTAATATCAATGAATTTTTCTTTGACCATGCCGGGAGTGAAAGGCTTGATTATGTATTCGTCCACTCCAGACTGGACGGCGGAGACGACGTTGTCTTGAAGTTGCTCAGCGGTGATCATTATGAAGATGATCTCTTGCGTCCTTTTGTCTCGCCGAATCATTTGAAGAAGATCAAGCCCGGTGCCCGGCTCCATATTCCAGTCCACAATCGCAAGCTCGATCGGCTTTTTGGCGTCCCCCAGTGAATCGACGATTGTTTCGAACGCCTCCTGTCCGTTTTTCGCCTCTTCTATATTGGTGATCCCGATATCCCGCAGTGTTAGCGAGACAGTTTTCCGCATCGGTCCCATATCGTCGACTACGATGCTTCGCATCTTCAACCTTAGCTAGTGGATAAAACCTGGAGCGCTATAATAAAAATCGTATTATACTATAACAAGCGCCTCATACTAATCAAAGATTACCATCTATTGCGGAAATTATAGAGCAAAATACTGCTCTGCTTTTGTCTTGCGATGTCGGTTACTCAAAAACGTTTTAGCTCCGGATAAAAATTTAAAGCCGATTTAAAGTGATGGGAGCGTCTTCTAATTCATTTTTGTGACGAAAGTGATTATTGGAGGCTCCCTGATGATTTTATCTATGGTTGTTTTAGTTTTTTCAGATAAGTGTCCATTTCTTCAGAGTCGGGATCGCGTTCTTTCGCTTTTTTAAAAAACTCTTCGCTCTTATCTTCATGACCAGACTTGAAATGCGCCACCCCCAGATTGAAATATATTCCGGCGTTGTCCGGCTCAATTTTAACGGCGCTTTCGTATTCTTTTATCGCCGCTTCATTGTTGTCGCGCATACGGTAGATGATGCCCTTTAAGTTGTATGAAAAAATATTAGACGGATTCGCTTCTTTGGCTTTGTCGAGATATTCGATAGCTTCATCGAACATCTGATTTTTATAGAAAGTTGTGGCTATCTCCTCGTAAACCTCAAACAGGCCTTCGGAAAACTCATCCGCCTTTTTAAACGCGAATTTCACTTTTGAAAACTCAGACTTAACGATAAAAGCTTTACCAAGCGCGATCCATCCTTGCCAGTCATCAGGCTCCATTGACTGTATCTGTAAAAGAGTCTCTTCAGCTTCTTTCATTCTTCCAGTGGCCTTGTACGCCACCATAAGGTTGTAGTGGGCCGAAACCTGCGCCGGATCCAGTTGCACAGCGTCTTTAATGTCGGTGACAGCTTCTTCTTTAAGCTTCGAGTCGTTTTTATCCTCGCCTTTGGCCAGTTTTGTCTCACCCCTCGCGTTTTTTGATTTGGCCATTTTTTTCTTGTCGTTTTTCTCTCTGAATATCCTTAGCGCGTCCGTTAACAGCTCTAGCGCTTTATCATAGTTTTTCCGCTTGAGGTAAGCTTCGCCCAGCTTTTGTTTCAGCGCGCCGGAATTGGGATTTTCCACAATGGCGATTTCCAGCTCTTTTACCGATTCCGGAATTTTCCCCATCTCACGCAGAGCTCTCGACAACATGGCGTGCGCCTCCGAAACACCGAAATCTATCGACAGCGCCTTCCTCAGCCATATTTCGGCTTCTTTGAATTTTTTAAACTTTATAAACAGCCTTCCAAGCTCCAACTGCGCTAAGTAGGTCCAGTTGCAAAGCGGCGCAAGTTTTAGAATTCTCGTTTTAAACCGCGCCATTTCGGAGTCGCCCCAGGATATAGCGTCTCCTGAGTCTATGACCGGAGCTTCGTTGTTGAAAAAATCATGCGCGTCTTTCCTGATTTCCGCGAGCCTTTTTTTTGTTACGTTGACAAATTTTTCTTTTACTATTTCCGGGACGAAAGGCTTTATTATGTAGTCGTCCACACCGGATTGGGCCGCCACGATTACGTTATCTTGAAGTTGCTCCGCGGTTATCATTATAAAAATAATGTCTTTTATTTTCTCGTCGGCCCGCGCCATTTTCAGCAACTCAATCCCGGAGACCGGCTCCATGTTCCAGTCCACGATCGCAAGCTCTATTTCGGATCCGGTGTCGTTGTAACTGGCTTTTATCATGTTAAAAGCGTCCTTGCCGTTTTTGGCTTCTGATATGTCTGTAAAACCAAGATCCTTCAGCGTAAGCGAAACCGTCCGCCGCATAGGCCCCATGTCGTCAACAACGATACATCTCATAATCTAGTCATAATCCACAGATTCCCGACTTTTGAATAATAAAGCGCGAAATTACAAACTTGTCAAGGGTACGCTTTCCACGATTCGGGAACACCGGCGATTTGGGCGCTTTTATCCAGAATGCGATATAATTTTTCGTAGTAGCGGATGATCTTTTTCAGGTCATTTTCTGTAAATCTTTTTTCGCTGTTTTCTTGCTCTACGTTTCGGGCTTTCAACCGGTTTTCATGGCTCTGGAGATATGAAGTATACCTGCTGATCGCTTTTGAATAGCGCCCGAATTTCACGCTCCACCATTCGCGCCCGCGTTCGCCTTTTAACGGCCCGGCTCCGTTTATGCGCTTTAGTGTAAGTTCCTTTTTCTTCCCGTTAAATTTATAAATAAAATCGTTAAGAAAACTTAGTCCGATCGCTCCGTCCATATTTTCCCCAAGGTAAGATGACACAGCCCCCTCCACATTGCGCGATATCGCTCCGCCGACATTTACGCTTTCAAACACAACCAGCCTGAGCCATGCCTCTCCCGCCGTGGTAGACACCGGATACCTGGGCGCGTCCCCCATATCTTTAAACCCTATGCGCCGGGCCATTTTTTCGGAAATTATAGTAAAGCTTGAGCCAGTGTCGATGATAAATTCGGCTGAAACTCGCCCGTTGATAACCGCTTTCGCGGCGAAATTCAGCCCTTTCGATATAAGAGGAACCG
>UOGB01000327.1_pt1 | contig 11387 bp, 9 predicted proteins | sample 1989701 | NCBI WGS metagenome assembly UOGB01 (sample SAMEA4712198, study PRJEB27164) | hydrothermal vent metagenome | biome: marine basaltic hydrothermal vent biome; feature: marine hydrothermal vent; material: mineral | place: Pacific Ocean | collected 2011-06-14/2011-07-23 | depth 1691 m
TGCGCGTAGCAGGCGACGAGATGGATGACGCGATAGCGAACTACGTCAAACGTAAATACAACCTGCTTATCGGGGAGCGAACCGCCGAGCAGATCAAGATGACCATAGGATCGGCTTATCCGCTGGAGACCCAGCAGACAATGGAGATAAAAGGGCGCGACCTTATGACCGGCATACCCAAAACCCTGGTGATAAACGATCCGGAAATCAGGGACGCGCTGTCAGAGCCGATATCGGCCGTGGTGGAGACGGTAAAAATAGCTCTTGAAAGAACTCCGCCGGAGCTGGCTGCGGACATAGTGGATAAAGGAATCATCCTCGCAGGAGGCGGATCAAAGCTACAGGGGCTGGACAATCTCCTCAGGGAAGAGACTTCCCTGCCCATTATCCTGGCCGAGGATCCCCTTTCCGCAGTTGTCATGGGCACTGGCATTGCTTTGGAAAACATAAACTTGCTTAGGAGCGTTTCGATCTGAAAAGGATCGCCGGACATCAAAACATATCCTGGCGCGGCGCGGTTAATGCCTTAAAAGTTTTTTGCGATTAATAAAATGGGAGGTTTTTTCAAGAGATACCAGAACCTCCTTATTCTGGCCGCGCTTGTCGTCCTGACTCTTTCCATTCTTCTTTCCAACCTCAGGGAAAAAAGCTCCCTTAACGCCGTCGAGCGGGTGGTGATCGCTGTTTTATCCCCTTTTCAGGATATTGTGGGGTGGAGCGTCGGCAAAGCGTCTCTGGCCTGGGAAAATTATCTGCATCTTGTCGATGTAAAAAAGGAGAACGCAAAGCTTGGGCGCTCTTTGGACAGGCTGGTGTTTGAAAACGGGCTATTGACAGAGCGCCTGAAGCATTTTGAGAGGCTCGAATCTCTTCTTTCTTTCCCGAAAGTCTCAATGATTCCCTTTGAAGCGGCCCGAATCATAGGCAGGGACACCCTGGGCCGCGTAAAGCTTTTGATAATAAACAAAGGCGCAGGCGACGGTCTGGCCGAGGGCATGCCTGTAATTACTCACAGGGGACTGGTGGGGAGAGTTGTGCGTGTTTCAGGCTCCGCATCCAAAGCGCTGATGATCACCGACGTTCGCTCCGCCGTAGACGCTGTAGTCCAGGAGACAAGAGGCCAGCTTGTCGCAAGCGGCTCGAACTTGCCCACACTGGAGGTTCGCTATCTTTCAGTAGGGGCGGATGTCACCGAGGGGGAGAGGGTGATTTCATCCGGTCTGGGTGGCGTGTTCCCCAAGGGCTTGCTGGTAGGCTCCCTGACAAACATAAAAAAAGAAGGAGACAGCCTTTTTCTTTCCGCCCGCCTTGAGCCTGCGGTCGACCTTGACAGGATCGAAGAGGTACTGGTTTTAAAAAGCTCCCCGTCAGATATCTTCTCAAAGGATGACTGGCCATGAAAATCATATTTTACGTATGCCTGGCTCTTCTTTGTTTTATTGTCCAGACAACTTCGTTCCATTTCCTGTCGTGGCTGAAGGTATATCCCGATGTTGTGCTGGCGCTTTCGATACATGGCGGCCTGAGATGGGGAAAAATCGGAGGGCTCCAGTTCGGAGGCGCCGTCGGGTTTGTTCAGGACTTGCTGTCATTCGGAGTTTTGGGGATTAACATGCTTTCAAAAAGCCTTATAGGTTTTACCGTCGGCGCGCTTCGAGAAAAATATATCAGCGATTCGACGCTGGCCCGGATTGTAATTATCGTCTCAGCGACAATTCTGGATTTAATGATATACAGGACGCTGTCAGGCATGCTGATAGGCAATGAAATCGCCGGTTTCGACTCAAAAGCCGCGATAGCTCAATCTGTGATAAACCTTGTTTTTACACTTCTGGTTTTGCCGGTCATAATAATGGCCGACAGGGAGATAGACAGACGATTGTCCCGGCGCCAGGACTTGTTCCACGGCAAATCGTTTCTGGATTAAGCGCCGGCTCACTTTGTTATTATGTGTTTATGCTCGGACTTTGGAACCCACCACTTATCGAAGTTGTAACTTATTCCGGACAGGCCGGGGACTATCCCCCGGATACGTTTGGACACAACGGGCAAAGCTTCGGCGACATACAAGAATGTGTAAGGTTGCTCATCGGCGAGGATATCCTGAAACCTGAAATAATACTTTTTCCGCTCCTCTTGATCGAACGTTCTTCTGGCTTTCTCCAGAATTTCGTCAGCCTCACTATTGGAGTAGGATACAAAATTAAACTCATGCTCGCCTGTTTTCGACGAGTGCCAGATAGAGTACTGATCCGGATCCAGCCCCAGCCCCCAGCCAAGAATGCACGCGTCGAAATCCCTTTTATTTATAAAATTGTTTATAAACGAAGACCATTCTATAACGCGCACATTCACTTTTACTCCGACCTTCTTTAATTTTTGCTGTATGATCTCGGCGGTTTTCGACCTGAGGTTATTGCCCTGATTGGTGACTATCTCGAACTCGAAAAGTTTTCCGTCCTTGTCGAGCGTGCCGTCTCCGTCGGTGTCGATCCACCCGGCTTCGGCGAAAAGCGCTTTGGCTTTCTGGGGGCTGTACTCATATTTTTTTACATCATTTTTATACGCCCATGATCCCGGTTTGAACGGGCCGGTGGCCACCTGTCCCAGGCCGAGCAGGACCCCTTCTATCACTTCGTTTTTATCTATGGCGTAGGTCAGCGCCTGGCGCACTCTTTTGTCCGCGAAAAGGGGGCGTTTGAGGTTGTATCCAAGATAGGTGTAGCCGTTGCCCAGATATTTGTACTTTACATAGTTGTCTTTAAAGAACTTTGTGTCGGTCTGCTTGAGGTACTGAAGGGGCCTTAAAGCCATCATGTCGATCCCGCCCGATTTAAGCTCTAAAAACTGCGTGGCGGTGTCGGGTATGATTCTGGTCACAGCCTGGCGTATCATGGGCCGCCCGTCGTAATGATCCGGATTCGACTCGACCACGATTTTTGTCTGAGCCTGCCATTTGACGAACCGCCAGGCGCCGTTGCCCACCGGTTTTCTGGCGAGCGGCGATTTAATAAGATCGACCGGTTTAGTTTTCGAAAGAAGATGCCTCGGAAGCCCACCCATCCCCGACAGCCTTGCCAACGCCGGCGCGAACGGCTCTTTGAAAGTGACAATAAACGTAAAATCGTCAGGAGTCTCTGTCTTTTCAATTTGCAGAAATGTTTCCTTGTAGGCCGACGGAACATCGGGGTGGATCATCATTTCGTACTGGAACTGAAGGTCGCCGGATGTCCAGGGCGCGCCGTCGTGCCATTTTACGTCGTCTCTTAAATGAAACTTTATGGTTCGCTGGTCTTCGGAGATATCCCAGCTTTTGGCCAGGTCGGGTATCAGGCTCTGGTCCTTGTCCACCTTCATAAGTCCGGCGAAAACCATGCTCGTAACGGCGCTCGACGAGGTGTCCCCGGAAAGATACGGGATCAGGTTTGAGGCGTCCCCGATGGAGCCGTCGATAAATACATCACCGAAATCATCCGGTTTTGAGGCGGTTTGCTCCTCGTCGGACACCGATCCGGCTTTTGGCTCCGGCCCGGTCTGCCGGGGAGGGTTTTCAGGTTTGGAGCAGGCGGTTATTGTTAAAAATATTGTCAGGGCAACGATAGAAGGCCATCGGTGAGCCATTGCAGAAAGCTAGTTCGATTTTCCGGCGTCTGGACCCGCCTCCAGGGGGCCGGTCGGCGCTGATGGAGAGCTTTCCTCCGGTTTGGGCTCGCTCTCGTCAACCGGAGCGGACGGGCCGGCGCTTTCACTGGCCGGCGCTTTTTCAGGCAGGGCCACAGGCAACTCAACCTGCGTCTCACTAGTGGAAACCACTGATTCTTCAGACGCCCCACGGGACAATACAGACAATGTGATGGAAGTTATCATAAAGATAACCGCCGCTCCTGTGGTGATCTTGGCCAGCGCGGTGGCCGGGCCTCTGGAGCCAAAAAGGGTCTGGCTGGAGCCGCCGAAAGCCGAGCCCATCGAAGCGCCTTTCCCCTGCTGGAACAAAACGATTACAATGAGGGCGACCGCCACCATGATATGAACTGCTAGAACGAGCGTGTCTATCATTTTCTGAAAAAATTTCCGGTTTAAATAAGCAATCTCTAAATATAACAGAAATTACCTTTATGGCAAGGGCAAACGATCAGATAGCAGGCCAAGATAATATTTATCCCGACACCGTGGCGATTTACTTATGGGAACCTCTGATAATTACTTTCGTCGCGAAAATGAGTAAAATTGCGTATGGCAAGGCGGCGGGATAAAATTCCCGCAAACGTATGGGAACATATGTTGAGGACAATTTTAGCTCGCCAACGAAGCCAGATGCGGCTTCAAACGAGACTGATGAGAAAGGTATTATGACGTGAGAATAATTGGTGTATCGGTAATTAAAAACGAATCGGACATTTTAGAGACGTTCGTCCGGCATAACCTCGGATATCTGGACGCGCTGGTCGTCCTGGAGAATAAAAGCTCCGATAAATCGAGACAGATACTCGCAAGACTTGCTCTGGAGGGTTTGCCCCTGATAATTCTGGACGATCCCGAAATAGCGCATAAGCAGTCGGAAAAGCTGACCGGCCTTATCAAAAAAGTGAGCGCGATCTATAACCCGGACTGGATCATACCGCTTGACGCGGACGAATTTTTAAATCCCGACAAGGGTGAGACAATGCAAAGCGTCCTGGCCGATCTGCCGGAGGGGAGCGTCGGCCAGATGGGATGGCGAACATATGTCCCTACCGCCAGCGACGACCCGGAACAAGCTGACATAATAAAAAGGATACGCAATAGAAGGGCGGTGGAATCGCCGCAATATTACAAAGTCATCATTCCCAAATCGGTGTTTAATGAAAAGCCTTTTATAGTTGATTACGGGAACCATGCGGTGAGGTTTGAGAACGGTACATATCCGTTGGAGCATTATATATTGAATACCCTGCGCCTCGCCCATTTTCCCCTGAGGTCTTCCGAGCAGATACTGACTAAAGCCTTTGTTTCGTGGCTTGCCAACTTAAGCTACGATGACAGGACGATAGACGGGTGGCACAAGCAGTCGCTATACGAAAGATTCGTGAAAAACATACCCCTCAAAAGCGAGGAGCTTGAGCGGGCGGCGATAAACTATGCGGCGGACAAGGGTGTGGAAAACAGCCTGGTCGAGGATCGTGTCAAGCAGATAGCCTCTTACGAGCTCAAGTATACCGACTTGATGACATTCCATCCGATGGCCAGCGTGGCGTCGATGTCTGAGGATCTGGCCGGAAGGTTGAGAGAAGCTACGGCGCAAAACAATGAAGACCCTGGCCAGGAGTATTCAGGTGCGAAAATATTGTCGTCGGTCGAGCATATCGAACAGCAAAGCCTTGATGTCTCACCTCTTAGATATCTGTTCGACATGTTTAACCCGGAGTCGGCTCTGGATGTGGGGTTCGGCGGAGCGGGCCTGGATAAATTCCGGGAATGGGGCGCTACAGATGTAAAGGCGATCGGTCTTATCGATGTTGGAGGCGGCGTCAGGGGGCCCGATACTCCGTCGGTTGAGAATGTAGAGCCATCGTTCGACCTTGGAAGAAAGTTCGACCTTGTTATCTGCTCTGAGCTTGTAAACATGATCGAGCCTGAGCGTGGAAAGGCTTTAATTAAAAGCTTATCGCGCCACGCCGGAAAATTAATCTTTTTTACCGCGAGCCAGCCTGGCCAGCCTGGCGAGGCAAATATGAATCTTCAAACGCCCGATTACTGGATCGACGAGTGGGCGAAGGAGGGGTACAGGCCGCTTGTTTTCCAGACGCTTGCCTTGAGGATGCTGTCGAACTTCTCCTGGCTTAAACACAACTCGCTCCTGCTGGCGCCAGAAGCTGTGGCCGGATCGCTGAAGGCTTTCGACAGCTTCGGGTTAGACGAGCTAAAAAGAAATAACGCCGACCCGAAAGAATGGAGCCCTCAAAAACCGGGAGTATACGAGACCACCCTGATGGGTAAACAGGCGGACGAGACGCTGGCTCAACAGCCGGATCAGGTTCTGGCCGGGACCGACAGGGAGTTAAAACGTATTTTACTGAAAAGAGCGAAGGTGAATTTTGATCTTGGCAATATAGAAGAGTCGGTGTCGGATACTTCAGTGGCGCTTGCGATCACTCTGAAGCTTCGCGAGCCGCTCGAAGAGTCGGTGGTGGAGTTTTTAAATTCACAGGCGAAGCTCGCCGAAGAGCGGAACGATAAAAAGACAATCTCCCGGATCGTGTCGATAATGGAGAAGCTTCGCGCCGCCGCCAGCGAGATCGCGAAAAAATCGTCTTAAGGGAGCTTCTACTGGTCTAACTTTTCTTTGCCAGCCTTGTAAGCAAACGGTCAAGGATGTTGGCGAAGGCTTCGACATTTTTTTTAGATAGCGCCGGAGGGCCTCCGGTCTCCATCCCCGCGCTTCTAAGGCTCGTCATCAGGTCACGGGTGGCAAGGTGTCCGCCCACGTTTTCTTTTGTATATTCTTTTCCCGCAGGGTTTATGACATAGCACCCTTTCGCCACCGCTTTCGCCGCCAACGGGATATCGGCTGTAATCACAATGTGGCCTTCGGCTACGCTCTCTTCGATATGCCGGTCGGCTTCGTCCGGCCCGCTGTCAACCAGCGTGAAACGAAAAAGCGGGTCATCTGGAATGGTCATGTACGAGTTGGCCACAAGGTTGACCGGTGTGCTGGTTCTTTTAGCCGCTTTGAAAACCATCTCCTTGACGGCCCGTGGGGCGGCGTCCGCGTCTATCCAGATAATCATGGCAAAGTATAGCGCAGGTCTGCGATTGTCAGGGGCTTTGTTTAAACGATTAACTGTCGCGCCGCCACTTCGACCGGCAGATAATTTTGCTTCTGTCGCATCTTCCGGCGTATTTTCTGGCGACTTCGATTACTTCGGACATCAGGCCTCCAGACAGGGTTGTGGGTTTTAGACCCAGATCCAGAAAACAGGTGTTTTCCACATACAGCTCGTTTTCCGAAGCTTCACGCCTCATGTTATCGACGTATTCTATTTTCGCGCCAGTAAGTTTCGATACGATCCGGGCCAGGTCGCTGACGGTGTGGGTTTCCGTCATCTGGTTAAAAATCTTGACCCGCTCCCCTTTCAGGGGAGGACTGGACAAGGCCAGCTCGACACATTTCACTGTATCTCTTAAATGGATAAACGCTCGCGTCTGCCCTCCGGTTCCATAAACCGTGAGAGGATGGCCTATGGCCGCCTGCATGAGGAACCGGTTTAACACCGTGCCGTAATCACCGTCGTAGTCGAACCGGTTCACCAGCCGCTCGTCTATCAAGGTGTCTTTTGTATTAGTTCCCCATACCACGCCCTGGTGAAGGTCGGTAATCCTCAACTCGTCGTTTTTATTGTAGTAGTAGAAAAACAGAGCGTCCTGGGTTTTTGTCATATGGTAGACGCTTCCCGGATCGGCCGGATAGAGAATCTCTTTTTCGATCTCCACTTTTCCATCGACCGTCCCCTCGATGGTAACGCTGTTACCCATCATTTTTACTTTTAGATAGCCTTCCGGGATTTTCATACCGGAAGAGCCGTATCCATACACCCCCATTGTTCCCAGGTGGACCAGGTGTATGTCGCGGCCCGACTCGACTATGGCGCACAGGATGTTGTGTGTTGCGTTTATGTTGTTGTTAACGGTATAGCGTTTCGTGCGTGACGATTTCATCGAATAGGGGGCCGCTCTTTGTTCGGCGAAATGCACAACACCGTCCGGCTTTATCTCATTTAACAGCTCCAGCAGGCGGTCGTAATCGCGGGCTACGTCGATGTCGCAGTACCCGATTTTCTTTCCCGTAACCTCGCTCCATGCGGCGAGGCGCTCTTTAATGGATACGATCGGAGTGAGAGAGCCGCATTCGAGCTCATCGTCTATCCTTCTGCGCGAAAGGTTGTCTACGATAAATACATCCCACCCCAGCCCAGAAAGGCGAAGAGATGTGGGCCACCCGCAGAATCCATCACCGCCCAGAACAATAACCTTACCGGCCACGATCCGCCCCACAAACAAATCGCCGGGTTATGTAATATGCTCGCATGAAGCTATTTTCCTAAAGACTGTTATATAATTCCAGAAAAACCTGAAAGAGATAAAGGAGCCTCCAATACCAGCCGATGGCAAGCAAATTTGGCCGAAACGATTCGTTTTCGAATCACAGGTTTCATCTCATAATCCTGTTTCTTGGGGCGCTGTCGCTTCGCCTTGTCTATTTTGTCCAGAGCGGCGCTAATCCCCTGCTCTACACCCCCGTCCTTGACGAGACCTATTATATCAATCTTGGCAAAATAATCGCCGGAGGATTCTGGATGGGCGAAGATCGCCTGTTTTTTATGGATCCTCTTTACGGATATTTTCTGGGCGCCGTTTTTTATTGTTTCGGCGACAACCTTACCACCGTCCGCCTTCTCCAGATACTTCTCGACTCATTTAACGTTGTCCTGATTTACATGATAGGCGAAAAAGTGTGGAGCCGCCCGGCGGGCGTTATGGCGGCTGTTTTTTACGCGACCTACAAAGTCTCTTTCTACTACACGCTACTCATACTCAAGACAACGGGGACAATCACTTTGTCCCTCCTGTTTACTCTTACCGCGATAGGCGCCGCAAAGCGGGGGCGCAAGATCGACTGGTTCATGTTGGGCCTGCTCGCCGGGGCGCTGACATATTTTCGCGCCAATCTGCTTTTGATGGCGCCGCTTGCGGTTATGGCTTACTGGTTTGTCGAGCGGCCACGATTTTTTCAAAAACTTCTGCCCAACGGAGCGCTGCTTGCGGCGGGACTTTTAGCGGTGTTGTCTATCGGCGCCCTGCGTAATTACATGGTAAGCGGCGAAGTTGTATTTTTAAACACCCAGACAGGCCGCCTTTTATACAGCAGTAACAACCCGGAAAACCTGACCGGCAGGTATTTTACCCCCTCGTTTTCCCGGCGCAACGCGGAAGACTCGGAGACAGACTTTCACAAAGAGAGCGAGCGCCGCCTCGGAAAAAAATTAAGCGCGAAGCAAGTTTCAGGCTACTGGGTGGGTCAAACCATCGATTATCTTCGGGAAAACCCTGGAGCCGTCTTTACGCTTTTGTACGCCAAGATAAAAGCGACGGTGGGAGATTATGAAATCCCGAACAATTTTTCAAGCGATATCGCCGAACGCTTTTCATCTTTGGCCAAAGCTCCGCTACCGACCTTCGCTTTCGCTTTCGCGCTGGGTATTCCCGGCCTGGCTCTGGGTTTAGCGGGAAACAGGAAAGTCGCGTGGGCGTTGTTACCATTAATAACATCCCTGGTTACGATCCTTATTTTCTACACATCGTCGAGATTCAGGATACCGGCTGTTCCGTCTCTTCTGATCGGCTCCGGTATTTTTGCTGTAATTGTTTACGACTGGATGAAAAAGAGAGAAGCGGTAAAGGCCGTTTCGCTCATAGCTGTATCGATCGCCTTTGCGGCAATATCGCTTTTGGCCTCCAACCCTCAACCAACGGGGGACGGGAAGTATTTCCTTGCGCGCGCTTACTGGAGGATAGGCGCCCTTGAGCAGGCAAGCGCTGTTTCGAACGACTCGGCGATCCGGTTTTCCCGCGATTCGCGGTTTCAGATGCTGTTAGGGATGATCGCCCTTTCTGAGAACAGGATGGAAGACGCGATAAATCGAAACCTCCTGGCGCTTAAGATCAATCCTTCCGACGCCGACGCTCATCACAACCTGGGGTTGGCCTATCACGCTATGGGTCGAAATGATGAGGCGGTCGAATCGCTGAAAAAAGCCTACCTGGTAAATCCCCGGCCGAAAAGCTTGTACGCCCTTGCAAGGGTATATGACCAAACCGGCGACAAAGATGACGCCATATCTATGTACAGACGATACCTGTCCACCTCCAGGCGAGAAGACCCACTAAGAGAAAAAGCCGGGAAGCGCATCGAACAGCTTAAAGGCGCAGGTTCAAGTGATTGAAAACACGCCGGGTATATGCCTATTTGTATTTTTCGATCTTGCCAGTAAACACGTTTTGCCTTCACTTTTAACGGTTCCGAAAGCTTTTGACTGGGTTTCCTCAGATATGGTATAAAGTGTGGCTTCATTAATTATACACGGTGGTCAGGTATACTAAAATAACATATGAATATTCACGAGTTTCAGGCCAAGGAAATCCTTCGCAAATACAATGTTCCTGTTCCGAAAGGACGTATCGCCACTGACGCCAGCAATGTTAAATCTATTGTGGACGAGCTTGGCCTCCCTGTGGTGGTTAAAGCCCAGATTCACGCCGGCGGACGGGGAAAGGGTGGAGGCGTTAAACTGGCCAAAACTCTGAACGAGGCCGAGGAGGCTTTCAAGTCCATTTTCGGGATGAGCCTTGTTACTCATCAGACAGGCCCGGAGGGAAAAAAAGTCCATACTGTCCTCATTGAAGAGGGAGTTGACATAGCAAAAGAGCTCTACATCGCGGTGGCGCTTGATCGGGAGAAATCGCGCCCTGCGATCATGGCCTCCGAGGAAGGCGGCATGGAGATAGAGGAAGTGGCCGCCAAATCCCCCGAAAAAATAATGAAGGAATGGATTGATCCTGCGCTTGGCGTAATGCCGTCGCAGGCGCGAAAACTGGCGTTTTTCCTTAACCTCCCTTCCGAGGCTATCAAACCCGCCACCGGTTTTATCATGAGCCTGTACAAGGCGTTCGAGGGCAACGACTGCTCGCTGGCCGAGGTCAATCCTCTTGTATTGACAAGCGGCAACAAGATTATCGCGCTCGACTGTAAAATGAATTTCGACGACAACGCTTTATTCAGGCAAAAAGATGTCGTCGCCTGCCGCGATCTCAACGAAGAAGAAGAGCTTGAGACAGAGGCGAGCAAATATGACCTGAACTATATCAAGCTCGACGGGAATATCGGATGCATGGTAAACGGGGCCGGGCTTGCGATGGCGACCATGGATATCATAAAGCTTTCTGGAGGAGAGCCGGCCAATTTTCTGGATGTCGGCGGCGGCGCCTCAGAGGAGCAGATAGAAAACGCATTCCGCATTATTCTGGCCGATAAGAGCGTGCAGGGAATTTTCATAAACATCTTCGGCGGAATCTTAAGGTGCGACATACTGGCAAACGGCGTCGTAAACGCGGCGCGCAAGATCAAGGTAAAGGCGCCTGTTGTCATACGGATGGAGGGGACCAACGTCGAAGAGGGGAAGCGTATCCTTTCTGAAAGTGATTTTAATTTCATCGTGGCCGAAGGAATGGGCGACGGCGCTAAAAAAGTTGTCGAGGCGGTCAAATGAGCGTTCTTGTAGATAAAAACACGAAACTTCTTGTGCAGGGCATCACCGGCAAGGAAGGCTCTTTTCACGCCAATGGATGCAAAG
>UOGB01000171.1_pt1 | contig 11017 bp, 9 predicted proteins | sample 1989701 | NCBI WGS metagenome assembly UOGB01 (sample SAMEA4712198, study PRJEB27164) | hydrothermal vent metagenome | biome: marine basaltic hydrothermal vent biome; feature: marine hydrothermal vent; material: mineral | place: Pacific Ocean | collected 2011-06-14/2011-07-23 | depth 1691 m
CATTACTTGCGGCGAACGCACCGGCGAAGGCTGAGGAGCCAGCAGAGCCGGACGGGCAGGACGATATCGATGCATTACTTGCGGCGAACGCACCGGCGAAGGCGGAGGAGCTAGCAGAGCCGGACGGACAGGACGATATCGATGCATTACTTGCGGCGAACGCACCGGCGAAGGCGGAGGAGCCAGCAGAGCCGGACGGGCAGGACGATATCGACGCATTACTTGCGGCGAACGCACCGGCGAAAGCGGAAGAACCTGCGGAAGAAGATACGGAAGAATTTGATATTGATGATCTGCTTGCCTCCGGGGCGCCCGAAGAAATGGAGATCGCGCTACTTGATGATGAAACGGACGAGACCGCCGCGCATGACGCTGGCGAACCGGAAGCCCGATTACCCGAGGATAGCGGATCGGATGCGCAAGAAGATATCGATAAGATATTGAGCGAAAACTCCTCTGGAAATTCCGCGGCTACGGAAAATGTTGCCCCCGATGGCAAAGGACGCCAAGGCGATGTGGACGCCATTATCGCCCAAAGAAAAGAGAGCGCGGATACGCCTGAAGCTGATACATCGGCTGAAGAAAAACCGGGTGAATTAATATCTCAGGATGATATCAACTCCCTTCTCGAAGGCGACGGGGATGAACCGGAGGGGGATGATGCCCCCGGGAATACCAGCGCCGAAGGGGAAACGGACGAACTGATATCCCAGGATGACATAGACTCCCTTATTGGAAGCGGCGACCCGGACGAAGCCGAAACCGGCGCGGCGATGGAGAGCGCCGATACCGGCGAGGAAGAAGACCTGATATCACAAGACGATATCGACGCCCTTCTTTATAACAATGAGGAGAATGAAGAGGAACAAGAAGCCGGGGCCGTGACCGCCGAAGGGGGTGAAGAAGAGCTCGATAACCTTCTGGAAAGCGAGACTGATGCCTTTGGCGATGACATTGCTAACGAAAATAAAGACGCGGCGGAGCCAGTGGAAGAGCCGGCGGGAGCGGCGGGCGCCATGCAAGAATCGGCCGATTCATCGGCCGACGAGGTGATGTCCCCGGAGCATGTGGAAGAAATCGGCGTTTTTGCCGAAGAGATGGACGAAAATAAATCGAGCAGGCTTTCGGCATTGCTTGCGAGGCTTGGCGCGATCGTGAAAGCGCCGATAAAGATTTTGGTTCCCAAAAGCGCCAGTGGAATATTTGTCCGTGTTGCGGCGGTGTTACTGTTGGCCAGCGCGGGGGGTTCGTACTGGTTCTTTTTTGGCGGCTCAATGGGGAAAGAGCAAATTATCACCGCGATGATCGAAAATGCCACCTCGGAGCCAAAGGAGGAAGCCGCCCCGACAGATAATGAGGAGCCAGCCGCGGAAGAAGAGCTTGTGGATGAATCGTTAGTGGAGGGAGAGGGGAGCGACGAAGCTGTTGTAAACGTTGGGATCTATCTTCCAGTGGAATTTGATTTCGAAGCCACACGGATCATGAATATCGACATAGAGCTTACTTTCGATTCCAAAGCAATCAGCGACGCGATAAAAAACAGGTTGTTCTTTACGGCGGTCACGATTGAAAACGCGATAACCAAATTTTTCGAGGACAAATTTTACGAGGAAACGATCTTCGTCCAGGACAAGCTGGAGGAAAAGCTGAATCAGGAGCTAAAATCGATGGATCAGTTCGATGGATTACAGGAGGTTCATCTGGCCAGCCTTACTTTCGAGTGACATTCGCGCACACTCTGCGCTTTCACCTCAAAGCCCCTTTCATTAACGATTCCGCACACACATGGTTTGATTTGATAACCACACGGTCGATTTTTTTGGCAATTTCCTCGCCATTCCACTATATTTGCCTGAAACATCTTTAAACAGGCAAAGAAATGAAAAGAGCGCTGGTCACCGGCGGGGCGGGATATGTGGGAAGTCACACCGCGCTGACACTTAAAAACCTGGGATGGAAAGTTGTGATCTTTGATGATCTTTTCAGGGGGCATTCTCAAGCCTCGGTGGGGGATGAGCTTATCGAGGGGAGCCTGAACGATAAAGAACTTATCAACAAAGTGATGGCCAACAATTCGTTCGACGCCGTGCTTCATTTTGCGGCCTTGTCATACGTTGGCGAGTCGACTGAAAAACCGGCATGGTATTACCGCAACAACATTTCTGGTGGGCTGAACCTCCTTGAAGCGATGGTGAATAATGGCGTTTCGGCCCTGGTGTTTTCTTCCACCGCCGCCACCTATGGCGAACCAGAAGAGATACCGATCACTGAGGATCACCCGAAAAACCCGATAAACCCCTATGGCTACTCCAAGCTGACATTTGAACGAATGGCGATCGATATCGCCCAAAAGGAGAACCTGCGCCCCGTCTTCCTCCGATATTTCAACGCCGCCGGGGCGGATCCGGGTGGCGGGCTGGGGGAGGATCACACACCCGAAACTCATTTAATCCCTCTTGTGATAGACGCCGCCCTGGGGCGGACAGACCATATCACCATCTTCGGCGCCGACTACCCGACGGACGATGGAACCTGTATCCGCGACTATATCCACGTCACCGACCTGGCGGAGGCGCACGTTAAAGCCCTCGATTACATCGATAAAGGGGGAGAGCCAACAGCCTTTAACCTGGGGAGCGAAAAGGGATACTCTGTCCGGCAGGTGATTGAAATGGTCGATAAGGTGAGCGGGCTAAAAACCCCTGTAAAAGAGGGAGAGAGAAGAATCGGCGACCCGTCCATCCTTGTCGCCTCGGCTCAAAAGGCGAAAGACCTGCTTGGGTGGAACCCGCAATATTCCGACCTGGAAACAATTGTGCGGACCGCCTTTGACTGGCGGAAAAAGAATCCTGGGGGGTATGCTTGAGCCTGGGGGGGTAAGTACGGGAGAAGCCTGCCGACAATCTTAAAGAATTTGCTACTATACCAAAATTTGAATAATTGCTAATTGGCAAGGCAACTACGTCGAGGATGATTTTGTTTCACCAACGAAGCATGGCGGTATTTCAAACATTTGTAGCAGGAACTAATTATTAGTGATTCCCATTAATAGAGCCAGCAGGCGCACGTCGCGCCGGAGGGGACTTTTGCCAGCCGGGGGGTTTCCACCTTGCATCTATCCATGACTTTCGGGCAACGGGGATGGAAAGCGCATCCTTGCGGCAGGTTCGTTATCGCCGGGACAACCCCTTTTATCTCGCTCAGCCTTCCCCCCTTTGCGTCGGCATGGCGGCTGGGGATGGAATCTAGCAGGCCCTGGGTGTATGGATGCGAAGGGGAGGCGAAAAGCGTTTTTACACGGGCCGATTCCACCACTTTTCCGGCGTACATCACCACCACGTCGTCGCACACCTGGGCCACAACGCCCAGGTTATGTGTAATCATCAAAATCGAGGCGTGGTACTGCTCCTTCATTTCCATCATCAGGTCCAGAATTTGCGACTGGATGGTGACGTCTAGCGCGGTTGTCGGCTCATCGGCGATCAGTAGCCTCGGGTCGCACGAGAGAGCCATGGCGATCATCGCCCGCTGGCGCATCCCGCCCGATAGCTGATGGGGATATTCTTTGGCGCGCCTCTCCGGCGAGGGTATGCCAACTTTTGTAAGTAGCGCAACCACCCGATCGTTCGCCTCCTTTTTGTCCGAGCCTCTGTGGAGGCGGATCGCCTCTGCTATCTGGAAGCCAATGGTGAAGACCGGGTTCAGGGCTGTCATCGGCTCCTGGAATATCATGGCGATTTTCGCGCCACGGATCGAACGCATTTCATCTTCAGACAATTTGAGCAGGTCCTGCCCCTCAAAAATTATTTCACCCCCGGCGATTTTCCCCGGCGAGGGGACAAGACGGAGGATCGACAGGGCAGAAACGGTTTTGCCACAACCAGATTCCCCCACGACGCCGGTTGTGTGGCCCGGCTCTATGCAATACGACACTCCATCAACCGCGCGGCCAATGGCGCCGTTCAGGCGGAAATGAACTTCAAGATTTCTGATGTCTAGTAGTGCGGCCATAGGGAGGATATTACATTAGATTAACACTGCGTGGCAACCTGCTATGAATCGTCGAAAACAGACAGGACGCCTCGCCACACGGTGAAGGCGCATCCAGACAGGTTCACCCTCTCCTCTTTCACCTCGACTTCCAGCTCTCCGCCCCGTTTGGATAGCTGGCGCGCGCTCATGGCCGTTTTGCCCAGCCGAGGCGCCCAATAGGGCCCCAGGGCGCAATGGGTGGAGCCTGTGGCGGGGTCTTCATTTATTCCGGCTGACGGGGCGAAAAAACGGGAAACGAAATCGTAATCGCCATCACCGCTTCTGGCGGTGACAATAACCCCGCGCGTGTCAACCCCCTGCATGCGCCTGAAATCGGGGTGGATATCGCGGACCGCCTCTTCAGAAGAAACCTCCACAAGATAGTCTGGCCCGGCCCGCAAAACAGCCTCGGCCTTTTCTATGCCCAAAGATTCGATCAAATCGGCCGGTATATTGGCTGGCTGCGGCCTGACAACGGGAAAATCGAGGCATATCCCTTTATCGGTCAGGCGGGAGACCAACTCCCCGCTTTTAGTATGGAACTTAATCGACGCAAGAAAATCGGCGTTTTCCGTCTCCCAAAGAAAATGAGCCGAAGCAAGCGTGGCATGCCCGCACAGGGCGACCTCGGTTACAGGGGTAAACCAGCGCAGGTAAAATTCGTTATCACATTTTTGCGCAAGGAAAGCGGTTTCCGAGAGGTTCATCTCCGCCGCCACAGACTGGAGCATATCGTCCGATGCGAATTCGTCCAGCAAAACCACAGCGGCCGGATTGCCGGTGAAAGGTTTGTCGGCGAAAGCGTCTATCACAAAAAAAGTGGGGGCGTTCATGATTTACCTGTAGTTGATAAACTCCATGTTGATCTTCATATCCTGCTCTTTAAGCATATCCATCACCTGTTGCAAATCGTCTTTTTTCTTTCCCGACACGCGCACCTGGTCGCTCTGGATAGAGGCCTGAACCTTTATTTTCATGTTTTTGACCAGTTTCACGATTTCGCGGGCGTTATCCATGGGGATCCCCTGCTGGAGCTTTATCACCTGCCGCGCCATGTCGCCCGACGCCTTTTCAACCGCGCCAAAATTCAAGGCTTTAATCGATATCCCCCGGCGGATAAGCTTCGATTCCAGAACGTCCTTTACGTTTTTCAGCTTTATTTCGTCGTCCGAAAGAATTGTGATCGCTCCCTCTTTTTGATCGAGGTTTATTTCTGTCTTCGATCCTTTAAAATCGTATCTCTGTTTAATTTCGGTGGTCGCCTGATTAACGGCGTTTGAAACTTCGGGCATTTTCACCTGCGAAACAATATCGAAAGAGCTCTCTTTTGCCATTTTGTTATTCCTTTCCCGGCCACAGATCCCACGATCTTTCGCCTTCAAGTTTTTTTAATGTTTTAATGAATTCATCCACACTCATGGCGCCCAAATCGACCCCTGTCCTAAGCCGTGTGGCCACTTTTCCTTCTTCTTCCTCACGCCCGCCGATAACCAGCATGTAGGGGATTTTCTGGAGCTGGGCGTTGCGTATTTTCTTTTGGACGCGCTCTGTCGATGTGTCTATACTGGCGCGGATTCCCTCACTTTTCAGCCTTTTCCTGACCTGCTCGGCATATTCGTTTTGATTGTCTGTGATGGGCAGAACTATCGCCTGCGCAGGCGCCAGCCACACGGGGAACGCGCCGGCTGTTTGCTCTATCAATATCCCGAAGAACCGTTCAAGCGAACCGAATATCGCCCTGTGGACCATCACCGGCGTGTGGGCGGCGCCATCCGCGCCGATATATTCCATCTTAAACCGGTGCGGCAAAAAGAAATCGACCTGCACCGTTCCCATTTGCCAGTCCCGTCCGAGGCAATCTTTCACGCCGAACTCTATCTTCGGCCCATAGAACACCCCTTCCCCCTCCTTGATCTTGTAATCGAGCCCTTTTTGCTTTAACGCCTCTTTCAATATCCCGGTCGATTTCTCCCAATCTTCATCCGACCCGATCGCCTTTTCCGGTTTGGTGGCGATGTTTATGACATATTCATTGAATCCGAAATCTTTATAGACCTCGATGGTGTGATCGACTATCCCTTTTATCTCCTCCATCAGGTCGTCCATGACGCAATAGATATGCGCATCGTCCTGGGTGAAAGCGCGAACGCGCAGAAGGCCGTGAAGCACACCGGAAAGCTCGTGCCTGTGGACAAGCCCGAACTCCGCCACGCGCATCGGCAGTTCGCGGTAGGAGCGCCGCTCCTCTTTATACACCAACACCCCTCCGGGGCAGTTCATAGGCTTGATGGCGAACTGCCGCTCGTCAACTTCTGAAAAGTACATGTTTTCGCGGTAATAATCGGCATGGCCCGATGTCACCCAGAGGTCTTCCACCAGCATCTGCGGCGTGCTTATCTCCACATATCCACGCTCGTCGTTTTTCCTGCGATTATATTCTATCAGCAGGTTGAAAATCGTTTTACCATGGGGAAGCATAAACGGAAACCCCGGGCCTTCGTCACGCAGGGAAAAGAGCTTTAGTTGCTTTCCAAGAACGCGATGATCCCGTTTTTTCGCCTCCTCCAGCCGTGTGATATACGCCTTGAGCTCTTCTTTTGTGGCGAAACAGAGGCCATACACCCTTTGCAGGGCCTCGTTTCCTGAATCGCCCAGCCAATAGCTCCCCGAGACCCTGTGTATTTTAAAGGCCCTGATCTCGCGCGTGTTGTTTATGTGCGGGCCGCGGCAAAGGTCGACAAAATCGCCCTGTTTATATATCGATACGCTCTTTTCGTCCTTAAGCTGGTTTTGAAGGGTGAGGGTCTTGAACTTCTGGCCGCTAAAAAGGTCTATCGCTTCGTCTCTCGATATCTCCTCGCGGACAAAGTCGCTCCTCCCTTTTATGATCTGTTTCATTATTTTTTCGATCTTCGGAAGATCCATTTCGGTAATGGAGCCATCCGGAATTTTCACGTCGTAATAGAACCCGTCTTCGGTTTCGGGCCCATAGGCGAACTGCGCCTCCGGATATATCCGGGCAATCGCCTCCGCCATCACGTGCGCCGCAGAGTGGCGAACCGCTTGTATATCGCTCATTTAAATTATCGACTCCTTTATTTTTCAATCAACCCGTTATTATAAGAGAATAAGCCGCGTTTACAACGATAAGAGGCCCATTCAGGCGAAGAAAGCTTTTGAGAGGGCCACCTGTGAAAGTCACCAGGGGATATCCCCTTTTCCTTTCCGGATGACCTTTGGCTCTTTCCCGGTCAAATCTATAACAGTTGAGGGGTCGGAAAGTATCGGGCCGATATCTATCGCAATGTCGACCTGCTGGGTGAAGCTTTTGGAGAGCATTGAAAGATCGGTAAGGGGTTGATCGTCGGCAAGGTTCACCGAAGTGGTCACTATTGGCCTCCCTATAAGCTTTATCAGCTGATGGCATATGGGGTGATCGGGGATTCGCACGCCGACACTGTTTCTGTTGCCCAACATTTTTTTGGGCATGTTTGCGTGGCGGGCCTCCAGAATATATGTATAAGGGCCCGGTAGCGTCCGCTTTAAAAGCCTGTAGCCCCAGTTGGAAAGGAAGGCGAACTCGCTTATCTGGCCTATGTTTTCGCAAACGAACGAAAAAGGCTTGTTGACCGATCGCTTCTTGATCTTCGAAATCCTGGCTGTGGCCTGCTTCGAAAAAATGTCGCACCCCAGCCCATAGATAGTGTCGGTGGGATAAATCATCACCCCGCCTTTAAGCACGCTGTCGGCCACCTCTTTAATCGGCTTATACGACAGATGATCCAGACTTAAATTTATTGTCTTCATACCTATAGTTTATTTGAAAAAATGTGAATAAGCCATAGTACAGGAACAGGGCTTGCCTTGCGTTGATTCAGGCTGTGTGGCGGCGGGAATATGAAGGTTCAGGATGGCGGGGAGACCGGCTTTTAATAACCGTTTGGGAAAAACAAAGTTGACTTACAAGGTGAAATGCTGTGCAATTTAAGTAATGGAATTAAAGCGTTGGAATGAGAAGTGGTTTTAATCGATAAATTTAATCGCACGATCGATCTTTTAGAAATTGCGGTCAGCAGATCGTGTCAATATGGATGCGCCCATTGCCGCACAACAAAAGATCAGCAAGACAAAGAGCTTTTCTCCACCCGGAACATACTCTCCTTTATTGGCCTTATGGCCAAGCTGGGGCTAAAGAGGGTGCGGCTGATCGGCGGGGAGCCTTTGTTGCGGCCAGATATCATGGAGCTTGTTCACGGCCTTGTCTCGGTGAATCCTTCCCTGTCGGTCTCTTTGGCGACCAACGGCAAGCTCCTGGAGTCATTTGCAAGCGAGCTGGCTGATGAAAGGCTATGTAAAATATTTGTGACTCTTCCCACCCTCGATCCGACCCTGTTCAAATCTATCACGGGGCATAGCGAGATAGAGGAAATCATGGGAAACCTGGAAAGAGCCATCAGCCATAACGCCCTCCCCATCACCATCAAGATGGCCCTCTTGCCTGGCGTCAACGACCATGAAATAGAACCGATGATAGATTGGGCGGTTGATCGTGGATTGGATCTGTACCTTATAGAGACTAAATCACCTGCTCCATACCCTGATGGGGCTGAAAATATTTTGTTGAACCGGTTACAGAAAAGATATCAAATGAGCCGCATAACGGGGGCGGCGATAAGCAATAACCCCTGGAAGCTCGAAGGGAGCGAAACAAAAATCAAAATTATAACGCGCACAGGAAGATGCGAATGTAAAAGCTGTAACAGGATGTGGCTTACACCTGACGGGATTTTAAGCCTGTGCCACGAGCTTTCCTTCGCTCTCGATTTGAACGACCTTTTCGAAAACAACCCCACCGAGGCCGAGATAGCCGAGTTCGCCATGAAAATAGCATTAAACAAACCGGCCGGTATTCAGGACTTCGAACTTACCAAAACCTAGGGTGAGAGTTGAACAATCAACGAGGGGCTGTTTCGGCCATCACATCCTGAACCGCTACGCGCCGAGGCCTTTGAGGCTCATTTGACACATCACGGCAAGGCCCCCAGCGCGAACAAAAAATCTTCCCGGCGCCGGCGATCTTAACGCTGATATGATATAAAAACCGTATAGCGGATATGTTCTGGCGGTTTGGTTTTAATAAATAATTTTGGAGAAAAACAATGTCCCAATGGTATTACGCCGAAGGCTCCAAACAGATGGGCCCGGTATCTCAGGATGAAATAATAAGGCTGGTCGACCAGGGGAGCATAACAGGCGATACGCTCGTCTTTGGCGAAGGGATGATGAACTGGATCAAGATGAAGCATCTTCCCCAGTTTTCCAAAGGGGACACCAGAATGCCTCCCCCACCCATATCGAGCCGCGATAAAAGCTCCGATGAGATCGATTACGAAATACACGGCGTTGAAATGCAGTTTGTGGAGATAGAGCTCGACCCGGGGGAGAGCGCCGTGGCGGAGGCCGGGTCTATGATGTATATGGCCCAGGATATTGAGATGAACACCGTCTTCGGCGATGGCTCCAGGCAGGGTGGCGGATTTATGGATAAGCTCCTTGGGGCGGGTAAACGCCTGCTGACTGGGGAATCGCTATTTATGACTGTGTTCACCCATACTGGCTCCGCTGGGAAAAAAAGGGTCGCCTTTGCCGCCCCCTATCCGGGCAAAATAATACCGATGGATTTGAAAGCGCTGGGCGGAACCCTGATCTGCCAGAAGGACGCGTTCCTCGCCACCGCCAAGGGGGTCTCTATCGGCATACATTTCCAGAAAAAGATCGGCATCGGCCTTTTCGGGGGTGAGGGCTTCATCATGCAAAAGCTGGAGGGAGACGGGCTGGCGTTTGTCCACGCCGGGGGAACGATCATCATGAAAGAGCTTGAAGCGGGCGATAAGATGAATGTCGACACCGGTTGCATCGTGGCCCTCGATTCCTCGGTGAAATACGATATCGAGTATGTCGGCTCGGTGAAGTCTGCCATATTCGGCGGGGAAGGGTTTTTCTACGCCACCTTAACCGGCCCCGGCACAGCGTGGCTCCAGTCGCTCCCGTTCAGCCGGTTGGCCGGAAGGATCCACGCCGCCGCCCCGCAGACAGGTGGAACACGCGTGGGCGAAGGGTCGATATTGGGTGGGCTGGGCGATATGATCGGCGGCCGATGAAGCCCTGATGAATATTTTAGTTGCCAACATCAGTGGTAATTCGGGTCTGATATGCGGTATTCGTCCGCGTAGAGCGGTAAAAATTTGTGGATAGGTTTATCGTCGGTATCAGCGGCGCGTCCGGGGTGATATATGGCATCCGTCTGCTTGAAGCGCTTAAAAAATATTCGGGCGGGGCGGAGGTGCGGCTGATCATCACACCCTCGGCCGAAACCAATATCGGAATCGAGACAGGGTATGCCATCGAGCAGGTGAAGGCCCTGGCCGATGCGGTGGACGATTATAAAGATTTTACCGCGCCAACCGCTAGCGGATCGTTTAGAACCAAAGGGATGGTGATCGCGCCATGTTCCATGAGAACGCTATCGGACATCGCGAACTCTCACAGCGACAACCTCCTTGTCCGCGCGGCAGACGTGACGCTGAAAGAGGGGCGCAAGCTGGTGGTCGTCCCACGTGAAACCCCGCTACATAAAGGTCATCTTGAGTTGATGACGAAAGTCGCCGATATTGGCGGCGTGATACTCCCCCCTTTTCCCGCGTTTTATCATCAGCCGAAGACGATAGATGACATCATCGACCAGACGGTGGGGAAGATACTCGACCAACTGGGAGTCGAACATGACATTTTTAAAAGGTGGGGGGAGTGAAAGGGTGAGAACCTTGGAAGGGTGGTCCAATAATAGCCTGGGATGTATGGACTTCCCACGGTTCCATAGACACCTAACCCATCAGTGACGACCGTTCAAACGCCTGCGGACTGACTCCTCCAAGATGGCTATGCCGCCGTCTCTTATTATAGAAGAACTCAATGTAATTGAATA
>UOGB01000309.1_pt1 | contig 10910 bp, 9 predicted proteins | sample 1989701 | NCBI WGS metagenome assembly UOGB01 (sample SAMEA4712198, study PRJEB27164) | hydrothermal vent metagenome | biome: marine basaltic hydrothermal vent biome; feature: marine hydrothermal vent; material: mineral | place: Pacific Ocean | collected 2011-06-14/2011-07-23 | depth 1691 m
CCTAGCAACACAAGACTTTACGCCGACTATTCATTGTTCAGGGAGGTATTAAGCAACCTTGCCTACAACGCGATCAAGTTTTGCCGGAGAGGGGATACGATCACTTTTTATGTTCCTTCCGGCGAGCGCTCCACTATCGCCATAAAAGACACAGGCGCCGGTATGGACGAATGCACGCTCTCAAATATTTTTCGGCATGACGTGAAAACAACCTCCCTGGGAACAGCCGGTGAGAAGGGAACGGGCATAGGGCTTCCGTTCTGCTCTGAGATAATGAAAGCGCACGGCGGAGAGCTGTTTGCCGAATCTGTTAAAGGTGGGGGGAGCGTCTTCTACGCAAAATTGCCATATGTAAAACCCACGGCTCTTATTGTCGATGACGACGCGATGTTTCGACGCGCGCTGAATGAGCGGCTCGAAAAAATTGATGTGAATGTTATCGAGGCCGAAAACGAAGAAGGAGCTTTTGAGGCTCTCAAAAAAGATTCTCCTCATTTAATCTTGCTCGACGCGCGCCTTCAAAATGGTGAAGGGTTTGCGATTTTAAAAAAACTCAAAGCGGATAAGGATTATGCAAATATACCGGTGATAGCCGTCATGTCAGCCGATCAGACCGAAACCCGCGAAAAAGCCATTGGCCTGGGAGCGGACGATTTTATCTCCAGACAGGCGAATCAGGAGGAGTTTATAGCGATAGTGAGAAAGTTTGTGGCCTGACCGGCATTGTGTCGTAATAAAAAATCCACCGCCCTCGTCGAGAACGGTGGATTCAAAGCTTCGTTGAAAGCCGTAATATTGCTTCCGATTTTCTACTTTTTCAACCCTTTAAGTTTCAGCTCATCTTTGGAAGCTTTCATAAAACCGTATTTCGCATATATGTTCTGCGCGCCATCGGTCGCCAGGTAGTTTAGAAATGTCATGGCGTTTTTCGGGTTGCGGCCCTCTTTTAATGGGCCAATAGCGTAACCGACTTTATCTTGCTTGTTGTATGGAGCCGGGATGGCGACACCATCGATCTTTCGTCCTTTCGCCTTGCCATGCCTTACTTCAGTTGTCCACACGATACCCACATCGGCTTCTCCGTTTTCGATACGAAGAGGCGTCTCGCGATGGTGCCTTGAAGTGAACCAGGTCTTCCCTTTTACCGCCCAGCAACTTTTACATTTCGCGTCGCCGGTCACTTTTTTGTATATTCCAAGGTCTTTTAGCATTTCAGATCCGTAAAACTTGAATATGCCTTCAGTCAAAGGATTGGGAAGTGATTTCACCAGATCATCACGGCCAAGATCTTTAGGCCCCTTAATTCCCTTTGGATTGCCGGCGGCCACCATTAACTCAAGCTTGTTATGGACATAAATCATGTATTTATCCATCTTCCCTTTTTTTATAAGCTTTTTGAGATGGTTCTGGTTTACGCTTGCGAAAATGTCAGGATTCATCGCCGTTTTCTGGTCATTGATCATACCCTGCTTTAACAACTGGCCTTTAAAGATTTGACCGGGCGGGATAGTCTCAACGTATACTGTCTTAATAGACGGGTTTTTACTCTGGAAATCTTTCATCAACTCTTCTATTACCATGAACTGGTTGCCGGCAAGATACAGTACGAGTTGAGCGGTATAGGAGTCGCCTATTTTTCCGTAATCGATCTTTCCGTCAGCGTGAAATGTCCTGTAGTCGTGGCCAAGCCCGGCGTCCTTGGCGGCCAAAGCGTTTTGATTGAGTCCGATGAAAGTTAAGGCCATAAATAACATAGACAAAAAGAGACAATATTTTTTCATATTTCCACCCCCTGAAGAGCATTAATAGGTATGACGCCATAATGAAAGCAATTGGCGTGCCAATATTAAATTTTTAGAAATATTTGTAATATTGGTAGTTGCCGGTTATATGTTTTGTCATTAACTATCCCGCTTTGCAAAACTGCGACAAAGGGATTTTATTTGGCAAAATTGCGAACTGATAAATCAGGCTTACTTAAAAGTAATTTTTGAGGTTCCCGTTATGGATTGGCCGGGACATCTTCGAAACGGATATGCGTATCAGGTGGGGTTAAAAGCTAAGAACCCTTCAGAAGGTAACCCTCAATGAATTTGTCGATGTCGCCGTCGAGAACGCGGTTGACGTCGCCGATTTCTATCCTGGTTCTTAAATCCTTGACCATCTGATATGGCTGGAGAACGTATGAGCGTATCTGCGACCCCCACTCGATCCCTTTTTTCTCCCCGCCGATACCTTCGATTTTCTCGCGCTGTTTCTGCTCTTCGAGCGCGTAAAGTTTTCCTTTAAGCACCTTCATGGCGCTGGCTTTGTTTTTATGCTGGCTCCGCTCGTTCTGGCAGGCGACGACAACTCCGGTGGGGAGGTGGGTTATGCGAACAGCGGAGTCGGTCACGTTTACGTGCTGGCCCCCTGCGCCGGAGGAGCGGTAGGTGTCGATTTTCAAATCCTCGTCGCGTATTTCCACTTCAATATCATTCGAGATTTCGGGAAGGACCGCGACGGACGAGAAAGAGGTATGGCGGCGTTTGTTACTGTCGAAAGGGGATATGCGAACAAGCCTGTGCACACCCGTCTCCGCCTTCAAGTATCCGTATGCGTACTCTCCTGTCACGATTAAAGTTACCGATTTTACACCCGCCTCCTCCCCCGGCAGAAGATCGATGACCTGGGTTTTGTATCCTCTGCGCTCGCACCACCGAAGGTACATTCTCATAAGCATTTCAGCCCAGTCTTGCGATTCTGTGCCACCGGCGCCTGGGTGAATCTCTACAATGGCGTTGCTTTGGTCGTGCTCCCCGGAGAGCATTGCCGCAAGCTCTATATCTTCTATTTTTGCGGCAAGAGCGTTTAGCTCCTCCCCTGTTTCCGTTTCAAGCCGAACGTCGGGCTCGTCATCAAGCAGGACTGCGATTTCTTCAATGTCGTTGAGGGTTTTTTCAAGGGATTCAAAATCGCCTATGACTTTAGAGACAAAAGCTCTTCTTTTTAGCACAGGACGGGTGGCTTCAGGATTGTCCCAGAACCCGGGCGCGGAAACCTGCTTTTCTAGTTCGGCTAGCTCTTCGATTTTTGAGCTTAGGTCAAAGATGGCCTCGGAGACGGTCGAGCCTGGATCTGGTCAGCTCGAGAAGCGCTTTGAATTCTTCTTTCATTTTTTCTTTTTCGGTTTACTTTTGGAGGCGGTTTTCTTTTTTGCGGCCGGTCCGGCCTCCTTGAGTTCTTTGTCGTCGTCACGGCTTTTTATTTTGGCGGCCATAGTCTTTTTAACATCATCATTTGCTTTTATAAGGCCGGTCACGTTTTGTCTGATTAAGTTAGTCATCGACTCTTTAATAAGGACAACGACAAGTTTGCCGCCGGGAGTGACGATACCAGGCACATCGGGGAGAGGGATATTTTTTTCCTTATGGAGCCTGAGACGTTTTTCCACTTCTGCATAAGTATAAAGCTCATCTTCACAATAGCGGTAAGTAAGTTTTACGTAATCACGCTCTTTTACTTCCAGGTCGGCTGTGTTGTGAACAATATTCTCCAGCTTGGGATTAACCGGTTTTTTTTCAGATCTGTTTACGATTTTCAGGACTTCTTTGAAATATTTTTCTGTTGTTGTTTTTTTTGGAAGCGCCTCTTGAGGGATCTTGGAGCTGATCTCGTAAACAAAATCCCCAGAATCAACATGGCACGACCCGATCTCGTATGTTATCCCCTTTATTAAAAACCGGCTTTTCTTTTTAGGAACATGTTTTTCAACGAATTCCCGGCGAGCCTCTTCGACGCCCAGATTGGCGTAGTGAAGGAAAATATGATCTTTAAGATCGCCCATGTCGCTCTTATTATAACAATATTTATGGAACTGTACGCCGCAAACGCTCTAACAGCCTGTTTTTTATGCTCTCTGGATTCAAGCATAACAAAAACAGTAACCGCCGGTCAATCAGAATCGTACCTTGAAGCTGCAAAGCAAGACTGATTTGTCGTATAATAGATTATCTCCAGAAAAAACAACGGCCTCGAGGAGGAGCGCCCGAGGCCGTTTATTAAAAGCTATCCGGTTATGTTCCGAAAGCCGCTGTAACTGGTGGGGTTACAACTAACCATGAAAGTCGTTAATCACAAGGTTGAGGAGGTTTTTACAACCCTCATGGTTTACTACAGTATCTAGCATAAAGTATGCCATTGCCTGTGGAGGACGTAACTCACGCAAATACAGTTATATATCTTTATAGGAATTCTCCAGCGGGATAAACAGGTTAGTGAAACAACCCTAAATTCAGATCCCGCCCAGCTGATATTAGTTTAAGCTCAATAATATTAAACCATTACAGTGGCGCTACGTAAACGTAGCATGAAATCAGGGTGAGGTAATTAAGTGGCGCCCAAAACATGATTTGTATGGAAAATCAGAAAGTCGAAACAAAAACTGAAAAATAGATATGTGGAAACTAATGAGGAATCATTCCCTTCGTGCTTCTTATCTGAAAATATTTCGCTCGTTCTCGCCATGAAAGTAATTCTTGAAGGCATTCGTGTGATAAAATCACGCCTCGTTTCATTTGGCGAAGCCTGGGTATCGGGTACACACCGCTTTTTGGAATTGCCGAACATTATTAAAGGCCGGCGTAGCTCAGTGGTAGAGCAGCTGATTCGTAATCAGCAGGCCGTCGGTTCAATCCCGACCGCCGGCTCCATGATATAGAAAGCCGTCTGTTGTTCAAAGGTTATGGCGATAATCCGGGCATTGTCTTGACATTCCGCTGTTAAGTCGCGATGTTTTATTTTGAGGACACAAGATGATGGCTAATGTCATGATTATCGCCGCGATAGCTATGGGTATAGCGTTAGCGCCGCTGTTGGTTATTCGCATCATGGATGACCGCAAGGTCGACAGACTATGGAGCGGCCTTCAGCAAATAGGCGCTGGTGAAAAATTCACCGTGGATATGGTCAAAGCCCTGCCCGCGCCTGCCCGGCGCTATTTCCTGCATGCGATAAAACCGGGGACACCCCTTGCCTTCTCCGTTCAGCTGGAGATGAAAGGCTCATTTCGTGTTTCTCTTAAGAAGAAGTGGGCGCCAATGCGCGCGCGGCAGATTTTGGCTCCGACTCGCGGCTTGATCTGGAAAGCGTCTATAGGAGGCTTATTGAAGATTACAGGTTATGACAGGTACGTCGATGGGCAAGGCGGCATGAAGTGGCGGCTTTATGGCGTTATCCCCCTGTTAAACGCAGGAGGACCGGATATAAACCGCTCCGCTCGCGGGCGGTTGGCGGCGGAGACATGCTGGGTACCTTCGTCGTTATTGCCTCAGCGTGGCATACGCTGGGAGAGCGTGGATGATGAAACAGTCAAGGCGGCGCTCAGCATCGATGGCGAGGAGTTTACTCTTACGCTGACTGTGGCGGAGGATGGCGCTCCCGAAAGGGTCAGGCTAAATCGCTGGGGAGACATGGCCGGTGATGGTCACTTCGAGGAAATTTCCTTTGGCGCCGAGTTCAGTGGAGAGAATTCTTTTGGTGGCTACACGGTTCCCACAAAAATCTCAGTTGGATGGCGCCCAGGCACAGATCAATACTTAGAGTTTTTTAGGGCAGAGGTTACGAGCGCGGTTTTTACAGCAGAATAGTTGGATATTCAAGACGGCCCTGTAAGGCCGTTTCAGCGCCACATACGTATGCGTGGAAAACCTCATGCCCTGCCTTTTACTCAGGTCTCGACAGGTATCTGATATGTCGATATAATTCGAGCAGGCGTTATCATTGGTGTAGAAAGGAACGGTCTGATATTTTGCTATTGTCTGGCAATAAAAAGATGACCATTTCTCCGGGAGTTACCGGGCAATATACGAAAAACTCCATTGGTGGAAATGTTACCGCCCCGCTCCATTCATTTGGCAGGCTCGTCAACACAACGGTTTTTATCATTTTGGTTTTTACGGCCCTTGCAATATCCGACCGCGCCGGGCTGAGCCAGAAAGTACTCGACTATGTGGCCGACAAATACGGTTCACGCGCAAGGAATCGTCTGCTGGACTGGGAAGCGCTTATGGAAAATAACAAGAATAAAAGTGAGGCCGCAAAGCTGAAAATTGTTAATAACTTTTTTAACCGTATGAAATTCGTGAGTGACCAAATACACTGGAAACAGGAAGATTACTGGGCGACGCCAGTTGAGTTTCTGGCGACAAGGGGAGGGGATTGTGAGGATTTTTCCATTGCGAAATATTTCACCCTCAGGGAGTTGGGAGTTCCTGATAAAAAAATGTTGATTACCTATGTAAAGGCGCTTAGGCTCAATCAGGCTCACATGGTGCTGACCTACTACAAAACACCGAACGCCGAGCCTCTCGTACTCGACAACCTTATAGGTAAAATCAAACTCGCTTCAAAACGAAAGGACCTTGCTCCAGTATATAGCTTTAATGGTGAAGGCCTGTGGCTTTCGAAAAAGCGTGGAAAAGGAAACCGTGTCGGCTCTTCTGACCGCCTGAGTCTCTGGAAAGATTTGGGACAGCGGATGGAGAAGGGACTTACAAGATAGAGCATGTGTGTTTATCATGAGCAGGGGGTATAGAAAATGAGTTTGTCGCGTCAGCTAATAATAATTGTTTCTTTACTGTTCCTTCTGGGATTTGCGGGGACTTTTTATAAAAGCATCAGCAATATGCGCTCATATCTTGTGACGCAACTTGAATCTCACGCGCAGGACACCGCCACATCTCTTGGCCTGTCGCTTCAGCCGAGCTTTGCGGAAGGAGATATCGCTACAATGGACACCATGGTCAACGCGATTTTCGACGGGGGCTACTACCGGGAGATAACCGTAGAAAAAGCCGACGGCTCAAAGCTTATCGAGAGGCTCAATGAAGTCCAGATAGAGGGAGTGCCGCTTTGGTTTATAAAACTGATTCCTCTTGATACGCCAAGGCGGGAGGCTTTGATATCAGCCGGCTGGAAACCGGGGGCGAAAGTTTATGTGCGAAGCCACCCCGGCTACGCTTACGTAGAGCTATGGGAAAGCAGTGAGGGAACGTTCTGGTGGTTTACAGGCGGCCTTGTTTTTGTGTGGTTCCTGCTCGTTATTGTTCTGCGCATCGTCCTTGCGCCGCTAAAAGCGGTGGAGGGCCAGGCGCTTGCCATCTCGGAGAGGGAGTTTCCTGTTCTTGAAAAACTGCCGTGGACAAAGGAGCTACGTAGCGTTGTGCTCGCTATGAACAAGATGTCCAGGAAAGTCAAGCGAATCGTGACAGAGCAGACCGATCTGGCCGAGCGGATGCGCAGGGAAGCGTATGAGGACCAGGTGACGGGGCTTGGCAACAGGCGAAGCTTTGATATACAGCTTAAGCATATGGTCACAGCCAAGGATGAGATATCCCAGGGCGCCCTGGTAATGGTTCGGATAGGCGATTTCGTGGAGTACAACACCCGCTTCGGATGGGCGGACGGAAACAAGTTGCTTGTAGAAGTGGCCAACCTGCTCAAGGGAAAAACAAAAGGGATGCGAAACGCTATCCTGGCCCGTATTGGCGGCGCCGAATTCGCCGTGCTCGCGCACAATACGACCGTAGAGGACGCCGAGGAGCTGGCTAAGCTCATTGGCATCGGTCTGGAGGAGTTTGAGATCGAAGGTTTGGAAAAAGGCGTGGCCCATATCGGAATCGGGTTCTACAGCCTCGATCAAACCGCCTCTAAACTTCTCGCCCAGGCGGACATGGCCTTGCGTCACGCTCAGCAAAAAGGGCCGAACGCCTGGCACATTTACGAAGCCGAGTCGCTTCAGACAACCGAAGTGATGGGAGCGCATGAGTGGAAAGGCGTCATTGAGGGTGTTGTTAAAGCGCGTAGCATCTCTTTTCTGTATCAACCCGCCAAGGCTATCATCGACGGATCGACGCTACACTACGAGGCGCTGGCCCGCATCAATGGGGAGGACGGCTCTCTTATACCCGCCGCAGTGTTCATGCCAATGGTCGAGCGGCTGGAGTTGACGATGGAAGTTGACAGGATCCTCGTCCAAAACCTTCTCGATTTTATCGTTAAATCGCCCGAACACCATAAAGTGTACGCGATCAACCTTTTTTCGGCGTCCGTCCATAATGCCGGTTTCGTGGACTGGCTCCTAGACACGTTGAGTAAAAACAAAACAGCCGCGTCGCGGCTTATTTTCGAAGTACCGGAATATGGCGCGCTTTCAGACATTGAATCCTTCGGGAAACTGGTCAACTCGATAAATGAAACCGGCGCAAAAGTCACAATAGACAACTTCGGCTCCACCTCCACCGCTCTTAGTTACTTGAGGGGGCTGAAACTGGAGTTTATAAAAATCGACGGAAGCTACATAAAAGATATTGGCGCCAACAAAGACAACCAGTTATTTATCCAGGCTATAACGGAAGTCGCGCACGGGCTTGACATTCATGTGGTCGCAAAATCGGTTGAGTCGGATGAGGATCTCAAGATCTTGCGCGAATTGCACGTGGACGGAGCCCAAGGGTACTTCACAGGTAAACCGCAGGAGACACCGGAGGGGTAACCAAGCTTCGCGGCTTTATAAAACGGGAGGCCGCCCCCCGCTTGAGTTATATGGGCGCCGCCCTATCAGGCCTTCCATGGCGGCTACTGTGATATGTAATCGCGGAACCAGTCCCACAGCCCCAGGGAATAGCTTGGAATTATATTGATGCCGAGGGACGATTTCGCCAGATAAATGATTACCAGGCCCATTAAGGTTGAGACGAACAAGAAAATCGTAATTAAGACCGCTGTGGTGAAGCGGAGCGCCCGCTTTTGGCGATCTGTTATGGCGCGCTTTTCCTTGCCAGCGACAAGAACCAAATAGTAGCGCCACCGCCAGAAACCTATGGAGCGCCGAATATCAACGGCGTGGGTTCCCCACTTTCTTCCGCTCAGCGCCATTTTCAGGGCGAGCAGTTGCTCGTCGGAAAAAGCGCCGCTGACATCTTTCGACATTCGGCTCAACATTCCTTCGATGAAAGGGTCTTGTCTGATGTTGTCTTCGGCGCTTGAGTCCATTGCGTAATTTCCCCGTGCTTTAAGAGTAAAACGAAATGTGTGAGATGGCCCCGCCCATAGTCGAAAGTTTTTAAAAAGTGGCGGTTCGCCCTGCCGACTCGTTTAGAATCGGGTTGGTCAAGTGTTGATTAACAGGAAAAACCGTCCCTTAGAAATCGTATCAGATCAGAGACAAAACAGACACCAAGAAATTCTCCGAATACATGACCCACAATGGACAGGCATCTCATACTGGTAGTTTAAGCTTGCCAAAGGGGCGCGAAGCTGGCTGAGAAGCTGGTTGACACCGGCAAGAAGGCCGCGTAACAATAGTTTACAATTTTAGCGCCGTATGCTTATAGCTGATTCTGGAAGATGCTCTAAAAACACGCAGTTATTGACACCATTAGTGAGCTATGGTGGAATACTTCATGTTGGGTGAAATTATTAAATTAAAAGGCAAGCGCCACGTTAGTCGTGCATGAATAATATTGATTCACAACGTCCATTGATGCGCCATCACCATTCCTCTCTCTTTTGGACACGGATGCTGATCGATAGCATTATCGTCTGTGGGCTACTGTATATCATGGTGTACGCCAAAGGTATGAAATTTGATAATTTACATAGCCTTCTGGCCGTGACAGCTTTGCTATTAATGTGGATTTCCTACAATAGCTTTGGCGTGTACAGGCGCCACACAGACACTCTTGGTTCTTTTGTAAAGCTACTTAAGGCATGGAGCGTCGTGGTGCTTGCCCTTGTATTTATAGGTTTTGCCACAAAAACCTCTACTGTTTTTTCGCGGCAGGTTATCGTTACCTGGGTTATTTTGAGCTATTTTGCCCAGATAAACGCACACATTATCATACAGGAGATTCGGCAGAGGCTCCTGTTGAATCAGAATGAGGAAAAATTTGGATTGCTCATCGGGGCAAGCGATTTGGGAAAGAAGCTGGCGGAGAAAATAAACCATAATCCGTGGCTACCAGTAAATATCGTGGGCGTTGTGGATGACGATGAGTCCGCCCTTTCTTCATGGCGTGTCAAAGGCGTTCAGCCTATGGGCGCCATTGAAGACCTGAACGATATCATAGATGAAAACAATATCTCTGACGTTTATATCACGTTACCGATAAAAGAGTCTCACAAAATTGAAGGTTTGTACCTTGACCTTATAAACAAAAACATTGACGTTCAGTGGGCGCCCGATATTTTCGGGATGATGCTTGTCAACCATAGTATGAAGGAGATAGGAGGCATCCCCCTGCTTGCGCTTTCCGAGGCTCCTATCGTGGGCGCATATGCTTTTGCCAAATCGTTGTTCGACAAGATTATGGCCACTATTGCCTTAATAGTTCTGAGCCCGGTTATGATAGCTACAGCCATAGCCATCAAGGCTACTTCCCCTGGTCCTGTAATGTTCAAGCAGAGACGTAACGGGTGGGGCGGCGAGGTGTTTGAGGTATGGAAATTCAGGAGCATGTATGTACAAGAGGAAGAGGGGGAGGCGTTCAAGCAGGCTACCCAAAACGACCCCAGAGTTACCGCCGTGGGCCGTTTTATAAGGCGTACCAGCATCGACGAATTGCCCCAGCTTTTTAATGTGCTAGAAGGGAATATGTCCCTGGTTGGGCCCCGGCCCCACCCTGTGCCGCTTGATGACCACTTTTCAAAAAAAATTGAAGCCTATTTTGCGCGGCACATGATCAAGCCGGGGATTACCGGCCTTGCGCAGGTTAACGGCTTTAGAGGAGAGACAGAAACAGTGGAGAAGATGCAGGGCCGCTTTGATTACGATTTGCACTATATCAACAACTGGTCTATCATTCTGGATCTGAGAATTCTGTTCAAAACTATTTTTATGTTTTGTTCAAGCAAGGCATACTGACCGTTGC
>UOGB01000200.1_pt1 | contig 10710 bp, 8 predicted proteins | sample 1989701 | NCBI WGS metagenome assembly UOGB01 (sample SAMEA4712198, study PRJEB27164) | hydrothermal vent metagenome | biome: marine basaltic hydrothermal vent biome; feature: marine hydrothermal vent; material: mineral | place: Pacific Ocean | collected 2011-06-14/2011-07-23 | depth 1691 m
TGTCGAAAGGATACCGGCAGAGGGTGGGCCTTGCCCAGGCTTTGCTTGGCGACCCGGAGACGCTGATACTAGACGAGCCGACCATCGGCCTCGACCCGAAACAGATAGTGGATATCCGGGCTTTAATCAAGGATTTAAGCGGCAAGCAGACCGTGATCCTCTCAAGCCATATATTGCCTGAAGTGCAGATGATCTGCTCAAGGGTCATTATCATTAACGAAGGAAAGCTCGTGGCCGCAGGGTCTATCGACGATCTTTCCGGCTCCAGGGGAAAAGGCTTTATCGTAACTATCGCCGGGCCGCCGGGGGATGTCGGTTTAGCGGTGGAGAAGCTCGCTGGCGTTTTAAATGTGTCCGTACGTCACGAGGCGCCTGCGGACGGGACAGTCAGGCTGGAGGTAGATATCGAAGAGGGAGCCAATCCGAGAAAAGAGCTTATGCGCCTTCTTGTGGATAAAGACTGGGAGCTTGTAGAGCTTACAGACAGGCGCCTTGGGCTCGAAGATGTCTATATGAAATTAATTACAGAGCAAAAGCGCGGAGAAACAGACGGAGACGAAAAAAAATGAGCAACCTTCTTGTTTTGATGAAAAGGGAGCTTAAAGCCTATTTCTATTCTCCGATAGCCTATGTCGTCATCGTGATATTCACGGTTATTTCCGGATTTTTCTTTTACTCCGGCATGAGCCTTTACGGGATCGTAAGCTTTGAGATGAGCAGGGCGGCCCAGGCTATGGGTTCGCAGGAGCTTACGCTGGCCGATTTCGTCATGCGCCCGCTTTTTGGCAATCTGTCGATTGTCATGCTTATGATGATGCCGCTATTGACCATGCGGCTCTTCTCAGAAGAGATGATGACAGGCTCGATAGAGCTTCTTTACACGTGGCCCATCAAGGATTCGGAAATTTTGCTGGGCAAGTATCTTGCGGCTCTTTTGATGTTTCTTTTTATGATGGCTCCCATGATAAGTTTCACGGGCTTTATCTGGTGGTACTCAGACCCGCCCTGGCTGACAATCGCCTGCGGATATCTGGGGCTTTTTCTGCTGGGCGCGGCGTTTCTTTCGTTCGGCCTGTTTGTCTCCACCCTGACCAGAAACCAGATAGTCTCATCGGCGCTCAGTTTCGGCGCTCTTTTGGTTTTCTGGATAATATCGTGGGCGGCGGGAGAGAAATCGGGCGTACTGCCCGATATTTTAAACTACCTGTCGATCTTAAAGCATTACGACCAGTTTTCCAAAGGAGTGATAGACACCCGCGACGTTATCTATTATTTCTCGTTTATCTTCATGTTCCTGTTTTTGACTTTCAGATCCCTGGAATCGAGGAGCATTAGAGGTTAGGCGATGAGACAAAAGCTTAAACAAGGCTTCGGCATGGTCATATACGCGGCGCTGGTTCTGTCGATACTCGTCGTGGTGAACGCGATTTCATTTTCCCATTTTAAACTGTTCGACCTGACCGGGGAGAAGAAATACACCTTGTCCGATCAGAGCAGGAAAGTGGCCCGGTCTCTTAAGGATGATATCACCATTTACGCTTTCGACAAGCCGATGAGGTTTTCGCAGATCAAGGAATTTCTCGACCGCTACGCTTATGTATCTAAAAAAATCAAGTACGAAATAATCGACCCGGACAAAAAACCGGCGATGGCGAAAAAGTTTAAAGTCATAGATTACGGATCGTATGTCGTCCAAACCGCTTCGGGAAGGGTGGAGTCCACAAAGAAAATGAGCGAGGAAGAGATAACGAACACCATCCTAAAAGCCACTACCGCCAGGCAGAAAAAAATATACGTTCTCCAGGGGCATGAGGAAAGGGACATAGCCAACCTTAAACCGTTGGGATGGTCTGGAGCCAAAAAGGAACTCGAATCGGCGATGTACGCGGTCGAGGCTTTAAACTGGTTTAGCTCCGGAAAGATACCGGACGATTGCGACCTTTTGATAATCCCCGGCCCGCGAAATGATTTTCAGGAGGGCGAAATAAAACAGCTTGGCGATTATATGGACAAGGGAGGGAACATCATGTTCACTCTTGATCCCTCCGCTTTGCCGAACATCGAGAGATTGCTGGGTGAATACGGTTTCATTTTTTATGACGACATAATACTCGATCCGCTAAGCCAGCAGATGGGGTTCGATCCGATGGTGGCGACCGTCTCGTCCTACGAAGACCATCCCGTCACAAAGGATTTCAAAACCGCCACGTTTTATCCGGTGGCAAGGTCGCTTGGGCTTAAAGGTCAAAACAGCAAAAAAGCAGAGCTCAAACCGATAGGGCGGACAACGAAACTAAGCTGGAGCGAGACCGATCTTAAATCTATCGAGGACAACGCTCCCGTCTATTCCGAAACGGACGACATCCCCGGTCCCAGGATATTGTCGGCGTCGGCGCAATGGGATGTCGGCCCTTCCAGACAAACGAGGAAGATCGGAGAGAAAAACCGCCAGGGGAGAATGATCGTCACCGGCGACTCAGATTTTGCGTCCAACTCAACCGTCGCTCTTCTTGGCAACAGGGATATGTTTTTGAACATGGTCGCGTGGCTCCTCGACGAGGATGTGCGGATTTCCATACGGCCAAAGACCAGAGGTTTTAATCCGATCTTTTTTACTTCCGGCCAGTTGATGTTCGTTTTCTGGTCGGTGGTGGCGCTACTGCCGTTAGTTGTGGCGATGGCGGGTGTTATCGTGATTATCCGGCGGCGGAAGGGATGAAACCGGGCAGGATTTACATAGCCTCCGCGCTTTTACTTCTGTTGTACGGCGCATACGCCTATTACGATATGGTGATAGTAAAAGAGCGCGAAGCGGCGCGACAAGCCGAAAGTTTTCTGCTTTCAATCGAGCCGGAAAAAATCATAAAAATCGCCGTTAACACAGGGCAAAGCTCGTTCGTCCTCCAAAAAAAGGACGGAGTATGGAGCGTCACCGACCCGGTGGAGGCGGAGGCGGATATCGATAAAGTGAATGACATTATAAATATGGCGAAAGACCTTACCGGTGAAAGAAAAATCAGCGGCGGCGATGCCATAAAACTGCCGGAATACGGGCTCGACAAACCGGCCACCGTCCTGTTTTACGAGGAAGGGGAGGGTGAGCCGCAAAAAATAATCGTCGGGGATAAAAACCCGGCGGGGTCGGAGCGTTACGTCATGACCGGCTCCGGTCATCAGGTTTATCTTGTCAGTAACTGGAAAGCAGACTCTATTATTCCCATACTATTTGAAGTCCGGGAGAAAAGGTTGTTCAAGGGCGAAACAGAGGCTGTGACCGGTTTTAAATTTCGGGCGGGGAATTTTAAAGTGTCCGCCCAAAAAGACAAAAATAATTCGTGGCGTTTAACCTCCCCGGTAGAGACCGGCGCGGACGACAGGGCGGTTAACGGTCTTCTGGGAAAATTTGTTTCAGCGAAGGCCTCCGGGTTTATCGAAGAGAAAGCCGCAAGTCCCGGCAAATACGGACTCGACAAACCGGCCATGGAATTCGAGGCTGATTTTGGGAAGAACGATAAACAAAAACTGCTGATTGGAGCCGTCACCGATGACGGAAATCGTTACGCAATGATGTCGGGCGGAGAAAAAATTGTGAGAATAGCAGGCGGCGCGTTCGCCGGGCTCCCCGATTCTGTAAACGCGCTCCGTGATTTAGCCGTTATCAAAATAGAGCCTGAAGATGTAAAAGAACTGTCGGTAACGTTCGATGGCGATACGGTAAAGCTTGTGTCCACGAATGCTAACGGAGGGGAGAAAAAATGGCTCATTACCGAGCCGGTCAAAACGGACGCCGATCGTGTAGCTGTGGACGGGCTTTTGAGTGATCTTGTAAATTTAAAGGCCAAAAGATTCGCTTACGAAGGAGACCGGCTCGATCCCGCCCTGTTCGGCCTTAACAATCCGGCGTTAAAAATCAGCCTGCTGGCAGGCGCTAATACCACCACTTTAAAGTTTGGAATCGTAAGCGTAAAAAAACCCCGGTTTTACGTTCAGGTGGACGCGAGACCGGAGGCGCTCGAAGTTGGCGCGGAAGCTTACAAAAACGCGGCGAAAACCTTGTTCGATCTTCGCGATAAACGCCTTTTCAAGACAGCCGCAGAAGATGTCGGAAAAGTAGTTATAAAACGGCTCAACCAGGTGTTCGAGGTTGTAAAATCAGGCGATGATTACCGGCTTGTCTCCCCGGAGAACATACGCCTTACGCCCAACCAGTGGAACCGGCTCGTATGGACAATCACAGGTCTGAAATACGAAAGATTATATAAACCATCGGTAAAGCTGGAGAATAAAAAAGCAGGAGATGACAAACCAGCGCTTGAAATAACGCTCTACGGAGCCTCCGGCTCCCTGCTGGAAAGTCTGATAGTCGGGTCGCGGGACGAGGATAAGGGCGGATTCTACGCGAGAGACGGCGGGGAAAAAGGCTTTAAATATAATATAGACGAAAAGTTTGTCACTAAAGATATAATTGGAGTTCTCGAAAACCTGCTTGGCCGGGAATAGAAACAGGAAATGGCTAACTTATAAAGGTAAAACGATCAAATGGAAGAAGAGATAAAAATAGAGGTTTTGGATAAACGAAGGATAAAGTCGGCTGACGATACATGCGATGAAGCCGGCGAGCCGGATCTGGATCGCACTCCCACTTATGTGCAGGAGCTCAAAGAGAAGATGGAGGAGAATGATGGCCGCCTCAAGGAATATATAGCCGCGCACAAAGAGAAAATGGCCGAGATGGACAAAGTCCGCAAAAGGCTGGAAGACGACAGCCAAAGGCGGGCCTCGGATAAATTCGGAGAGCTTATCGCCGAGATATTCCCCGTGATCGATGATTTCGACAGGGCGATAGAGGCGGCCAAAGAAAAAAGCGCCGACGATCCTTTGATTAAAGGCGTTCAGATGCTTCGGGGCAGGCTGTTTGAGGCGCTAAAAAAACAGGGATTGGAAGTGATAGATTGCATGGACAAGCCGTTCGATCCGGAGGTGGCGACGGCGGTGGCCACGATCCCGGTGGATGAGGACGATAAAGTGGATATGGTGGTCGATCAGATGGCGCCGGGATACAGGTTCGGCGACAGGGTGCTTCGTCCGGCGATGGTCCGCGTCGGATACAAATCATAATTAAGGCATGGATCAAGTTAAATGATAAAAATAGATTATTACGAAGCGCTGGGCGTTGAGCGAGACGCCGACGGCACAACGATTAAAAAGGCGTACCGCAAAAAAGCGTACGAGTATCACCCGGATAAAAACCCGGATAACCCTGCGGCGGAGGAGAAATTCAAGGAAGCCGCAGAAGCGTACGAGGTGTTAAGCGACGAAGAGAAACGTTCGCTTTACGACCGGTTCGGCCATGACGGGCTCAAACGGAGCGGGTTTTCCGGGTTTCAAGGTTTCGACGACATCTTCTCCTCGTTCGGCGACATCTTCGAGGACTTTTTCGGTTTCGGCGGAGGCCGGCAGGGCGGGGGGACGCACGCGCAGAAAGGCGCGAACCTTCGATACGATATGGAAATAGAATTTCTCGACGCCGCTCATGGGATGGAAAAAGAGGTCGAGATAGAAAAGTTCGTTTTGTGCGGCGAGTGCGAAGGGAGCCGGAGCGCGCCGGGGAAAGACCCGGTCATCTGCGCCCAGTGTAACGGGACGGGCAAAGTCACCCGCTCCCAGGGGTTTTTCGCAATAGCCGTCGCCTGTCCCGTGTGTCACGGCGAAGGTGTGAAGATTACCCATCCGTGCAAAAAATGCGAGGGGATGGGGCAGGTTCCGGAGAAGAAAAAACTTATGATTAAAACTCCCGGCGGAGTAGACACAGGATCGAAGCTGAGGCTGAGGGGCGAAGGCGAGCCGGGGAGAAACGGCGGGCCTCCGGGCGATCTGTACGTCGTACTGCATGTCAAAGAGAGCGACGTTTTCAAGCGATACGATTACGACGTGGTGGTGGACGTGCCTGTTACCTTTTCCCAGGCCGCGCTCGGCGTTGACTTAAAAATACCGGGACTGGACGGGGAGATAGACTTCACCGTGCCCGCCGGAGCGCAGTCCGAAGCTCTACACAGGATATCAGGCGAAGGGATAGAGAGACTGAATTCGTATGGCAAGGGAGATCTTATCGCCCATATCATCGTGAAAACGCCGGAGAAACTGACGAAAGAGCAGGAAAAACTTCTGCGCGACCTCGCCGAAGAAGAGGGATCGAGCGTGCGCCCGCATCAGAAAGGTTTTTTCGAAAAACTGACCGGGAAGTAACCCTCAATCTCTCGGAACGGCGAGCATCCGGTCGAGCGCCATCTTTGCCTTGAGGCGGATACCCTCCGGGACGGTTATGACGTGCTTCATCTCAACGAGGGCGTCGTAGACATCTTCTAACGTCGTAACTTTCATGTTGGGGCAGATCATATCCTCGCTTGCGATGATAAACTCCTTGTCCGGGCTATCTTTTCGCAGGCCGTAGAGGATTCCGTCTTCGGTGGCGATAATAAACTGTTTCGCGTTTTCCTTTTTGGCGTAGACATACATCCCGGAAGTGGAGCAGACATGATCGGCGAGGTCGATGATGTCCGGCGTACATTCGGGATGCGCGACAACTTTCGCGTTCGGATATTTTTCTTTTAGCTCGATGAGCCTTTCGGCTTTCAGCAGGTGGTGCGTGGGGCAAAACCCTTTCCAGTAGTCGATCTGTTTTTTCGTGTGGCGTTGTACATATTTTGCCAGGTTCATATCGGGCGTCATCAACACCCGCTCACCCGGCAAAGATTCGACGACCGCGACGGCGTTGGCCGAGGTGCAACAGATGTCCGACTCCGCCTTTACCTGCGCCGAGGAGTTTACATACGTTACGACGGGTACGCCTACTCCCAACTCCGCTTTTTTCTCGCGCAGTTTTTCGGGCGTTATCATGTCGGCCATAGGGCATCCGGCCTCCAGGCGTGGCAAGAGGACAGTCTTGTGGGGCGATAATATCGCCGCCGACTCCGCCATGAAATGGACGCCGCAAAACAGGATCACGCTTTTATCTGTCACCGCCGCTTTTTGCGACAAGAGCAGGGAGTCGCCCCGAAGATCGGCGATCTCCTGTATTTCGTTGCGCTGATAGTTGTGGGCCAGCATCACCGCGTCTTTTTCGACGAGAAGCTGTCTGATCTCTTTTTGGAGCTGTTTGGTTTCGGCTGAAAGTACGTCCATTGATTTACTACCGTTGATTACTGCTTGATTTTATTTTAACTTGAAACCGTCTGCGCGTGAACAATAAAACGATTTAATAGAACACCACCCCGTTACGGCTCGTCCCATCACACAGAGTCACGCGCCCCCGCGTGACCACCTTAGGGAAACAGATTGGTTTGCTATTACGAGCGACTCGCGACAATGTGAAAAATTATGGCGGCGGCTGAAGAGACGTTGAGCGATCCGATCGTTCCTTTCATTTCGATGCGGGCGGTTTGATTGCATCGTTTAGCCACGAGGGGGCGCACACCTTCCCCTTCGCCGCCAAGGACAACCGCCACCGGCCCCGGTTTTGCTTTTGTGAAAACATTTGTAGCGGAGCTGTCGAACGCGATACATTCGTACCCCTCGTCGCGGAGAAGCTTTACTGTTTCGGCGATGTTGTTCACCCGGCATAGCTTTATCCGCTCGCCCGCGCCAGCCGAAGCTTTGGCGGCGACAGGAGTATAGCTTGCCGCCTTTCTAGAAGGGAAGATGACTCCATCTATTCCGAACGCCTCGGCGGAGCGCAAGATGGCGCCAAAATTTCTGGGGTCCATTATTCCGTCGAGTATCGCCAGCGTTTGGTTGTCGGATGACGACGCGGAAGAGATCAGCTTGTCGAAAGATATAAAAGAAACGGGCGATACGGCAGCCACGATGCCTTGGTGCCCTTCGGCTTGCGCCATTTTCGCGATAGCGTCTATATCGGCGTAATCGACCTGTATCTTTTTACGTTTTGCCGTGTCGATGATCTGCGCCGTGGCGCCGCTTTTTTTAACGCCCTTTTTTATTACGATCCGATGGAACTTGCGTCTGCCGACGCGAAGGGCCTCGACAATCGGATTCACACCGAAAATGATTTCACGGCTTTTGGCGGGCTCCCGATTTCTGGCAGAACCCCGGTCTCTTGACTGACGGCGCTTTTGTTTCATACGTAAGTATGCTTCATGGTGACGCTAATGCGTTAATCGAAACTGACAGACCATTTTACGCCTTCGGGAGTATCGCTTAACTTGATTCCCTTGTTTTCAAGATCGGCGCGAATAGTGTCGGCCAGCGCAAAATCCTTTTCCGCCCTGGCTTTGGCTCTCGCCTTAATAGTCGCGTCCAGCTGATCGGAGCTCATCCCGATTTCTTTTAGTTTCTCCGATTTGAACTCTTCTATAAACTCATCCGGCGCAAGACCGAAAAGCCCCAGCACGCCTCCGAGCGTTTTTATCGACGCGATACCGGCGAGTAATTTTTCTTTCGAGTTTTTGTAATCGTCCGATTTCTTTTTCATCTTCGCCATATCGTCGCGAAGACGGTTGAGCCTCTTAAGCTCGGTCAAAAGCAGGGAAAGAGCCGTGGCGGTGTTGAAATCGTCGTCCATAAGCGCCCTGAATTTTTCAACCATCGCCGGGTCAGCGTTTGAGCCATCTGTGACACCAAGCTCCATACCGGTTGAAAGAAGGTCGTAGAACCGGGCCAGGTTTTTGTGGGCGTCGGTTATCGCCTGCGGGGTAAAATCAATCGGGCTCCTGTAATGGGAAGTCAGAAGGAAGTAGCGCACCGCCTCCGGGTGGTATTGTTTCAAGATATCTTTTATCGTGGAGAAGTTGCCGAGCGATTTTGACATCTTCTCCGAGTTTATGTTCACGAATCCGTTGTGTACCCATACCTTGACCGGAGCCTCGCCTGAGCTTGCGTGGGACTGGGCGATCTCGTTTTCATGGTGGGGGAAGACCAGGTCTTTGCCGCCGCCGTGTATGTCGAAAGTCACGCCCAGATATTTTCGCCCCATTGCGGAGCATTCAATGTGCCATCCGGGGCGGCCCATGCCCCAGGGGGACTCCCATTCAGGCTCTCCCGGCTTTGATGTTTTCCAGAGCGCGAAATCTAGCGGGTCTTTTTTCGTATCGTCCACATCCACGCGCGCGCCGGAGCGAAGGTCGTCGATATTTCTTTTCGACAGCGCTCCGTATTCCGGAAAAGAGCGGACAGAGAAATAGACAGAGCCGTTTAGCTCGTAAGCTTTTTCTTTTTCGATAAGAGACTCGATAATCTCCAGCATTTCCGGGATATGCCCGGTCGCTCTCGGCTCCACGTCGGGACTTAAAAGCCCAAGAGCGCCCATGTCTGTGTTGAACTCGTCGATATAACGCTCCGCCACTTCCGAGCTTTTGATACCAAGTTTGTTGGCCCTGTTTATTATCTTGTCGTCCACGTCGGTGAAGTTTCGGACGTAAGTGACATCATATCCGGAGAATTTCAAGTATCTGTATATGACATCGAACACGATAGTCGAACGGGCGTGGCCAATGTGGCAAAGGTCGTAAACGGTGACGCCGCAGACATACATGCCTACTTTCGGAGGATTTACCGGTTTAAAATCCTCTTTTTCTCCGGTCAGTGTGTTGTAAATTTTCAAGCTCATCTGTTTTTAATACGACAAAATGTTTATCTGTCACCCGCTCCAGTTTTCAAGCCGCTTTTTTATTTCTTCCGGCCCTAAAATTATAAAAAGGTCGGCGAGTTTCGGGCCGCTCACCGCGCCCGTGACGGCTACCCTGAGGGGCTGAAACAGTTTACGGCCTTTCAATCCTGTTTTTGAAGAGACAGATTCTATCACAGCTTTATACCCGTCTTCGTCAATCGAATTTTCTTCTTTGAGGCAAGAGAGCAGGGCGTCGGTTACTATTTTAAATTCCGGGCTGGCCGCTATTTCTTTCGCGGTTTTATCAGGCGAGGATAAGCGGGCGAACTGTATCATCTGCTCCGCCGCGTCCTGCGGTTTTCCCAGGGCGTCTCTGGCGGCGTCCACTATTTTAAACAACGACTCCTCGTCGAAATTATCAAACGGAAAATTTACAGATTCAAGGCTCGGCTTTAATACCTCGATCAGCTTTTTTGAAGGCAATGCTTTTAGCGCCTTCTGGTTTATATTATCGAGCCTCGCCTCGTCGTATCTTGCTGGTGATCGCGAGACATCGGTTATATCGAATATCCGCGCCATCGACTCAAGCGGCTCTGCGCTTTGCCCCGTCACCTTCGACCAGCCCAGCATCGCCATGGCCGTGTTCAGCGCCGAAGGAAGATATCCCGCGTTAAGAAGCTCCGTAACGTCAGCCGCGCCGGAGCGTTTGGAAAGTTTCTGTCCGTCGGCGCCTAAAATTATGGGGAGATGACAAAAACGGGGAGGCTCGAACCCAAGAGACCGCATTATGAGAATCTGCTTGGGAGTGTTGGACAGATGATCCTCGCCCCGTATTACATCCGTAATTTCCATGTCGATGTCGTCGACGCTTGAGGCGAGGTAGTAGGCGGCGGAGCCATCCGCGCGCGTGATTATAAAATCTCCGATATCTTTTGTTTTAAAACTAACATCGCCTCGCACCCCGTCTTTAAACGTAACTTCCCTGCCGGTTACCTTAAACCTGTAAGCAGGCTTGGCGCCTGTTTTCTCTTTTAACTCCCGTTCAGAATCCGATAGGCTTCTGCATTTTCCCGAATAACGGGGCGGTT
>UOGB01000173.1_pt1 | contig 10049 bp, 9 predicted proteins | sample 1989701 | NCBI WGS metagenome assembly UOGB01 (sample SAMEA4712198, study PRJEB27164) | hydrothermal vent metagenome | biome: marine basaltic hydrothermal vent biome; feature: marine hydrothermal vent; material: mineral | place: Pacific Ocean | collected 2011-06-14/2011-07-23 | depth 1691 m
GTATCGCGCCAACCAAGCCCTCCATCTTGGCGTCCTGAGGGAACCGAAGGATCTTGCCTTTTCCTTCAGGCGCCCTCACCCTGGCCCTCTCCCGTCGAGGGAGAGGAAAGGCTTCTAGTTGTACACCCCCCCTGTTACAAGCGCGACCCAGTTCCTTGCTTGTCTTTCCATCTCCACCATTTTAAAAGCTCCGGGTCATGGCTTTTGCGGGAGGCGAAGTAGACCGCGCAACGAAAAACGTACAGCATGCATCGGTCAACCCTGACCCCTTTCAAGACGCAAAGCTGATCGTACAAACGCTCCGGATCGGCGTCTTTCAAATCAGAGACAGACTCTATCCCCAGCTCTCGCAGGTCGCGGGCGATAATTTCTCCAACGCCGGGAATCCGCCTCAAATCGTTTGCGTCCCGGTTTTTTAACAGTTTAACCGCCATAAAAAACTTTTTTGTATACCCGATCATATTTACAACTGCTCACACTAATACGCCCGATGCGTCTTCCCGCCACCATGACATCGCCCCCGCCGTCCTCCATTCCGGTTCGACAAACCGAACCTGGCGGAATGGTCAGACGCTGGAGCCAGATTTATATTTTTCGAGCTTGCGGTAAAGTTTGGGGCGGCTTATCCCCAGTATTCTCGAAGCCTTGGAGATGTTGCTGTTGACCGCCTCCAGGACATGGAGTATATGATCTTTTTCGATTTCGGCCAGGCTTTGAAGGTGGCGCTGTTTACCTGGTTTAAGCTTTTTCTCGAAACTGATCGGCAGGTTTTTCATTTGGATTACGTTTTTGGGCGCAAGGCTTACGGCCCTCTCAAGCACGTTGACAAGTTCGCGTGTGTTGGAAGGCCAGTCATATTTCAAGAGAGCCTCCATAGCCTTTTTGGCCAGACGTTTGTTGCGGCTGGCGGCCAGGTTACTGCGGTGAATGATATATTCCGCGATTTCGGGAATATCTTCCTTGTGCTCGCGCAACGGTGGCACGCTCACGAGTGAAGATGAGATTTTGTAATAAAAATCCTCGCGAAATTTGCCGTTTTGAGTCTGGTGAAGCAGATCCTCGGTCGTGGCGAAGAAGAGGCGCGCGCCCGATCGCATCTCAGAAAAACCGCCGACGCGCCGAAATTCCCCGGTGTCGAGAAAATGGAGGATTTTCACCTGCATCGACGGCGACAACTGCTCCACTTCATCGAGTAGCACCGAGCCGTCGGTCGCGTTTTCGATAATCCCTCTTTTACGCATACCGGCTCCCACGAAAGCGTCGGCTTCGTGTCCAAAAAGCTCCGTTTCAAGCTTTCCTTCCGATAAAACGCCGCAGTTTACAGTTATAAAAGAGTTGTCTTTTCTTGCGGACGCTTTATGGGTTGACCGCGCAACCAATTCTTTGCCCACTCCGGCCTCTCCATATATAAGCGCCGGCTCCGCCTGAGCGGCCACATTAGCTATCTCACCACGCAAAGCCCGCATAACCCCGGACGATCCCACCAGTTCTCTTTGATCGTCTTTTAGTTTCAGCTCGTCACGCAGTCTTGTGTTCTGTTCGGCCAATATTTTTTTCTCGTAAGCCTTGCGGACGATTATCTCCAGCTCGAACAGCTTGCACGGTTTAGCCAGATAGTCGTAGGCGCCAATTTTCATCGCTTCGATCGCGGAGTCTATGGTGGCCTGGCCGGTCAGCATAATCGCTTCAAAGTCGGGTTGGAGCGTTTTTATCTCGCGCAGAAGGTCGATGCCGGAAATACCAGGCATACGGATGTCAAGGACGCCCACGTCGAAGTTTCTGGCGCGCGCCAATTCAAGCGCCTCCTCCCCCGACTTGCACCCTGTCACCTCGAATTCAGACCTTGCGAACCGGCGCACAAGTAGCTCTCGAAACGCGACCTCATCATCCATTATCATCAATCGGATTTTCTTGTTATGCATATCAAAACACCATCAGGAAATTGTTCTAGGTAAACGGATGGTAAACTCTGTCCCTTTCCCTTGTTCGCTTGCGACAGAAATAGCGCCGTTTAACCGCTCCGCCAGCTTATGGCATATCGACAGACCAAAGCCCGTTCCTTTGCCGACAGGTTTGGTCGTAAAAAAAGGGTCGAAAATCTTTTCCAGATGCTCCTCGCGTATTCCCAACCCTGTGTCGCTGATAATAATATACAGATATTCACTCTCGAATCTTGTGTTGACGGAGATTATCCCGTCCGCCCCCACCGCATCGACAGCGTTGTTTAAAATATTGAGCATGATCTGCTCGATCATGCTTGAGTCGGAGTCTATATCGGGCATGTCCTCGGCCAGACTGGTCTCGAACTTTATTAGTTTGCTCTTGCTTTTATGGGACGCTGTGTGGATGGCCTGCATCACCGCATAATTGAGATCAACAGGAGCGATGATCAAATCGAGCGAGCGTGTAAAATCGAGAAGTGACCGGGTGATCTCCTGGCATCGATCCGCCTGGCTTGTGACCATCTCCAGTCCTTTGGACAGCTCGTCGATATCTCTTTTTTCCGCCGCCCCGTTATTTTCAAGTTTGTCGAGCATGTCTTCGGCATAACCGCTTATAACAGCAAGGGGGTTGTTAATCTCATGGGCCACACTCGAAGCCAACTCGCCAAGCGCCGCCATTCGTGTCGCCAGCAGAAGTTCGCTCTGTGCTTTTTTTAGCTCCCCCGTCCTCTTTTCCACCAGGCTTTCTAGCCGTTCCGAATAATCTTTGAGTTTGTCCTCGAACTGGCGGCGCTCCGAAATATCACGGATGATCAGATGAATAACATCCCCTCCCTGGGTTCTGATTGTGTTCGCGGAGATGTCCACATATAAAAGAGAGCCGGACTTGCGCTTTAAAGGATGGCCGTTGATGCTCCCCGCCCCTCTCGACGACACGTCCATGACGTTTTGTCTCAGTTGATCGCCCATCAATTTGCCGATTGTTTGGCCGACAAGCTCTTGCTTGTCATAGCCGGAGTACTCACACGCCCTGCTGTTGACCTCGGTTATTTTCCCGCTGTCACGCTCCACTATTATGATCGCGTCCCCCGCCTGCTCGACGAAAGACCTGTACTTGTTTTCCGAGTAACGCAAATCCCTGGTTCGCTCCGCGACGATGTTCTCTAAGCGCTCGTTAAAGCTTTGTATGCGCTCAAGCAGAAAAAGGTTCGCAAAAGCCAGGGCGGCATGGTTTGTAATCAGCTTGAGCGCCCTTTCGTTCTCTTTGGAAAAAGCGCCGATATCCGGGTGGGACATATTAATAACGCCTATCACATCTTTGTCGCTCTGGATCGGCAGACAGAGCAGTGATTTGATTTCAATGTTCGATTTTGTCTCTATCTGCAAAAACCGGTCGCTTTTTGTAACGTCCTCTATTAACAACGAAGTCCCGTGAAACGCCACCCAGCCGGCCGATCCCTCTCCGAGCGCAAGGCGGATGGGGCTGGGCTCGCTGTAAGAAAAATATCTTGTTTCCTCATCCTCCTGACCTTTCGCCGCCTTTAACTCCACATAGCTACGGGTATGATCGACAAGCCACAGCGAACAGTTCTCAAGATTCGTCTCGTCGATAATGACATCGACAATTTCCTTGCATATCCTCTCGGAGTCGAGATTCCACTTCATCGACTCTCCAATGCGCTTTAGGATAGAAAGCTCTTTTACCTTCTCTCTGAAAGCTGAGTTGGACGTGGAGAGGGCATCGGCGTAGACGTCGCGCTCTTTTTTCAGTTCGGCTATCGTATCCTCAGCGCTTTGCTGAGCCGTCAAATTATTCAATTCCAAAACTCTCGATTGCTTCCCGCTCATTTTCAATCTCAGTTGTAACGTCAGCAAGTTTTCCATCACCGAGCCCAAGTATATTTATCGCCACCTCATCGAGTTCAGGGTCTTTCTCATTTCCGCTGGCGCCTATCCCTATCTGATTGCAAGAAAAGTCCGCCACGTGCGTGAGCGCGGCCATAGTTCCGGATTTGTTTTCTGGCTTCCCCGGATCATGGTGAAACGCCACCGCTTCGATAACGGGAGGCGGAAAATGCCATTTGGACGCCAGATACTGTCCCGCTTCGCAATGGTCGATACCCATTAAATCCTCTTCGACAGTCCTGATCCATTGCTTGTCTTTTCGCGCGGTTGTGGTGACCTCTTTGTATTCTTCACTAAAATAATTGTTAAAAACCACTTTGCCAACATCGTGCAGTAGACCGGAGACGAACACAGTTTCTGAATCGATGTCACCCATAACATCGACTTTGGACGACAGTTTTTTTGAAAAAGCGGCGACCGCCAGAGAATGAACCCAGAATTTGTCCCAGTCTAATGCATTACCTCTCGATTCCCGTGAAGAGTGAAATATAGAAGCGCCGAGCGCGAGACTTTTTACTGTCTGGAACCCCAGGATAACAATGGCGCGAGATATCGAGGAAATAGACCTGAAATGCCCGTAAAAAGCGGAATTAACAAGCCTTAGCAACATGGAGCTGATAGATTGGTCTTTAGAGATGACCTGGGCCAGATCATTGGCCGTCGCGTCAGGATCTCCCGCCACTCTTATAATTTCCATAAGCGTAACGGGAAGAGCCGGAAGCTCATCCACCTTCTGGATAAGCATTCGTTTTTTGCGGTGGTCTACAGGAGCGATACTCATTTTTACAAAAAACTGTCTTAATTTTCTGGAAATTTCGAAGCGCCTATAATGCAATGATACATATTGTACGAAATAACACAAGAATTATTTTTTTCAAGACCTGTTTAATAGCTCCGGGAAATGGCGGCGATTATTTTCTGACATTCTGACATGTAGATTAGTAACAGCGCGGGATACGCGACCTAACGCGCAAAAGGAGCCCGGAGCGTGTCGCTATGTCATGATCTGGTTTCGACTATGAGATCAATTATCTCCCTGACCGCTCCCTCTCCTCCGGCTGATAAGGTAACCCAATCGGCCTCCGCCAACACTTCTGGATGCGCGTCGGCCACCGCCACCCCAATGCCAGCGGCTTTCATGGCTGGAATGTCCACAACGTCGTCACCAATAAAAAGGACTTCCTCCAGAGCGACGCCGAGTTTTTCGGCCAGCTCTTTTAATATTTCATCTTTTTTGCGATGCCCCTGAAAGAGATGCTCTATTCCCAGCTCCCTGGCGCGCAAAATCGTCGCTTCTGAAACTCTGCCGGAAATCCAGGCCAGCTTATACCCCTTGAATCTGGCCACCGCAAGCCCGTGCCCATCTCTTACGTTGAAGTTTTTCGATTCGCTTCCATCTGAGGAGATAATAATACGCCCGTCGGTGAGCACTCCGTCCACGTCCATCGCAATCAAGTCTATGCCGGCCATTTTTTCACGCAGTTTTTTGGCTGTAAGTTTCGGCATATGTTATACAGAGCGCTTATAATAAATAGTTAGAAGTTACGCGGGAAAGTATAACCCGTTTAAAGAAAAATGTGTAAAGGGAGAAGTGGCGATGGGTATAGGCAAGCCGGTTACTCCGAAAGAGCATGGCGCCTGGCTGGCGCTGGGTGTCTCGTTGTTCACCGGCTCTTTCGCTTTAAAGCCGGAAAGTTCTATTCTCTGGCTGGAGTTCGCTCTTTTGGCTGTCGCCTCATTTGCAGGCTTTATGGCTTTTACTCCGTTACGGCGCCTGCTAATCCCCTCGGCCGGCGCCAATAAGGGCAGGAATCTTTTGTGGCTAATTATCTATTTTGGGATATCGGCTGGATGCTTTTTTACTCTGTTGTTTCACTACGAGCGCAGGGGGCTTTTCTGGTTTGTTATCCCCGCCTCTTTTTTGACCATATCGTATCTGCGATGGAACGTGACCAAATCACAAAGGTCCCTGTCAATGGAGACCGTGTGGATAGCTGGCCTTGCTCTTGCGGCTCCTGCGGCCTCTTATGTTCAACAAAACGAGCTGACCGCCGAGGCTGTCTTTCTCTATATCTTAATGGTTATCTGGTTTGTGGACCGGGCGACGATGGCGCGCAAAATTGTCGATTCGATAAGAAGAAAAGCAAAATTTGGATCCGTTCGCGCCAAAGCCCGCCGTTATTTGCCACAGTTTTTAATTCACTTAGCCGCGCTTTTGCTGGTGGCGGCAGTTATCACCATATCTAAAGGCCTGGTTCCCTGGACTGCTTGTATACCTTTTTTACTGGCTACCGTTAAAAACCTGGCGGATACGCTATCGCTAAAACAAAATAACGACCCGATGAAAGCTGGTTTCTCCGAAATGCGGCTGGGGATAGCCTTTGCCCTGATTATGGTTGTTGTCTTTAGAATCAGGTTTTAAGGTTTTTTCAACGCGTCGGAAATTTCCTTGCTGTTGTCGTCAAACATTTTCTGGACGATTTCCTCCAGAATTTCCCCCGGTTGTCTGGCGCGGACGATCGCCTCGTGTTCTATGATCGCGCCGATATCCTCTGGAAGGTCTATGGACAAATTGACTTTTTTCCTGTTTTCGCCTGGGTCGGCCATAACCGCTCCTGCTTGATAAGGTTGATTCAATTTTTACAATTTTAGCCTCACATTGAGGCCTTATCAATCGAATTGTCCGCAGTTGAGGCCTTTACCCTTGTTTTTTTGGTCTAAACTAAATAGAATTTCCTCTTATCTGGCTGGTTTAAAAGGCGGATCGCAAGATGGCGAACTATAGACCAGATAAAGCAAAAGCTCTGCTTGCGCTAGCCCGCATACGAAATTTAGCAAGCTACAACATCCCGGCTTTTTTGTTAAGAAGATTCAGGAGATAACTATATGGAGTTGATGAAAGGAAAAAAGGGCCTTGTGGTGGGCATAGCCAACGAGAGGAGCCTTGCGTGGGGGATATCACAGGCGCTTCACCGTGAAGGCGCCGACCTTGCCTTCACATACGCAAGCCAACAGTTTGAAAAAAGAGTGAGGCCATTGGCCGAGTTGCTAGGCTCTTCGTTTGTCCATGAGATGGATGTAACGGACGATGAGGCGATGGATCGTGTTTTTGAAGCTTATAAAAACGAGTTCGGCCAGATGGATTTTCTTGTGCACGGAGTCGCTTTTTCGGATAAAGGAGAGCTAAAAGGCCCTTATTACCAAACATCGCGGGAAAATTTCCTTATGACCATGGACGTTTCGGTCTATTCGTTCACGGCCATGGCCCGCCGCGCCCAGAATATAATGCCGGACGGAGGGGCGATGCTCACGCTCACTTATTACGGCGCGCAAAAAGCAGTGCCCAACTATAACGTCATGGGGGTGGCCAAAGCCGGACTGGAAGCCTCTGTCCGCTATCTGGCGGTGGATCTTGGACAAAGAGGCATAAGAGTAAACGCTATCTCGGCGGGGCCTGTAAAAACTCTCGCTTCTTCGGGTGTGGCTAATTTTAAAGACCTGATGCGCCGTGGAGTGGAAGGCTCACCAATGAAACGCAACGTCACCATCGATGAAGTGGGAAACGCCGCTTTATATTTGTTGTCCGGCCTGTCAACGGCTACCACAGGTGAAGTTCTTTTCGTAGACGCAGGATTCCAGGCCTCGGTCGGCTAATCTTTAAGTCATCTGAATTTATGCGGTTGTTAGCCACTGTTGTTTGCGTGGAGGAAGCGATGATGATCGCCGGGGCCGCCGACCTTCTCGATGTTAAAGACCCTTCCAAAGGCTCTCTGGGAGCGCCGGACATTGAAACCGTCCGGGATATTAAAAAAGCTGTCGGCTCCGCTCCCCTGTCTGTGGCTTTAGGCGACCTGGACAACAAGACGGTCGAGCTGGGGCTGTCGATGGCGGCCGCAGGCGCCGATATAATCAAAATCGGCCTTGCGGATATCAGGCGAGCGAAAGCTATTGGCGTTTTTAAAACTTTAAAAAAATATCTCCCGCCGAAAGCGCGTATTGTCGCCGCCGCCTACGCCGACGCTGGGTATCACCGGTTTTTCTCTTCGTTGGGGCTTCCATCTTTCGCTGTTGAGGCTGGGGCTGACGGTATTTTGATAGACACCTTCGAGAAGTCGGGCAGAAAACTTTTCGATTTTCTTTCTGCGCATAAGCTTGCTTCAATAATGTGTGAAGCCAGGGGTTTAAAACTTATGACGGCGCTGGCCGGATCGCTTGGCGTTGACGATATCGAAGAGGTAGCTCTGGCGGCGCCCGACTTTGTTGGTTTCCGCTCTGCGATCACTATCAGCGGAAACCGTAACGGGCATGGCGTCGATCCTTGCAAAGTTTCGCTTCTCAAAGATCGTCTCATAAAAGCGGGGAAAAACAGAAAGACACTTTCGCTTTCCGAATAAAAAAACCGCCCGGCCATAATTCAAATGACCGGACGGTTAATCTTATTTAGAAAACCTCCAATAATTCATTTCCGTTATAAAAACGATTATTAGAGGCCCCCTTTAGAAATCTTTAAAGTCATCATCCATAGGGATCATGTCTTCATGTTCGTCCATCTTTCCTCTCTTGCCGGCCATTGCTGTTTTCATAACCGGTTTATGCGGCGTTAACGCTTTCGGAGCGCTTTGGTCACTGGATACTGATGTATGATTCGCGCCTGACGCGCCTTTGATAAGGACGCCAAGCTCTCCTACCATATCGGAAAGGCTGTTTGCCTGGGCGGATAACTCCTCGGACGCCGCCGCCGACTCCTCGGCGTTGGCGGCGTTTTGCTGAGTTACTTTGTCCATCTGGGTGACGGCGGTATTCACCTGATCCACACCCTGCGCCTGCTCGTTTGACGCCGCCGCTATCTCCGCCACAAGATCGGTCACTTTTTTGATTCCGCTCACGATACCTTCCAACGCCTTGCCTGCCCGGTCCGCGATCGCGCTCCCGTCAGACGCTTTTTTGACTGCATCCTCGATTAGCGACGCCGTATCCTTGGCCGCCGTGGCCGAGCGCTGGGCCAGGTTTCTGACTTCTTCGGCGACGACCGCGAACCCCTTGCCATGCTCTCCGGCTCTGGCCGCCTCCACCGCCGCGTTCAACGCAAGAAGGTTCGTCTGGAAGGCTATCTCTTCTATCACCTTTATGATTTTCGATATCTCCTCGGACGACTTGTTGATGGCGTCCATCGCTGTAATCATCTCTTCCATGGCTTTGGCTCCGCTTTCGGCTTCCTCCCTCGCGCTCGAAGAAAGGGAGTTGGCCTGGCCTGCGTTGTCGGCGTTCTGTTTTGTCTGAGAGGCCATCTGCTCTAAAGCGGATGATGTCTCTTCAAGAGACGATGCCTGTTCGGTGGCGCCCTCGGCAAGCGACTGGCTGGAGCCTGAAATCTGAGCTGAGGCGGAATTGACCTGAGTGGCTCCCTCTGCAAGATTATTAATGATCGTGTTGACAGGTTTTGTAATCGACCGGCTGATGAAAAAGCTCAAAACCATCAATATCAAAATACCCACCAAACTGGTCACAAACATAACAACGATAAGCTGTGAGTTAGCTTCGTGGGCGGCTTTCGTGTCCTTATCCATAAGCGCCTTTTGGTTCTTGGCCATTTCGGAGAGCATCTTGATGATTTTCCCTGCGGTAGGAGCCGCTTTTGTCCCAAGCCACCTGTTAGCCAGATTCCAATCCTTCCCCTTCCTGATCTCGAACATTTTAGAAGGCAGGACTTTGAACTCGTCCCTTGCGGCCTTAAACACATTATACGATTGCAACTGGGCTGGCGTTAACAGATAAGTGTTCTTGGAGAGGTCGCCGAAACGTTTTTCGTTTTCCGCCCAGAGGGCTTCAAACGTTTTACGAAATTTCTCATCTCCCGAAAGAAGATACGCCCTGATGGCGCCAAGCGCAAGCCCCAGTGAGCCTCTTGTATCGGCCATCATCCCCAGCAACGCTTTGCGCTCGGCTGTCGCTCCTTGCCTGGCTTCGAGATTGATCATGTTTGTAATTTCTTTAGCGAGAATTTTGGCTTTGGGCGCGGCTTCGGTAAAAAGCATTTTGTTGGCCGGCAGGTTGTCCGGGGTGTTGGCGATATTTTCAATCTCTTTTTGAAATCCTTCAAATTCGCGAAACAAAACCTTCAGTGTGTTCAGTTTTTCTGTGTTTGCGGGGACGGTCCAGCTTTTTGAATATTCGTCCATCCTGGCGAGGGCCTGATTAATG
>UOGB01000226.1_pt1 | contig 10016 bp, 11 predicted proteins | sample 1989701 | NCBI WGS metagenome assembly UOGB01 (sample SAMEA4712198, study PRJEB27164) | hydrothermal vent metagenome | biome: marine basaltic hydrothermal vent biome; feature: marine hydrothermal vent; material: mineral | place: Pacific Ocean | collected 2011-06-14/2011-07-23 | depth 1691 m
TGCTCGCTCGAAATATTTCAGATAGTTAGCATAGTATACTACGCCGCCACAGTCGGTGTCTTCATAGAAAATGTCTATATCGGTTTTACTCATTCCGCCTTTTGGCTTCCTCCCACAGCGCGTTCATCACCTCCGGCGCCGTCTCGCCCGGCTTTTTATCCTGTTCGGCAAGCTTGTCTTCGATATATTTGAAACGCCCGACGAATTTGTTTGTCGATTTGTTCAAAGCCTCCTCCGGGTTTACCTTCATAAACCTGCATACGTTGACCAGCGAGAAGAGCAGATCGCCCATTTCCTCCTCGAAGCCTTCGCGGTTTTCATTTTCTATACAGTGAAGCGCCTCGCCCAGCTCCTCATCGACCTTCCCGAATGCTTCGACGGCGTTTTGAAAATCGAATCCGGCCGATCTCGCCTTGCCCTGTACCCGCCATGCGCGAAGAAGCGACGGCATGCTCAAAGGCACGCCATCCAGCGCCGACCTTCCCGGCTCATCCGGTTTTTCAGATTTTTTTATACGCTCCCAGTTTTTTAAAACCTCCTCCGCCGTGCCCGCCTTCGCGTCTCCGAAAACGTGGGGATGCCTTCGCACCAGCTTCCGGCATATGTTTTCAGCCACATCATCGATTGTAAAACGCGCGTCCTCGCTCGCCATCTGCGCGTGGAACACGACCTGAAGCAAAACGTCGCCAAGCTCTTCTTTGAAGTTTTCATCGTCATGGGCGTCGATGGCTTCGAGCGTCTCGTAAGCCTCCTCGATCAGATACGGCTTTAGCGACTCGTGGGTCTGCTCCCTGTCCCAGGGGCATCCGCCGTCGCCTCTAAGGCGCGACATGATCTTAACCAGCTTGTCGAAAGATTCGGTCATGATTATTGATGTCCTGTTTTATCGGTATTGCGCCAAAATAGTGAGGCGCATTCGGGCTATACGTCGATTATTTGTGGTCTTTTTGGTTTCACTGTCAAATAGCTAAAGCCACTCATCCAAATAATTATCGCAAGAAACACCCGGTATTCTATTATGGATTGTGGCCGGATGCACGCAGACTGTTAGCCGCGTAATAACTCCAGGATCAAAAACAGATGACATTTAAATTACGTTTACTTTTATTGCTATATACAAACCCGTCCCGACTGTTCGATAAAATACACAATACGGCATGGTGCGTTGAAATGTTTAACGATTGGATTGACCATCTTAAAATCAGCTCAGGAAAAAGTGTAATCGATGTCGGTTGCGGCCCAGGCGGGTTAACAAGAAATTTATTGTCAAGAGGTGTAGACGCGGTAGGAATGGATAAAAGTGAGCGGATGTTAAAAGTGGCCAGAAAAAACGCGGGTGAAGATTCGGGAGCCTGTTTTATAAATGGCGACGTATATAATATGGATTTTGAAGATGGACGTTTCGACTTTGCTCTGTCTGCGTCACTAATTAACATAGTTAATGATCCCCTTAAGGCGGCAGTGGAAATGAAGAGAATTGTAAAAACAGACGGTCGGGTATGTTTTTTGGCGCCGGGAGAGATGATGACACGTAAAGCAGCGAACCGATACGCTATGGATAAGCGTAGTCCAAAGCTTGATCGTGAGTTACTGGAATTGTGGGCCGACAAGGCGCCATCGATGCAGGAGCAAAGACTGCGATCATTAGCTGATGAGGCCGGGCTTAACGATATCAAAGTTTCGATGTTACTTGATGGAATGGTCGTTACATTATCTGGGCGTAAGCGGTAGCATACGTTATGAATATTGGGCGCGCCGCCAGCAATTCTCAGATCGTACACAAGCTATGAGCAGTATCACGCTTAACCCTGGGCCAGGCCGCGTGATGCGCCCGTAACGCGGCTCAGGCTTTCTATTTAAACCGTGATGTTATAAAATCCCGATAGCGCTAAACCTTGTTCAGATTATAAGTGTATTAATTCTGTTTAACTCAATAGAAAACAAATGACGAAAAAAAAAGCATGGTCGGGAAGATTTAAAGGAGAGCTCGCCCCTGAGGTGGAGAGGTTTAACGCAAGCATAAACTTTGATAAGAGGCTGTACAGGCATGATATCGCGTTATCGATCGCCCATGCGGCTATGCTGGGCAGGGAGCGCATTATTCCGGCCAACCAGGCGGCGGTTATTACACGGTCGCTAAAAAAAATAGAAAAAGAAATAAGCTCCGGGAAATTACGCTTTAAAGCCTCCGACGAGGATATTCATATGGCCATCGAAAGGCGCCTGTCTAAAATCGCAGGGCCTGATATCGGCGGCAAGCTTCATACGGCAAGATCGCGCAACGACCAAGTGGCGACAAGTTTTAGAATGTATGTGAGAGACGAAATCGATTCGATACGCCTGCTATTACGAAAACTCCAGCGCGCCCTCTACAGCCGGGCCACCGGCGCCGTCGAAATTCTCGCTCCGGCCTACACCCATCTTCAACCAGCCCAGCCTGTCCGGTTCGCCCACTGGTTTCTGGCTTATTTCGAAATGTTCGACAGGGATTCAGCGCGGTTTAGCGATGCGCGTAAAAGAGTCAATGTCATGCCGCTCGGCTCCGCCGCCCTCGCCGGAACCAATTTTCCGATAGACAGGCAATGGGTGGCAAAGGAGCTTGGATTCGACTCGATCTCGCAAAACAGCATGGACGCCGTATCCGACCGTGATTTCGCCGTTGAGTTTCTCTTTGCCGTGTCCATGACGGCGACCCATCTTTCGAGACTGGCCGAGGAGATAATAATAATGTCATCCGCCGAGTTCGGAGTCGTGGAACTACCAGATTCTTTTTGCACCGGCTCGTCGATAATGCCCCAGAAAAAAAACCCGGATGTTCCTGAGCTGATAAGAGGAAAGACAGGCAGGATAAACGGCAACCTGGTGGCTCTTCTGACCATGCTCAAAGGATTGCCGCTTGCCTATAACAAAGATATGCAAGAAGACAAAGAGCCGGTGTTCGACTCGTCCGACCAGATAAAATCGATGCTCGATATTTCGTCCGGCCTGGTTTTGAAAATGAAACTCAACGTTAAGAAACTGGGCGAGAGGGCCGGAGAGAACTTTATGACAGCCGTCGATATCGCGGACCGGATGGCGATGGCAGGGACGCCGTTTAGAGAAGCGCACCAGATCGTAGGCAGGCTCACGCGCCATTGCCTCGACAACGACATCAAATTTATCGACCTTAAACCGGCGCAAATAAAAAAAATAGACCCACGGCTGGTTAAAGCGATCAAGAGTGGGATTACAGCCGGAGTATCGGCGGACGGTAAAAATGTGACAGGCGGCCCCGCGAAAAAGAGAATACTTGCCCGTCTCAAACAGATCGAAAAAATGGTATTGAAGTGGGAAAAATGAAAAAATCATTGAAAATTGCCGGAATTCTGCTGATTGGCCTGGCTTTTTATACGGCTGGATGTGGTAGAAAAGGCCCCCCCATCACCCCCAGGCCAGATTCGACAGGCTTTTATCACCTAAAAGCGCCTTTAAAACGGTTGTTTTAAAGGCTTCTGCCTGGGTATTCTGTCTCCTCAACAATAATTTGCCATAAAATTGCGGAAAAGGCGCCAATTTTGTTGACACGTATACTCCGAATTAATAAACTAGTCGTTTACTTTTTCGAGGCGCGCGTCTAGTAACGCCGGCGTAGCTCAGTTGGTAGAGCAGCTGATTTGTAATCAGCCGGTCGGGGGTTCGAGTCCCTTCGCTGGCTCCATGTTCGCTTGGCGGCGACTGGCAGAAACAAGATAACTCAAGATAACTAATGACTTCAGGCATATACGATACCGGTTTGTCGGGGAGGTTCCCGAGTGGTCAAAGGGAACAGACTGTAAATCTGTCGGCGAAGCCTTCGGAGGTTCGAATCCTCCCCTCCCCACCATGGGTTGTGGGCGGGAATAGCTCAGTTGGTAGAGCGTCAGCCTTCCAAGCTGAGGGTCGCGGGTTCGAGTCCCGTTTCCCGCTCCAAAATAGCTCTTGCCATTTTTTAGGCGCCGGGAGAAATAAAGCCGATAGGCCAGGCCCGCGTAGCTCAGTGGTAGAGCGCTTCCTTGGTAAGGAAGAGGTCATCGGTTCAATCCCGATCGTGGGCTCCATTGAAAATCAGGGCGCATGGCGCGGTTGTGAAAATTAAATATGTTGAAAAGTCTTACGACCAATGAAAGGTAATCAGGAGTGATTAACAATGGCTAAAGAGAAATTCGACAGGAGCAAGCCTCACGTTAACGTAGGCACGATAGGTCATGTAGATCATGGCAAGACGACGCTGACTGCGGCGATAACGGAGGTATTAAGCAAGAAAGGCTTGGCCGATTACGTTCCGTTTGACGAGATAGACAAGGCTCCGGAGGAGCGCGATAGAGGTATAACGATAGCGACGGCTCATGTAGAGTATTGTACGACGAACCGCCACTACGCGCATGTAGACTGCCCCGGTCACGCCGATTACGTAAAGAACATGATAACGGGGGCGGCCCAGATGGACGGGGCGATCCTTGTTGTGTCTGCGGCGGACGGCCCGATGCCCCAGACCCGCGAGCATATACTTCTTGCCCGGCAGGTAGGCGTGCCTTACATAGTAGTGTTTTTAAATAAAGTTGACCAGGTAGACGACCCTGAGCTTTTAGAGCTTGTAGAGCTTGAAGTAAGAGAGCTGTTGGACAAATACGAGTTTCCCGGCTCCGACACGCCGATCATCCCCGGCTCAGCCTTAAAGGCTTTAGAGAACCCTGAGGACGAAGACTCGATCAAATGCATAATGGATCTGATGGAGGCGATAGACACCTTTATCCCGGAGCCCAAGCGCGACATAGAGAAGCCGTTTTTGATGCCGGTTGAGGATGTGTTTACCATATCCGGGCGCGGCACGGTGGTAACAGGCCGTATAGATCGCGGTATAATCAAGACCAGTGAAGAGGTGGAGATAGTCGGAATCCGCGACACCCAAAAGACGGTAGTGACCGGCGTAGAGATGTTCAGGAAGCTTTTGGACGAGGGAATGGCCGGAGACAACGTGGGGTTGTTGCTGAGAGGGACGAAACGAGAAGATGTAGAGCGCGGCCAGGTATGCGCGAAGCCCGGCTCGATCAATCCGCACAAGAAGTTCAAGGCCGAGGTTTATATATTGACAAAAGAAGAAGGAGGGCGTCACACGCCGTTTTTTAAAGGATATCGCCCCCAGTTTTATTTTCGCACCACGGACGTGACCGGGATAGTAGAGCTTCCGGAGGGAGTGGAGATGGTGATGCCGGGAGATAACGTTAGCATAACAGGCGAGCTTATTACGTCGATCGCGATGGAAAAAGAGCTTAGGTTCGCGATCCGCGAAGGAGGCCGGACAGTGGGCGCCGGCGTGGTCTCGGAAATTATAGAGTAGAAAAGAAAAATGCGCGTAATTATTCAGTTTGTTTGCGGTGACTGTAAAAGGAAAAACTACAGTAACACGAAGAACAAGAAAAATACCCCTGACAGGTTGGAGTTTAAAAAATATTGCCCGTTTTGCAGAAAGCATACGTCGCACAAGGAGGCCAAATAGGCTGTAAATATAGGCCAACAGGCCAGTGGCTCAACGGCAGAGCACCGCGCTCCAAACGCGGGGGTTGGGGGTTCGAATCCCTCCTGGCCTGCCAGATTTATATATATAGGTAAGAGATGAACCAGGTTCAACAGGCGATAAAGTATTTAAAAGAAGTCCGCACAGAGACGCGCAAGGTCACTTTCCCGAAAAGGAAGGATACTGTGGCGACAACTGTGGCGGTGATCGTCGTAGTTATTATTATCGGATTGTATCTGGGAATCGCTGATTTTATTCTTTCAAAGTTGGTAGGAGCCGTGCTTGGCTGATGAAAACAGAAGGTGAAGTGAAACCGGAGAAGGCTGAGCCGCAAGACGAAATCAAGCCGGATCAGAACGCGCCGGAGGCGGATAGAAGCGTTGATGAGCCTGCTATTGAAAGCGGCGTCTCTACAGACAAGAGCGAGGCAGACAATAGCGAGGCTCTCCCCGAAAAGGATACCGCTCCAGTGGATGAAGAGGCGGGCGAGGCCGAAGCGGCGCCAGCCGGAGAGGAGACAGCGGAGGCGCAAGACGCCACTGCCATTGTCGATGTCACTCCCAGGGAGGGAATGGCCTGGTATGTTCTGCATGCGTATTCCGGTTACGAGAAAAAAGTGCGCGACCAGCTTTATGAGCGGTTGAGGCAAAACGGCCTGTCAGACAGCGTCGGCGACATCCTGGTTCCTGAAGAGGACGTGGTGGAGATCAAAAGAGGGAAAAAGAAAATCAGCACGCGGATGTTTTTCCCCGGTTATGTTCTGATAGAAATGGCTATGAACGAGAAAGTCTGGTATGTGGTCAAAGAAACGCCGCGCATCACCGGGTTCCTGGGGGACGCGCATATGCCGGTGCCGCTTGGAATTGACGAGGTTAGAAGAATAAAAGAGCAGATGGTCGGTGTGGCCGATAAGCCCAGACCCAAACACTCTTATAATGTTGGCGAGCCGGTGCGTGTCACCGAAGGGCCGTTTGCGAATTTCTCCGGTGTTTTAGAGGAAGTGAACATGGAGCGCGGCAAGGTGAAAGTCATGGTTAGCATTTTCGGGCGCTCCACTCCGGTGGAGCTTGAGTTTTCACAGATAGAGAAAATCTGAATATTTTGACATGAAGGAATAAGGAAAATTACATGGCAAAAGAAGTTATAGCCACCATAAAGCTACAGGTGCCGGCCGGCGCCGCGAACCCGTCCCCTCCAGTAGGGCCGGCTTTGGGCCAGCATGGTGTGAACATCATGGATTTTTGCAAGGCGTTCAACGCCCAGACCCAGGGGCAGGAGGGGCTGATTATTCCGGCGTTGATCTCCGTCTATTCTGATCGCAGTTTCACATTCGTTCTCAAATCCCCGCCAGCTTCGATTCTGCTCAAAAGGGCGGCAGGCGTGGCCAAAGGATCACCGGAGCCGAACAAGACCAAGGTCGGCAAAGTGACCTGGGATCAGGTGCTTGAGATCGCTAAAACGAAAAAGGCCGATTTAAACGCCGCCGATGATGACGCCGCGAAAAAAATAATAGCTGGAACGGCCAGATCGATGGGAATCCTGGTGGAATGACGGCGCCGATTAATGGAGTAATATGAAATGACGACAAAAACCAGACGAATGACGGAAAACGCCGTGAAATTCGACAGTCAAAAAAAATATCAGCTTTTCGAGGCGGTGACTGTCGCCAAGTCGATGGCAAACACCAAATTCGACGAGACAGTGGATATCGCTGTTCGGCTTGGTGTCAATCCCACGAAGGCGGATCAGATGATTCGCGGCTCGGTGACCCTCCCCAAAGGGACGGGCAAAACAAGGAGTATCGTCGTGTTCGCCAAGGGCGACAAGGCCAAAGAGGCCCAGGACGCCGGGGCCGATTTCGTCGGAGACGACGATCTGGTCGCCAAAGTGGCCGGCGGATGGCTCGACTTCGATGTAGCCGTGGCCACTCCAGACATGATGGGGCAAGTGGGAAAACTGGGCAAGACCCTTGGGCCGAGAGGCCTTATGCCCAATCCCAAATCGGGTACGGTCACTTTCGATCTGGCCCGCGCCATCGGGGAGATCAAGGCCGGCAAGGTGGAGTTTCGTGTGGACAAGGCGGGCAACATCCACGCGCCCATCGGTAAAGCAAGTTTTGACGCCCAAAACCTTTTTCTAAACGCAAAAGCGTTGATAGAGCAGTTGCAGAAAATGAAACCGGCTTCTGTAAAGGGGACTTATATAAAAAGCGTCACCGTGTCCGCGACCATGGGGCCTGGCTTGAAAGTGGATAACGTGAACATAGGTTTAAACGCCGTTACAGCGGCGTAATATTCATTAAAGGAAAAATGAAATGGTGACGGAAGCCAAAAAAGAAGAAGTCGTAAAGTTTCGGGAATATTTCATGGAGTCCAACAGCGCTGTGTTCGTGGACTACCGTGGTGTTACGGCAGAGGAAATGACGGCGATAAGAAAACAATTGCGTGAAGTCGATTCCCATCTGCAGGTAGTGAAAAACACTCTTGCAAAGCTTGCGGCTAAAGACACGCCCTTTGAATGCGCGGAATCTTTATTTAGCGGCCCTTTGTCAGTGGCTTTCGGCTCCGGGGAGGATGTAAGCGCGCCCGCCAAAGCTCTGGTCGAATTCGCCAAGCAAGTTGAAAATCTTAATATTACCGGAGGCGTGCTCGAAGGAAAAGTATTAGATGAGGCCCAGGTGAGAGTTTTGGCGTCCACTCCGCCCAAACCGGTGGTCCAGGCGATGCTGTTAGGAACTTTCCAGGCCCCTGCCCGGAATTTTATGGGAGTTTTGGAGGGCGTCGCTCGTAAATTTCTTTTTGTATTGACCGCTTACGCGGAGAAGAAAAAAGAGGCTTGAGGCCTTTGTTCAAGTCTGTATGTATATGTTATTTTGAATTAACAAGGAGCTAATGAAAAATGCCGGCTACTAAAGAAGATGTAAAAGAATTTTTAAAAAGCATGCCAGTCCATGAGTTACTCGGCTTTGTAAAAGAGCTTGAAGAGGAATGGGGCGTTTCAGCCGCGGCTCCGGCCGCTGTTGTGGCTGGAGGCGGAGCAGGCGACGCCACAGCGGACGAAGGTCCGTCGGAAGTGTCAGTGATAATCTCATCAATTGGAGACAAGAAAATCCAGGTCATCAAGGCGGTGCGTGAAATCACAGGGCTTGGGTTAAAAGAGGCCAAAGACCTCGTGGACAACTCGCCTTCTAAACCTGTCAAAGAGAAAATAGAAAAAGAAGAGGCCGAAAAGATCAAGGCCCAGCTTGAAGAAGCCGGCGCCACAGTGGAGATTAAATAGAGCTTGCGCCGGAGAGCGGCAATTGCCATTTATATCGAAAGCTTCACAAGTTTTCCAGGAGGCAAGCATTGAAGCGTCTAAATTCTTTTTATATCAGCGACACGGGTAGCATAGCGCGTCCGTTGGAGGGTTAATTAATGTCAAAGGCAGTTGATTTCAGGCCTGGTAAAGCGCCTATATCTCGAAAGAATTTCTCGAAAATCCCTTCGATCATAGATATTCCGAATCTTCTTGAGATTCAGACTAAATCTTACGAGAAATTTTTGCAAAGAGATACGGTTCCGGCCAAACGTAATAATATCGGCTTGCAGGAAGTGTTCTCCAGAACATTCCCGATCTCCGACTATAACGACACGGCGACCCTGGAGTTCAAGGGATATGAGCTTGGGATATGGGAGTGTAAATGCGGCGAGTATCTGGATCTTGGCGGAGTGGATGTGGTGTGCGCCAGGTGCGACACCAAAATCATCTATAAAGAGAAGTTCCATATGAGCGAGTGCCGGCAAAGAGGCCTTACATACGCCGATCCGCTCAAGATACTTGTCCAGTTGATCGTCAAAAACAAGGACGAGGAGACCGGGGAGACCGTGATCCGTGAGGTCAAAGAGCAGAAGATATATCTTGGTGAAATTCCTCTTATGACCGACACAGGAACATTTATCATAAACGGCACCGAAAGGGTGGCCGTCAGCCAGATGCACCGCTCCCCCGGCGCGTTTTTCACCAGCGAAAAAGGGAAAGGCGCCTACACGGGCCAGACAAACTATTCCGCCCGGCTGATACCGTACCGGGGATCGTGGCTTGATTTTGAATTCGATATTAAGGACATCTTGCATGTGCGTATCGACAGGCGGCGCAAATTCCCGGTGACGATCCTGCTTAAAGCCCTGGGATACGATAATGAGAAGCTTCTTTCTTTTTTCTACGATCTGGCTCCCATACGTTACTCTCACTCCACCGACAGTTTTACTGTGGACCTCGGGCGCGGCATTTTGGGTCTGGGTATAAAAGCGGACGCAGACATAAAAAACCCGAAAAGCGGCGAGGTCATATTAAAGGCGGGCCGTAAGCTCACCAAAAAAAGCCTGAAGCTGTTGGAAGCCGCCGAAGTGAAAACAATGAGGCTTACGGAAGATGAAATCCTGGAGCAGTTCTGCGCGATCGACATCGTCGATGAGGGCACCGGCGAGGTTCTTATCGAGGC
>UOGB01000104.1_pt1 | contig 9884 bp, 6 predicted proteins | sample 1989701 | NCBI WGS metagenome assembly UOGB01 (sample SAMEA4712198, study PRJEB27164) | hydrothermal vent metagenome | biome: marine basaltic hydrothermal vent biome; feature: marine hydrothermal vent; material: mineral | place: Pacific Ocean | collected 2011-06-14/2011-07-23 | depth 1691 m
GCCACAACGCCAGCGGCTTGGGTTAATACTTCTGGTGTTTTATTTCCGGTCTGCATCAGATTGAGGGTAACCCGGTAACCTAGTTCGGTTAAACGGCGGCAGATCGGTTCGCCTGAGGAGATATCGGCAAAATGCACCGCCACCCTTACGAAGTCCACTGGTGAGTTGTTCGCTTCTGTGAAGAGCCGGTTTACAGCGGCGACAGACCCTTCTGAATATGCGGTCAACTCGGCGGCATTGACCATGATGCCGATGTCCATGTCCGTGGGCAATGGCAAAGATTGAAGGTATGCGTCGTCGCAATAGGCGAAGGCTCCCAAGAACATATCACGGGGCAGGTATCTGTATCCCATCTCCAAGGCGCCGATACCGGAGGCGTCCATGGCAGAGAGGTAGGCGCCAACGAATGCGGGTTCGAAATCCCAGCCGGTGTAATAGCCGCCATCGCGTAGCGTGCAGTCCAGAAGTGTGACTTCGGTCACAAAATATAACTCCCTGATGGCGCCAGAAGAAGTATCATCTTTTTTCCGACAGCATAGATGTTTATAATATCTGTCATTCTATCAAATCAAAGAAAAGGCGCGCTACCATAATGTTCCTTCTCGTTGCCGATAAGAGGATCGACGCAGACCGGCTCAAAAAGCGCTCGTGTGAAGACGCGCCCTTCGGACCGGCTGAATTGCTGGCGCTGGGGTCTAGCGAGGCGGTGATAGAGACAATCGTCAAAGAGGCGGCGGAGGCGGGAATGCCCCTCAAAACCCTCGATGGCGTAGAATTGATCGGGCGCCAGGTGGATCTGCTTCGCGACGGCCTGCACGACTGGTCGGCGGCGGTTGGCAAGGCAGAGGTGGGGGGGGTCAGCGTGCGGCGTTGGTTCGCCGGTATTGGCGACCGGGGTTTAAGCGGCTGGTGGCTGACACTGCTGGCTGAAAAAAACAACCTTAAAAGTTCGCTCTTTTTGGAGCTCGCCCAGTTACAGGCGGTGGCCGCGCTACTACAGACCGGGAATTACTCACGCATTTTCATTTCCCTTAACGACGCCAAGCTGGCTGACGCGCTGGTGACCATGGCCGCCCACCGGGATATACCGGCCATGCAACCGGACGGGCCGGGGCCGGGGCCGGAACGGCTTTCATCTCTCGGCGAAATAAGGAGAGCTTTCAAAGAAGGATTAGCCCAGTTCAGACTCATGTATGGAAGGGGGCGGATCGCCAGGAGAATCGCAGGGCCTCCACCAAGCGCCGAACCGCTCCATGGCGGCGTCACCTTCGTCACCTATTTTTCTGACTGTAACCGGGAGACAGCCGCCAGCGGAAGCTATCGGGATCGCTATTTCTGGCCTCTCCAGGCCAAGCTAGAGCATGAAGGACGGGCGATTCGCCGAGTGGCCATCTTCGTCCCGTTTGGAGGAACCGATTTTACGCAGGCGGCCCAGGATACCCATGCGATGGCCGAAGGGGGGATGGAGCTTACCCTCCTGGATCGCTACTTTTCTCTCGGTGTGGCGCTACGTATCCTGGCCCGATGGGCATGGCGGTTGGTGAGCCTAGCCAGGTTCATGGCAAAAGCGCCACACGATTTTTTGTGCGCGGGTATGTTCGATCAGGCGGCGCAAAGGATGCTGAAGACCGAATGGTATGATTCGATGGCGGGCCGGACAGGAATGCAGGGGATAATCTACCACGAGTTGTTCCGGGCACATTTCGCCAGCGCCGACACCAGGGGGCATTGTGTCTACGTATGCGAATTCCATCCTTGGGAGCGGGCGCTGGTTGCGGCCCGCAACGAGCTACGCCCCGCTATGAAAACCGTTGGGTTCCAGCATACGGTGGTGTCGCCGAACTATTTCGTCTACGGCTACCGCCCGGACGATCTCGATCCGGCGCACGGCCCGCCTCTGCCATTGCCTGACGTTATAGCCGCCAACGGCGCATGGCCCGTCCGGCGGCTCAAAAGCTTCGGCCCGGCGCCGGTGGAAGAGGTGGAGGCGCTACGGCATCTGTCGCCGGTAGCCTCACGGCCGATCGGAACCGGTGCGCCTGTGGAGCGGATCGTCGTGGTGACGGGGGGCTATTCCAGGATGGAAAACGAGAAGCTACTCTCCGTTTTTCACGCCGCTTTCCCGGTCGCCGATGGGTTCCGGGCATTGCTTAAGGGGCATCCGGCCTCGCCTTTCTCTTTCGGATCAATCCTGAAAAAACTCGGCGTTGATCCCACAAACGCACAGTATGAGCTACCCGAAGCGCCGACCGCCGACCTGCTGGATAAGGCGGCTGTGATAGTGGCGGCCGACAGCTCGATGGCGGTTGACGCGCTGGCCGCCGGGACGGCGGTGGTCATCCCCCGGTTCGCCGACTACATAGTGACGAGTCCGCTTATCGGCCATGAAGGGCTGTGCGTAGAAACGTCGGGGCCTGCCAGATTGCGTGAAGCGGTCATGAAAATTCTGGATACAGGTTCGACGGTTTCAGCCAAGGAAAGCGAACGGTTCGTCGCCGATATCTGGTCACGCGATCCAAAGCTGTCTCGGTGGGAAAAGCTCCTGGTCGTCGAACCGGAATAACCGCCCTTGGGCGCCGCGCCGTGGGATGTGGTATCCTTAGCCAAAAAGGCCGTCGCAACACTCAAGAAACGGCCATCGTCGCCGGAATGTCGCCGTGACTCCGTCATGGCCTGAGAGGGCCCCGCGCCACCATAAGGAGCCTGTGAATTTCACATGGATTTTGCCATGATTCAGCCTGGATTCTTCGATCTTGAAAATCGATATAAAAAGTTGGACAAGCCCGATGATCCGTCGCCAAAGATAGAGTCCGTTGTTGACTGGGAAGGCTTTCGCCTTATTCTAAAAACAATTCCAGAAAAGCTACGCAAGAGCTCCTCTGGCCCTTGCCTGCTCAGCGTTGTCCTGATGTTCAAGACGTTGGTGTTAAAGAGTTTTTATAACCTGTTGGATGGGTGAATAACGGACGAGCGGAATGGAAAAACTGGAAACACATGGGCGGGAAACTGTTGGTTATTGAAATTTTGATGGGGTTCCTTTAAGCGTTACGTTAATTATGAGATTTGCAATCTACTATCTAGTGCCAAGCAAGAAAACTTGTGGGGTTATCTACAACGAAGGCGTTGCTGTGCTTTCGGCGCTAATTAAAGCTAAAGGCGATGAAGTTTCCTTTTTTAGGCTTGATTTGGATGATTTTAAGCGTGGTGTGAATATAGACTTTAACGCTGATGTTCACGCTATTTCATTTGCAAGCCAACAATTCTCACTTGCCCGCAGACTTTTGAATATTCTGAAAATGAGAGCGAAAGGTATTGTCATCGCGGGAGGTGTGCACGCCACTGTCGCCAGGGAAAGTATTATTGCCCTTGATGGCGTGGATGCGGTAGTGTCTGGAGAGGGTGAGCCCTTTATCAACTGGCTTCTGGCGAATTCCGAGAAGCCGCTATCCACATGCGATATCAAAAACACACATATAAGCGGGACTGGCGCGCGCCCTCTGGAACGTGCTGATTATGTCGATATTAACAAACTTCCTTTTCCTGATAGAACCATTTTCGACAAGAGCCTATTACGCCGAGCGCCGGAATTCGTATTATCCCGTGGATGTCCATTTAGTTGCTCGTATTGTGTTAACGAATTTTACAATCGCGAATTCGGTTTTAAAATACGAAAAAAAACCCCAAGCTATTGTATAGAGGAATTTGACTCTACATTCTCGAATATAGATATTGAACAAAGCAAAATTATAACGTTTCACGACGATGATTTTCTTACAAATATAAAATGGCTAGAAGAGTTTGGCGACAGTTACCGGAAATCATTTAGAAATCCTTTTCGCTGTAACGCATCAGCTGTCCTCGTTACAGAAGAAAAAGTTCGGCTTCTAAAAGAAATGAACTGCGAGGAAGTGTGGGTAGGGATAGAGTGCGGCGATGAGAATTACCGCCGAAACGCGCTTAAAAAAAATGTCTCTGACAAAAAGATTTATCGGGCTTTTGAATTACTTAAGAAGTACGGTTTGCGAGGCGTTTCTTTTAACATATATGGTTTGCCGGGGGAAACATGGTCTGGCATATACAAGACAGTACAGATAAATCGAAAGGCAAAAGTTTATTTGGCTTCGGCAACCGCTTTTATTCCTTTCCCAGGAACGTCGCTTTACGAAAGCGTAAAGGCCGATGGAACACTGAAACACTTTACCGAAGAAGAGGATAATAAAGGTCTTAATACGCCAGGCGTTAGTAATACTCTAAGTAAGCAAGAATGTATTAATGCCATAACTTTGCTTAATGCGAGTGTGAACCTCAGAAATACTTTACTATACTGGTTCTATATATTTTATTTTAGAATGCCGTTTATTATTAAAAGAGAGTTGGTTGGATTTATACCAATTTTGAAAAAACTAGATAATCCACACGCTATTGATTTTGATCGCTCTGAGAAAAAATAAGCGAACTGTTCTAACATAAGCTGGATAAAACTATAAAACCAGGTTTTTATCGGGGGTTTGGCGGATATTTCAGGCTAAGAGCCCTTTGCCGGTTTGCGAGGCTCCTATCCATATTCCAAATGCTACAGACACGCCTGCTACGGAGGCGCTCAGGAAGTTGGCCGCCGCCCATACTAAAACTGCGTGATCCTAACCAGCCGGGGTTGTCCGTTCAACTACACCTGCGCATGAGAAACTGAATACCATAAGTGCGTGGATCTTCTCTGTTCAAAAATTAATTGTTTCCCCTCTTTTTCAAAACGATCGCTTAAAAAATTCATGGCGCCCTCTACAAGCTCGCTTTGTTGCGGCATATAGAAAACATAGCCATGCCAATACGGTGTCTCTGAGTGCGACAGAAGCTGAATCATGGCTTTTTCTGTTAGATCCTGATCGCCTGCTCCCAAAGCCGCTATGGCAAGCTCCAAAACGACTTGCGGCCGTTGAATACGCTCATGGAGACCAGTTGATAGCGGTTGCGTAGCCTCTTTGTATTTACCAGCCAACCTTTTGCATATTATCCTCACTAAAGCAGTCAGTTCATGAACGTTTTGATTTCCTCCACCGGCGGAGCCTGCTTGCGAAATAGCTTTTGGAATGGCCGCCTCCGCCGCCGCAAAATCACCTGCGAAACTCAAACTTATAGCGAGTTGCCAATTGATGTTTAGAGCTTTCGGATTTTCGCGCGCCAGTTTTTCGAGCAAAGAAGCGGAATCGGTGAACCTCTCTTGTTGTCGCAATATGGTTACTTTTTGGAGGTCTCTTTGAACGCTCAACCCGGATAGGGTATGCGAGTCCAGAAATTTGAGAGCCTCTTCATATTTCCCTTGAAAACAGAGCATTCTAGCGTAACTAATAACGGCTTTTTCATACAGGATATTCTGCGCGGGAGTTGCTTCAATAATAGTGTGATAACCATCCAGAGCCTCCTGGAACTTTCCGGATTTCTCGTTTAAATCAGCCACTGAAAATAGCAGTTCCGCATCCGGCTCAATATCCATGGCTTTTTGGTACGCCTCCGTAGCCTCCTTATAGCGAAACATTAATTTAAGCGCGTTGCCGCGCGCACGGTGAAGTTGCGGCGTTTCAGAAAATCTGCTGGCGAACTCGTCGATGACAGACAGGCCGGAAGAGAAATCTCCCCGCTGGCGGTAGACGTTAATGAGCCGATTCAGGTAGGCGCCACTTTGTAAAGGATAAGCGTTGATTCCATGACGGTATATGGTGATGGCGGAATCGCTCATTCCCCACCCTTCACTTAAAGACCCCAAGACCAACAAAATATTGGACGACATGTGAACCATGTTCTCATGGGAAGAGGCTATCGCTTCCGGAAGTGAGGGAGCGGAAAATTTGCCTTCCTCGATCACGCCGGACAGGGCCGCCAATGATCTCTCAAGATAATTCAAATGGTCGTAAAGGATCCCAAGCCCCGCGCAAGCATGAAGAGCGGCGGGCACATTGAGGCTGTCCACCTTCTCCAAAGCCTCCCTGATCCATGACTCGATCTTGTCATAGTCATTTCGTCGCAGATCAAACTCTGCCTGAAGCAGATCGCGCAGGTCACTCTCTTCGGCGGAAAGGTTATTTTCCCTGTACTCGTCATTCAGGTTTCCAAATAGCTTTATTATCCAGCCAAGATTTTGAATTAAAATCCTCCGAAGCTCGGTTCTTCGCTTTTCGTCCTGGCGTAAGGTTAACAGCTTACCTAAAATATCAGGCTCCAACTCCTTTTGCGGTCGCCCCTCAGCTTTGGTTTTATCCAGCAAAGCTTTGCTTTCATAATATTCGACTAAATGCTTCAGGTATGCTCTTTCATGTTCGTTAAGCTTATTTGTGGCTTTTTTCGCCTCATCGCGACAGGTCGCATAAAAGCTCTTTATTTGCCCGGTTGTTTGCTCGGCCTCTGGCGCTTTCGCAAGATAATCAAACCATGCGCCACCTATCATATTCACCCAGTTTCCAGAGATGTTTTTAGAATCAATACTTAATTGTTGGATAGGGGGCGCATGGTTATCAATGACAGGGCACGTTATGGAATACTCGCTGATCAGCTTTTCACGCCCATCAAACAACGTGATAGTATCATCGCCCCCTTCCCCGCTGAACAACGCCGCTGGCTTGATTAAAGGGTCATCAGCTCCAATCTGCGCCGTATTCGACAACCATGCGCGATTTATATCCATAACTTGAAATGTCATATTTATGCCGCTGATTAGGGCAAAACCACTCGATAGGATAGTGACGGAATCGGGAAAACAATAGGGCGGTTTGTCACCTTTAAGGTTTACAAACCGTATCGCCTCGCCTTTTTCCGTAATAACTGAAAGTCTGTTGTTGTTGGTGTCCGCTATAACAAAGCCACCATCCGCTCCCCTGGCGAAAGCCTGCGGGTAGTTGAACCCGAAAGCTCTGGACGAGGCGCCGCCAGGTTTTAACAGAGCGTCAACCGGATCGTTCAGCCTGTCCTCGTCATCCAGTGTCATGTGACGCCCTATGATTGACAAGGTTTCTCCAGACAAAGAGCACAGCTTAATCCGGTGATTGCGCCTGTCAAGAATCCATATTCGGCCTTCATCACCAGGCGTCACGGCGACAGGTTCGTTAAACTGGTCTTCACCTTCGCCTATAGATCCGAAAGCGTCGATGAAAGCGCCATCAAGATCAAATCGCTGTATGCGATGGTTCCAAGCGTCACAGGCGACCAGCTGTTCGCCGCCTTCAAACTCCACAATCGCAAGCCCCCTTGGATACCAGAATTCTCCCGGCCCACTCCCCCGCTCGCCGACGGTTCGAACGTATTTTCCCTCTGAATCCAACACCACTATGCGATGGTTAAATTCATCTGAAAGGTATAAACGCCCCGCCATATCTTTGGCGACCGAATGTATTTGAACAATCCCCGGCTCCGGCACGCCTTCAATGGCTACTTGATCGACAAGATTAAAGGTCACAAATTCTTCTGTCTGTTCCATAAGCTCTATTATCTATTTTTTTCGCATAAAAAGCGCAAAACTTGAGCTTTTCTTTATTACGGTAGTTACGCTATGTAATCTCCCGGTTTCCAGCCGGTGTCCGCAAGTTCAATGTCGCGTGTCATGGTCTCAAGCCCGAAGCTCTTAAGCCTCTTTTCCACTTCCCACTGAGACTGTGTGGCAATCAGAATACAATCGGCGTCATTCAGGGCATCTTCTATGTTTATGATCGGAATTCCTTTCAGGCTTTTGCTCTTGCGCCCGGCGCCGGAATCCAGAAACGCCGTCACCATAACTTCTCCTTTCTGAAGTATCTCAAGGCTTCGCAAACCGGCGGCTCCTGTTCCATGCAACGCCACGCGGTTTACGCCGCTTTTTTTCAGGTTTTCCACATACCTTGCCGTGAGGCGTTCTATCAATTCAGACCACCGCGCGGTGAACTTTTCCATGTTCAGACGAAGCCACTCATTTCGCCGTTTGTCCGGGAGACCAGACAATGTGCCGGACTCGTGATGTGTGACACGACATGACCCCACGCAAACGACTTTCTCGCCCATGCCCCTTACTTTCAGGCAAAAATCCACATCTTCAATGCCGAAAATATAGCCTTCATCGAACCCGCCCACCCGTTCGAAAAGATCGCGGCTCACAAACATAAGTGCGGCGATGACCGCCCAGCGCTCCCTGGCGCCATCATATCGCAGGTCATCGCCCGGCGCTCCCGTACCGCCTATGAACGGTATCCCCCACAAAGGCAGAACCTCTCCGCCGTGCTGAACCCTGCCATCGGGGTAAAGAAGCCTTGCTCCCACAACCCCCCCGTTTATACTTTGGGCCTCAAGCATGGTCTCAAGCCACCCCTCGGATATTGTGATGTCATTGTTCATAAACCCGATGATATCGCCACTCGCTGTCTTCGCCCCGAGATTGCACGATTCGGCGAAGTTAAGAGGCTTTTGCGTTCGGACGATTTTGATTTTCGACCAGGAAAACTCCTCCAAAGCTTTTGCGGTTGTGTGATCTGAATTATTGTCGACTATAATGATTTCTTTCAGGTTGCGCAAATCATTCTCTTTAAGAGAAGTAAGGCACGATAAGGTGAGGCGCACACGGCCTTTTACGGGGATAATGAGGCTTGTCATCAGGTTGCGACTGCGAAGTTTTCAAATATAAAATAGGGCATATTGTCGTATCAATTAATCACAAAGAATATCCTGATGTCAAAAGTAATTTTTTGAGGTTAGACATGGATGTAAAAAGAAACCAGGCAGGATATCAGAAATCGTTTTGAATCGAGGAAAGTACATTTCACCACGTTTTGAACGCGACAAATGTGTTTTTCTAGCCGTTTATCAAATTGGAAAGTGTAATTGGCCTGATCGGGTTTATGGGCGCGCGAGTTAACAAACCAGCAGACCAAAAACACCTGCAACAAACATTTGCGGCCTTCTCCAATCTTTATTCGCTCATCAATCTCTCTCCACGCCTGCCTTCGTCACTCTGCTAAGGCGCTGTTTGAAGCGATCAGAATTACCGAAAATGATTTTATAGAGCGATGCCTGCCCCCTGCGCCTGCTAATGCCGGAAGCGAGCGGAAAAAATATACGCCACTCCCGCCCGGTTGACGGTATAGATATCGTTCCCCCTGCCTTTTCCTGCCGATCTATGGCACACTATAATTAATATTAGAAGGTAAGAGCTATGGGTACAATCGACAGTCAAAAGCAGGATATCCTTCAAGCGATTTCCGCAATGCGGGAAGAGTTGGAAGAACGGTATACCGTGCGGCGAATCGGAGTCTTCGGATCGTTCGCAAGGGGGACAGCGGATCGCGTCAGCGACGTGGATATCGTCGTCGAGTTGGGCGAGCCGACTTTCGATCACTACATGGACCTCAAGTTCCACCTTGAGGATGCGCTAAACCGTCCAGTTGATCTGGTGATAGCAGACACCGTCAAACCCCGGTTAAAACCTGTCATCGACCGCGAAACCATTTATGCCTAGGGATAACCGCCTTTACCTGGATGACATCCGGGAATCCATACTGAATAGCCAGATTTTCAAAAGAACAACTTGATGAGTAATTCACGCCGCCACCATTTCGTGCCGAAGATGCTCTTAAAAAGATTTACGGACGATGACGGTTACCTATATGTTTTCGACAAAGACCAACCTAAAAATAACATTGAGCGCCGCTCTCCAAAAGGCGTTTTTTGGGGACCATATTTCTACACATCAAGGACAGTCGATGGCACAAAAGACACGACCCTTGAAGATGACTTTTCAAAGCTTGAATCGGATACCGATCCCATCATTAAAAAGATAGTAAGACAAGCTCGAAAAGGAGAAAGTCCAAATTTAACGGAAGAAGAGAAAAAAACATGGGATCGGTTTTTTTATACGCAGTGGAAACGCACTC
>UOGB01000117.1_pt1 | contig 9671 bp, 7 predicted proteins | sample 1989701 | NCBI WGS metagenome assembly UOGB01 (sample SAMEA4712198, study PRJEB27164) | hydrothermal vent metagenome | biome: marine basaltic hydrothermal vent biome; feature: marine hydrothermal vent; material: mineral | place: Pacific Ocean | collected 2011-06-14/2011-07-23 | depth 1691 m
GTCATCGTCGGCTATGTGGCAGAGGATTTTATCTTTGGTGTAACCTGGGAAAACCGCCTTGAGCCTCATTAACGAAAGGCCAGATTTAATCATGTTCGAATCGGCGTATAAACTGGCCCCGGCCCGCAAAGCCTCGCATGCGCTTTTGATCGCTCCGGGAGAAAACTTTACGTCGCCGATCAGCGAGAAGTCGGCGGTGGTGTGAATCATTCTTCTGACGACGATCCATTCATCATCGGTAAAACTATGGCTTACAGCCTCACGGTCTATCGCCTCGAACGACCTGGCCTCGATCTCCTCCGGCGCGACGGGGGATTCGTACAGTTTATATATGTGTGATCTATCCTTTTTGTCAGTTCCAGTAGCGTTCATGACGTATTTGCCTCCATACAACTGTTGATAAAGCGGCGGAGCGATAGCGGGCGGGAAGCGAAATGCAAATGCGCGTAGCTGGCCAAAACACCACCCTTTGAGTATCCCTCGCTAAAAATCTTTCCGTCGCGTTTTCGTTTTAGCGAATAAATTTTTTTCCAGCCGTCAGCGCCGGCCGGATCGTCCAAAAGCTCCGAATAATGGAATTTATGCCCACGAACAGTTTCGCTGGCTTTGCCGAAAAGAGAATTTTCTTCAAACGAAGCTTCCACATATCCAAGCGCCGTGAAGCGTTGGCGCATTTTCGTCCAGGCGGGCAAGAGGCCGACCATAGGATTTCTTTTGCCATTGATATCCTCTATACCTTTAGAAAGATACATCAGCCCGCCGCATTCCGCGTACACGGGCAAGCCTGAGTCGGCGAAATTTCTTATGTCGTTTTTCATGGACACGTTTTCAGATAGCTCGTCGGCGCTTTCTTCCGGATATCCTCCTCCTATAAACAAAGCGTCCAGGTCGTCAGGCAGTCTCCTGTCTTTGGCGGGGGAAAACTCGACAAGCTCAAATCCGCTCGCGGCCAGCGCTTCTAGATTGTCGGTATAGTAAAACTGAAACGCCTTGTCGCGCGCGACGCCCAGCCGGGCCGTCGTCTCCTCGTGGTTTGCGGTAGTCTCATCTGCTTTCAAACGAGGAGCTGTCTTCGCCATTCCGATAATATCTTGTATGGAGATATGCTCTTCGACAACCACAGCCAGCTCATCGACCATATTTTGAGTGAGGGCGTCTTTCGCTGTGACAAGGCCCAGGTGTCTGCTGTCGAGCTTTGGCGCCGCTCCTTTGACGATTCCTCCCAGATATTTACTCGAAAGACGAGAGTTTATGGCCCTGGATAAAAGGCCGCTATGGTTTTTGGATCCGCAAAAATTGGCGATCACACCTTTGATTTGTACATCAGGCTCGAACCGGGCGTAACCTTCGACCAGGGCCGCGAAGCTTCTCGACGCGCCACCGGCGTTCGCCACAAACACGACAGGGGCTTTAAGCCATTTTGCAATCTGCGCTGTGCTCCCTTCCGATGATTCCGGACTGAACCCGTCGAACAGGCCCATAGCGCCTTCGATCACGGCAATATCCGCGCCGGTAGAGGTTTTGTAAAACAGGCTTCTTACATAGTCCTGCCCCATCATCCAGGCGTCGAGGTTGTAGCAGGGACGGCCCGACGCTATTTTAAGATAGGTGGGATCTAGGAAATCGGGGCCTACTTTATAGGTCTGGACTTTCAGCCCTCGCTTTTTCAACGCGGCGGATAGTCCGAGAGCAAGTGAAGTCTTGCCCACGCCGCTATGCGCGCCTGCGATAATAACCCTTGGGCAGTCAGCGTCAGGCATAACCGCTCCCTGTAAAGATACGAGAGCGAGTGTAAGATACGAGGAAAAAACGAGCCAACATCAACAGCATCCCGGTTCTACCACAAAAAATATTCCAGGATGCCGTTTTTCATCCAAGAGAAAGGATACAGCCCTTTCCCGGAGCGAATCCGATCACAAATATATTCATGGGCAAGTCTTCTGACTTCCGGATCGGTCTACTCCCTGCGCCTTCCCCCTCCATGTATGAAAGAGTGGCAAATACAGGTTTCGTCCCCGGTCACAGCGGCGGTCCCGCGACGGAATTTAACCGTCTTCCTTATTAAGCCCCACAGGGGGCGCCCAAAAACGTTAGTTAAAATTCTATGGCATCTGAACGGGAAGTCAAGAAATATTTGCGCTGTCAGTGATCGAGTTTGCGGTAAAGAGTGGCTATATTAATATTCAAAAAGCGGGCGGTCTCTTCTTTATTGTTACCGTGCCGCGCCAAAACTTCTTGTATATATTCCTTTTCCATAAGAGATACCCTTGATTTCAAGTCGGTTGGCTTGCTGTTTTGAGCTGAATTTACTGTTTCCGCGCGGATAAGATCCAGGCTTATGTCCTTCGGCTCGATCGTGTCGCCATCACACATTAAAACGGCGCGTTCAATGATGTTTTCCAGTTCCCGCACATTGCCGGGCCAGGAGTGCTCCTGCAGAGATATCATTATGGCGCCCGGTATTTTCGGCGATGGCCTGCCTGCGTCTTTGGAAAACCTGTCAACATAGAGGTGGACCAATTGCGGGATATCTGACCTGCATTCCCTCAATGGCGGAACGCTTATTTCCACCACGTTGAGCCTGTAAAAGAGGTCTTTTCTGAGTTCTTTTTTCTGCACGGCCTCCGCCAGGTTGGTATTCGAAGCGGCGATAATCCTGACATCAATTTTTACAGGTTCTGTGGATCCTACAGGAGTCAATTCTTTTGTCTGAATAACGTTAAGCAGTTTTACCTGCATTTTTAGCGGAAGCTCTGATACTTCGTCAAGAAACAGGGAGCCTTTGTCGGCTTTAACAAACAGTCCCGTTTTGTTTTCAATGGCTCCGGTAAAAGCGCCTTTGCTATGTCCGAAAAGCTCGCTCTCCAGCAGGTTTTCCGGTATGGCGCCGCAGTTTATTGTGACCAGCGGAAAATCTTTTCTGGGGCCCTGATGATGAATGATATGGGCCGCCAGGCTTTTGCCTGTTCCTGTCTCGCCTGTCAGAAGAACATTAGCCTTTGAGTGCAGAACCTTTTTAATCAGATGCTTCATTCGTTTCATCGCGGGGCTTGCGCCCACCATGCTCTCGAAGCGTAAAATACCGTCAAGCTCCTGTTGCAGACTGTCCCGGCTGTTGATCAGCTCTCTATGCTCGAAAAGCCGGTTGACCATGATTTTGATTTCATCGTTGTTAAAAGGTTTGCATATATAATCGTAAGCCCCGATCTTCATGGCCTGAACCACCGATTCAACTGATCCGAAAGCGCTGATCATCAAGACCGTCATGTCGGGAGCGGCTTTTTTTGATAATTTTAAAAGGTCTATCCCGCTCTCCTGGCCGAGCCTAAGATCGAAAAAAGCGATATCCGGCAAAGTAGTATTTACGATTTCAAGCGCGTCTTTAATGTTGTCAGCCATATGCACGGTATGACCCATTTCCGAGAAAATAAGGCTCATTGCCCTGCAGATGTCCGTTTCGTCGTCGACAACCAGAATATGACCCATTTATCCGTTATACCTCCTGCTCGATCGCCACTTCAACCTGTTGTCTTTCAACAGGCAGGCAAATGCATATAATTGTTCCTTTTTCTGAGCTGTCTTTGACAAATATTTTGCCGCTATGGTGTTGAATTATGCTTTGACTGACATAAAGCCCCAGCCCTGTGCCGTTGTCGTGGCCTTTAGTCGTGAAAAAAGGATCGAAAATGAGATCAAGAGATTCTTCCCCTATACCGGGCCCGGTATCGATAATCTCCAGGCGAACTTCATTGTTTGTTAAATCGGCTCTGGTTTTCAAAATAAGCTTTCCGCTTCCATTCATGGCGTCCGCGCTGTTTAAAATGAGGTTTATTAATACTTGTATCAACTGGTCGCCCTGGCCGGTAATCACCGGGGTATTTTCATCTTGATCCAGTATGATCTCCACATTTCTCAGGCGTGGATCGAACCGGACAATATCCATCGCAGAGCGTATCATCAAACCGACATCGATCCGGCTCCATTTTTCCAGGGAATGCGGCCTGGAAAGATTTTTCAGTCTTTCCACCGTAAAACATATGCGGTTAATATGTTTCTGGATAGTTTTGATGCAATCCTCTTTGTAAGCGTCGTTTTCTTTTTCCTCCAGCAGTTGAAGGAAGGATGAAACGGACGTTAACGGGTTGCCGATTTCATGGGCCACACCCGCCGCCAGCCTTCCTGTGCAAGCCAGCCTGTCGAAATGAGTAATATTGTTTTCTATGATTTTCTGGTCGGTGATGTCACGCAGTATGCAAAGCTCGCTTGTGACGGCCCCGCTGGTTTCTCTTATCAACGAAGAGCTGAATATCATAAGCCTGGTTTTGCTATTGCCTGTATTAAGCTTCACTTCGTAGACGGTGGATCTTTTTTCTATATTTTCCTCGAATCTGTTATCCATGCCGGAGAAATTAATAAGATCTTTGGACAGTTTACCTAACAGCTCTTCTTTGCCGTATCCGTATTCCTCGATTTTCTGGTTAATAAAAGTTATCTTGCCGTCAAGGTCCGTCACATAAATCAGGTCATTGGCGCTTTCAAAAAGACTGGTCATATACTCCTTTTGCTCGACAATCTTCTCATGCTGAATATGTATTTCCTCAAGATATTTTTCCTTCTCGGCGATCAGGGACTTCAGGTCGCTCGACATGGAGTTGAGCGAACGGGCCAGGGAGTCAAGCTCGACGAAGGATTTTATCTCTATATCGCCGGTAAAATCTCCACCGCCAATTCTTTTGGCTCCATCGCTAAGTCTGTTTATAGAGGAGCCCAGGCTTCTGGAGAACTTGAACGCCAGCGCGAATCCGATAATGAACACGAACCACGATACTAGATATATCGTATAGTTAATTCGCCGGGTGGTTCTTACTATGGCGTCGTTATCGGCCAGAATAATTATTTCACCCAGGGAAATACTATTTTTGGTTTTAACCGGAAGGGAGGTGGTAAGGTAGCTCGATCCGTTTATTTCCTGTGTTGAGAATTCACTACTTTCGCCATAGGGATCCGAGTAAAAGTTTAAAGGTGTCTTTCGCATTTCAGGAAGTGAAGTTCCATAAATCCGGTTTTTATCCCTTATGACCACTTCAGCGCCTGTTATTTCCCGTATTTTTCTGGCGAACTCATCATCAAGCACGCTTGCGATTATCAGCGTTCCGAGCAAGTTGCGGCTGGATAGGTCTTGCTGAAACTCTACAGCCAGTCTCGATTTGAAAACCGGGGCCAGGGCGCCAAAAAACAGCGTCTCATTCCATTTCCAAAGCTCCTGGCAAACTTCACCTGTCACCAGCGGCTCCGATTCGCACTGCAGGGGATCTTGACGGCTATTGGCTGATATGAATGTATTGCCAAGCTCGACTAAAGATTCGCCAAGCGAGTCGCGGGCGATAATAATGTCGTAATCTACCGGCAGGGAAAGCAAGCGCATTTCAGATTCCAGGGCGCCAACTTCTTTTGCTCTGACGGCGTAATAGAAGGAGTCTTTTATCGCATCGTCACGGCTTATCAGCGTAAGGTAATTGGCCGCCATTCTTTGGGAGCGCAGAAGGGCGGAGTTTACCGAATTTTTCGCGAACGTAATCTTCTCATGCTGTCTGAAATGAAGCTGGCTGACGATAATATCTTGCACTACAAACAATATAGTTACAACGGGAAGGGCGATCATCAGGGTAAACAGGATGAGAAGCTTCCATTGAATGCGGAGTTTTCTCCATATCCCCTTCATATACCCTCCACAGAAATACTTACCAGTTTTCTTTTTAATATCTTCTGGCCTTCCGGAGAAAGGGTAAACTTCAGAAAATTACTAATCATCGGATCGCTGGCGAGCGATTTATGAACGCCAAGCGACAAGACTCTCCAGAAAGGGTATAGCTTGCTTCTGATATTTTCGGCAGTGGGAGCGACACCGTTTACGCTTAATATTTTGACAGACCCTTTGGTGGCGAAAACCAGGCTTTCAAACCCGATGGCGAGCCGGAATTTCTCAACATTCTCCATCATCTTTTCAATAGATTTGACTTCCAGCCAATCTGTTTTACCTTCATGCTCGAACCATGTTCCAACGATTATTTTACGGAATACTTCAGGCAGGTTTTCACAGTGCCTGCGCACCAGAGGAACAATCGGCTTTGACAAGCCGCCCAGCTCCGACCAGTTCGTTATCTCTCCTTTATATATTCCCTGAAGCTGTTTAATGGATATGTTATCGACCGGATTGGAAGGGTGGACGTAAATGGCGATAGCGTCCATCGCCACTGGTATCCGGACTATCCCCATTTTTTTATCCAGCTCTTTGGGAACAGGGCAACACCATGCCCCTACAGACCGTTTGGAAGGCGTCTCCACCCCTCCAACCGCCGCTTTACAGCCACCGGCTTTTGAAAATACTTTAATACCGGTTTTCTCCTCATAGTGTTTCGCAAGATCACGTAGGCCTCCGAAATATAAAGGCCTGGCTCCTACGATGTTGAACGCGGAATCGGCCAGGGCCGACGCTGGGAAAAACAAAAACCCGAAGCAGAAAAAGGCAACTAAAAGCGGGAAAACCGGCTTTAAGGCCGAGCCCGATTTAAAGCTAATAACGGACATTTTTTCAATGTTCATCGAACGCAGTTTAAAAACACCCTTTGTGAAAGCTATTATTTCATATTCCAGCCAAAAGGCACAAGCGCCTTTAAAATCTTTAATTTATAATCGCATAAATGAAGTTTTATGGCCTTCCATATTCTGGCGGATAACTCCCGTCGTTTTTTCGGGAGGTGTGTTGTATTAAACGGTGTCTACGCGGCGAAACCGGCTTATGAAAGCGGCGCGTTTGATAATGAAACCGTAATTTTATCGATATCTCCCGCGCCGAACCTGACACAGCGCTTAAAAGGGGAGGCGATACTGGACAGGCCTTGCGGCCCATCCAGCATCGCTCTTATCCACCAGTCCGAGGAGCGCAACTGATGGTATTACGGCGTAACAATAGGAGGCATCATTCCGTGATGGAAAATCCAGGCCACGATATAGGCGATCGGAGCGATTACTCCGAACAGCGCAATGGCGTAGAGTAATGTCAGTTTGCCCATTCCTTTGAGCTTGGAAAAGTCGGTGATGACGCCAATACTCACGAAAGTGAGCATGAACATCATTTTCCGCATGGGGCTTTGCACGATGTTCGCGCCACCGTGGGCCGCCTTCATAAGCTCAGGTGTGCCCAAAACGGCGATTCCAAGATAGACGAACCAGCAGAAGAAATAGCCGATAACGAATTTCGGGAACCTGTGCCATATCTCAGAGACAGGAACCTTGCTTTGCCCTGGTTTTCGCTCCACATGGTAAACCCAGATGATGGCTAGGACAAAAGCCCAGACTCCGATGAACATATCAATCCAGATTTTGGTCATGATGGCGGAAGCCAGAATGGAGCCTTCCTCCCAGTGGATTCCTTTTCTTGCGCCATATGCGCGTTGCAACTCGTCCAGGATCGCCCCGGCCGCCGCGTCCGCTCCGTCGGTCTTAACGGTCATACCCATGGCGGCGCCGTTTACTATCGGCTGGTCGGGAGCTATCGCCACATAAAGCCCCGGGAGGATAATAAGCTCGAACATGGCGAAGACAACGATAAGCATCGACACCATGACAGGTAGAACAGCCTTGGCGCGGATGGCGCCAGCGGTCGCTATCGCCGCCGACACGCCGCAGATTGAGATGCCAGATGAAAGCACCGCAGAGGCCGCGCGCGGCAGGCTAAAAAACCTTCTGCCCATCCAGTAAGTAATGGGCCAAAAGAGCATATAGGCCACGATCGTCGCGCACATTCCGGCGATAGCCAGCTCGAACACGAATCCGGCCGCCTTCATCGACATCATGCCGATCTTGATTCCAAGATAAACGATCGCGGTCTTGATATACCATTCAGGTTTGGCCGCCTCTTTTAAAAATGCGGCGAATCCTTTGAAAAAGTTTCCGATAATCAACCCGACAGTCAGCGCCAATATGAAAGAAAATCCCCCGCCCAGTTGCAGGCCCCACGAGAGCCGTTTGGCGTGCTTTGCTTTGTCTATAGCTTTAGACGCAGTGGCGGCGTCTGGAACCTCTCCTTTTTTGATATCCACCCCAAGTTTTTTGAGCGCTTTGTTTATCTCTTTCGTGCATTTGTGGACTTTTGTCGTGCAATAGACGTCATCGCCATATATTTCAGGATTGTTTAAAGATTGGGAGGTCTTGAGCGCCTTGAAGTGGCCCTCATGGCCTATAATCCAGCAGGCCCAGGTGGTAATGAATATTATCGTCCATCCCATGAAAAACTTTTTCACATTCAGCTTCATGCTGTAGGCGCCAATACATGTCAGCGCCGTAAAAACGGCGTATGTAGCGGCAAAAGAGACCAGCGGATGCATTCCTTTGTAGGCTTTTCCCGCCGGTTTCAACCAGTGATTCCAGCCTGGATCAACCCATGTTTTAGTCTTGGCCATCCATCCGACCATATCCACACCCATGATGGATGTAAGGCCGGCGGCGAATAACATTAATCCAAGCCAGACTGCCCACCAATCCTCCGAGGTCGTCATGCCTGAATGCCATTTCCTGTTAACTTCACTCATTTTGTTTCCCCCGATTTTTTCTATTACAGTTACAGGTCAATCGTTACAAGACGGTTGAAATAATGGTATGCGTATTGTCTTATCCATGTTGGGATCACGCTATAATCGTATCCCATAAACACTGTGACGCTCGAACCGGGCTTATACCGGCCAGACTCCAGCAAAACCCGCCGAAGATCATCGTCCAATTCATTAAGCGTTGCGCCTTTGGCTGTCAGATCATCGTTGCTGGCGATCCAGATTACGCCGTCATCTATGAGAACCGTCTCAATATCAGCTTTCATACTCGGATCGTTACTTCGCGAGTATCGTCATATTGATTATGGTTCCGAGAACAGCAAGGCTGACTAAGCCGATTCCAATGCTCCACACGACAAGCTTCGTCTCCCACGGCTCCCACGGCTCCGGGTTGGCAAGAGCCTCTTCGGCGCCCTCTACGCCAATGTTCAGGCCACCGGTGCTGGCGCCTTCTGGTGATCTTGTTAATTCCCTGCTTTTCATTTTTGTGTCTCCCCCCTAAAGTTAAATTTAATACAAACATAATTCGAACCGGCAAAATAAAATGCCAGGGTCCGCTTACAAACAAAGCAAAGGCTTAATTTAGACTATATGTAATTGTCCCCCCATAAATATCAGGTCAAATCCCCCCAAATATGAATTGATGGATTTGTTAATCAAGGCTTAGAAAAGCAATTATTATGCCTCGCAATAAGATATATGTAATGCGTGGAAATAACAGTATTTGTCTACAAACTGCTGGAGCATAAATTTAATTATTAGCGATATTGCGAAAAAAGGAGCCATTCAATCGTAGATTTGCGAATATTCAGGCTGTTCCGGAATGCGGCGCTCAGCCGGCTGGAGCGGGATAAGTTGCAGGAAGACCGGAGCCTGGACTGTCCGGGTTAGTAGCTGTTTAAGTCGATCAGCACAAGCTCCGACCTGGCCTTTCCGAAAAAGGAAAAGTAGGATCGGGAGATAAGAAGAAGGTTTTTTGAAGCCCCTGGATCGAACATTGTGGCGCCTTGAACGGCGCCCTCCACCATTGGAGTCCGGGTCTTTTCGGCGAAAGTGGCGCCA
>UOGB01000017.1_pt1 | contig 9472 bp, 11 predicted proteins | sample 1989701 | NCBI WGS metagenome assembly UOGB01 (sample SAMEA4712198, study PRJEB27164) | hydrothermal vent metagenome | biome: marine basaltic hydrothermal vent biome; feature: marine hydrothermal vent; material: mineral | place: Pacific Ocean | collected 2011-06-14/2011-07-23 | depth 1691 m
GTTCCGCGGGCTTGCCCGTGGGTGTAATAATCGTTTTTTGAGCAAGATTAATCGCCCGGTCATTTAAATTATGGCCGGGCGGTTTTTTTATTCGGAAAGCGAAAGCGTTTTTCTGTTTTCCCCCGCTTTTATGAGACGATCTTTGAGAAGCGAAACTTTACAAGGATCGACGCCATGCCCGCTACGGTTTCCGCTGATAGTGATAGCAGACCTGAAACCAACAAAGCCGGGCGCCGCCAAAGCCGCATCTTCGATATCATCAGCGCCAAGCGATCCGGCCAGCGCCGTCATAAGTTTTAAACCCCTGGCTGTTGAGATTATCGAAGCGAGTTCGTACACAGAAAGAAAGTCGAAAAGTTTTTTGCCCGACTTCTCGAAGGTGTCTATCAAAATTCCGTCAGCCTCAGCCTCAACAGCGAAAGATGGAAGCCCTGACGGAGAAAAAAACCGGTGATACCCGGCGTCGGCGTAAGCGGCGGCGACAACACGTACTTTTGGCGGGAGATTTTTTTTTAGAGTTTTAAAAACGTCAATAGCTTTCGCCCGCCTGATATCCGCAAGGCCGATTTTGATTATATCGGCGCCTGCGGACGCCATCGACAGCCCCAGCCCGACCGTCTTGCCGTCGAGGTCGCCTAAAGCCACCGACAGTGGAGTAGCGGAGCCGACAGCTTTTTTAATATCCCGGACGGTTTTAATGTCTGGCGCTCCAAGAGAGCCTTTGGAAGGATTTTTGACATCGAGAAGATCGACTGCGCCGGAGAGCATCATCGCTTCCTCCACGCAAACAACAGTGGCTAGCAAACGCATTAATTCAGGTGACTTGAAGATTAGCTGACCGAGGCCTGGAATCCGGCGTCTACGAAAAGAACTTCGCCTGTGGTAGCCGTTGACAGGCCGGATAACAAATATAAAGCGGCGTTTCCCACTTCATCGATGGTGACGTTGCGTTTCATTGGCGAGCCTTCCGCTCCACGGCGCATCAGGTCCTTAAAATTAGCCACACCGGAAGAAGCGAGAGTTTTTACAGGCCCCGCCGAGATGGCGTTTATTCTTATGCCTCGCTCTCCAAGATCCACAGCAAGATAACGAACAGAGGCCTCCAGTCCAGCTTTGGCCACCCCCATGACGTTATAGTTGGGCACTGCTTTTTGCGCGCCGTAATAAGTGAGCGTGAGCATCGCCCCTCCGTCCGGCATTATATTCTGGGCCCTGCGGGCCATGGCCGTGAACGAATAGACCGAAACGTCCATGGTCATAATGAAATTTTCCCGCGATGTTTGGTAATAAGGGCCTTTTAGCTCTCCCTTATCCGAAAAGGCGACACCGTGCACCAGAAAATCCATCTGTCCGAATTCGTTTTTATAAGCTTCGAAAACACGATCCATCGCATCGTCGTCCGTTACATCCATCTCATGGATAAAACAAGAGCCTAACGACTCGGCCAATGGCCTCACTCTTTTTTCAAACTGATGGCTGGCGTATGTGAAGGCAAGGTCGGCGCCTTCGCGGTGAAGCGCCTGTGATATCCCCCACGCAAGGCTCCTCTCGTTGGCTATCCCCACCACAAGGCCTTTTTTCCCTTTCATTAATTCCATATAGCGCTCTCCTGAATCTTTCTAACAAAAAGCCGGGATGTTGTAGCTTGTTAAATTTCGTATGCGGGCTAGTGCAAGCAGAGCTTTTGCTTTATCTGGTCTATAGTTTGCCTATCGAGCATATTGTGATAGACGACATATTCCTCCAGGTTACCGATGCTTTGCTCTTTTAGCGCGTCTTGCAGTTTTTCTTCATCCAGGATTTTGTTGGCTACAAGCCATTCACCAAGTTTTAAAGCAGTCTGATAGTTCAAGAAAAGCTTGATAAAGCTTGCTTTGGTCATAAGACCCAACCGCTCTATAACCGTGACAACGTTTTGACGCGCCTCTTTGTACCGCATAATTTTCTTGCGCTGATCATCGCCTATCAGGCCGTGATCAACCATGTGATCTATGAACTTGAGATATTGCTTGTTATTATCTTTAAAAAATTTATCCAGGGGGTCTTCTTTTATCATCCCGCGCTTTACAAGGACATCGCCGAGGTACAGTTTGCCAGCGCTGTGAGATTTCTTGCGCAACTTGATAAACGAGTCGAGCTGTTGTTCGGTCATTTTTTTGTTCCGCACTAAAACCTTGGCAAGCGCAATCTCGTCCTCGCCCAAATGCCCGTACCGCTCCTCCTTCTTATCTTGCGCCACTTTGCGATCCGCCTTTTAAACCAGCCAGATAAGAAGGGATTCTATTTAGTTTAGACCGAAAAAACAAGGGTAAAGGCCTCAACTGCGGACAATTCGATTGATAAGACCTCAACGCGCGGCTAAAATTGTAGAAACTTGAATCAACCTTATCAAGCAGGAGCGGTTATGGCCGACCCAGGCGAAAACAGGAAAAAAGTCAATTTGTCCATAGACCTTCCAGACGATATCAGCGCGATCATAGAACACGAGGCGATCGTCCGGGCCAAACAACCGGGGGAAATCCTTCAGGAAATCGTCCAGAAAATGTTTGACGACAACAGCAAGGAAATTTCCGACGCGCTGAAAGGTGGATAAAAACAGGCGCTTGATAATTTAATTAACCTTAAAGCCTGATTCTAAAGACAGCCACCATAATCAGGGCGAATGCTATCCCCAGCCGCATTTCGGAGAAACCGGCCTTCATCGGGTCGTTATTTTGTTTTAGCGATAGCGTATCCGCCAGGTTTTTAGCGGTAGCCAGTAAAAAAGGGATAAAAGCGGCCCAGGGAACCAGACCTTTGGATATGGCGATAACTACCGCTACCAGCAAAAGCGCGCCCAAGTGAATTAAAAACTGCGGTAAATACCGGCGGGCTTTGGCGCGAACGGATCCAAAATTTGATTTTCTTCTTATCGAATCGATAATTTTGCGCGCCATCATCGCCCGATCCACAAACCAGATAACCATTAAGATATAGAGAAAGACAGCCTCGGCGGTCAGCTCGTTTTGTTGCGCGTAAGAGGCCGCAGGAGACGCAAGCGCAAGGCCAGCCATCCACACGGTCTCTACCGACAGAGACTTTTGTGATTTGGCTACGTTCCATCGCAGATATGATATGGTCAAAGCAAAGGCGGGGATAACAAACCAGAAAAGCCCCATGCGCTCGTAGTGAAACAGCAGAGTGAAAAAGCATCCAGCCGATATCAGAAGGTAGACAATCAACCAGAGAAGATTCCTGCCCTTGTTGGAGTCGACCGAGGGAATTAACAGGCGCCGCAACGGAGTAAAAGCCATAAAGCCCGCAAATGAGGCGACAGCCAAAAGAGCGAACTGTGACCAGGCAATAGAGCTTTCCGGCTTTACAGCGAAAGAACCGGTGAACAACGAGACGCCCAGCGTCAGCCAGGCGCCATGCTCTTTCGGAGTAACCGGCTTGCCTATACCCATCGCCACTTCTCCCTTCACATATCTTTTTTAAACGGGTTATACTTTCCCAGGTAACTTCTGACTATTTATTATAGGTATCCTGTATAACATATGCCGAAACTTACAGCCAAAAAACTGCGTGAGAAAATGGCCGGTATAGACTTGATTGCGATGGATGTGGACGGAGTGCTCACCGACGGGCGTATTGTCATCTCCTCAGATGGAAGCGAATCGAAAAACTTCAACGTAAGAGATGGGCACGGGCTTGCGGTGGCCAGATTCAAGGGGTATAAGCTGGCCTGGATTTCCGGCAGAGTTTCCGAAGCGACGATTTTGCGCGCCAGAGAGCTGGGAGTCGAGCATGTCTTTCAGGGACATCGCAAAAAAGATGAAATATTAAAGGAGCTGGCTGAACAACTCGGCGTCGCTCTGGAGGAAGTCCTTTTTATTGGTGACGACGTGGTGGACATTCCAGCCATGAAAGCCGCTGGCATCGGGGTGGCGGTGGCCGACGCTCATCCTGAGGTGTTGTCCGAAGCCGACTGGGTTACCTTATCAGCCGGAGGAGAGGGAGCGGTCAGGGAGATAATTGATCTCATAGTCGAAACCAGATCGTAAGATAGCGGCTCGCTCCAGGCCCCCTTTACGTATCCAGTCGCGTATCCCGCGCTATTGCTGACAGTCTGCTGAAAAAGCGAAAAATGGCGATACATTCATGTACCGCTGTACCAGACCACTGAAAATAGTTTTCCAGCGGCCTGATAATCTACTATGTCAGAAAATAATCGCCGCCAGTTCCAGGAGCTATCAAATAAGTCTGGAAAAAATTAATTCTTGTGTTATTTCGTACAATATGTATCATTACATTATAGGTGATTCGAGGTTTCCAAAAAATTAAGGTCGTTTTTTGTAAAAATGAGTATCGCTCCCGCCGACCGCCGCAAAAGGCGAATGCTTATCCAGAAGGTGGATGAGCTTCCGGCTCTTCCCGTTACGCTTATGGAAATAATAAAAGTGGCGGGAAATCCTGACGCGACCGCCAATGATCTGGCTCAGGTAATCTCTAAAGATCAATCTATCAGCTCGATGTTGCTACGGCTTGTTAATTCCGCTTTTTACGGGCATTTCAGGTCTATTTCCTCTATATCGCACGCCATAGTCATCCTGGGGTTCCAGACGGTAAAAAGCCTCGCGCTGGGCGCTTCGATATTCCATTCTTCACCAGAATCAAAGGGCAATGCGCTGGACTGGGACAAATTCTGGGTTCATTCTCTGGCGGTCGCCGCGTTCTCAAAAAAACTATCGTCCAAAGTTAACGTTATGGGCGAAATCGATTCAGAGACCGTGTTCGTCTCCGGCCTATTGCACGATGTTGGAAAAGTGGTTTTTAACAATTATTTTAGTGAAGAGTATAAAGAGGTCGCCACAACCGCGCACAGAGACAAACAATGGATCAGGACTGTCGAAGAGGATTTGATGGGTATCGACCATTGCGGAGCGGGGCATTATCTGGCGTCAAAATGGCATTTTCCGCCTCCAGTTGTCGAAGCGGTGCAGTTTCACCATAATCCGGGAAAGCAAGAAAACCAACCAGGAACTATAGCCGCGCTCACGCATGTGGCGGACTTTTGTTGCAACCAGATGGGGATAGGCGCCAGCGGAAACGCGAAAGACCCTGAACTCGATGAGGTGGCGGCGAAGATACTTGAGCTTGGCGATGGGGAGCTTGCTGATGTTACAACTGAGATTGAAAATGAGCGGGAAACAATCGAGAGTTTTGGAATTGAATAATTTGACGGCTCAGCGAAACGCTGAGGATACGATAACCGAGCTTATAAAAGAGCGCGACGCCTACATAGAAGCCCTCTCCACGTCAAACGCCGCTTTCAGAGAGAAGGTAAAAGAGCTTTCCATCCTGAAGCGTATAGGAGAGTCGATGAAGTGGAATCTCGACTCCGAGAGGATATGCAAGGAAATTGTCGATGTCATTATCGACGAGACGAATCTTGAGAACTGCTCGCTGTGGCTTGTCGATCATACCCGTAGCTATGTGGAGTTAAAGGCGGCCAAAGGCCAGGAGGATGAGGAAACGAGATATTTCTCATACAACGAGCCCAGCCCCATCCGCCTTGCGCTGGGAGAGGGATCGGCCGGATGGGTGGCGTTTCACGGGACTTCGTTGTTGATAGAGGACGTTACAAAAAGCGACCGGTTTTTGCAAATAGAGACAAAATCCAACATTGAAATCAAGTCACTGCTTTGTCTTCCGATCCAGAGCGACAAAGATGTGATAGGCGTTATTAATATGTCCCATCCGGATATCGGCGCTTTTTCCAAAGAGAACGAACGGGCGCTCAAGCTGATTACAAACCATGCCGCTCTGGCTTTTGCGAACCTTTTTCTGCTTGAGCGTATACAAAGCTTTAACGAGCGTCTGGAGAACATCGTCGCGGAGCGAACCAGGGATTTACGCTACTCGGAGAACAAGTACAGGTCTTTCGTCGAGCAGGCGGGGGACGCCATCATAATAGTGGAGCGCGACAGCGGAGCGATAACCGAGGTCAACAGCAGGGCGTGTGAGTACTCCGGCTATGACAAGCAAGAGCTTGTCGGCCAGACAATCGGCAAATTGATGGGCGATCAACTGAGACAAAACGTCATGGATGTGTCGTCGAGAGGATCAGGGAGCATTAACGGCCATCCTTTAAAGCGCAAGTCCGGCTCTCTTTTATATGTGGACATCTCCGCGAACACAATCAAGACCCAGGGAGGGGATGTTATTCATCTGATCATTCGTGATATTTCAGAGCGCCGCCAGTTCGAGGACAAACTCAAAGATTATTCGGAACGGCTCGAAAGCCTGGTGGAAAAGAGGACGGGGGAGCTAAAAAAGGCCCAGAGCGAGCTTCTGCTGGCGACACGAATGGCGGCGCTCGGCGAGTTGGCTTCGAGTGTGGCCCATGAGATTAACAACCCCCTGGCTGTTATAAGCGGTTATGCCGAAGACATGCTCGACAAACTTGAAAATAACGGGGCGGCGGAGAAAAAAGATATCGATGAGCTGTCGAAAGGACTGAAGATGGTCACAAACCAGGCGGATCGATGCCAGGAGATCACCCGGTCACTTCTCGATTTTACACGCTCGCTTGATCTGACTGTCGCTCCTGTCGATCTCAATTACGTGGTGATGCAGGCCATCCACACAGCGTCCCATAAAAGCAAGAGCCAACAGATAAAGTTCGAGACCAGCCTGGCGGAGGACATGCACGACATAGACTCCGATTCAAGCATGATAGAGCAGATCGTGCTCAATATTTTAAACAACGCTGTCGATGCGGTGGGAGCGGACGGGATAATCTCTGTCAACACAAGATTCGAGAGTGTGTATATGTATATTATTATCAGCGACACAGGGTTGGGAATACGCGAGGAGCATCTGGAGAAGATTTTTGATCCTTTTTTTACGACCAAACCTGTCGGCAAGGGAACGGGCTTTGGCCTGTCGATATGCCATAAGCTGGCGGAGCGGTTAAACGGCGCCATTTCTGTCGCGAGCGAACAAGGGAAGGGAACCAAGTTTACCATCCGTTTACCTAGAACAATTTCCTGATGGTGTTTTGATATGCATGGTAAGAAAATCCGATTGATGATAATGGATGATGAGGTCGCGTTCAGGGAGCTACTTGTGCGCCGGTTCGCAAGGTCTGAATTCGAGGTGACAGGGTGCAAGTCAGGTGAGGAGGCGCTTGAATTGGCGCGCTCTGGCTCCTTCGATGTGGGCGTCCTTGACATCCGCATGCCTGGCATTTCCGGCATCGACCTTCTGCGTGAGATAAAAACGCTCCAACCCGATTTTGAAGCGATCATGCTGACCGGTCTGGCCACTATAGACTCCGCGATCGAAGCGATGAAAATTGGCGCCTACGACTATCTGGCTAAACCGTGCAAGCTGTTCGAGCTTGAGATAATCGTCCGCAAGGCTTATGAGAAAAAAATATTGGCCGAACAGAACACAAGACTGCGTGACGAGCTGAAACTAAAAGACGATCAAAGAGAACTGGTGGGATCGTCCGTGGTTATGCAAGCTTTGCTTGAAGAGATAGCTAACGTGGCCGCTCAGACGGGGTCGGCGCTTATACACGGAGAGGCCGGAGTAGGCAAAGAGCTGGTAGCGTGGTCAATCCATAAAGCATCCGCAAGAAAAGACAACTCTTTTATAACTGTAAACTGCGGCGTTTTATCGGAAGGAAAACTTGAAACGGAGCTTTTCGGACACGAAGCCGACGCTTTCGTGGGAGCCGGTATGCGTAAAAGAGGGATTATCGAAAACGCGGCTGACGGCTCCGTGCTACTTGATGAAGTGGAGCAGTTGTCGCCGTCGATGCAGGTGAAAATCCTTCATTTTCTCGACACCGGGGAATTTCGGCGTGTCGGCGGTTTTTCGGAGATGCGGTCAGGCGCGCGCCTCCTTTTCGCCACGACCGAGGATCTGCTTCGCCAGGCTCAAAACGGCAAATTTCGCGAGGATTTTTATTACAAAATCTCATCCTCACTCGTGAGCGTGCCGCCGTTGCGCGAGCATAAAGAAGATATTCCCGAAATCGCGGAATATATAATTCACCGCAGTAACCTGGCCGCAAGCCGCAACAAACGTCTGGCCAAAAAGGCTATGGAGGCTCTCTTGAAGTATGACTGGCCTTCCAACACACGCGAACTTGTCAACGTGCTTGAGAGGGCCGTAAGCCTCGCGCCGAAAAACGTGATACAGATGAAAAATCTGCCGATCAGTTTCGAGAAAAAGCTCAAACCATCGAAACAGCGCCACCTTCAAAGCCTCGCGAAAATCGAGAAAGAGCATATACTCCATGTCCTCGACGCGGTCAACAGCAACATCTCCAAGGCTTCGAGAATACTGGGGATAAGCCGCCCCAAACTTTACCGCAAACTCGAAAAATATAAATCCGGCTCCGGCGCCTGATCCATCCGCCGGGCCCGGTCTCATAATAGAATAAATGAGTCTCTCTTTATAAATTGGAGCAAGACAGCTTCCTCCACCTTGAGGGGGGAGGACAAAGGTGGGGGTGAATATCTTCCCCCTCCCATTCGCCCCTTCCCGCCAGGGAAGGCCGGGTTATGTTTCAACCTGAAAAAGTAACGTTTAGCTGTCATTGCGAGGAGGTGGCGCGGCCACGCCAGGACAACGACGTGGCAATCTCCAACCCTATGATTTATGGTGGCAAGAGATTACTTCGCGGAGTTTATCCTGAACTTCTGTGAAGGGCTCGTAATGACAATTGCAGGAGTTTTTCAGAGGTCTCATATAATCAGATCACGTAATTTTCGCTATGGCTGTTAAACGGTTAAAAAACCGGGACGCAAACGATTTGAGGCGGATTCCCGGCGTTGGAGAAATTATCGCCCGCGACCTGCAAGAGCTGGGGATAGAGGCGGTTTCCGATTTGAAAGACGCCGATCCGGAGGAGCTGTACGAGAAACTTTGCGTTCAAAAAGGAGTCAGGGTCGATCGGTGCATGCTGTATGTTTTTCGTTGCGCTGTTTACTTCGCCTCCCGCAAAAGCCATGACCCGGAGCTTTTGAAATGGTGGAGATGGAAAGACAAGCAAGGAACTGGGTCGCGCTTGTAACAGGGGCGGTGTACAACTAGAAGCCTTTCCTCTCCCTCGACGGGAGAGGGCCAGGGTGAGGGCGCCTGAAGGAAAAGGCAAGATCCTTCGGTTCCCTCAGGACGCCAAGATGGAGGGCTTGGTTGGCGCGATACGACACACACGCCCTGTCGTCCTGAACGCAGTGAAGGATCTCGCATTGCCTCTCCCTTCCTTGCCGCTCCCTAAAGTGTTCCTCACCCCGCAGTTCCGGTTGATTGCGAGAAAAGGCGCCGGGGTGGCGTTCAGTCTATTTTGCCTCTTTTATCCTGTTTAAAGCCGAGCCAGCCTTGAACCATTCGATATGGTCGGGGTTTAAAGTATGAGCCGTCTCAAAGCTTTCTTTCGATCCGTCTTCATGCGTAAGCTCGACGGTGACGTTCA
>UOGB01000139.1_pt1 | contig 9245 bp, 9 predicted proteins | sample 1989701 | NCBI WGS metagenome assembly UOGB01 (sample SAMEA4712198, study PRJEB27164) | hydrothermal vent metagenome | biome: marine basaltic hydrothermal vent biome; feature: marine hydrothermal vent; material: mineral | place: Pacific Ocean | collected 2011-06-14/2011-07-23 | depth 1691 m
CATCGGCGATCCTGAAGGGGGCGTGTCGGAGCGGGCTTTGGAGCTCTGTCAGATTTTCAACGGCTCTGGTGTTAAATGCCATGTTTCCGATGACATAAAACGGGATTTATGGGGAAAAATGGTTTGGAACACCGGGTTTAACGCCATATGCGCGATCCTGGACTGTGAAGCAAAAGCGGTTGCCTCTTACGAAGGAACGCGCCAGATCGTGAAAAGCGCCATGAGCGAGTGGATAGAAGTGGCCCGATCCAGCGGTGTGGATATTGCTCCTTCGCTGGCCGACAAGAACATTGAAATCACCTTAAAAGGTGGAGAGGTGATTCCATCGATGCTTCACGACAGGCGCCGGGGCAAAAAAATGGAGATCGAAACTTTCAATGGTAAAGCTGTCAAACTGGGGGCTAAACTCGGCATAGACACACCAGTCAACCTGGCGCTGGCCGAGATCATCAGGTTTTTCAATCAAAAGCTGTAGCCCGGACTCCGAATAACGCTTGGACTGGATGTAAAACCCACGGAGAGGTTCCCATTAATCAATTGGTAACATCATGCCACCACATCCTGCCGTCCATAAAGGCATGCGTCGCACTGATGATTGGCTTCCCTTCCGCAATTGATGCATGAAGCTTCTTCCGGAAGAAGCCTGAGCAGTCCGCCGCAGTGATTACACCTTGATTTATCAGCTATTGCGCTACTGGTAGACACCCTTTTCGTGGGCGCTCTTTTCTGTTTATTCACCATTTTTTTTGTTTTATGTCTCATATACAATCTCCTACAATCTCCATTGATCTTATTGTATAAGATGGTTTATACTTTGTAAAGGATTCTTGACCGGGTAATTGACCGGTCGGTATTTTTAACAGCCTGTTATCATAGCAGTTGAATCTATTTTATCACTTTATAGAAAGGTATTATGAGTATTCTCACACTCTACTCGGCCAACTGGTGCCCCGATTGTCACGCCGCAAAACGGGTTCTCGATGAAAAAGGCATAGAATATAATCTGGTTGATATCGAAGAAAACCAGGAGGCGGTCGATATTATTGTCGCGGCCATGGGCAAAAGAGTTTTGCCGACGCTCGAATATAACGGCTCCTATATCGACGGCAACCATTTCGACGGTGAAAAATTCGAAAAAGAGCTGGAAGAGCTTCTCAAAGAAAAATAAAGGCTTTTTATAATCAGAAATTTCCGGCGACTTGGGTCATTCTTTCCTTGAGCGAGTAAAGGGTGTCGGGCGCAATGATGTTTTTCTGGATCGCGTTGTTGACGACCGGCACTGTGAAATTTTCAGGAAATACATAGACGGTCGCTCCATTTTCAGCAAACTCCGCCAGTTTTAAAATATTTTTATCGTTAATCTCTATGCACCCCTCGGTCTTGGCTGTTTTCTCCCCCAGACCGGAGCCATGAATCCATATGCCGTCGCCGGTTTTTCCCATTATTCGATCGACTTTGTTTGGGTAATCCAGAACAAAAGCCATTGGCCCGTACCGTCCCGGCAACTCCGGTTTTTGTTTGACGGCGACAATACGATAAAGTCCTTCAGGAGTCTTGTTGTCGCCTCTCACCTGTTTATCGCCAGATACAGAGCCCAGGGAAGTTTTATATTTGGTGACGATTTTGTAATTATCCTTGTTCTCCTCCAGGACAAAAAGCTCTCTTCTGGTTTTATCGACTACTAAAGTATATAGACCGCCGCCCTTGGGTAGCGGCATGCTTAAAGACGGTTTCGGCAAATCGGCAAGCTCGGACCATAATCTGGCTCCAGACTGCTCCAACCCTGGCGAAAGCGCCACAACGGATGTGGTCGTGACAGCAGGCTCCGGTTTGGCCGGAGACCTGGGACTTATCAGTTTTGCGGTGGCAAACTTCGGCGCCGGAGCGATGTTGGCGGAGGTGGAGCCGGGGAACGAATAGCTGATAATCATAAACAGTGCGGCAAAAACCACTCCCATGCCGGAATAGGCCGCCACTTTTTCTACAGGAAACGGATATTTAAACCGAAAGGCCCGCGCAACTACGGCATTGGACCAGTTGACTGAAAAGGCTACACGCGCCTCTAATGCGCGCCTGCGAATGCCGTAAGTAAAACTGTCAACGTATGCGATCAACCGTAGAACCTCCTGTCCAGAGCCTTTACCGGCGCCAGGTTATAAAAAATATCGAACGCCGTCAGGGCCTCCAGGTTTCCGACTCAATTTTCCAGCCCTCATCGGTTTTTACAAGCGTGAGAGTCTTCACACCTGTGTCATTATACAGGTCGGAACGGTAATGTTGAATAAATTCCGCCGTAGCCTGGCCGCCATTTACCGTGATATTGAGGTTTGCGATTTCCACAGATATGTTTTTGGCTTTCCTGAATTTTTTCTTTTTGACGGCCAGCCACTCTTCGAGCCCCATATCTTTTTGAGAAAAAGCTCCGCCGTAAAATCGGGCGTAGGCCTCATAGTCCCGGCCTTGCCACGCCGATCTCCATCGTTCGATCATCCCGGATATTTCTACCGCGCCATCGTTATCGTTTTCCTCGAAGGAGGAGCCGGGCGCTTTTGACGGCGATCTTAGAGTGTTTAGCTGTTCGATAAGATCGGCGATTCTACTCTCGTCTACATTGTACTGGCGTTGCAGTTCGGTAATTTGCGCCTCTAGATTTTCGATCTCGGCTTTAAGCCTGCTGACATTCTTGCGAGACAAGAGTAACCGCTCGGCCATTGCTGTGGGGTCGTTTTTCTTTTTATAAGGTGTAAAACTTATTTCAAGCTCCGAGTTTTTCCACTTCAGGCCGTACTTCATCGGGCGGGTCAGCCATATCTCCACCCTGACGGCTTTGGCTTCTTTGAAATCGAGGACACCTATATGTTTTATGATTTTGTCGGACACCGCTATAGAAGAGGCGGGAAGAGCGCTAAAGGCCCCGCTTATCTCCACCGCAAGCCGGTGGGGGTTTTCAAGCATATAGGCGATATATTTAAAAGGAGCGCTCGCTTCGATGCGGACAATTTTCCTCTCAGCGCCAAGATCAGTCTTGATATCCTTCACGGATACACGCGAGCGCCCGGCGTTTTTATCCGTGAATGGTTTACCGGAGAATGGATAAGAGGCGCATCCGGCGATTATGATCGAAGCGATTGTAAAATACAGAAGTTTCCGAAAATATGTCAAACCATCTCCCTGGTAAGATTAATATTCCAGACAACTGTACCAGACGGGCAAAGATCGCGCCGCTTTATATTTAAGGGAGGGAAAAGTTTTGTATCTCCCCCTTTGTGAGGAGGGGATGACGCCATTCTTGTTATGGGTGTAATCGTAGGGGCGGACCCGTGTGTCCGCCTTCTTTCATGCTAATCGGGGTGTTCTTCACCCCGATGCATCAACGTGACTGCCCTGAGGTGAATAACACCTCAGGGAGCGGCAGGGATATCGCTTTTTTCTATGACGTTAAGGCGCCCCGCCCCGCTTTTATTCGCATTAACTCCTCCCCCGCATCGCGCGCCAGATCGGCCAGTCCCTCCCCCGTGAGGGCGCTTATCCCCGTGGCGTTATACCTTACAGCTTCATTGGCCGCCATCTCCGGATCGGTCTTGTCTATCTTGTTAAAGACCAGTTTTCTTGGAATTTTATCCAGACCGAGGCCGGATAAAATTTTTTCAACTGTTTCGATCTCCCGCTTAAAACCGGGCGATGATATGTCTACAATATGCAAGAGAAGATCGGCGTCATTTAGCTCTTCCAAAGTTGACCGGAACGCGCCCAGCAACTCGTCGGGCAGATCGCGAATAAAACCGACCGTATCTGAAATAACAACATCGCGATTTTCAGGAAACCTCGCCCGCCTTGTGGCCGGGTCTAGCGTGGCGAACAGCTTGTCCTCCACTAAAACTTCGCTGTTTGTCATGGCGTTTAGAAGTGTAGACTTGCCAGCGTTTGTATAGCCTATCACGGCCATATGAGGGATGCCCGACCGTTTTCGCAGACTGCGCCGCTGTGTCCTGCCCCGGCTCAGTTTTTCAAGACTGTCCGAAAGTTTCTTTATCCTTTCCTTTATCCGTCTGCCCGTTATTTCCATCGTGGTCTCTCCCGGCCCTCTCACGCCTATGCCGCCCCGGATTCTGCTGAGGCTGTCGTCTTTGGCCCCGACCCTGGGAAGCTCGTATTTCAGCTTCGCCAACTCCACTTTAAGCTTCCCCTCTTTTGAAAACGCCCTTCTCGCGAAAATACGTAATATAAGCTGTGTCCGGTCGAGAACGGGAATTTCGGCCAGCTTCCCTATCCAGCGCGACTGAGCAGGGGACATCTCGTTGTCGAAAAGGATCATATCGGCGCCCTTCGACATCGAGCGTATTATCAGGTCTTTAAGCCTGCCGGAGCCGATAAGCGATTTCGGATGGACGGCGCCCCTGTAGACAACCTGATCCACCGCTGATATTCGCTCCGTCCGGGCAAGCTCGGCAAGCTCATCCATCCTGGCGGTCACCTCTATTTCAGGCAGGTTTGAAATGTGAGCCAGGATAGCCTTGCCTTCTCCGCTTTGTACTATCCGTCTGTCGCCACTTGCGACCTCCGACTCTAAAGCTGAAATAAACTCCGGAAACCTGAAGCTGGTTTTAGAGAAAGGAGCCGGATCGATCAGAGTCCAGGCCGGGCCGGCTTGATTTTCTGCGCTGACATGGGCCGAATAAATAGTCTTCGGCTCTCCGCCGGGCGTAACGCCGATGGCCGAAACCATATCGAGGCGCAAAAGAGCCAGGTCTGTGAGGTCGTCACGGGATAACGGCTCGTTTTTTAAATGAGTGTGCACAAGGCGAAGGCCACGGAGCCGCCCCGGCCCGGCCCTGGCCCTGGTCAGGTCGGGAATAAAAATCTCCGACGGAGTCCCTATGATGACCCGATCCACCCTGCCCCGCCTGTCTAAAAGCAGACCGGCCTGGCGGCCTATTTGCCTTGATATCTGGCACAACGTCACGCCCAGCTCGTAGCCAATTATCGGATCCACGCCCGATTTGCGCCTGTAAAGACGCCCTAAAGCTTTTATCTGCGACGATTTTAATCCAGTTTTGGAGCCTTCAACCGCTTTGATAAATCACTCCTCTTGTAAAGAAAAAGCCCGTCTTCGTTTGAAACTAGAAAGATTCTATTATCAGGGATATTATCGTATCTGACGCTTGGAAAGCGGCGGTTTCAATCGCATCTTGCCGCAGGCTTTCGGCCAGTGATATCGACGGATCGACCGGGTATTGCCAGGTGGTGTCCACTTTGCGTCGTTGCAGGATTTTGCCTGTATGGTTGTTTTTATGCACCAGAAAAATGGAAAGGGTCACCAAATATTCAGTTACGTTGTTGTCCTGGTCGTAGGCCAGCGGCTTTAACGTGTATGATCTTATTTCACCGGTTAAAATGGAGTCGGAGGAGGAGGAATCGTCTATTTGCAGGCGACCGTCTTTTATAAACTCCTCTCTTATAACCCTCGTTACGATCGTCTCGATATCCGGCTCACCGGTGAAGTTTTTAAATATCGGGATATTGACGCTACGCACATCAGCGGGAAGAGAGCTACCCCGCCCTACCAGCGAGTAATTGCACGCGCCTGCGGTGAACGCAATCAGCAGGCATAACGCGCAATATTTTTTTGTAGAAATTAAATCGGGGAACATTGACACCAATTGTATCACGCTTAAGCCTGTTTTGCTTTTGTTATCGGAAAGAAAACCGGGCCGTTGCGGTGGTGGCGCGTTATCTCGCCCCGGCGGTCTCTTTGTAAACTTCTTTTTTCAATACCAAAAATAAAAGCTCCCCCGGATGTTTCAGCGATCCTGCTGATTCTTCCGCCTCCGCCCCAAGTCCGAAAAAAAGGTCCATCCGCCCGGCTCCTTTAATGGCGCCTCCCTGATCCTGATTAAAAACAAATCGCCCCACTTTTCCCACGCCGGGAAATTCAGAAGTGAAATGAGCAAGCGACCCTTTTGGAAATTTTGACGGGTCAAACGCCGCAGACCTGCCGGGCGTTAGCTTGGCCCCGGTGGAGCCGAACGGCCCGTCGTCCATAGCCCTGAAAAAGACATAGCTTGGATTATGATCCAGAACACGTTCGAGCTGATCCGGATTGGCGTCGAGCCACTTGCGTATCGCCTTTAGCGACATATCCTCTTTTGACACCGCCTTTTCGTTTATTAACAGTTTCCCGATAGAGAGGTAGTTCCGCCCGTTTACGGCATGGTAGTTGATAAACTCTCTCGTCCCGTCCCGGTACTCGACAACGCCGGAGCCTTGCACGCTCAGAAAGAAAAGGTCTACAGGGTCTTTCACCCACGCCGCCTCCAGCCCTCTTCCCGACAGAGCGCCTTCCCGATCGATGGCCCGCCGGTCATAATATGGAACAAGCCTGCCGTCTGTCACACGACCGGTTATAGTTTTCCCTTTCAGCTCACTTGAAAAAAGCCCCAGGTTTACGCCGACCAGATCGTCGGGGCGCCTGTATATTGGCCACCTGTAAACCTCGTCTGGTTGCCTGCGCGCTTTTAAAAGCGGCTGGAAATAACCGGTGATAAGCACGTTACCGCCGCTGGTCGTTCCGTTCCCCTTGTAGATGTCAAACTCCGCCCTTATCCGTCTCGCCCTCGCCTTCGGATCTTTGACTTCTTCGAAAATGGCGACGAGCCTGCGATGTGACGCTATAAGCTCCGCCGGGACGACTTCGCGCGCGCCGAACCGCATGACCTTGCCCGGATTTATTTTCTTTAAATATTCGATAGACTCCGCCGCCGCGAGCCGGAGCGATTCTACCGGCATATCGTCGGCAAGGGAGACTTCCATAAAACGACTTACAAGTTTCATCGAAGGCCGCTCTTTCGGAGGGAGCGTGGGGAAAAGGGCGCAACTGGTAAAAACCAACAGCGATCCCACCACGATAAGCCTGACATAGCGGTACAGGGAAGGACTTTTTCGGCGCATAACTAATAAAACCGGACATCCACATCATCGTTGACCGAGAGTCCGTATGTGGCAGACGCGGAGCCTAAGCGCACGAAAAACTCCAGAGTGTCCCAGCTTCCTATGGTCGCGCATATGGCTTTATCGTCGGGCGACTCAGAATAGTTTTTCAAAATCCCTTTTATAACTCCTGACGGAAACTCTATCTCCACCCCTTCGGCGCCAAGCTCTTTTTGAAGTTTTTCGATAAGACCTGATGTGATGTTTGTCACCGCGTTTCCGAAATGATCGATATATATTATGCGCCCTTCTATAAGATTGGGGGCGGACTGGGTCTGCTTTGGAAGATCGAGAATTACAGGATCAAAAATTTGAGGCCCCAGGGAACTTAAGGCGAAACCTCCCCTGGCGATCCACGCCGCCGCCGGAGCGAAGATATCGCGCCCGTGAAAAGTATTGGAGACGTCCTTCTCTATAAAGTCGGGGTTGGTTATCTCGTAGATAAAGGAAGGCGCAAGCTTCTCTATCACTTTTGTGAAAACGCCGTTGTCGGGCCCCGCAAAATAATAGCCGCCCGCCTCAAACGCCATCGGTCTTCGCATGGAGCCGACGCCCGGATCGACAACGCAAAGATGGATCGCGCCCTCCGGGAAATAACTGAAAGCGGAATATAAAACATAAGCCGCCTGCTGTATGCCGTGTGGGGATATGGCGTGGGTGATATCGACAAACTCAAGCTCCCGGTTTATTTTCAGCATCACCCCTTTCATCACTCCGGCGTATGAGTCGGAGTAGCCAAAATCGGTTGTCAACGTGACGATAGATGTCATGGCTTACAACACCTCTCCTGTCAGATGGCCGTTTACAGCCTCGATAATGCGAACCGGGACAATGGAGTTCATCAGGCTGTCCGGCCCATCCAGATATACGGCCATGTAGTTATCCGAAAAACCTTTGAGCAGACCAGACTTGTCTCTTCTGTTTTCTATTAACACTTCTACTGTCCGGTCAATAAACAAACTACGGAAGTGTTCGCCTTTGTCTGCGGAGAGTTTTTTAAGAATGGCCGACCGCATTTTCGCCACCGGTTTTTCGGGCGCGTCCGGCATTAAAGACGCCGCCGACCCTTCGCGTGGAGAAAAAGCGAACACATGGAGCATCATCAATGGTGATAGTTCGATAAGAGCGCGGGTCTGACCAAACTCACGCTCTTCCTCACCCGGAAAACCCACCATCACGTCTGCCCCAAGTCCGATATCGGGTATACGCTTGACAAGCATTTCAAGAAGTTTCAGATACTCGCTTGCCGAATAGGGGCGGCGCATGCTTTTTAATATAGCGTCCGAACCGCTTTGCAAAGGAATATGCAGATGCCGGCAGACACGCGACTCCCCGGCCATAAGCTCGATCAGCTCATCGGTAACATCGTTCGGGTTTATGCTCGACAGCCTGATTCTCTCGATCCCGGTCTGTTTTATTATCTTTTTTATCAAACCCGCAAGCGTGATCCCGTCTCCGCATTTGTACTGGCCTATGTTTATCCCGGTGAGCACAACCTCTTTGATACCGGCTTCGCTCATATCGCCTATCCTTGCGGTCACATCCGTAGCTTCGGCGCTCCTGCTTTTCCCCCTGGCCACACGCACAAGACAGAACGAGCAGACTTCGTCGCATCCCGATTGCACGTTAAGGTAGGCGTTGGTTCTCCCTTCCATAGCGGTAACGGGACGCACCGGCAAAGTTTCAGGAAGCTCCGATCCGCCGACGATTACAGACCGGCTGTTATCTGGATCAATCGCGCTTAACGCTTCGGCGATGTCGAACTTTTCGGCGTTACCCACCACCAGGTCAACCCCTTCGACGGCGGATACTGCCTTAGGGCTTGTCTCGGAATAGCATCCGGTGACGACAATACGGGCGCCAGGGTTGGAGCTTTTGGCGTGTCGTATGGCGGCGCGGCACCGGGCGGCGCTTTTGCCGGTGACGGCGCATGTGTTTATCACAACCACGTCCGCAGGCTCCGAAGACTTAACGGCCATAAACCCGGCCCTGCCAAGCTCGTAAGCCATCTCCGCGCTCTCGAACCGGTTGTAGCGGCATCCCAGCGTTTCAAAAGAGACTTTCTTTTTATTCTTTTTGTTCATTCCGCCATTATAGGAAATCAAGGCACAAGTAGTCGATTAACTTCTTTTGGGCATGGCGCAGACGCGGCGCCCTTTCCATCTCCCAGGACGGGAGAGGAGATTTTTATGCTCATAGGGGTGTTCTTCACCCCGATGTATCAGCGCGACTGACCTGAGGCGCAGAACACCTCAGGG
>UOGB01000189.1_pt1 | contig 9226 bp, 8 predicted proteins | sample 1989701 | NCBI WGS metagenome assembly UOGB01 (sample SAMEA4712198, study PRJEB27164) | hydrothermal vent metagenome | biome: marine basaltic hydrothermal vent biome; feature: marine hydrothermal vent; material: mineral | place: Pacific Ocean | collected 2011-06-14/2011-07-23 | depth 1691 m
AAATCCTTTTCGACAACCTCACGCCTCTATATCCTGAGAAACGTTTCATACTCGAATCGAGCCCGGAGAATATTTCAGGCAGAGTAATGGATCTGATATGTCCCATCGGCATGGGCCAGCGCGCTTTAATTGTATCTCCGCCCCGCGCCGGCAAGACAATGCTTATGCAGTCGATAGCCAACTCCATCACGGCAAACCACCCGGAAGCTTATCTTATAGTTCTGCTGATCGACGAAAGGCCGGAGGAGGTGACCGATATGGAGCGGTCTGTCAAAGGGGAAGTCATATCGTCAACATTCGACGAGCCTGCCAGCCGCCATGTGCAGGTGGCCGAGATGGTCATCGAAAAAGCCAAGCGCCTTGTCGAGCATAAGCGCGACGTCGTGATACTGCTCGATTCGATCACCCGCCTTGCCAGAGCCTACAACACCATCGTTCCCCCTTCGGGCAAGGTACTGTCCGGCGGCGTCGACTCTAACGCCCTGCAGAGGCCCAAGCGGTTCTTCGGCGCGGCGCGAAACCTCGAAGAGGGAGGATCGCTCACAATTATAGCGACTGCCCTTGTCGATACAGGCTCGCGTATGGACGATGTTATTTTCGAGGAATTCAAGGGAACCGGCAATATGGAAGTGCATCTCGACCGGCGGCTCGCCGACAGGAGAGTTTTTCCGGCCATAGATATAACCCGGACGGGCACAAGAAAAGAGGAGCTACTCCTAGAGCAGGCCGATCTTAAACGGATTTGGGTGCTTCGCAAAGTATTGCAACCGATGGATCCGATCGAGGCTATGGAGCTTCTGACAGATAAGATGAAGCCGACCAAATCGAATAAAAAGTTTCTTGAGTCAATGAACACTTAACATTTAAATGAAAATAAGGTACAATCCTCTCTTCACAAAATAAGGCTGAGTTTATCGTAATGAAAAAAGAAGGGCATCCTGAATATACCGAGTGCGAGATTTCGTGCGCGTGCGGTCATAAGCTTGTGACCCACGGGGTCATGGAGTCTATGCATCTTGATATCTGCTCGGCGTGCCACCCGTTTTTTACAGGCAAACATAAGCTTGTGGACACGGCGGGCAGGATCGAAAAATTCAACCGCAAATACAAAACCGCAAGCTCCAATTCCCAGACCCAGGCCGGGTAGCTTTTCTCTCCTTTCCTTTTTTGGCCTGAACCAAGAATGTTCTCCGCGCTTGAAAAAATCGAAAAACGATACGACGCCATCGCCGAAAAAATGGGCGATCCCGATGTTGTCACGAACAGGAGCATGTTTGAAAAACTCGCAAAAGAGCTTTCAGACATCAAACCTATTGTCTTAGCTTATCGAAATTACAGAAAAGCCAGAGAGTCTTTAGAAGAAGCCGAGGCGGTTATCGCCGAGGGCGACGATCCGGATCTTATGGAGCTGGCTGTCGAAGAGAAAGAGACACTCGTCTCCGACATCGACAAGCTGGAGAAGGAAATACGGGTTCTGCTCTTGCCCAAAGACCCGAACGATGGCAAGAATATCATCCTTGAAATAAGAGCCGGAACCGGCGGGGAAGAGGCGGGCCTTTTTTCATCGGATCTTTTCAGGATGTATTCACGATACGCCGAGCGGCGCGGCTGGAAAATCGAAGTGTTATCGGCCAGCGAAACGGGCAAGGGAGGGTTCAAGGAGATTGTAGCCACGGTATTGGGAAAAGACGCCTATTCGCGCCTTAAATTCGAGAGCGGAGCGCATCGGGTGCAAAGGGTTCCGGCCACCGAGGCCTCCGGCAGGGTGCACACTTCGGCCTGCACAGTGGCGATTTTACCAGAGGCTACCGAGGTGGAGGTGGAGATAGACCCCAACGACCTCAAGATTGACGTTTACCGCTCATCGGGGCATGGCGGCCAGTCGGTAAACACGACAGACTCGGCCGTTCGCATAACTCATCTTCCCACCGGCATAGTCGTTACAATGCAGGATGAAAAATCCCAGAACAAAAACAAGATCAAGGCGATGAAAGTGCTCGCCGCCAGGATCCAGGATCGCAAATCCAGAGAGGAAGCGGCCAAACGGGCTTTGGAGCGCAAAAGCCAGGTCGGAACCGGCGACAGGTCGGAGAGAATCCGAACCTACAACTTTTCCCAGGGCCGGGTTACCGATCACCGAATCAATCTGACCTTGTACAACCTCGATAACGTGCTCGACGGCGATCTGGACGTATTTACTGACGCCCTGACCCTGGACGATCAGCAGGCCGCTCTTCTGAGCGGAATAGAAACCGCCGCAGAGGCATAAGGGTTGACCAGGACTTTTCTGGAAACGATAGTAAACGCCCGAAAACGGCTGAGCGAAGCCGGAGTTACAACTCCCGGCCTTGACGCAGAACTGTTACTGGCCCATGCATTAAAAAAAGACCGGGCTTTCGTTCTTGCGAGGATGAACGAGACGGCGCCGGAGGAAGTTTTGCCGGTTTTCGAAAAACTCGTGTCGCGAAGATCAAAGCGTGAGCCGTTGGCCTACATAACGGGCGAAAAAGAATTTTACTCCCGTCCGTTCAAAGTCGATCCCAGGGTTCTGATTCCACGACCCGAAACGGAGGGGGTTATCGACGCGGTTTTCGAGCTGTACGATGAAAAATCGGTTAAAAACACGCTCGACATAGGCACAGGATCGGGCGCGATAGCTGTCACTATCTCCCTTGGCAGGCCGTTTTGGCGCGTGGCCGCGACAGACTCATCCCCGTCAGCCGTGGAGGTGGCCAGGGAGAATATACTTTTTCATAAAGTCGAAGATCGCGTAGCCCTTGTCGAATCCGATCTTTTTGATTCTTTGCCGGAGACAAAGTATGACATTATCGTTTTCAACCCTCCATACATAGAAGAGCAATGCGTAGACATCGATCCTGAAGTCCGACTGTATGAGCCGCCGGAGGCTTTGTACGGAGGGCGCGACGGGCTGGATATGATAAGAAGATTTACGGGTGAGGCGCCTTTACGCCTTGAAAATGGAGGGTATCTTGTTTTGGAGATAGGCGAAGGACAGGGCGGGGCGGTGGAAAACATTATCAACGATAGCGAAAAACTAAGCTTGGAAAAAATAGCGCGGGACTTAAACGGAATCGAAAGAGTAGTCGTCGCAATAAAGAAGAGGGGCGATGGATAGGGTCGTTATTGAAGGAGGGGCCCGCCTGCAGGGCGAAGTTAAGGTGTCGGGGGCGAAAAACGCGGCGCTTCCAATTTTCACTGCGACTCTGCTGGCTGAAGGGGAATACGAATTAAGTAACATCCCTGATTTGCAGGACATCAGAACCATCGCCATGTTGATTGAAAAGCTGGGCGCCAGAGTGACGCGAACCGGCGAATCGACCTACACGATAAACAGCGAAAACGTTAGCAACCACCAAGCGCCCTACGATCTTGTCAGAACCATGAGGGCGTCATGCCTTGTTCTGGGTCCGCTGACAGCCCGGCTGGGCAGGGCCAGGGTGAGCCTTCCCGGCGGATGCGCCATCGGGGAGCGGCCCATTGACCAGCACCTCAAAGGGTTAAGCGCTATGGGGGCGGACATTAAGATCGATCACGGGTATGTGGATGTAAAAGTGGATGGAAGGTTTAAAGGCGTAACGATTTTAATGGACGTTATCACCGTCACCGGGACGATGAACCTTATGATGGCCGCCACATTGGCGGACGGCCTGACAGTTATTAAAAACGCGGCCAAAGAGCCGGAGGTCGTGGCGCTGGCCAGATTTTTAAACGATATGGGCGCGAAAATCGACGGGGCCGGCTCGGACACTGTTTGCATCGAAGGAGTCAGACAGCTTCACTCGGCCAACGCGCGGATAATTCCAGACAGGATAGAAGCGGGCACCTACATGGTGGCGGCTGGTATAACGGGGGGCGATGTGACAATAACCGGTATCGATCCGGAATTAGTCAGAAGCTTAAGCGATAAGCTTTCCCAAAGTGGTTGTGTAATATCGGAACTGGAGACCGGTGTTCAGGTTCAGTCCCCCGGCTCTATCCGTCCGGTAGACGTGACCACCGCCGAATACCCCGGTTTTCCCACAGATATGCAGGCGCAGATAATGGCGCTTATGACGCTGGCGGATGGAGCCTCGATAATTACGGAGTCGATTTTCGAAAACCGGTTCATGCATGTCGGTGAATTAAGGCGTATGGGCGCCGATATCAGCATTTCGGGCGCCACTGCGACGGTTCGGGGCGTGGCCAATCTTTCAGGCGCTCCTTTGATGGCCACCGATCTTCGGGCTTCGGCCTCTCTGATCCTCGCCGGGCTGGCGGCCAAAGGTAAGACCACTGTCTCCAGAATTTATCATCTCGACAGAGGCTACGAGCATATCGAAGCCAAACTAAAACGAATCGGCGCCTCGATCAGAAGAGAGAAAGCCGGAAAGGCGCGATAAGCCACCGGCGCCTCTTCAGGGATACAGCCTTCCCTCCTGCGGGAACGCGACTTTTTCCAGGGCTACCCGCCCCCCCCTATCCGCCGATCATACATTTCCGAAAAAACTCTTAAGTAAAATTTCCGCGCTGACGATAAGTAACCTAAATGTGGCGGAAACATTTAAGAAAAGAAAAAGCTGAGCGTTTCAGCATATTTTCATCAATCGTTTCGGCAGGGAGGCTGAAACCAGATTAACAAGGAGGAAGAGTAGAATGGCATTACGAGTTTATAACAACATTTTCTCACTTACGGCGCAAAGGAACCTGGGTAACAACAGTACCGCCCTGGGCCAATCGCTAGAGCGTCTGTCATCAGGTATCCGCATTAACCGTGGCGCGGACGACGCGGCGGGACTGGCCATCTCCGAGGCTCTGCGGGCCGACATTAGGTCGCTCCAGCAGGCGTTAAGGAACGCCAACGACGGTATATCGATGATAAACACCGCTGAAGGCGCCCTGTCGGAGCAGGCCGCTATTCTGGTCAGAATGAGAGAGCTGGCGGCGCAGGCGGCCACAGGCACAGTCGGATCGACGGAGCGAACCACGATCAACCGTGAGTTCACCGCTCTAAGAGACGAAATCGACAGAATCTCCGCAGTGGCCGAGTTTAACGGCCAGAAACTGACCGACGGCGCTCTTGACAATGTAAATTCGACGAACAATGTTGTTCAATCGGTGGTTATCCAGGTCGGAATGCAGGCCAACTCTGCCGACAGGATCAACCTTAACGCGGCGGTAAACCTGACGGCGATAGATTCGACGGGTCTTAACATAACCAATATTTCGGTGGACTCCGTAGCGTCGGCTCTTGATTCGTTGAGCAGGCTCGACTCGGCCCTGTCGATTGTCACGGAAGGGCGGGGCAAGCTGGGCGCGGTGCAGAACCGTCTCGTGCATACCATCAACAACCTTGCGGTAAGCTCAGAGAACCTGCAGGCCGCGGAATCGGCCATTCGTGACGCGGATTACGCGCAAGAGATATCGCAGTTTACCAGGAATCAGATACTGGTTCAGGCTTCAACCGCGATTCTCGCCCAGGCGAATCTGGTGCCTCAGACTGTTCTGCAGTTGCTGGGTTAAACTTGGCGCCTCAGACTGTTCTGCAGTTGCTGGGTTAAACCTGGCGCCTCAGACCGTTCTGCAGTTACTTGGTTAATCAACAAGTCCACGGAGGACTTTTATAAAAAAGGCGGGGAGTTTTTTATTATTAAGCTCCTCGCCTTTTATTTTATAACTTCCAGAACATCCCGATCACCGGTTTTTCGATTTTATTTTTCAGCTATCGGCTACATTCTCTCCGGAAATTCGAGGTTTTATTTAACTTATTGATATAACAGCTAATATATCTGAACCTCATGGAGAAAATCTCTAAAGGTATTTTTGATCTGTTCCGATAAGTTAAACAAATCAGATATAGAGAAGAAATTTTAAGGAAATCAGAAATTATGGGTCTCTCAGTTGATGGGCTATTATCCGGGCTGGATACTACGAGCATAATAGCCCAGCTTATGGCTCTTGAGCGAAGGCCTGTCCAGCTAAAAGAGCTGGAGCAAGCCACTCTGGCGGATAAAAGGACGGCCTGGCAGGAAATCAACACCAAACTGCTGGCTCTTGAGACAGCCTCCCAGAAATTGAACACAGCCGGCGAATTCAACTCCTATTCAGGAGTTTTCAACTCCAATAATTCGAGCGGTGGATCGGTTCTTTCTGTGACGGCAGGCTCTAGCGCCTCCCAGGGATCATATGACATAGTAGTGAGCCAGCTGGCTACAGCCGAAAAATATGTAACGACCAACTCCATTTCAGACAACACCGCCGATTTAGGCACTTCCGGAACGATAAGAATTAACGTAGGCGGTACCGATTACGATATAACAGTCGCAAGCGGCGACAGCCTTAATGACGTGAAGACGGCGATAAACGCGAGCGCGGCTTCTGTAAACGCCACCGTGATAAACGCCGGGACATCTACTTCTCCCGATTACAAGCTGGTGATAACCGGCGATAGCTCCGGTTCGGCCAATGCTGTCACCATAACCGAGCCTGTGGACACTTCCCTGGTTTTCAGCAACACACAAGACGCCCAGGACGCCACACTTACTCTTGACGGCATAAGCATAACCAAAGACTCCAATACAGTAACCGACCTGATAACCGACGTAACCCTCTCCCTTGAGACCATAGGATCGGGCGCGGTCACGTTTTCGACCGACTACTCAGGGATCATTTCAAACGTCCAGGGCTTCGCCGACGCTTACAATGAAGTCATGGATTACATAAAAAAGGAGTTCACCTATAACCCCGACCTGAATGAAAAAGGGACGCTGTTCGGCAACAATTCGCTTCGCACAATTCAGGACCAGCTCAGAGCCGCAGTCACCGGATCCATTTCCGGTATAGACTCCACCGATTCCAGCCAGCTTGCGTTTCTTTCCCAGGCCGGGATCAGCACCGATGAACTCAGTCAACTGGTGATCGACCAAAGCAAGTTTACCGACGCGCTCAAAGACATGTTTACAGAAACGCGCGCCCTGTTCACCTCAAGCGGCTCCGGCGCCTACACTTTCGTAAGCGCTACCGGCTCCACCCAGGGCGGAACTTACAATACGCAGATCAGCGGTGGAGAGCTTCAGCTCCAGCTCGTTGGCGGCGACGGCGCCTGGCTGAGCATGGACACAAGCGCCGGCTATGCGACCGGCCAGACTGACACCATCCTTGAGGGGCTGATCCTGGAGGTGGGAACGTTAGGCGCGGACGGGACTGGCTCACAGATGAGGATAGCCGTCGGCGCGGCTGAGAAGGTTTCTTTTTTCACCGCCACATTTACGGAGTATTCCAGTAGCGGGCTGATTTTTAACGAGAATGACAGCATCGACAAAAGGGATAAAGAACTGCGAAAGCAGATAGAGGATCTTGAAGTCCGGTTAGCGAAAAAAGAAGAAGACCTCAGATCCAAGTTTGTAAATCTGGAAGTCTTGCTTTCCAAGCTTACTTCCCAGCAGAGTTATCTCGATTCGCAATTATCCAACCTGTCAAAAGGCTGGGGATGATTATAAAGTTACATTAAAGGAGACGGTATGAATAACGGACCGGCGAAAGCTTATCAGGTCAACCAGGTGTCAACGGTCAACGGGTCAAAGCTCATCTTGATGATGTACGATGGCGCGATCCGTTTTATCAACGAGGCGATTTTGAAAGTGGGCTCGCAAGACGTGGCGGGACGCGGACTGTACATCAGCAAAGCGCAGAAAATCATCAACGAGCTCGAAAACTCGCTGGATAAAAACCGGGGCGGGCAGGTGGCGGTTAATCTTGAGAAAGCTTACCAGGAAATGAGCAGAAAGTTGACTGAAGCCAACATTTCCGGAGACGTGTCTGATCTTCGTGTCACGCTGAAAATGGTCAATACCTTAAAAGGGGCGTGGGAAAAGGTGATCAACGGCTCCGGCTCGACGAACATGTCAAACTCCGGCAGTCTGCGAAATGAGATGAACCTTTCAAAAACAGCCGCCAACGTGGCGATTAACGCCTGACCGCTTAACAAACCCGTTTTCCTTTCAATAGGGGCAGGCTACCCGGCCTGCCTCTTTTTTTTACACTTTTTTATCCCGTTTTCACGACTCCCGCTTTTTCTCTCGGCTATACTAAACCGATGACACAAAAGTTTAAACTTGTCTCCGAATTCAAACCGAGAGGAGACCAGCCAAAAGCGATAAAGAGCCTTGTAAAAAGTATCGGCGCCGGCGTTTCCCACCAGGTTCTGCTCGGCGTAACCGGCTCCGGTAAAACTTTCACACTGGCCAATGTCATAGAAAAGATTCAGAAACCTACCCTTGTCATCGCCCATAACAAGACTCTCGCGGCCCAGCTTTACGCCGAGTTCAAATCTTTTTTCCCGCAAAACGCCGTCGAGTATTTCGTTTCGTACTACGATTATTATCAGCCGGAGGCTTACCTGCCCAAAACCGGCGCGTATATAGAAAAAGACGCTTCTATAAACGACGAGATAGACAAACTCCGCCACAGCGCCACCAGATCGCTTTTAGACAGGGACGACGTTATTATCGTGGCTTCCGTTTCATGTATATACGGGCTGGGGTCGCCAGATGTTTATTTCGGAATGAAACTGGAGCTCAAAAAGGGCGACGAACTGGAGCGGGATCTGTTACTTGAAAAATTGGTCGGCGTGCTTTACGAAAGGAACAATATAGATTTCAAGAGAGGGACTTTCAGGGTGAACGGGGACGTGGTGGAGATAATGCCGATATACGAAACCGACTCGGCCATCCGCGTGGAGTTTTTCGGCGATGAGATAGACTCAATATCCATAGTCGATTCTCTAACCGGCCGGATTATGGAGCGGCTTGAAAAGATAAACATCTATCCCGGCTCCCACTACGTCACACCCAAAGAGAAAATGGACGAGGCCCTTGTGGAGATTCATCACGAAATGGAAGAAGCCGAGGAGAAGTTTATCGGGGAGAACAGGCTGATAGAGGCGCAAAGGATAAGGGAGCGCACACTGGCCGATATCGAGATGATAAAAGCCATTGGCTATTGCAACGGAATAGAGAACTATTCACGCTACCTTTCGGGAAGAAAACCGGGTGAGCCTCCACCGACGCTACTTGAATACCTGCCGGAAGACTCGCTGATAGTGATCGACGAAAGCCATCAGAGCGTCCCACAGATTGGCGCCATGCAAACGGGGTGGGTTCATATATGGGTTCATATATGCAGGAGGTAGAGCAACGCAGGAGCAGTTGCCGAGAGCGTCACGGTCTCT
>UOGB01000047.1_pt1 | contig 9216 bp, 7 predicted proteins | sample 1989701 | NCBI WGS metagenome assembly UOGB01 (sample SAMEA4712198, study PRJEB27164) | hydrothermal vent metagenome | biome: marine basaltic hydrothermal vent biome; feature: marine hydrothermal vent; material: mineral | place: Pacific Ocean | collected 2011-06-14/2011-07-23 | depth 1691 m
ACGGTTTTACACATTTGCAGTAGAAAATGAATTTTCAGAGGTTCCCTGAAGTTTGATTCCTGATAAGATGGAGTAAGTATCGGCAATAGCGATATCGTATGAATCTTTCAAGGCAGGGTGATTCATTCCCGCGTGGACAAAACTTGATCGATAAGGTCTGCCGTATGTTTGACTTTAATATCGTAGCCTTGCCGGTTCAGGGCGTCGGCGAGCTGTAACTGGCACATGGGGCATGATGTGACCACGACGCTGGCGCCGCTTTGCTTGATGGCCTGCGCTTTGGCTTTGCCGATATCCATCGACATGTCGTAATATTCCAGGCCGAACGCGCCCGATCCTCCGCAACATGAATCGGCGTTCTCCATTTCGACATACTCTACGCCGGGAAGATTTTTTAATATCAGGCGCGGCTCCTCGCTGACGCCAAGCCCGCGTTTTAAATGGCATGGGTCATGGTATGTAACCTTAAGCTTCTCGCCTGAACAGTCGGCAGTCTTAAATTTCTTCTCCTCTCCCATCTCCACAAGTAGGTTTTGAAAATCGACCACTTTATCCGCGATCTCTTTGGCGCCGGTATCATCGGGTAGTATCTGGCTATATGCGTGTTTAAGAACGGAGCCGCACGTGGCGCATGAAATAATGATAGCGTCAACATCGAGATTGCGAAACGCTTCGATATTCCCCATCGCCAATCTTCGGGCCGTCTCCATGTCACCAGCGAAATAGGCGGGGGCGCCGCAACATACCTGCTCTTTAGGGAATATCACCTCCACGCCCGCATCGTTTAGTTTCTCGACGACATGAACTCCTGTGTCGGGATAGGCTAAATCTGTCATGCATCCGCTAAAATAGGCCACACGCCGGACGGTTTTTCCTCCCGTTGGCTTGTTAATTTCTTTTAGTCTGGATCGAAGGCTGGTATGCAAAAGAGGCGGGGTCACCCGCGCCTTGCCACCGGGCGCATAAGGAAAATATCGGGCTATCATTTTTGGAGCAAATCTGTAAAACAAAGACGCGGCGCCTGTAAGTTTCGCTAAAAGGTTGAGACGCTTCGGGTATGGTAAAACCTGTTCGTGTATAAAGCCTTCAATCCGGCCCTCTTTTTTTTCTTCGTAAATATGTGACCTGACGGCTGTGAAGATTTTAAGCGTATCGACGCTCGGCGGGCATACATTGGAGCAGTTCAGGCATGAAAGGCAAAGAGAAAAATCTTTCGCGACTCTTGCGGAAAGGCCAATCTTGCCTTCGAGGATGCCTTTGGCGAGGCGGATTTTGCCTCTTGCGGTTAGCGTTTCGGAATAAGAGCGCACATAGGTGGGGCATCCTGCGTGACAGGCGGCGCATTTGACACACTTGTCGATCTCATCAATGACCGATTCGAGAAATTCATATTTCATCCGTTTCATTATAGCAACGCATGCCGCGCCCTGCTATTAGAAGCGCTCTATTGGCTATCGGAGCCGGATGAATCTTTGTCTGAACCTGCGCCAAGAAATATCAGCGCGTAAGATAAAATAACTACGCCGGTTGTGATGAGCGAATCGGCCACGTTAAAAGCGGGCCAATAATGATCGCCGATATAAAAAAGAAGAAAATCGGTGACGGCTCCATCTCTGATCCTGTCCGCAAGGTTTCCCAGCGCCCCAGTTCCGATCATCACAAGCGCCACTTTTCCCATGCGGTCATCGGCTGACATCGACCGGTAGAGTGTGACAATGATAATAAGCGCTACAACTGTAAAAGCGGTAAACCCTCTCTGAACCCACACGCTATCAATCTGGGAGAACATCCCGAAAGCAGAGCCTCTGTTCTTGATGTAGGTCAGATCAAAATAACCGGAGATTACCGGCAATCTCTCGCCAAGAACGAAAGACGATTCGATCAGGCGCTTTGTAAACTGATCGATTATTACAAATGCAGAGACGAACGCCGGAATAATGAATATTTTCGAGGAGACGCCGCAGTTGATATTTTTATTTTCGGTCATCTACGAATCGCCAAGATGAGACACGCACCTGGAGCAGATAAGAGGATGCTCATCAGATTCGCCGACGGTGGCGCTGTAGTTCCAGCATCGGTCACATTTTTCGCCTTCCGCCCTGACAACTTTTACCGTAAGACCCGGCGCGTTCTCACTTCTGAACAGACCGTCATCGCCCGGATCGTCAACCAGCGCCACCTGGGATACGATAAAAATAAAGGGAAGCTCCTCTGAATGCGACTCCAGCAGGCGCCGATCTTCTTCAAATGCGGAAAGCGCAAGCTTGGCGTCCAACGAATGGCCGATTAATTTATCCTTGCGGACGGCCTCCAGCGCCTGGCTCACCTCGCCTCGTATGACAATTATTCTTTCCCATTCGCTCATTAATGTCTCAAACATATCGGCGTATTCCGGTTTCGGGAAACTCGCCAGATGAACGCTCTTTTCCCTCTCATCGGGATCGCCGGGAAGATAATCCCACGCCTCCTCCGCAGTAAACGAAAGAACGGGCGACATGAGCTTTAATATCCCGATAGTGATGTCGTAGAGGGTGGATTGGGCGGAACGGCGCCCCGCGCTTGTCTTTGGATATGTGTAGAGCCTGTCCTTGATTATATCGAGATAGAACGAGCTTAAATCGACCACGCAAAAATTATGGATAGCGTGGTAGAAAACATGAAACTCGTATTTGTCGAACGCCTCGGTTATTTTACGAATCAGTTTGTGAAACTTTATGAGTATAACTCTGTCGAGCTCCAGCCTGTCTTCGAATTTAACCATGTCCTGCGCCGGATCGAAATCGGCGGTGGCTCCTAGCATGAACCTTACGGTATTCCTGATTTTTCTATAAGCTTCCGTTAGCCGTCTTAATATTTCATCCGACAGGCGCACATCCTCCCTGTAATCCTCGCTTGCGACCCACAGTCTTATTATCTCGGCCCCGTACCGATCTATGATGGTTTGTGGCGCAATGACGTTACCCTGGGATTTGCTCATCTTCTCGCCAGAGCGGTACAACACATAACCGTGAGTTAAAACTTCCTTGTAAGGCGCCTCTCCCCTCGCCCCGACAGATGTCAGAAGCGAAGTATGGAACCATCCCCGGTGCTGGTCGCTCCCTTCAAGATAAAGATCGGCGGGCCAGCCCAGCCTTTCATCCCGATCCATTACAACAGTGTGGGAAACCCCAGAGTCGAACCAGACATCGAGGATATCCCGGCCTTTGCTGAAGCTTTTCCCACCGCATTTCTTGCATTCTGAAGAAGACGGCAAAAGCTCGCTCGCCGGTTTGTCGAACCATACGTCTACACCCTCTTTTTCCATCAGGCCTGCCACATGGTTTGCTGTCTGTTCATCGAACAATGCTTCGTCGCACTTCTTGCAATAAAAAGCGATGATCGGAACTCCCCACACCCTTTGGCGCGAGACGCACCAGTCGGGCCGGCTTTCGACCATGCCGAATATTCTCTCCTCTCCCCATTTCGGAATCCACTTGACGCCGCGAATAGTTTCAAGCGCTTTTTTTCTCAGATCGTTGGTCGCCATTGATATGAACCACTGAGCGGTGGCGCGGAATATTATCGGTTTCTTGCATCGCCAACAGTGGGGATAAGAGTGGGTTATCTCATCGACTGCCATCAGGCTTTTGTTTTCCTTTAGCATAGCGATGATCGGCCCGTTCGCCTTCCACACGTTTAACCCTTCAAAATGCGGCGTACCTGGCAGGAATTTTCCTCTGGGATCGACCGGGTTGTAGACTTCAAGGCCATATTTCAGCCCCACGTTATAGTCGTCCTGTCCGTGGCCGGGGGCAGTATGCACACACCCTGTGCCCTGCTCCAACGTTACATGAGCGCCGTTTATAACCTGCGAATCTTTATCGAGAAACGGATGCTTGGCGGTCATCATATCCAGTTGCGCGCCTTTGAATGTTTTAACGATTTTATAATCAGAAAGGCCGAATGTTTTCATACATTCTTCTGTCAAGTCCTGCGCCATTATCAGCGTTTGCGAGCCTGCGGTGACGGCGTTGTATGTGAAGTCGGGATGGAGGCATACGGCCAGGTTCGCCGGAAGAGTCCACGGTGTCGTTGTCCAGATCACAAGATAGGTTGAATCTTCGGGGAGCCCCAGCTTTCCCGCGTCGCCGCCTTTAAGCTTGAACCTGACGAATATCGAGGGCGATGTATGGTCGGCGTACTCCACTTCCGCTTCGGCAAGGGCTGTTCCACATGATATGCACCAATGCACTGGTTTGAAATCACGGTAGAGCGATCCGGAGGCGAGGAATTTGATAAGCTCGCGGACGATGCCCATCTCGTATTCATGGCTCATGGTCAGATACGGGTTTTCCCAGTCGCCTAAAATACCGAGACGGATAAACTCTTCTTTTTGTATCGCCACATACTTTTCAGCGTAGGCGCGGCATTCGGACCTTTTTTGAGAGGGGGTCATCGAGCCTTTCGATTTGCCCAGTTTTTTGTCGACCTGGTGCTCTATAGGCAGGCCGTGGCAATCCCAGCCGGGAACGTAAGGAGCGAAATATCCGCTTTGCGATTTGGTTTTTATGATTATATCTTTCAGGATTTTATTCAAAGCGTGACCGCTATGGATATTGCCGTTGGCGTATGGCGGGCCGTCATGGAGGATAAACCGCTCGCGGCCCTCTCCCCTCTTTACCAACAGGCCGTAAAGGTCGATATTGCCCCATTTTTCAAGAGTCTCCAGCTCTTTTTTGGCGAGATTCGCCTTCATGGGAAAATCGGTTTTGGGCAGGTTTAAAGTCTCTTTATAATCCATCGTTAAGCCACAAAAAAAGGCCTTCCATATCCGACAGTCAGGAAAGCCATCTATTAATATACAAACGTCAGAAAATCAAAGAGTATCACCGACCTTAAAGAGTGTCAAGACAGGCGGTTGTTTTGGAGAATATCTCTGATATTATACATTTAGCGAGAAGCTTTTGAACTGATTAGATTGACATAGCGGTAAACCCTATTTAAGATAATCGATTTTCAGATATTAATTATGCCGGCTACAGAATGTGTCGTATGCGCCTGGCGCGCGACCTGCAGTCTGAAGTTTCGATACGAGTCTTCGGAGCTTCATTGCAGGGAGTACACGCGGGACGTTTCGCCGGGACTGAAAGAAAAGAAAAACGAAAACAAAGAAGATACCGGCTGACGGCGGTAACAGCTTATCGCTGGGACAGCTTATGGCCTGATATAGCGGTACATGGAAGTACCGCCATTTTTCAGGAACAAAAAGTGATTGAAAAATGAGGAAAAGCGGAAACCACGTTTTTTGCTTTTCCAGCTGAAAAAGCCAGGGAAGGACTTTTTCAGCACACTGATAATCAGCTCGTGTGGCGGAGTAGCTCAGGTGGTTAGAGCATGCGGCTCATATCCGCAGTGTCGGGGGTTCGAGTCCCTCCTCCGCTACCATTTTTTAGTGTAAAAAAGAGTACCATTATTCCCTGTTTTTGCCTCTCCTCGGTTTTTTCTCTTTGACGGTGGTTTCCGGCTCTGGCGTCTGTTGTCGCTCCATCGCTCTTAGCTTGCGGGCTTGTTTTTTGCTCATCTGTTTTCCGCTCTTTTTGCTTTTGACAGGAGCGCCTTCCCAGCCTATTTTCTCAAGAAAGTCATCGTAACCGCCGTGGAAATACTCCGCCCCGCCACGATGAAAGATAATAAGATTTTCGGCCAGGCTCCGTAAAAGAAGCTCTGAATGGGTGACGATCACCAGCGCTCCCTGGTAGGTGTCCAGCTCTTCGGTCAACGATTCTATCGACTCCACGTCCAGATGGTGCGTCGGCTCATCGAGTAGCAGGAGGTTGGTGGGGCGCGAAATTATCTTGCCCAGCAAGACCCTGCTTCTTTCGCCGCCGGAGAGTACTTTTACTTTCTTTTTGCTAAGGTCTCCATCGAACATCATGGCCCCGCAGATAGCGTGCGCCGCCTGCAAAGACAGATTCGGGTTGGAGGTTAATATTTCATCCACCACGCGGTTTTTGGCGTTAAGGCTGTCTATGTTTGTCTGCCCGAAGTGGCCAAGACTCGCCTTTGGATGGGGGATGATCGAGCCGGAGCATGGCGTAAGCTCTCCTGAAAGGCAGTTGAGCAAGGTCGATTTCCCTTTTCCGTTGGCGCCGATGATAGCGATTCTATCATTTCGTTTTATCTGGAGTGAAATATTCGAAAAAAGGTTGTTCTCCGGTTTTCTATCGTACGAAAAGGAGATATCTTTCACGGTCATCACAGTTTTGGCCGGGCATTTGAGATGGTTGAACCTGAACCCAAGAGTTTTTTCATCTTCGAGTTTGTCCATTTCTCCCATCTTGGCCATAATTTTTATACGCGATTGGGCCATCGCGGCCTTCGAGGCCTTTGACCGGAACCTGTCAACCAGCGCCTGCATCTCCTTTTTCTTTTTTTCCAGGTTCTGGCGGGTCTGCTCATATGTCTCCTCTTCCTGGATTATCTGTTCATAAAGCTTTATGGTGTCTCCACGCACTTTTTTCGCCTGCCTTCTGTGTATCGCCATGGAGTGAGTCGTAACCTTGTCCATAAAATCACGGTCATGAGTAATTATCATCATCTCTCCGGGCCACGCGGTAAGAAATACCTTGAGCCACCCAAGCGATACGATATCGAGATAGTTGGTCGGCTCGTCGAGAAGGAGCATGTCGGGGTTTCCCAAAAGCGCCTTGCAAAGGTTTATCCGCACCTGGTACCCGCCGCTGAAACTGTATGGATCCTTTTTGAAATCGTCCTCGGAAAAGCCGAGTCCTGAGAGTATTATCTCGGCCTTGTAATGGTCCCACTCCTCTTCGGCTGGCAGAGACTTAAGGCACTCCTCCAAAACATTCGGTTTGGTAAAATGTATATGCTGTTCGAGCGTTCCGATTTTATAACCTTTAGGCGCTGATATCGTGCCGGAGTCGGTCTGTTCTTCACCCAAAATCATTTTGAACAGAGTCGTTTTCCCGGTTCCGTTGCGTCCCACAAGGCCGACGCGCTCGCCTTTGTTGACAAGAAAGGAGAGGTTGTCAAAAAGCGTTTGAGCCCCGTAGGCCTTTTGTAAACTACTTATCTGTATCATTTTCTGTTCCGATGGTGTTTTTCAAAATTTGGATACTATAAAGGAATGTGGACGGCGACGCACGAAAATAACGGTATTGGAAAAAGAGGTTGGTAACCTTTACTCGATTAATATGACTGCTATATCGGACGCTGAGGGTTCCGTTCCCTCGTCCACTACCGTTCAAAGAGCAGAATTTTATTATTCCACGAAAGAGAGCCCCCCAGACCCCTGGTATTTGTATCTGATTGTGTAACAACCTGCTATTTCACCACAATAATAACTGATAATCTGGAACTTGGCGTAATGGCCGTCAGCGGTCTTCATGACATAAACAATTTCTTTGGGCTTAAGGTGATGAGTCCAAAAATCGTATTCATACCATCTCTCCAGCTCAGGACGGCTTTTTATCTCTTTTCCGGAGCCCACTTTAGCGTCAGCGATATATCCGTCAGCAGGCGCCGAATCGACCGATCCGAAATCATTTGTGAGCAAAACCGCCACCTCGACGTCTCCGTTATTACTGGTATCACCGCCATTTGTTAAAATTTTGGCCCTGCGGAGCGCTATGTCCCAGTCGTCGGTGTATCCTGCGATTTTCCCACTCTTAAAGCTTGTTCCTTTCGCAAAATTAAAGTGAGCCCACTCGTTTGAATCGGTCGCGTCTATCACCAACTCGACTACGCCACTTAGCTTCCTTGTATAATCTACAGGGGCGGGATATTTATCCATCTCTTTTTTGATGTCTATCGCCTGCTGATCAAAGGTTTTTTGCAACTCTTCCTTGCTTTTGAAAGATGAGTCGTCCATCAGCCAAAAGAGAAGCGCCGCAATTAAAACAAGGTTTAACGCAAGAAGCATTTGCGGCCATTTTGGCGGTTTTCGCGGCTGGCCTTGAACTTTATTATGATCGCGCTCTGTATTCATTTTAATTTCCAACACTTTTTCCCAAAGAGTATAATGACGCTTTGAGAATTAATTTTATATCGTTTAGTCGTTTTTCCTCTATATTGCGGCATGTCGTAATTGCGCGCCTACGCATTATATCTTAGGCGGCTGGTTAATCATAACACTGAGCCCCGGATCGGGACTATCTTTGGGGCTTTTTTAATTGAAAAGGATAGTGAAATGGGTTTGATCGAAAAGTTTTTAAAAAAGGATAGGGATAAAAGCGCCGGGAGCGTCGATAAGGAGTATGACCTGCGTGTTGCGACTTGCGCCGTTATGCTTGAAATCGCCAATATTGATGGTGAATTCTCCGAAGCGGAGAGAAAACGGATAGTTTCCTTTCTTGAGTCTAATTTTGGTTTATCCAGCGAAATGGCCGGTGAGCTTATCGAAAAAGCGGGCGAAAAACTGGAGAGCAGTATCGATTTATGGGGTTTTACAAACCGGATAAATGAAAATTACAAGCGTGAAGAAAAAATAGGGTTAATCGAGATGATTTGGGAAATCGTGTTCACCGACGACTATATGGACAAACATGAAGATTACCTTATGAAAAAACTCGGCAAGCTGTTGCGCCTCTCCCATCAAGATATTATAGAGGCGAAAATGAAAGCCAAAAGAAAAGCCTGACGCGACGCATGTCATGTTTTTCATTACAGCCTTTACTATCTGGTTTTTGATCCACCTCTACCTTGGCCTGAGGCTCATTCCGCCTCTCGAATTAAAAAAGCCGATGCGATGGCTACTCTGGGCGGTGACGTTAACGCTTTTTCTACTTGTTCCCATAACCGCGTCTTTGCGGACGATCTATCCGGTCCCAACATTTTATAACGCGCTATTCTGGACATCTTTTATAGCCGCCGGTTACATCCTGCTCGTTTTCCCTTTGATGGCGGCTAAAGACCTGGCCTGTTTATTGTCTAAATCCTTTTCGGCGCTGAAATCACGGTTTAAAAATCAAGGAGTCGGCCACCCCCCGCGTAACCCTGGAAGGCGCTATTTTCTCTCTAACGCCCTTAACCTTGGCGTTATAGGCGTTTCCGGTATATTAAGCGGTGTGGCGATGAATAACGCGCGCGCGCTTCCTTCCATAAAGGAGGTGGATGTTCCAATCGCCGGATTAAAGGAAAGCCTGGACGGTTTCAGGATCGCTCATATTACAGACACCCATATTAGCCAATCTATCCACAGGAGTTTCATGCAAGGGG